>ERZ773099.1826-NODE-1826-length-15363-cov-9.592697_pt1 | contig 15363 bp, 17 predicted proteins | sample MGYA00511120_ERZ773099 | MGnify/ENA primary metagenome ERZ773099 (study PRJEB29015, sample SAMEA2738012) | human oral metagenome | biome: human oral; feature: human-associated habitat; material: dental | place: China | collected 2104 ... | reverse complement strand
CGCTTCGACGTCCCCATCTACCTCAAGGTCGCCACCACCGACCTGCTCCTGTGGTACCTCGAGCGCGCGTCGGCCCGCCGAGACCGGTTGGGCGCCCTGGCGCCCCTGCGCCTGGTCCACGACCCGGTGGAGGAGCACTGGGCGACCTCCCACGACACCGCCCTGACCCGTCCCCTGGTCACGGTCTCCGGCCCGATGACGGCCCTGGAGATCCAGCGGGCCCACCTGGAGGCGATCGCGGCCGCCCTGGAGGAGGACTACGGCGGCACCGGCCGCGAGCACGTCGGCGAGGAGACGGCCACCGCCGTCGCCCTGTGGCAGGAGGCCCTGACCGCGCTGGAGGACTACGCCGCGGCGCAGGGCGCCCCCGCAGAGCCCAAGGCCACCACGCGCGCCGCCGCGCTCGTGGAGTGGGTCGCCAAGAAGCAGCTGTGCGACGCTATGCGCGCCAGAACCGGCGCGAGCTGGGACGACCCGCGTCTGGCGGCCCTTGACATCCAGTGGGCCGACCTGCGCACCGGTCACGGGGTCGCGGAGCGGCTCATCGCGGCGGGCCGCACCCGTCGCCTGGCCACCGACGCCGAGATCGAGGCCGCCGCCGGCTCCCCGCCGTCCGGAACGCGCGCCGCCATCCGCGGGGCGGCCGTGGCCCGTCACGGCGAGGTCGTCGCGGCCTCCTGGACGAGCCTCGTGCTGGATCTTCCCGACCACGAGCGTCTGCTGCGTCTCGCCCTGCCGGAAGACGTGCGGGCCGATGCGCAGCGGGTCGCCGACGTGCTCGGTCAGATCGAGGTCACAATTGGGCTACACCGAGGCCCGGGGGCAGACTGATCCCACCAGGAGCACCGGACCGCGCCCCGACCCCTCAGGCAGGAGGCACCATGAGCACCCACGAGCAGATCCAGCCCACCGGGGGCGGCGACGAGGAGGGCCCCGAGGCGGTCGGCCAGGCGCAGGTGGCCGGCGTCGACGACATCCTCGACGAGATCGACTCCGTCCTGGAGACCAACGCCGCGGCCTTCGTGCAGGGCTTCGTCCAGAAGGGCGGCGAATGAGGGTGCCGCGCTCGCGCAGACCGGCGCGGCGGATCATCGGCGTGGAGACCGAGTACGGCATCACCTGCGCCTCGACGACCGGCGGCACGCCGCCCCTGGACGCCGACCACGCCGCACGCGAGCTCTTCGAGCCCGTCGTGCGCCTGAGCCGGTCCTCCAACATCTTCACCCGCGGCGGGGCCCGCCTCTACCTCGACGTCGGCTCCCACCCCGAGTTCGCCACCGCGGAGTGCGACCGCCTGGAGGACCTGCTTGCCCAGGACCGGGCCGGGGAGATCATGATGGCCGACCTCGCCGAGCAGGCCAGCGCCGGCCTGGCCCGGCGGGGCGTGCCCGGCCGCATCCACCTGCTCAAGAACAATCTCGACGCCGAGGGCAGCGGCTTCGGCTGCCACGAGAACTACCTCGTGCACCGCCGCGGCGACTTCTGGAACGACGCCCGCACGCTCGTGCCCCACCTCGTCACCCGCCAGATCCTCGTCGGCGCCGGACACATCCTGCCCGGTGGCGCCTCCGCCCCCGCCCGCTACGTCTTCTCCCAGCGGGCCGACCAGATGGAGGACGCCGTCTCCTCGGCGACCACCCGCTCGCGCCCCCTGATCAACACCCGTGACGAGCCCCACGCCGACGCCGAGCTCTACCGGCGCATGCACGTGATCGTCGGCGACTCCAATATCGCCCAGGGCTCCACCCTCCTCAAGGTCGGGGCCATGGACCTGCTGCTGGACTACCTCGAGGACGGTGGGAGCCTGGCGGACCTTCAGCTCGCCTTCCCCATGAGGGCCATCCGCGACACCTGCCACGACCTGACCGGCACCGTCGCCCTGGAGCTCGCCGACGGCCGCACCATGACACCCGTGGACCTGCAGGCCGAGCACCTGGCCAGGGTGAGCGAGCACGCCCGCAACCTGGACCTGACCGAGCTGCAGCGCCACGTCCTTGACCTGTGGGAGCGGGGCCTGGAGGCCGTGAGCTCGGGCAGGCCCCAGGACGTGGCCGAGGACCTGGACTGGGCGGCCAAGCACCAGCTCCTGACCCGTTACGCCGAGCGTGCCGGAGTCGATCTCGACGACCCGCGGCTGGCGCGGCTCGCCCTGGCCTACCACGACGTGAGTCCGAGCGACGGGCTGCGCCTGAAGCTGGAGCGGGCCGGGCTGCTGCGGCGCCTCGTCGATGAGGAGGCGTGCCGCGCCGCCGTCAGCACCCCGCCGTCCACCACGCGCGCGCACCTGCGCGGCACGGCGATCGGGCGGGCGCAGGACCTGCGCCGGGACCTGTCGGCCGACTGGGTGAACCTGCGTCTCGACGACGGCCGCACCCGGCCCGTCGCCCTGCGCGACCCCTTCAGCGCCGTCGACGAGCGGGTCGATGCGCTCATGGAGGCCATGGACGCGCCCAACGAGACCCTCGCCACCGATCCACCCACCGGCGTCTGAGGCGCTGCACAACAACATCTGGCAGACTGGAAAGTCCGATGGCTACCTTCTCACCCTCCCCCCGCGAAACGACACGACTGCCTCAGGTGGGGCAGGACGGTCGGCCGTTGACGCGTCGACAGAAGCGTGAGCTGGAGCGGGCCCGTGAGGCCGCGGCCTCCCGGAACGACGCGCCGGGATCCCCGGGCCGGCCGCGGTCCGTCGCGGAGGAGCCCCGGTTGCAGCCGGTTCCGACGGCGGAGGGCCAAAGGCCCCGGTCCGTCCCGCAGGAGGAGCCCCAGGCGCGCTACGGCCCGACGGGACGTGCCGGGCAGCCGGCCGGCCCGCCCCGCCGCGCGGCCCCCGCCTCGGTGCCTGCGCCGCCCGAGGCTGCGGTGCCTGCGGCCGTATCGCCGTCGGCGCCCTCGGCGTCCTCGGCGTCCTCACCGGCCGAGCCCCCTACCTCCACGGGTGCCCAGCGCGCGATCGGGGCCGCCCTGGGACGCCCCCGGCCGCGGGGGCGCGTTGCCGTGATCCTGGCAGTCATAGCCACAGTGGCCATTGTCGCCGCGCCCCTGGTCGTAGCGCGCATGTGGGGAGGACTGACGGGCACCATCGGCTCGTCGGGCGCAATCCCCGGCGGAAGCATCAGCGCCGACGGGCCGCTCGACACGGTGCTGGAGGTTGCCGGACGCGTCGGATCCGTCCCCATCCTCTCGCTCAAGGGACGTCTCGCACCGGCCACTGTCATGAGCACCGATGAGGTTGTCACGGGCCAGGGACGCGTCCTGAGCGCCGGGGACGCCGTCCTGCTGTCCGTCGCGGTCTTCGACGGCAACGACGGCACGAACACCACCGGCACCGCGACGGGAACGCGCCTGTACTCCGGCACGCTCGACGCCGACAGGCTCGGAACGGATCTCGCCAATGCGGTCACTGGGGTCGCCGAGGGCTCGCGCGTCGTCGTGCGCGCCCCGCGGACCAAGGACGACCAGACCAGGACCACAGAGATCACGGTGATCGACATCCTGCCCACCACCGCCACCGGAACGCCTCAGGAACCCGTGGCGGGCATGCCGACAGTGACGATGAACGCGGACGGCACGGTGGGGCTGTCCGTGCAGGGGCTGCCGACGCCCACGCATTCCACCGCCGCCGTTCTCGTGCAGGGAGACGGCCCTCAGGTCCAGGCCAGCTGCATCGTCACGGTCCGGTACTCCACCGTGAGCTGGGCCGACGGCGTGCAGCACGCCACCACCTACGGCACGACCACCCCGCCGGGCACGATCAGCATGGACAACGCCCTCGCGGGCATCAAGGAGCACCTGGTCGATGTCCAGGTGGGCAGCCGGGTCGTCATCGCCATCCCCGCGGACCAGGCCGCAGGTGAGGGGGCGGTCGCCGTGGTCATCGACGTCCTGGCCGTCAACGACGAGGAGGCCACCGGCGCAGCCGACTCAGCGGGCCAGGACCCCAGCGGCGGCCCCGGAACCGTGCATGTGACTCCGGGGGCCACCCCGGGCACCACCAAGCAGTAGGCGGCGCTCGCGCGCTACCCTGTCCCGGTCCCGCCTCACATCCGTTCAGGAGCTGCTATGAGTGTTGCCGTCCGCGTCATCCCGTGCCTCGACGTCAAGGACGGGCGCGTGGTCAAGGGCGTGAACTTCACAGGTCTGCGAGATGCCGGCGACCCGGTCGAGCTCGCCAAGCGCTATGACGCCCAGGGGGCCGATGAGATCACCTTCCTGGACGTGTCCGCCTCCGCAGAGGGCCGCTCCACCATGCTGGAGGTCGTCTCGGCCGCCGCGGAGCAGGTCTTCGTACCGCTGACCGTGGGCGGAGGAGTGCGCAGCGTCCAGGACGTCGACCGCCTCCTGCGCGCCGGGGCTGACAAGGTCGGCATCAACACCGCCGCCATCGACCGGCCCGAGCTGCTGTCCGAGGTCGCCGAGCGCTTCGGCAACCAGGTGCTGGTCCTGTCTGTGGACGCGCGGCGCTGCCCGGAGGGCGTGAGCACCCCGTCGGGGTACGAGGTCACCACCCACGGCGGGCGCCGCTCCACCGGCATCGACGCCGTCCAGTGGGCGGTACGGGCCGCCGGGCTCGGGGCGGGCGAGATCCTGCTGAACTCCATGGACGCCGACGGCGTGACCGGCGGCTTCGACCTGCAGATGCTCGACGACGTCCGGGGCGAGGTGAGCGTCCCGCTGATCGCCTCCGGCGGCGCGGGCCGGGCCGAGGACTTCGCTGCGGCCGCGGACCACGGCGCGGACGCGGTGCTGGCGGCGAGCGTCTTCCACTACGGCACGCTGACCATCGGAGCGGCGAAGGCGGCCCTGCGCGGCGCGGGCCACCCGGTGAGGTGATCGCCGCTCGAGCCCGCAAGCGGCGGCGCGGATCGGCCAGAACATGTAGTCTCGTCCACGGTATGCTCGACGAGTTTCCTCTGAGGCAGGCTCAACGGGTTTCCGCGACGCTGTTCCCAAGCAAAGAGTGCATCTATGACGAACTACGACCCGAACCAGAACCCTTACGGCGGCTCGAACGACCCGAACGCCTATCCGGGTGGCCAGCCCGGCTACCAGCAGTACCCGAGCCAGGCGCAGCCTGGGGGCGGGTACACCCCGGGAATGAGCCCCTTCGGCGCATCGACGGAGAAGAACAACCTGGGCGGCTGGGCGCTGGGGCTGGGTATCGCCAGCCTGGTCTGCTGCGGGATCTTCACCGGTATCCCCGCAATCATCCTGGGCTACCTCGGGATGCAGGCCGCCAACGAGGGGCGCGCCTCCAACAAGGGCATGGCCATCGCCGGCCTCATTATGGGGTCGCTGTCGGCCGTGGGGAGCATCATCTACATTGTCTTCGTCGTGAGCACCGGCGGCCAGTTCCTCGGCTCATGACCGGAGCCTGCGGCTCCGCCTCCCCGGATAGACCCGGCCGTGGTCATCATTGCTCCCGCGTGGACGTCATGGTGGCCGCGGCCTGTCTTCCCGGCGCACTGGTCGTTCTCAGCGGCCTGCGCCCCTCCGCTGCCGGCCCGGACCTGTGCCTCCTGCACTGCACGACCGGCATGTGGTGCCCCCTGTGCGGAGGTACACGGGCGACTCGGGCCCTCCTTCACGGCAACCTGACCGAGGCGATCGGATACAACCCCTTCGCCCTGGGGTTCGAGGTGCTCGTCGTCCTCCTCGTGGTGCGCTGGCTGGTCAGTCGCCGCGCCGGCGGCATCCGCTCCTTCCTGTCCGCGCATGAGGCGGTGGCGCTCTTCGCCGCCGCCGCGGTGTTCGCCGTCGTGCGCAACCTGCCGGGCATGTGGGTCTACCTGGGCCCGCTCCTGGGGCCGGCGGGCTGAGCGCGGCTGCCGGACGACACGGCGGAGTCGACTCCTGCCCGCGGGATCGGGCCGAACGCGGTGCCCGGAACCGGTGCCAGCGCTCGACCGGCGGCCCGCGGGTGCCCGCCGTGGAAGACGTGGGAGAATCGCCGTCGTGACTCTTCCTCGCTCAATCGCCTCCCGGCTCAAGCGCGACGCGGCAGGGCTCGTCGCCGCCGTCGTCCAGCAGTACGACACCCGCGAGGTCCTCATGGTCGGGTGGATGGATGACGAGGCGCTGGCCCGCACGCTGGCCGAGGGCCGCGTCACCTTCTGGTCCCGCTCCCGCCAGGAGTACTGGCGCAAGGGCGACACCTCGGGCCACCACCAGTACGTCAGGGCCGTCCGCATCGACTGCGACGGCGATGCCCTGCTGGTCGAGGTCGATCAGGTCGGGGCCGCCTGCCACACCGGCGAGCGCACCTGCTTCCAGGCCGGCGGCGACCTCGGGGCGGTCGTGGGGGAGCGTCCCGCCGGTTGAGCGGATTTGCCTCGGCGGCCCGACCCCGGGGACGATGGCCCTGACGGGCGCCGCCGGCACACCTGCTGGGCACGCCCGCGCGGTTCCTGTGTCCACGCGTCTAGGAGGTGGTGCCCCGTGATGGCCTTCGCCGACCTGGCCGCAGCCGCACGGTCCGCCGCAGCCTCCCGGCAGCGGACCACCCCGTTGAAGGAGCTGCGCGAGAGGACCCGCGCGGTCCCCACCGCGCGCGATGTCGTCTCGGCGCTGCGAGCCCCCGGACGGGTCGTGTCCGTGATAGCCGAGGTCAAGCGCGCCACGGCAACCTTCGCCGACCTGTCCGGAGTGGGCGACGTCGCTGTTCTCGCCCGTTTCTACGAAGCAGGAGGGGCCGCATGCGTGTCCGTGGTCACCGAGCCGGTCCGCTCCCACGGGCGCCTGGCGGACCTGGACGCGGTGCGCGGGGCCGTGGACGTGCCGGTGCTCGTCAACGACGTCGTCGTCACCCCCTACCAGGTTCATGAGGCGCGCGCCCACGGGGCCGACATGCTCATCCTGGACGCCCGCCTCGCCCCCCTCGTCCTGGAGTCGCTCGTCGAGCGCACGCACTCCCTGGGCATGACGGCGGTCGTCGAGGCCCACTCCCGGCGCGAGGCGCTGACTGCGGTGGCCTCGGGCGCGCGCTACGTGTCGGTCGATGCGCGCGATCCGGACACCCGGGCCATTGACCGCTGCCGCTTCGAGCAGGTCGCAGAGGTGCTGCCCGCGTCGGTGACCCGCATGGCCACCGGCGGCGTCTCCGGGCCGCACGACGTCATGAGCTACGCGCGCGCGGGGGCCGACATCGTCGTCGTGGGGGAGGCCGTCATCCGCTCGGCCGACCCCCAGCAGTTCGTCGCCGAGCTGGTCGCCGCGGGCAGCCACCCGGCGCTTCTTCCCTCAGCCCATAGAGAGGTTCTCTGAGTGCTCACCGCTTCCATCCCGAGCCCCGCCCAGGGCGTATGGCACATCGGGCCCTTTCCGCTGCGCGCCTACGCCCTGTGCATCCTCGCCGGCGTCTTCGTGGCGGTGTGGTGGACCGACCGCCGCTACCGGGCGCTGGGCGGGCCGCGTGACACGGCCCTGGACGTCGCCCTGGTCGCGGTGCCGGTCGGCATCATCGGCGCGCGGCTCTACCACGTGGTCACCTCGCCGGACGCCTACTTCGGGCCGGGCGGGGACCCGGCCCTCATCCCGCAGATCTGGCGCGGGGGACTGGGCATCTGGGGCGGCGTCGCCTTCGGGGTCATCGCCGGCATCTGGCTGCTGCGCCGCCGCGGCCTGCGGCTGGGGCCCTTCTACGACGCCGCCGCCCCGACGATCCTGGTCGCGCAGGCGCTGGGGCGCTTCGGCAACTACTTCAACCAGGAGCTGTTCGGCGGGCCCACCACCCTGCCCTGGGGCCTGGAGATCGACAGGGCCCACCTGCCGCTCGGGTACGCCCCGGGCACCCTGTTCCACCCGACCTTCCTGTACGAGGCGCTGTGGAACGCGGCGGGCGCCGCCCTTCTCGTCTGGCTCGGGCGCTACCTGGCGCGCCGCGACGGGGCGGTGGGAGGCCGGCTCATGTGGGCCTATCTCATGGTCTACACCTCCGGGAGAGTGTGGATCGAGGTCCTGCGCGTCGATGAGGCCCACCGCGTGCTCGGGCTGCGCCTGAACGTGTGGACCTCGGTCCTCGTCTTCCTGCTCGGCCTGGTCGGCTACATCATGGTCTCGCGACGCCACCTCGACGACGCGATCACCGAGGGCGCCGGGGTGGGCGGTGCTTCCGAGGCCGAGGCGGCCGAAGCCGGGTCCGAGGCGGCGGACGGGCCGGGCGAGGCGGACGAGGCGGGGGATCCGGATCCCGAGAAGCCGGACGAGAATGCTGCGGACCCGTCCGATAAGGCGGATGACGCGCAGGCCGGGGCGGATGCGTCCCGTCAGGCGGATGCGCCGGCCGGGACTGCGGGCGCGGAGGGCGACGCGAAGGCCGAGGAGCCGGATGACGGGCCCGCGGCGCACGCGCACGACGACGAACCCGAGGCCGAGTAGGGGTTTGCTGCGCTCGCAGCAGCGGGACCATGGGCCTATATCATGAACGTAGTCCTTACTGCTTCAGGAGGTGCATGATGACGACGATGTCCTCTACCAAACCTGTTGAACATCCTCTCACGACGCCGGCTCTCCGCCCCTCGACGGAGAAACAGGAACAGGACTGGGCGGCTCAGGTGCAACGTGCGAAGGAGGCTCGCCGCCTGGGCGCCGAGCTGCGCCGTGGCAAGATCAAGAGTTTCCGCCCCGTGGTCGGCAGGATCTGATGTCCGCCCGCACGCCGCTCTTCCACGCCGAGCGCGTAGGGCGTAGAGCATGGAGTATGCGTCAGGCCACTACCGCGCTGATGTCGACCTTGCGCTTCAACTTGTGCCCCCAGGCGTAGTCACCGGTACGTCGCTGAGCTTGTCCCAAGACAATGCTCGGAGCGACCTTCAGCTCTTCAGCCAGGCGCTGCACCTCGGCGAGATTACGGACAACAGGTAGTTTCGCCTCGTGCTCCTTGGGCACCAACAGTCGCATAGCATACTCATCAGCTTCTTCTTCTGCCGCATTCCCGGCGTCCGCGAGATAGAGGCCCTTAGGGTCATGGAGAAGGACGTGCGCGATTTCGTGGAAGAGTGTGAACCACAACTGATCATCACTCTTCCACAGGCCGGACAACTGAATGAGAGGATGTCCGTGGAGCCATCTGGTCGCCCCATGAATCCCCAGGCCTCGTACAGCGGGGACCAGGGCAAGGGCAACGCCGCAATCGCGCAGATGTCTCTGCGCCTCGCGGATGGCTTCGGAAGGTTCCCCGATGGTTAACGACCGGAGCTCCGGCAGAGCCGCCTCCATGGTAGAGCGACTGTAGTCCGGCAATGAATCGAGCGCAGCAGTTCGCTCCGCGACGTGCAGCCATGTGGCTAAAGCGCAGACGTCTTCTCGGCCGATGGCGGAGCGCCGGTAGGCGACAGCGCTCTTCTCCCAAGTGGGCTGGAAGGCGTCAAGTGTCCCCAGGCCGAAGAATTGAAGCAGTTGCTGCACCGTTCGTGTTTTGTCCCGTGGCGCAGCAGTGATGAATCCGCAGTTGCGGAGGTACGCAAGAGGAAAATCGCTTGCTCGCTCATACTGGTTCACAAGGTCCTGCTCGGACCGCTGGCGGGCCAGGGCCTCGCGATACCCCGCCTCATGGAGGTTCCAGATGCGGGCAGGTACGCCGGTCACATACTCCAGCTTGAGTGCCATCTCGTGGCTCAACGGTGCCTTGCCGTGGAGCAGCTCGCTCACGTGCTTTCGGCTCACATCCAGCCTGCGGGAAAGCTCGGCGCCGTTAATGTCATTGTCTTCCATCCACTCCTTGATGAAGTCTCCGGTGGGCACGATGTAGCCGGGGTACTGGGTCATGGCCGCCCTCCTCGGGGATATGGACGGAACTAGTGGTAGCCGGTGATCTCGATGACAAGAGCGACGGCAGGAGAGCCGCTCTCATTGACTACGATAAGGCGCCAGTTAGTGCTGAGCCGGGCCGACCACTGACCAGCACGGTCGGCGGTGAGCCGTTCCCGCGGCCGGTGCCACGGAGCAGGTCGTCGAAGGACTCGACGTTGTGAAGCTCGGCGATGCGGAGCCGTAGCTTCTTAGAAACAACAGCATCCAACCTGCGCTTCATCTGGCGTTCGTTGGTGCAGATGTCCTGGACCTTCTGGCTGGCATACCTCACTTCCATGACAATGTGTTACCTAGATCGTAACAAACATGGTGTCGTATGGGTGAAATATGACCTTCGTCACGTCTTCGGGCCGTCCGTGTCCATCCGGGGCGAGGCGGCCACAGTCTGCTGGGTGTGAGGGGAAACAATGGTGACGTGCTCCAAGGCGCAGCGGGGGTTGCCGGCTTCGCGGGACCAGTCGTTGGGGTCGTTGACGATGCCGGAGGCTTTGTCGCCCGTACCCGGTAGCGCTCCACGATCCAGTCCAAGCCGCTTCTGGCCCCCAGTACGTAACCCTGAGCCTCTTCGGGGATGCCTTCGATCCGGGCTCGCCTCGTAGCCGGCCGGGTCCTGGGTCTGCTTGGTCAGGGCATTCCAGCAGCCGACGATCCTGGCGGCATCGTCCAGCGCTAGGTCGCCGTTGGCGGCGAAGGAGCTCTGAAGGGTGCGGCTCACCTGGGCCTCGGAGACCGTGAGCACCAGGACCTTGTAGTCGGTGAGCAGCCCGTGCTTCACGGCCCGCCCGAACCCGAGCCGGTAAAGCTCGGGCCCGTGGATGGATTCATCGTCCATGGAGGCCAGGACGAGGTCCTTGCGCTGGGCATTGTCCTTGACGTCGGGGGCGTGGACGCGCGGGGTCGCCGTCATGTAGAGCCGTTTGGAGGCTCGGATGTGTCCGGCGCCACGGACCCTGACGAAGGCGGACTCATCCTGGCCAGCCACGGTCGCACCGGTCGTCCGGTGCGCCTCATCGCAGATCGTCAGGTCGAAAGCCAGCGCGCCGAGGCCTGCGCCCGATGGATGACGTCGATCGACTGGTAGGTGCAGAAGACCACCGTCATCGCCGGCCTGTGCCGCTGGTGCGCCTTGATGCTGATCACGGGCGCCGGTTCTCTCAGGGCGACCATGAGGCGCTCCGGATCAGTTGTCGTCGGGATCGCGAGGTCCGCCACCGAGATGTCCTCGTCGACGCTGGGGCGCAGGGACCGGCCCTTGTTCACCTTGCCGTTAGAGCCCAGCGCGAAGGAGCGCAGCGGAGCGGCTGCCTCGGCGTTCCACGCGCGCAGGGTTTGGGAGAGCAGGGCGATCGAGGCGACGAGGAAGAGGACGCGCCCGCTCCCGTGCTGGGCGAGTCGCTCGGCGATGCGCAGGGAGGTGAAGGTCTTGCCCGTGCCGCAGGCCATGACGAGCTTGCCGCCGCCGACGGCGTCCAGCGCCTCCCTCTGGTGGGGTCGCAGGTTCTTCTTGCGGGAGCGGACCGTCTCCTGCGGCTCGTGAAGGGAGAAGCGGTCCCAGTCGATGGAGGCGCCGCGTCCCGGCTACTCGGACCACAGCCGCACCCCGTCGAAGAGCACGGCGTACGTGGGGCCCGCCCGCGCCCGTCAAGATTCGGCCGAATTAGGCCGGAGCCGCGGCGCGCGGGGCGTGTAGGCTAGGCCTCATGCGCAGAGCAAAGATCGTATGCACCCTGGGACCAGCCACCGATTCTCCCGAAAATGTGCAGGCGCTCGTCGACGCCGGCATGAATGTCGCACGCATCAACCGCTCCCATGGACGCGCCGAGGACCAGGAGGACGTCATCGCCCGCGTGCGGGCCGCCGCCGAGACCTCCGGAACCCCCGTGGCCATCCTGGTCGACCTCCAGGGCCCCAAGATCCGCCTGGGTACCTTCGTGAACGACCAGAAGGTCATGCTCAACAAGGGCGACGAGTTCACGATCACCACTGACGACATCCTGGGCACCGTCAAGCGCGTCTCCACAACCTTCAAGGGCCTGCCGGGGGACTGCCGCCCCGGCGACCGCCTCCTCATCGACGACGGCAACGTCGCCGTGCGCGTCATCACGGTCACCGACACCGACGTCGTCACCAAGGTCGAGGTGCCCGGCTACGTCTCCAACCACAAGGGCCTCAACCTCCCCGGCGTCGCCGTCTCGGTGCCGGCCCTGAGCGAGAAGGACCGCGACGACCTGCGCTGGGCCATCAAGATCGGCGCGGACCTCATCGCCCTGTCCTTCGTCCGCAGCGCGGATGACATCAAGGACGTCCACGACATTATGGACGAGGCCGGGGTGCGGATCCCCGTCATCGCCAAGATCGAGAAGCCCCAGGCGGTGGACAACCTCTTCGACATCGTCTCCGCCTTCGACGGCATTATGGTCGCCCGCGGCGACCTGGGTGTCGAGATGCCGCTGGAGGCCGTGCCGCTGGTCCAGAAGCGGGCCATCGAGCTGGCCCGGCGCCAGGCCAAGCCGGTCATCGTCGCCACCCAGGTGCTGGAGTCCATGATCCAGAACCCGCGCCCCACCCGGGCCGAGGCTTCGGACTGCGCCAACGCCATCCTCGACGGCGCCGACGCCGTCATGCTCTCCGGCGAGACCTCGGTGGGCGCCTACCCGATCGAGGCCGTGCGCACCATGGCCAGCATTATTGAGAACGTGGAGGAGAACGGCGGGGACCGCATCCCCGGTCTGGGCTCCTACCCCCAGACTCGCGGCGGCGCCCTGACGCGCGCGGCCGCCGAGATGGGCGAGCAGCTCGACGTCACCCACCTGGTGACCTTCACCCAGTCCGGCGACACGGCCCGGCGCCTGTCGCGGCTGCGCTCGCCCCTCCCGCTGCTGGCCTTCACCCCGCTGCGCTCCACGCGCAACCAGCTGGCGGTGTCCTGGGGCGTGCAGTGCTACGAGGTGCCCGAGGTCAAGCACACCGATGAGATGGTGGCCCAGGTCGATGACCTGCTCCAGCGCAGGCACTTCGCGCAGGCCGGCGACACCGTCATTATCGTGGCGGGCATGCCCCCGGGCACGCCCGGGTCCACGAACTCGATCCGCGTCCACACGGTTGGCGAGTTCGACTGACCCGGCGGCCGGGAGGCCCGCCAACCAGCGGTGAGGGCCCCACGCCCCAGAAGGCGCAGGGCCCTCACCGCGTCCCGGTACCTCCAGTGGGACTCGAACCCACAACACTCCGATTTTGAGTCGGATGCCTCTGCCAGTTGGGCTATGGAGGCGTGTTCGCGCTCACAGGGACGTGCCTTGCTCGCGCGGCATCGAGGTCCACCATACTAGGATCGACCCGTGAGCAACGAGTCAAGCACCTCCCGAACCCGCAGGGTTCTCGTCGCCGAGGATGAGACCCTGATCCGCCTGGACATCGTCGAGACCCTCACAGAGGCCGGATACGAGGTCGTCGCCGAGGCCGCCGACGGCGAGGAGGCCGTGCGCCTGGCCTACGAGCACGAGCCCGACCTGTGCGTCATGGACGTCAAGATGCCGGTCCTGGACGGTATTACCGCGGCCGAGCGCATTCTGGACAAGCACAGCTGCGCCGTGGTCATGCTCACGGCCTTCTCGCAGACCGAGCTCGTCGACCGCGCCTCTGCGGCCGGCGCCATGGCCTACGTCGTCAAGCCCTTCACCCCCGCCGACCTGATCCCGGCCCTGGAGATCGCCCTGTCGCGCCATGAGGAGATCCGGTCCCTGGAGAACGAGATCTCCGACCTGCAGGAGCGCTTCGAGACCCGCAAGCGCGTCGACCGCGCCAAGGGGCTGCTCATGGAGAAGATGGGCCTGAGCGAGCCCGAGGCCTTCCGCTGGCTGCAGAAGACCTCCATGAACCGGCGCCTGACCATGCGCGAGGTCGCCGACGCCGTTATCGAGCAGGTCGGCGCCAAGAGCACCAAGAGCAACGGCTGAGCGCCTTTTGGCGCGCCTCAGGATCCCTTCCTGGTTCCGACCTCCGGTTCCTTAGGTTCCTTCAGGACTCCTGGGCGGCGGCCTCCTGAACGGCGGTGTAGAGGCTGCGCAGCGTGCCCCGGGCGACCGCGCGGCCGTCCTCGTCGCTGACTCTCACCTCATAGACCGCGGTGCGCCGGCCCCGGTGAACAGGCGTCGCCACCGCCGTCACCCAGCCGCGCTGGGCGGGACGCAGGTGGCTGACCTGGAGCTCGGCGCCCAGCGGCGCCATGTCGTCCGGGGCGGCCTCGTGCGCCGCCACCGAGGCCGCCGTCTCGACAAGGGCCGCGCTCGCGCCCCCGTGCAGGACCCCGAGGACCTGGCGGGCGCCGTCGACGGGCATGCGCACGACCGTTCGATCCGCGGAGCGCTCCAGCACCTCCATGCGCAGCGTCGTCATGAGGGTCCCCCGCTCGGAGTCCGACAGGCCCGACGCGCCGACGGCGCTGACCGCGCTGACCGCGGAACCGGCGGGGCGCGGGTCGGGGAAGGGCCGCACCGCCTTGGCGGGGAAGGCCACGGGCACGTCGGCGGAGCGGGGGGTCGGAAACTGGTCGCTGCTCATGCCCGTAGGCTGGCACGGTGAGCACCACCACGACCAGTCCCGCCGCCGGGCCCACCGGACGTCTTCTCCTCATCGACGGTCACTCCATGGCCTTCCGAGCCTTCTACGCCCTGCCTGTGGACAGTTTCACAACCTCCACCGGGCAGAGCACCAACGCCGTCCACGGCTTCGTCTCCATGTTCCTGTCCCTGCTCGAGCACGAGAAGCCGACCCACGTCGCCGTCGCCTTCGACCTGCCCGGCGGCACCTTCCGCACCGAGGAGTACGCCGAGTACAAGGGCACCCGCGACGAGACCCCGGCGCCCTTCGTCGGGCAGGTCGAGCTCATCGAGGAGGTGCTGGAGGCGATGAACGTGCGCGCCCTGACCGCCTCCGGCTATGAGGCGGACGACATCCTCGCCACCCTGGCCGCCTCGGCCCAGGCGGAGGGTATGGAGGTCCTCGTCTGCTCCGGCGACCGCGACTCCTTTCAGACGGTGACCGACCGCTGCACCGTGCTCTACCCCGTCAAGGGCGTGTCCACCCTGCGGCGCATGACCCCGGAGGAGGTCGAGAAGCGCTACGGGGTCCCGCCGCAGCGCTACCCCCAGCTGGCCGCCCTGGTGGGCGAGACCAGCGACAACCTGCCGGGCGTGCCCGGGGTCGGCCCCAAGACCGCGGCGAAGTGGATCACCCTCTATGACGGGCTCGACGGCGTGATCGCCCGCGCCGACCAGATCAAGGGCAAGGCGGGCCAGTCCCTGCGCGACCACATGGCCGACGTCGTGCGCAACCGCCGCCTCAACCGCCTGGTGACCGACCTCGACCTGGACGTGGCGCCCGCCGCGGACCTGCCCCTGCGCCCCGCCGACCGCGGCGCGCTGGCCCGCGTCATGGAGGTCCTGGAGTTCCGCACCCTCCACCAGCGGGCCCAGCGGATCCTGACCTTCTCCGACGCCTCTGAGGGCGCGGGCGGCGCGGTAGCGGCGAGCGGCGAGGACTCGCCGGCGG
>ERZ773099.1825-NODE-1825-length-15368-cov-7.229674_pt1 | contig 15368 bp, 14 predicted proteins | sample MGYA00511120_ERZ773099 | MGnify/ENA primary metagenome ERZ773099 (study PRJEB29015, sample SAMEA2738012) | human oral metagenome | biome: human oral; feature: human-associated habitat; material: dental | place: China | collected 2104 ... | reverse complement strand
CGTTCCTGATATAAAAACGCCTCGTACGAAACCTGTGTTCGGCTCATAAGATATTGCTATTGAGGACAAGCTCGGAGATTTCCTGCGGCGTATAGTATTCGCCGCCGCTTTTACCGGCATTCGAAGCGTACATGCCCATGAGATATTCATAGGCGTCGATCGTGTTGTCCCGGTAGTGCCCAAGCTGCATTTCGCCGATGCCGTCGAGGAGCTTCACGAGCTTTGCATTGCGCTCCTTCACCGTAGCGCCGAGCTTGTTGCTGTTGACGTCGAGGTCTTCAAAAAGCCCCGCAAGATCGTTTTCACTCGCCGTGCCGGTCGCCGAGGCTTCAATGTTGTGAAATACCTTTTCCAGCGTTTCATTGAGGTTTTCATTCGTCGGCGCACTTTTTCGCACATTGGAAAAGAGCTCGCTCGGCAGGATGAAATACCCCTTCTCCTCCACGAGATTCTCACGCTCCGTCTCCGCCTCTTCATCGGGCAGAGCGGCGTAGTCGAAATCCGCCTCCCCCGCCTCCTGCGCCTCACGATTGAGGTAGTTCGTCAGCTTCTCCGAGATATAACGATAAAAGAGCGTGCCCAAAACATACTGTTTGAAATCCCAGCCATCCACCGAGCCGCGCAGATCGTTCGCAATCTGCCAAATCGCCCGATGCAGCTACGCCCGCTCCATTTCCTTCTTATTATCCATCGTATCGCCTCCGTAGTCAGTATGCTCTTCTAATTCTTGTTGAAGCCGCCTTTGTCCTTCTAGTGAAAGCGTTCCCCGCCAAACAACCAGACATCCACGGAGCAGACAGCTTACAAAATTTCGCCAAATTTTTCTCTCACTTCATCGCTATCCCTGCCAGAAATCGGCTTGCCAGTGACATTTGCAATGGCATCGAGAATTTTTCTCGCGCGATGAACGATAAATCTCTCGAAATCATCGGACATACAATCGGCCATATCAATCCAATGACTGGCGAGATAATCGCGCAAGTCTGTCTGCTCTACCTTTTTCTTCTCGATACGCGCCAGGTATTCACTCGGAGCAACACCGCCTATCTCCCGATTGGTACTGTACGATAGGGGCGTCTTGTTAATGATGGAATCCCACTTGATATAATCATATCCCCTGCTCTTGCAATAGTTTTTCGGAAAGATATGGTGAATGTCAATGCCGGCGGCTTTATAGAGAACAAGATCCATCTCCTGCCCGCTGATGAAGTCACGACTGTGATTCTTCATGATAAGCGCCATGATTCCCTTATAGGCAGCACTCCGTCTTGACTGAAGCATCAACAGGCGCATGGGATTGAAATAGGAATCCACGATGGTCTTGGGCAGCGCTCCAGCGTTCAGCCAATTCATCATGCCAACCACATCGTTTGCATAGCGTGTCTCATTGGCACTTCCGTAAAGCTCGCCGAATACACCGCACCAATACCATCGCTTGATTTTGTTCTTCACATTGGAATTTTTGATTCGACGATCGGGCAGGAGCAAGGCGCACAAAACAGCCAATGGAATGAGCTGCGTCGTATAAGGAAGGTCGCGGCTGACGAAGATGCGCTCCTCGAAGAGCAATATTTCCGCTTCCTCGAATCCTTGCATCAAAACATCGGCGTATTTTTGATAATCGGCAAGCTTCAGGTTCAGCACATCCTTCTTCTTGCAGCTCACCACACCCTTCTTCTCATAGGCAGAAAGAAGCGTGCAGGCAGTCAGGAAATCCGTAGCCGTGACAATATTCAGAATATCTCCGTTGAGATGATTGTTTTTGCGCTTTTCCCAATCTTTCCTGAGTTCAAAATCATCCATAGCGAATACAGCTGTGACGAGTTCGAAAACCGTAAGCGATACGCCGCCTTGGTTCACATTCTCAAAAACTTGGCACACCGCTTCCTTCGGCGTGTCCTTGTCCAGGCTGATGACAGGAATTTTGTAATGAGTGACGGTCATTATAATTTTTCCACGAAAAGTTCTATACTCGTCGCTTGCCTCGTGTGAATTACTGTGATAAGCAAGATATGCCCGTTCCCACTCAAAGGACTTCTCGTCATCCAAGATGATATTCAGAGGAAACAGCTTATTCGCATATTCCCTTTCGGCAGTCGAAACATCGAGGTCAATTTTCCTGCCAAAGTCGGATGTGATTCGCTTCGACTCTGGGACGGATAAAATAGCCTCCACTCGATCGATAGCAGGATCAATTGCCTTGGCAATATCGATGTAGTAAAATCGCTTAATCTCATTGCCTTTGTCGGTTCTGGTTTTGACGGCATTCGGACTGCACATAGACGCATAGATAGAAGTGAGCCGCTGCTGACCATCCAAAATAAGCTGCTCGGGCTGTGCTTTGCAGGACGGTGCGCTCTCAATCATGCGATATTTGAAGCGTACATTCGCATTGCCATATTCGAGGAACATGGCGGCACCTACTGGAAAATTCTGCGTAATGCTGGCAATAAGCCCACGAATGCGACTGTCATCCCATACCCAGCCGCGCTGGAAATCAGGCAATTGAATGTTTCCTTTGTCGATATCCTTCATCAAATCCAAAATCGGAGTATCGTTTGTTCTCATGCAGTCCATCTCCTATCTTTTATTGCCATCGCAGCGCATATCACCACAGCAGTTATTTATCCCACCACAGCTGTTATTTATCTCTATATTGCTGATCATATCGCCCGTCTTCTTGGAGTCGATTTATTCTACGGATTCATTATATCGTACATTGCCCTGCATTAAAAGCACAGACGGACTGTCCTCTATATAGCTAAACGGCAAAGATCTCAAAGTATCTCCTCATAGCACTGGCGTTTCTATATCCATCCAGATATTGCTTTCGTACTGCCTCTTGGATCTTTTTTCGTACTTGTACATTTTCTCCAATCGTTTTTAATAAATTTTCCGCGCAGCATGCAAGCCAATCAACATTAAAATTTGCATAATCAAAGTTCTCCCAATCAGATATCCAAGCATAAAAAGGTATGCCACTCTTTTGAACGAACTCGTGCGCTTTATCTTTCTGCTTAAAACATCCACTCAAATTGGCATTCGTAATATATACTAAGGCATTCTCATACTGGCTAGGATATCCTTTACCACGATCATCCTTGATCGTTTTTGCAAAATCAAAAAATGCCTCTTCTAATTTAACGGTAGATTTCAATATTCCAGATCGGAGCAATCGACAGAACAGTTCCATGGCAGCAATATCCCACTCCCATTTCTTTCTTCCTGCCAAAGAGCGAATGTCTCTTCTTGCCGCTCCATCAACGTAAGGATAAAGGACATCCAACACATAAAGATATTTTTCCTGCATCAATGAGGATATATGTTCGCTCGCGAATTTTTCATTTTGTATTCCCTTATACAGGGATAGTCCATGTGAAAGAACCAGACACGCTCCATTTTTGTCAATCCTCCCACGAATAATCGCTTGCAATATCGAATCAAGATATTCATGCAGCAGAGATATGCACTCTTCGTGCTCTTTACCAATACACTTCTGGCGAGCAATTCGTGAAAAAAGATTAGCTACTTTGTTTGCTCTTGAACGAAAATCAATGCCAGAAACACGCTGTGTTAACTCATGCAAAATCATTGCAATCAGCTCAGTTGTCAGCGGTATGTAATACAACAAGATCAAAATCTTTTCAAAGATTTCATTCCTTTGCATACCGTCCAATTCTTGAATATTGTTTAGAATGCATTCCAGTCGTTCTTGCCCATCCAGAGTAACGGAAATTATCTTAATATCAGCTGAGGACAATATCCGTTCCATATTTTTTGCAGAACAATAGCGAAGAATAAAAAACGCATCAGCCCCCGTAAGTTTCGATACTTTAATATTCCCACACTCGCCAATAAGTAACGCACCATTTTCTGAAGGTATGTCTGGCGTTGCGATCGTAGTCAGCACCGTCTGCGCATACAATTGCAGACTGCGTGAAAACTCACGATAGCGGTCAACAAAAACATAATTTTTTATAACATAAGACCAGCTATCCACCACCTGTTGCCACAGCTGCGAAATGCTCGGTGTTTTAACATACATGACATAGGAAGTTTGCGCTTCTCTCTCGGCTTCTTCCGATTTATCATGAGCTGAGATGAAGTCTATATAAAATAATTGCATGGTATATAGTTCTCTCAAAAATTCATTCTGAGCGTATCCTATCTGCGGCAAGCTATAAAAGATTTTATCTAAATTGATATTTTCCGCTTCTTTTTGTATCCTTTTACTTTCTTCTATTGTACATCTTGGAGGAAATTCTTGACTAATCATATTAGCCAAATATTTTTGATTCATCTGAGCAATAAAATACCAACCAAATTTCTCCTGTTGATAAAAGCCCATCGCCGCTTTCTGCAGGTACTCATAAGCTGCAGCATATTCAAACAAATGATAAGACAACGCGGCCTGCTCCATATACAACAATGGATTTCGCTCCGATAAAAGTTCTTTATTTTTATGCCTGAACGTTCTTAGTTCAGCCATATTATAGCTCATGACAGCACGCATAATTCTATCGGCAGAAATCGCCCTTTGTCGAAGAATCTCTGTCTCATCAGGTATTTTCATGACATGCTCGCGATCTGCTGAGACAGCTAGGAAATACGCTCTGCTTTTCACGAGTACTTCATAAATCGCTTGATACTTCTCGATATCTTTCTCAGGCACTTCATATCGTTCTATAAACGAGGCAACCTGTTCGGCAGCAATAGCACGGATGCCCTCTAAAATCTCTCGCCCCGTGTCACGGGCATCATCCATCATGATCTTATTATCATGCAAACGAATCCCAATTAAATGGAATGCGCTTTTTATGTACTTCAAGTGAACGTAATTCATCTCTTGAAATGGCATAAGGAATCGATATATCTTGTCGAGGTCGCTAATATCTTCTTCCTTTCTTAAAAACTCCAACATACCTAATGTTCGTTTTTCGATTTTTAACGTCTCATAAGCAATGATTTTGCGTGCTGCATAGAGCAATTCTATCCCAAACGCCTTAAAATAATTGACCTCCATCTCAGAATACGGTCGATCCGCTACAATCATATAAGAGCGCGGCATATCGCTTCCCAATATCTCCTTGACCCATGAAAATATTTGCTTCAAATCCGGATCATTAAAAGAATATCCGATAAATACAAGCGTATTGCCTGCAATCAACGCCTTGATATATGCTGCTAACAGGCGGAAGTTCTGTGCATAGTTTAAATAATCTTCTTCCTTGAGAACAAAATTATCGTGTTCAAAATCGCCATGCATCTTTATGATTTTACTTTCTGCAAACCCATAAACCAAATCACTATCACGGCTAATTACATCTACAACGCGATAAGTAGCTTTAGCGGCTTCCTCTAATAAATAGTCGTAATTGGTTGTCACAATCGTACTGACTTGAAACTTGAAAATTTCATGATGTATATCATTCGGAGACAACATCTTTTTATGCTTAAAAACTTCCCTCATCAAACGTGTGTAATCACGTTTTCCGTACTGTACATAATAGTATTGAGGAATTTTCAGGAAATCGTTTTGCGACGCAACATCCATCCGTTCCCTTATAATCTCCATGGCTTCCTTCCATGACGGCATACCTGACGGAATCGACGCGCCTGCCCCAACAAAGAAGACCAGTCGCTTATCGCGTTCCGCTTGTTGAATCAATCGACGCTCTTCATTATATACCTTATCTATATATTGATATTGACTCATGGTATCTCCCTCCGCTTATTGGTTCTACATCTGCGATACAGAAATCAAAACGGCAACGGAAGCACGTCATCCCCTACCCCACGACAAACCTCGCCGAACTCCCGTCCTCACCCTTTTCTACTTCGAGCCGCACGTCGATGCGGTTTTTTAGTTCCTCCACATGGGAGATGATGCCGACGAGGCGGCCGCCTTTTTGGAGGTCCATCGGTGTCTTGATCGCGAGGTCGAGGGTTTCGGCGTCGAGGGTGCCGAAGCCTTCGTCGATGAAGATGGTGTCGAGGCGGATGCCACCGGCGTAGCTTGTGACGACGTCGGCGAGGCCTAGGGCGAGGGCGGCCAGGATGCTATGCCCCAATTGAGCAATTCCCATTTGGAAAGCGCCGGCACAGTTCCTGTATGCCCCGCAAGATCGCCAGATCCCGCTCCATGCTGCCCGATGCGATTGCACGCTGCAGCCGCTCTGCCGCCAGCGCCGCTTCGTCATCGCCGCGCTCTGCTGCCCACGAGAGCCAGTAGCGCGCACGCTCTACATCGCAGGGCATCGGCCGCCCGCGCTGATAGAGCAGCCCCAGAACGCGCGCCGCTTCTACCGAGCCGCCGAGCGCCGCCCGATAGAGCCGCTCGCCGCGCGGGAAGACGTACATGAGATACTCCATCTCCCCCCTGAACCGCATCCACGAGGGAGCCGCGGCAGCGCAGCGCACAGCCCGCGCCAGATGCTCGCCGAGCAGGCAATAATACCCCGTATCGATTTTCTCCTCCGGCAGGGTTTCCAGTTCTTCCGGCGCCACCTCTTCCATCGCACGCCGGTAGGGAATCGGCGTGATGACAATATCTTCCATGAAATTTAGTGCTTCATCATCCCCTTCCGGCACGTCCAGATGGTCAACGCCGACAGAGAGTCCCACATACCGCGCCCAGGCGCGGCAAATCGCCAGAACTCTTCCTCTCAGACGCTGATTATATTTCCCCAGCGCCTGCACGATGCGACCACTCTGCTCCACCTCGATGCATGCCAGATATCGCTTACCTAGGCGCACAGCAATGATGATGGATTCCTTCTCTATCACATAATCGCGATAGCTCGCAAGGCAATTATGCAAAGCAATGCCGATGGGCGCGAGCTCATCCGTATGGTGGATGAGACGGAAATCACAGCCATTGACGCAGCATTCATAGCGCAGGATCTCCGGCCTGTAGAGAACCCGCTGTGGCTCGCTTCCCGATGTGATCGCATCGACTTCCCAGGCGATCGCGTCACACACATACTTCGTCAATCCCTCCGCGAGGAGGAGCTGCTTGACCGCCTCACTCAGCTGTGCGCCATATTGCTGGAAGTTCAGAAGAATGTCCCTGTGACATTGCCTTATTACGCCCCACACATAATTTTGCGAAAGAAATTCGGCAAGCGCCTTCTCCCCCTTTTGTTCGCACAGCCAACGCGCGTGACATTCCAGTGCTCGCCACAAGCGGCGCTCATCTCCCTCGCGCCGCTCCACACGCTGCGTCCTTGGCTCGAAATAAAATTCATCGATCGACATGCTGGCCAAGTCGTACTCCAGCTCAAAAAACGGCTGCATGAACGAGAGCTCCCGCAAGCCCAGCTGGCGCAGGAGCATGTACCAAATGATGGCATAGGGATTGTAGGTATAGGCTCTTCGCACGCTCTTCGGCGGCCGGATTCCAAGGCAATTGCAAAGGATCGGGTAGGGATTCGTCTCTTCATAAGGAAACATCTCGTCAAAATCCTCCACAGCCTCCGCAAGGAAGCTTTTGAGGTAGACGATATGGATGTCGAACGGACGCTCTATGTATGCCGTAAGCATCTTTGCGCCTGTCATATTGCTGAGGATGCTCGGACGAATGCCATAGCGGCGATAGACGCCTTCCTCCAGAGCTTCGAGCACCAAGCCGACGATTTCCGACGGAATGCGGACATCCGTACACTTTGTCCACGGCTGCCATTTCCCGTCGACGAGAAGCCGTGTGAACTCCCAACGTCGCCGTGCGGCCCATGCGGAAAGGGCAAAATTGTGCCAGCGCAGGCTCACCCCATCGCGCTCGTAATGAATCTCCGCCACATCCGCCGCAACATTCAAAGGCCCATCCGGCGTGCGCTGGAACAGGCGCCAGCGGAACGGGATGTAGAGCGTTTCCGGCTGCCCCGGCGACAAGTCAAAATCCTCATGTCTGGACAGGCCGCAGATCTCGCAGCCGCATATGGAGCGAACGCCATTCGGCAAGCGCTGCTCCACCTCCTCCAGCCGTCGATGCTGCGAACAAAACACATAGTCTTTGCCGTCATCGATCTCCTCCAGCCCCTCAAAAGAGAGCGTCAGCACACAGGGCAGCTCCTCAATCGGCGCATGGATCTCAAGCGCCTCTGTGCAGGGCAGCCACTCGTATGAATCCTCATCGTAGCGAAACGCCATCTCCAGCATCCCACACACCGCCTTCCTCGCATCCATGTCTACGAGTCAAGTCTATCATGCAGGCGGTTCTTCGCGGTCGCTCTCAGAGAGACAATTCCATCAGGTCACGGCGCTGTCACCGAGCACCGGTAAGCCGTAATAATCAAGCACATCATTAATCAGGAAGAGATCATACTCCCCCCTCTCGATGAAATACTGCAAGATCACATCTTCCTTCTTCGTGCAAGAGAGTGCGTAGCCGGCGCGGCGCAAGAGTTCTGCCGCCTCCTGCATATCCAGCTCAAGAGCCATGACGATTGCCAGGATATGCCGCTTGCTCGGCGTATAGCGTGCATCCCGCCGGAGCTTGGAAAACAGGCGCCGATCGAGCTGCGCCTTCTTGTATACCTCAACCTCATCTCTGCCTTTTTCACGAATCAATTTCATGAGCCGCTGTGCGAACGAATCCTCAAAATGTGCCAGAATCTTATCCAGCTTTTCATGTAGCTGACCAATGCGTCCTGACTCTCCATAAGAAAACTTCATATCTTCTTGCAGAACGGCAATATCAAAAAAATGCGTTTGCAGATACTGCTCGATTTCCTCTATGATTTGTAGATCCATATCCACCTCCGGGCTTTCGCCTTCACCGAATCCGATCGATTTCCTTGTATATGCCGCGGAATTTCATCGCCTTATGGATCATGCTGCTGTGAAAATGCCCGAAGTACCAGAGTTTCCAGCGCATTTTCTTATAAAGTTCCTCGAACATTTCCGCCGTTCGGTCGATGCCGAAGCGGCGGTGCAGGATGACGGGAGGCGTGCCTTGCGCGCCGCTTTGCTGGATGAAGGTGAAGGGAGCCGTATGCGTGACGACGAGGTCGGCGTGCCAATTTGCTGCTTCAAGGTGGCGTATGGCGTTTTCATACTCTGCTTCGTTGTACGTTTCTTCCTGCCACCAGCTTTCGCCCGGCGTGCGCCAGGCGCGGTCGATGCTCAGGGCGCCGCCGAAGGCAAAGAGCGAGATGCCCTGCACCTCATAGGTTTCGCCGCGCTCCAAGTGCAGGATGTTCGGGCGCAGTTCGTGCACGCGCCCGCCGTACTTCTCCTTCTCGGGAAAAGCAAACAGGAGGGGAAAGTTCTCGTGATTGCCGTCGATAAACAGGATCTCCGCACCAAGCTCCGCCAAGTCGTCGAGCTTCGCCTCGTCACGCTCCGTCGCCTTTCCTTCACGAGGAGTTCCCAAGCTTCCCTTGCCAAAGCCCCACGGGATGCCGAAATCACCGCAGATGAGGACGACATCCTCCTTCGCCAACGGCGGCAAGCCATAGTGCCCCTGCCAATTCTCCGGCAAAAAGCGTGCAATATCCCCATGTATATCACCCGTGACATAAAAGGCCATCGTCATCTCCTCCATCCACTCTGCCGCACCATGATGCTTTCATTGTAACATAGAAAAAGCAGCGCGAACAAGGAATACACGGCATTCAGACGCATAGCCGCCATGAAAATCCAAGGGACAGCCCCGCATGGCGCAGACAAGCTGTTTTTCCATGCAGGGACGGCGCATAATATCCGCAAAACAGCTGTTTGTGCGTATAGTTTGTATTGAGAAAGTTCGCCTGTTATGCTATTCTGAATACAAAAGAGGGCAAATGAGATGCCGGAACCCCACCGCTCAAGGTGAGCCATGCCGCTGTGCGAGGTGTTCGTCACCGAGAGCATCCACTCCGCGGGCAGCGGCTCAAAAACGCGGGCAGAAGGTGCGCGGCGCCGGCCTCATCGTACTCATGCAGTACAGCGGCGAGGACATCATCCACTCGAACGACACTCGCGTCCTCGAAAACGATCGAATCGCACTCGCACATTTTGCGGAATGAGGCGCACTTCCAAGGAAGGTTTCTTACAGAAGCCTTTGCCGCTTACGAAAGAAGGCTTTTTCATGTCATCCTGGCTGATTTACGCACTCCTCTCCGCGCTTTCCGCCGCCTTTGTTTCCATCTTCGCCAAAATGGGGCTCGCGGGGCTTGACAGCAGCGCCGCTACCGCCGTGCGCGGCGTTATCATGGCGATTTTTCTCATTGCCGTCATGCTCGTACAAGGCCATGCCGCTCAACTGCCCGAAATCTTCGCCGACCGCAAGGCGCTGGCATTCGTCGCCCTGAGCGGCATCGCCGGAGCCACTTCCTGGCTCTTTTACTTCATGGCACTCAAAACCGGCGATGTTTCGCGCGTCGCCCCCGTGGACAAACTCAGCGTCGTTTTCGCCGTCCTCCTTGCCATGCTCATTTTCCATGAAGAAGTCAGCCTCGCGCATGGCATCGGCATTTTTCTCATCGCCCTCGGCAGCCTGATGCTCGCCATCTTTTAGAAAGGAGCGTCTCCATGACGCAGACAAAGATTTTAAACGTGCCGACGCACGCACATACGGAAATGCTGGACATCACGGACAAAGTACGCACCGCCGTTGAAGAAAGCGGCTGCAAGAGCGGCATTGCCGTTGTCTTCGTACCGCATACGACAGCGGCGGTCACCATCAACGAGAATGCCGATCCCGATGTCGTACATGATTTCACCGGGGCGCTCGCCAAGATCGTCCCCTGGCAGGACGGCTACCGCCATATGGAAGGCAACTCCGCCGCTCACTTGAAGGCCAGCATGATGGGCTTTTCCGAAACCGTGCTGATCGAAAACGGCAAGCTGCTCCTCGGCACATGGCAGGGCATCTACCTCTGCGAATACGACGGACCGCGTCCGCGCAAGCTTTATGTGAAGGTGCTGGAAGGATGAAGCGAGCCGTTCTCCTGAATCCGAGCGGCTCTTTCCGAGGTGAGGAGGAACGTCATGTTTGTGCCCTGCGGCGAAAAAGAACTCGCCTTTTTAAAAGCCAAGGACAAGAGGCTCGGTGCCGTCATTGAGAGCCTCGGTGTGCTGAAACGTCCGACTTTTGACGACGTTTTCGCTGCCGTCGTGCATCACATCATCGGACAGCAGATCTCGATGAAAGCACAGGACGCCGTCTGGGCAAGGCTTCTCGAAAAAGTCGGTACCGTGGATGCAGCACATCTGCTGACCCTCGGTCGCGAAGAACTGCAGACCGTCGGCACAAGTTTTCGCAAGGCAGACTACATCATGGACTTTGCTGAAAAGGCGGCGAACGGCGCATTCGACATCACCGCCTTGGAGACGATGTCCGATGCCGAGGTCATCGCCTCGCTTTCCTCGCTCAAAGGCGTCGGCGCCTGGACGGCGGAGATGCTCCTGATCTTCACATTCAGGCGCCCCGACGTCCTGAGCTTCGGCGACCTCGGGATACAGCGCGGCTTGCGGATGCTCTACCGGCACAAGGAAATCGACCGCCAAAAGTTCGCGCGCTACCGGAAGCGTTACTCCCCCTACGCAAGCACCGCCAGCCTCTATCTCTGGGCGATTGCCGGCGGCGCGGTAGAGGGGCTGACCGATCCTGCGGCGCGGAAGAAGCCAGCGTCGTCCCAACGAAATTCATCCTAAAAGCCACATAGGAAAACCCCCGATAGAAACAAATCCATCGGGGGCACATTCATTGCAGAAACGGTTCAAAACACGTTCAATCAAAAAGACCGATATGGATGCTTGCAATCTTTCCTGCATCATTGAACACGAATTTGATACCAATATGGTCATTGGATTCGCTCTGATAAAAGAAGTTTCCCTTTTCCTTCCTGTCCGGCTCGCCATAAAGCCGCAGTACTGTTCCCCTGTCCATGCCGACCGTGATTCCTGCCGGCGTAGCCCAACCATTGTTCCCTTTGCAGTCGGCATGGATCATGAGGGCATTACAGAACGTAAGGTCTATGGTTCCGCCGTAATGATACGTATCGATCCATCCCCGCCAAAGCGGATGCTGATTTGTTGTCGATACCTTCGACGGCGCCCCGTATATGCCGCGCACATAATCGATGGACGCCCCGTAATAGACGCCACCGAGCGATACCTCCTCATCGGGTACGGAAGCGGCGGCCGCAGTCATCGTCGAAAAAACAGCAAGAAAAACCATCGTGGAAAACCACCTGCGCATAATTACCACACTCCATTTCTGAGATTCCAAAAGCCCATCGGCAGCTTCGCACGAGCGCTCACCGGCTCCGGCAAGCTGCCTTTTCTATTATTATACGGAGAAGGTTCCCTTCCCTGCGTCAAAAAACCTGCGACATCCCCCGCACGCCCGTTTTTTTCCGATGAAACAGGGCTGCCGGCTCAGGCGTTTTCCGGTTCCAGCCAGCGCTTTGCTTCCCGGCGCGTTTTATCAAATATCTCGAGCACCGCGAGCATTTCCTGCGGCAGACAGCTACGACATTCCGCTTTCAGCACTTCGGGCACGCCGTAGAAAGCTTCGGCAATGCTGCCCGCAATGCAGGCGACCGTGTCCGTATCGCCGCCGAGGGACACGGCATTTCGCACGGCATCCTCGAAATCCGTGCTTTCGAGGAACGCGAGGATCGCCTCGGGCACGGATCCTTGGCATGTAGCGTCCATCGAGTAATGCGGACGAATCTCATCGAGCGTGCGCGACAAATCGTAGCCGAACTCCTGCACGATATAGTCCCGGATCGCCTCCTTCGGCTTGCCCTCGCGTGCGAGGAAGATGGCGCTCGCCGTCGCCTCCGCGCCCTTGATTCCCTCGGGATGGTTGTGCGTGACAATGGCCGTCTGCCGTGCGATCTCGCGCGTCCTCGCAAGCGTATCGTAGAGCCAGCCCGCAGCGGCGACGCGCATCGCCGAGCCGTTGCCGAAGCTGCCGTACGGCTCAGGCTCGTCGCTCACCAGCCAGCGGCGGAAGAGTCCGCCGTAGCCGACGCGCGGATACCTCCTGCCCCAGCGCTGCATCGCGCGAACGACCGTCTCGCATACGTCAGACTCATCGGCTGCCTCGCCCACATCCAGCAATGCCTCCGCCACAGCAATCGTCATCACCGTATCGTCTGTAAAGCGCGAACCTTCGCTGAACAGCGGGAAGTCCTTCGTCTTCGCGCCGCGATCGAATTCATACGGCGCACCGATCATATCGCCTAAAATCGCTCCATACATGCGAATCGCTCCTCTCCCTGTCCCGTGATTCCACCACTTCTTATAAAAGAAACACTAATACCTTCAGCTAGCCATCTGCACACATCGAGGGACTTCATTATCGATCAATCATTGGTCTCCTATCCATTCTTCGTCATCCATTCCCAAGTAAAATTCTCCGATAAATCGCTAAATCCTCTTCCTTGAAGACGTTGAAAACGATGCGCATCGGAGCGTCATGCGCATGAAGCCACGCGCGACAGGTGTTGACTGCAACATTGGCGGCCGCTTGCGGCGGGTAGTGGAATTCGCCCGTCGATATGCAGCAGAAAGCGATGGAAGTCAAACCATGCTCCACTGCGAGATCAAGACACGAGCGGTAGCACGAAGCGAGGCATTGCTGTGCTGCCTGCGTAACGCCCGCAAATACTCCCGGCTCACGGACAAGACTATCCGCAGGCGCGATGATCGGGCCGACCGTATGGAGTACATATCGCGCAGGCAGATTGAATCCCGGCGTAATCTTCGCACGACCGGCAGTCTCCGGATGCCCCTGTTCCCGCATGAGTTCATCGCAGGCGGCGCGAAGGGCAAGTCCCGCCGCCGAGTGGATTGCATTGTCAATGCAGCTGTGCAGCGGCACGAAGCAGCCGAGCAGGGCGGAGTTCGCCGCATTGACGATGGCGTCGACGGCAAGGCGCGTGATATCGCCCTGCCAAAGCACGAAGTTTTCATGCGCGAAATCGCCGCCGTCGCCCTCCGACGTGCCGCGTACCATAGCCGTGCGCCTCTCTTCCGCCACCGTCGGCAGAGCCGCGCCGTCGACGATGCCTCGCGCCTCGCGCTCCTCTTGCAGCAGCTCATCCTGCACGCGCATGAATTCCGCCTGCAAGGGAATCGGCGGACGCACGTTCATCAAGGCACGCAGAAAGTCGCGCTGCGCCTGCTCCACGTCCGGCACATGCTCGGCTTCCTCTCGGTAAGCGGGCATCTCCGTCAAAAGATGCTCGATGAGGAAGGCGACCTTCTCTCTGCGGCCTTCCGCGCTTTCCTGCGCTTTAATCGCCATGCCCCGCACTCCTTTCCATCGCCTCCTGCAGCGCCTTTAACGAAATGTCGATATCACCGTCGACGAGGATGCTCTGCGCAGCGATCTCCTGTGGCGCGACGGCTTCCCCCTGATTCATCACGCAATAGACGGCTGCGGGATTCTCCTTCGTCAGCGCCCAAAACGGATACTTGATGATGCCCGGCGTATTCGCACCGACGCCGAATTCCCAATAGAGCACGCGCTCCGTCTGATGCGCACGCAAAAATTCTTGATACCGTTTCGCCGCCTCATGCCAACCCGCATCCTCGACAAAGGTGCTGTCAGCACGCAGATTCATCCCCATCGGCTCGCCGCAGCGAGGGCAGTGCGGCACAAGCTCTCGCGGCACGCGCATCGCCTCCTGCTCGGCGACCATGCGGCGCACCGTATCATAGTTGTCATACGTCGCATCGTGACAGGGTACGGAGCACTGCCAAAGGCCGTAGTCGCCCTGCGTATAAAAGAGCCGTTCCTTCGGAAAGCCGTTATCTTGAAAAAAGTGATCGACATTCGTCGTGATGACGAAAAAGTCCTTGCCGCAAAGCAACGAAAGGAGACGCTGATAGAGCGCATTCTGTCGCTCCTCGTAGCGGTTGATCCAGATATAGCGGCTCCAATACGCCCACTTTTCTTCAAGCGTCGGGAACGGATAGAAGCCGCCCTCGTACATATTGCGGAAGTGATACCGCTCGATAAAGTCGGCAAAATGCTTTTGAAAGCGTGCGCCGTCGTACAGATAACCGGCAGCCGTCGAAAGCCCTGCGCCCGCACCGACGACGACCGCCTCCGCCTCAAAAAGCGCCTGCCGCAAGCGCTCGATCTGCTGAACCATCGGAGGATTCGATGCCGTTTACTTTCCCTCATTTCGATGTTCCGATACCATTTCTCGCCTCATTGCGATTTCATAAGATCCCCATGGCGCAAAATCGCCGCTGTACCACAGGCAGCGCTTCCTGCCTATACCGCCCTACACTTTTTCCACAAGCTGCCGCACGAAGTCCGTCGCAGGACTCTCCTCGATCTCCTCGGGCGCGGCGAACTGCTCTATGCAGCCATCTTTCAAAATGAGGACGCGCGTGCCGAGGCGCAGGGCTTCTTCGACGTC
>ERZ773099.1824-NODE-1824-length-15376-cov-5.022975_pt1 | contig 15376 bp, 13 predicted proteins | sample MGYA00511120_ERZ773099 | MGnify/ENA primary metagenome ERZ773099 (study PRJEB29015, sample SAMEA2738012) | human oral metagenome | biome: human oral; feature: human-associated habitat; material: dental | place: China | collected 2104 ... | reverse complement strand
ACAATGTTGAAACAATTCCGGCGTTTTATCCAAAGGTAAGACCTGCTGCAAACTTCCAAAGAAGTTTAGAAGTTTTAAAATATGCAAAAGAATGTGGACTTAAAACTAAATCTGGACTTATGGTTGGTTTCGGAGAAACTGAAGAACAAGTTGTTGAAGTTTTAAAAGCACTTAGAGAAGTGGATTGTGATATGGTAACAATAGGACAATATTTACAACCTACAAAATTCCATATTGCTGTTAAGGAATATGTACATCCTCAACAATTTGATAGATATAGAGATATAGCTTTTGAAATGGGCTTTTTGAGAGTAAACTCAGGACCATTGGTAAGAAGCTCATATCACGCAGAAGCACTTTAATTATAGAACTCATTTTTACGATTGTAGAAATGAGTTTTTTGTTAAAACACTATATTTATTAAATAATTTGTGGTAGAATAATTGTAACTTGTGATTATGAGGTGTTTTATGAAAGAGTTTTATATAACTTCAAGTATTGATGACAAAAGATTATATTGTGTAGATTTTGCTGAAAATTTAAAAAATCCTAATTTAATTGTTCAAATATGTCATGGGATGGAAGAACATATAAGAAGATATAGAGATTTTGCTAATTTTTTGGAAAAACAGGGAATTAGAGTCTTTGGGATGGACAATAGAGGACATGGAAAAACTTGTGAAGATGAAATAGAAAAAGGACATATCGCAGATAAAGATGGAGATATTAAATTAGTTCAAGATGTCCACGACCTTAATAAATATATTAAAAAAGAATTTCCGGATAAACAAATAGTAATATTTGGTCATAGTATGGGTTCACTTATAGTTAGAAATTTTTTAAATGAATATTCTGACTCAGTAGATGGAGCGATTATTTGTGGAACAACTGGACTTTATAATATGAAGCATAGAATTGCAATGCTATTAGCCAAGGTATTAAGTGGTAAAAATAGCGATAAGAAAAGTATGTTTATAAATAGACTTGGTTTTAAGGGATATAATTCTAAAATAAAGAATAGAAATACAGATTTTGATTGGCTCACAAGAGATGAAAACGAAGTTGAAAAATATATTTTAGATAAGGATTGTGGTTTTCTTTGCACAAATGCTTTCTTTTTAGATTTATTAAATCTGATAAAGGAATCATCACAAAAGTCCAATATTGAAAATATAAAAAAGGATTTGCCTATTCTTTTTGTATCAGGTAAATCAGATCCGGTAGGAGATTATGGAAAAGGTGTTTTAGAAAGTTACAGATTATATAAAAAAGCAGGAATGAAAAATGTTAAAATAAAGCTATATGCACAAATGAGACATGAAATCTTAAATGAAATTGATAAAAACAAAGTTTATCTTGATATCTATAAATTTTTAGAAAGTATATATGAAAATAACTAAGAGCGAACAAAGAGGAGTTATATTAAAAGTTACTCCTCTTTGATTTTAACTGATATTAATTGGAGGTAAATCGTTGAAAAAAAGACCAGAGTTTCAAGAAATTAAAACTTTTGAAGAATTTTGTAAGTATTATTGGTATCGTGAAGAACTTTCTCAAATATGTAAATTACTAGGTTTAGAATATAGAGGGACAAAACAAGAACTCAATTGTACTATTGAGGAGTATTTTAAAGGAAATGTCATTAAAAAGACTGTAATAACAAAAGAAAAGAAGAAAGTAGAAAATATTACTCTAGATACGCCATTACTTGAGTGTGGTTTTTCCTTTAATGCAAAGTTTAGAGAATACTTTTCTAGTTTAACAGGAATTTCACCATTTAAATTTAATGCTGATATGGCTACATCTTGGAGAAAAGTAAAAAAAGATAAAGATTTGAATTTTACAATTAAGGATATGCTAAATGTGTATTATGGAAAATCTGATTATGCAAAGTATGATAATTCAGTTTGTGAATGGAATCAATTTTTAAAAGACTTTTGCTCTGATAAATCTAGTTTAGACTATTCGAATAAGTTAAAAGTTGCTTCTATTCTTTGGAAAGAGGTTAGAGATTCGAAAAATGATAAAAAGTATTCGAGAGAATTATTGGATAAGTATTCTAGTAAATTAAAGGAATATCGAAAATAAATACCTGTTAATCAGACTAATAAAGGAATATTAAATCGTAAAGAATTGTTATTCCTTTTTTAAAATTAAATTGAGAATATTAGCTAATAAATAGATATTGACAAAAGATTTATTTGTGGTATTATATTGATGTAATATTGATAACTCAAAGAGAAAGTGCACATAGGGTTCCGAAGAATTTTCTTGCAGGTCCAAGCTGTGCAGGTGCTATGCACTACACCTAAGGGAGAAAAGCCCAGAAGGTAGGTTTCGCTTGAAGCCTACTTTTTGGGCGTTTGTTTTTTGGCTGTTAATTTTTTAAGAGTTATTTTTGTTTTTGTAAAAAAATTTTTTAGGAGGAATTATGAGCACGTTTTTTGAAAACTTTTTCAAACTTAAGGAACACAAAACAACTGTCAGAACAGAAGTTTTAGCAGGTATTACTACATTTATGACAATGGCTTACATATTAGTTGTAAACCCTGCAATTTTATCTGAGGCAGGAATGGATAAGGGAGCTGTTTTTACGACAACAGCAATCGCATCATTCATAGGAACAGTTCTAATGGCATTACTTGCAAACTATCCTTTTGCATTAGCTCCGGGTATGGGTTTAAACGCATACTTTGCCTATACTATAGTAATTGGTAAAGGATATAGTTGGCAATTTGCTTTAACAGCTGTTTTACTAGAAGGTATTGTATTTTTAATTTTAACTTTTACAAAGGTTAGAGAAATGATAGTAAATGCCATGCCATATTCACTTAAACAAGCGGTAAGTGCAGGTATTGGTATCTTTATCGCATTTTTAGGATTATATCAAGCTGGACTTGTTAAACAAGGAAAGGGAATACCTCTTGATCTTGGAACAATTACAAGTGCAACTTCATTAATTACAATTTTCGGGATTTTATTTACTATTTTCTTACTTGTAAAAAAAGTTCCCGGTGCAATTTTATTTGGTATGATAGCTACTACAATAGTTTCAATAATCTGTGGAGTTTCAGAACTTCCAAAAGCAGTTATTGGAAAACCATCAAGCATAGCACCAATCTTTATGAAATTTGATTTTAGTAAAGTTTTATCAACAGAAATGTTTGTAGCATTATTTGCATTTTTATTCGTTGACTTATTCGATACAGTTGGAACTCTTGTAGGAGTTGCATCAAAAGCTGATATGTTGGATAAAGATGGAAATTTACCAAAAGCAAGACAAGCTCTTTTTGCAGATGCAGTAGGAACAACTGCAGGAGCAATGCTTGGAACATCAACAGTAACTACATTTGTTGAAAGTGCTGCAGGTGTTGCTGAAGGTGGTAGAACAGGACTTACAGCTATTGTTACAGCTTTTCTTTTCTTATTAGCTTTAATTTTCCAACCTATTTTTGCAGTGATTCCAACTTATGCGACATCTTCTGCATTAATCGTAGTAGGATTATTTATGATTACAGGAGTTAAGAAAATTAACTTTGATGACTATACAGAAGCACTACCAGCATTTTTGACTATTATTATGATGCCTCTATCATACTCAATAGCAAACGGAATTGTTTTTGGTATAGTTTCTTATGCAATATTAAAATTAGTTTCAGGTAGAAGAAAAGAAGCTTCTCCTGTTGTATATATTTTAGCTTTACTATTTATATTAAAATTTGTAGCAGAAGCATTTATGTAATAATTATTTAAAATAAGCCCATATTTGTTAGAGATAACATTATGGGTTTTCTATTTTGTAAATAAAATTTTTTTATAAAAAAGATAAAAAAGGAGTTAACTATAAATAGATATAATTGTATAAATATGATATAATTATTTTAGATTTTAGAAATTTTTTAAAGCAAAAATATGTATTTTTATTTAAGAAAATATTGAGATATACTGGTTTGTATGGGAGGGAAGAAAGTGAATAAAGAAAAAATTTTACCTTATGATGATTCTAATCCAAAAGATATATTTAGATATTCACAAGAACTTTTAGGGCTAACTTTTGAAGATGTTCTATCTAGAGTTTTTGAAGGGGAAGAATTAAAAAATAAAATTGAATATTATAATAATCCTAGAGGAAAAGGAACTTTAGGAAATTTACTTGAAGAACATTATTTCTTATATAAACCAAATAGTAGTCCTGAACCTGATTTTGAAAAGGCTGGTGTAGAACTAAAAGCTACTCCTTATGAAAAAAATAGAAAAGGTACTAAAGCTGGAGAAAGACTAGTTATCACAATGATTCCAAATACAGAACCAATAGAAATAGAGTTTAAGGGTTCTCATTTGGAGAAAAAAATTAGTAAAATTTTAATGATTTGGTATCATAGAATAAAAAATCAAAAAAGGACAGAACATAATATTGATTTCGTTAATTTATATAATATTTATAGTAATATATGTTCTAAAGACTTAGAAATAATACTTGATGATTATAAAACTATAGTAAATAAAATAATATCTGGTAATGCACATAAATTATCAGAAGGAGATACAAAGTATTTAGGAGCTTGTACAAAGGGGTCAACAGCAGCAAAAAGTTTAAAACCTCAATATTATAATAAAGATATTCCAGCAAAAAGACGAGCTTTTTCATTAAAACAATCATATATGACTTATGTTTTAAATAATTATGTTCAAGAAGGATTGATGGATTATGACTCTATTTTTACTGAAGAAGATTTAAAATATGGTGAATTTGATGAAAAAGTGTTATCAAAAATAAATTCATATATTGGTAGAAGTGAAGATGAATTATATAGAGCATTTAATCTTTGTACAGGTTCAAAATCAAAACAAATAAATAAAGTATTAGTTAACAGGATGTTAGGTGTCAATACAGATAATTCAGAAGAATTTCAAAAAGCAAATATAATAATAAAAACAATACGAGTTCAGAAAAATGGGAAACCTAAAGAAAGTATGTCTTTTCCTAAAATTAAAATAATGGATTTTATAAATCAAGATTTTGAAAATTCCTATGAGTATGATTTTTTTGAATCAACTCGTTTTCTTTTTGTTGTTTTTAGAGAAAATGAAGATGGAGAATATATTTTATCAGGTTCAAAATTTTGGAATATGCCAATCGAAGAACTTGAAAGTATAGGTAAATTAGAATGGAATAATTATAAAAACAAATTCATAGAAGGTGTTAACTTTAATATTAAAAAATTAGATTCTGGAAAGCAAATTATAGAGAATGATTTACCTAAAAAAACTGATACACAAATTTTTCATTTACGACCACATTCTAGTAAGAGTGCATATTTGATAAATGGAAAGAGGTATGGTAATGGTAATGAATCAGATATGGATCAATTACCGGATGGAGATAAAATGACTCATCAATGTTTTTGGTTAAATAATGATTACATATCAAAGATTATTAAAGATATTTAAAGGAGTTAAATAGATGGAATTAACTGTAGCGGAACTATTCGCTGGAGTTGGAGGCTTTAGAGTTGGATTAAATAATATAAAGTCTTTCAATTCTAATAATAGAGCAATTGAATCTGGCAGTTGGACTTTTGTTTGGGCTAATCAATTCGAACCATCTACAAAAATACAACATGCATTTAATTGTTATATAACAAGATTTGGAGAAGAGAATAATTCAAATATAGATATAAACAAAGTAGAAAAATCAGAAATTCCTAATCATTCCCTTTTGGTTGGAGGATTTCCTTGTCAAGACTATTCTGTAGCGAGATCTCTTTCTAAAGAAAAAGGTATAGAAGGAAAAAAAGGTGTGCTATTTTGGGATATTAAAGATGTTTTAGTAGAAAAAAAATCTCCATTTGTTTTATTGGAAAATGTAGATAGATTATTGAAATCACCTGCCAATAAAAGAGGAAGAGATTTTGCGGTAATGTTAAAGACATTTCACGAGTTGGGATATGATGTTCAATGGAGAGTGATAAATGCTGCCAATTATTCTATGCCTCAAAAAAGAAGGAGAGTATTTATTTTTGCGTACAAAAGCTCAAGTAAGTTTGCAAATTCAATAGATAAAAATGTTATTAATTTGAATAAGGATAATATTTTTAATAAGACATTTCCCGTTCTTAAAATTAACAGCTTTGAATCAATAGATTTAAATTTATATAATGACATTGTTGATATTTCTAATAATTATAGAGATGGTAAATTTCTAGAAAGTGGAGTAATGATAGATGGGAAAGTTATTCAAGCCAATATTACCCCTATTGAAGAAAAAAAATATACTCTAGCAGATATATTAAAACAAGCAGAAGAATTTAATGAGAATCTTGAAAACTATGTAATTCAAAACGATAAATTAGATAAATGGAAATATCTAAAAGGCTCAAAAAAAATAGAAAGAAAGTCAAGTACTGGTCATACATATATGTATAGTGAAGGTTCAATGGCATTTCCCGAAAATTTAAAAGAATCAGCAAGAACTATGCTTACAAGTGAGGGAACTACAAATAGATCTTCTCATATTATTTTTGATGAGAAAATTCAAGAATATAGAACATTAACACCTATTGAATGTGAACTTATTCAAATGTTTCCGATAAATTGGACAAATACAATGCCAACAAAAAATAGATACTTCATGATGGGTAATGCATTGGTAACTGGCATAATTTCAAGAATAGAACCAATTTTAAAAGAAATTATAGAAAGAGAATAATGAAATTTTTTATGAATAGAAAATAAGTGGAGGTGATTTTATGAATAAATTAAATATATACTTTTCTGATATTTTTAATGTTAGTCAAGATATAATAGAATCTTATGGTGCTATTAATATTTCTCTTATAAATGATATTCCTCTTTTTGTTGATCCTTTTTTATTATTTAATAGTAATAAAATAGAGTACAAACATATTCACAATGAAATAATTACTTATTTATTATTTTTACAAGAACAGTCAAAGAATACAAGAGAACTTTCAAAGGGAATGATGAAAAGTTGGTATTTATTTTCTGAAGTAAAACAAACGTGGTTAGGCTTTAGTTTGGAAGGAAATGGAGGAAGAGGATTAGGTTATGAATTCGCTTATAATCTATATGAAGGATTAAAATCCATTTTACCAGATTTCGGAAAAGAATCATTAACAGAAAGTCCACATTTAGAAAAGTTATGTTTGATAAGTCCTAAAGTAGGGAGAGATAAAATTAGTGATTTTACTACAAATTTTACAAAAGAATATATTCTTAAATATAGTCAGGAGTTTGCAGAAAAGTATTTAGATAAATCACAATGTAAGATTTTTAATATTCCAAAAGTTAAGTTTAATTATGATACAAAAACTTGGATTAGTAAAAAGTTCTTACTACCATGTTATAAAAATGATTATGTGTTGTTAACTCCAAGTGATATGTTAGTACGTGATGATACATTTATAAGTAGAAATGATATGATAGGCAATTTAGAAAGTATAGCACTTTCTGTAGAAGATGATCAGATAAGATTTCAACTAAATCAATACTTAATTGATACTTTGGCTAAAAAAGGTAAAGAACTTTCAAAAAATGAAAAAGAGAAACTTGGTATAGATTTAATAAGGGACAATCCAAAAATTATAGATTATTATATCAGATATAAGGAATCTCACAAAGAGGAAGCATCATCAATTAGTAGAGTGGTAGTTAGTGAGGTTAAAAATTTATTTAATATTCAATTACAAGAATTTACAAAATTATTGCAAGAAAATACAAATTTCTACGAAGAAAGTAATTATTCTTATGATGAATCTTATAGACGTGTTATGTATTTGAAGAAAGTAATAGAAGATATGGATGGGTATCGTCTATTCTATTTAAATGATAGTCCTATTAAAAGAGAGAGTTATTTGCAGATAATGTATAGATTAGTTTGGTATGCTTCTACATATGATGTAAACAGAGAAGTAAATAATGGAAGAGGTCCAGTAGACTATAAAATATCAAAAGGAAGAGAAAATTCTACAGTAGTTGAGTTTAAATTGGCGTCAAATTCAAAGTTAAAGAAAAATTTAGAAAACCAAGTTGATATTTATAAAAAAGCCAGTCAAACACAAAATGCTATAAAAGTTATTATGTTTTTTACGGATAATGAATTAAATAGAATAAATAATATTATGAAAGAGCTGAATATAAGCAATTGTAAAGATATAATATTAATAGATGCAAGAAAGAATAAACTTTCTGCATCAAATGTATAGTATTCTTTTTAAAAATAAGATAACAAAAAGTTCACAAAATAGATTAATTTACTATTTGTGAACTTTTTTACTATTTAAAAAGTTAAGTTGATTATTTAAACAAAATATAGTATAATCTAACTTATGTTTAATTGAATTAACTAATAATATTATGAGGTGAGAGAATGATTAGTGTAATAGATTTAAGTTTGAGTTTTCAAGGGCAAAAACTTTTTGATGATGTAAATTTATCTTTTACTCCGGGAAATTGTTATGGGGTAATTGGTGCAAATGGTGCTGGAAAGTCAACTTTTCTTAAGATTTTAGAGGGAAGACTTGAACCTGATACCGGAAGTGTTTCTATAAAACCGAATACTCGTATGAGTTTTTTGGAACAAGATCACTTTAAGTTTGAAGATGAAAAAGTAATTGATGTTGTAATTATGGGAAATGCTCGTTTAATGGAAATCATTAGAGAAAAAGAAGCAATTTATGCAAAGGAAGATTTTTCAGATGAAGACGGAATTTTAGCTTCTGAACTTGAAGCAGAATTTGCTGATATGGATGGTTGGAGTGCAGAGGCAAATGCTTCGGCTCTTTTACAAGGTCTTGGTATTGGAACTGAATTGCATGAGAAAAAGATGAGTGAGCTTTCAGGTAAGGAAAAAGTTAAAGTTTTACTTGCAAAGGCACTTTTTGGGAATCCTGAAATATTAATTCTTGACGAACCTACAAACGACTTGGATATCAAGAGCATACTATGGCTAGAAAATTTCCTTATGGACTATGAGGGAACTGTTATTGTAGTTAGCCACGATAGATATTTCTTAAATAATATTTGTACTCATATGGTGGATATTGATTTTAAAAAGATTAAAATTTTTGTTGGTAACTATGATTTCTGGTATGAATCAAGTCAACTTGCAGCACAGATGTTAAAAGACCAAAATAAGAAAAAAGAAGATAAAATTAAAGAATTACAAAACTTTATCGCAAGATTCTCTGCTAATAAGAGTAAGTCAAAACAAGCTACAAGCCGTAAAAAATTACTTGATAAAATTCAAATCGAAGATATTCAACCTTCAACAAGACGTTATCCTTTTGTAGGTTTTGAGATTGAAAGAGAAGTTGGAAATCAAATTTTGGAAGTGAATGAAATTTCAAAGACAATTGAGGGAAGGCTTGTTTTAGACAAGGTTTCATTTATGGTAAATAAAAATGATAAAATTGGTTTTATCGGTGATGAACTTGCAATTACAACTCTTTTTAAAATTTTAGCCGGAGAGATGGAAGCTGACAGCGGAAGTTTTAAATGGGGGGTTACAACTTCAAGATCTTATTTTCCAAAAGACAATACAGAATTTTTCAAAGATACTCCTTACAATTTGATTGATTGGTTAAGACAATTTTCAACTGAACAATCTGAAATTTATATTAGAGGATTTTTGGGAAGAATGTTGTTCTCCGGAGATGAGGCTTTAAAACCTGCTCAAAAACTTTCCGGGGGAGAAAAAGTTAGAATGATGTTATCCTATATGATGCTTAAAAATTCTAATGTTTTAATCCTTGATCAACCGACAAATCATTTGGATCTTGAAAGTATAATAAGTTTGAATAACGGACTTAAAGCATTTAAGGGAAATATTTTATTTGCAAGTCATGATACTGAATTTATGAATACAATCGCAAATAGAATTATTCACATTGAAGAAAATGTATTTGAAGATAGACTTATGACTTATCAAGAATATATTGACAGATTCGTTGAAGGTCAATAATTATTAAAAATCAAATAAATTTAGAGGAAAATCCGAGTTTTCACACTCGGATTTTTTTGAGATTAATACATAATTGTAACATTTTACAAAAATATGATAATATTTTATAGAAATATTTGTAATAATATTTCTAAAGTGCTATACTATAGGTCATTTAAATTAGAGTTTTATTTAATATGAGCATTAGAAAACTACTCAAAAGTTTGTTTCATTACTAATAATGTAATCCAATTTAAATTATTTTTTAAGGAGGAGATAGAATGATAACGGAAAATAATATAAATGAAAATAAATTAGAGAATGAAGAAAATAAAACTAGTCAAAATAACGAAGTAGAGACTAAGTTTAATAATAAATTTAATTTTTTAAAAATTTTAGGTTATATTTTTTCATTTATACTTTGGTCAATGTTTTGTCTTTTTTTAAGAGCATGGAGTGTTGTGGCCGGATTGCCTTATGATTCAATTGAATTTCGTGAAAAAGCACCTGTTTTATTAGCATTTACAACTTTTGTATACTATGCAACTCCAATAATGTGGATTTTTGTTCCACTTATAGTTGTACTTTATAAAATTATAAAAACTCCAGATAAAAAGTAGAAAATTTATATAGCATGAAAAAATCCGAGTATGACAACTCGGATTTTCTTTTTAATAAATTTTATAGAAGGCTATCTTGCCTTATCTTTTAAGTAAAATTTTCCTTCAGTATGGAAAAATTCATCTTTAGCTTTTTTTATTTTTCCGCTCATAAAGATTAGTCCAATCATATTAGGAATAACTACAAGACCTAATGTTAAGTCTAGGAAAACTCCTGCATGTTCAAATGAAAGAACAGCTGCTAATACTATCATAATAGTTGCAATAAATCTCATAACTTTTCCTACTTTTGTTCCGAATAGATATTCTGCAAGTTTTTCAACATAGAATACTATTACGATTATTGTAGAAAGAACGAATAAGAATAATGAAAGTGAAACTATTGCGCTACCAATATTTCCAAAAATTGAATTAAAAGCTCTTTCAACAGCTATAGATTTATATTCAGGATTTTTCCATATTCCTGTTGTTAAAACAATAAGTGCAGACATTGTACAAACTACTATTGTATCTACAAATACTTCAAAAACTCCCCACATTCCTTGTCTTGCAGGATGATCTGTTATTGCAGTTGAATGTGCATAAGGTGCAGAACCCATACCTGATTCGTTTGAGTAAACACCACGAGCAACTCCATTTGTTATTGCCTTTTTCACAGCCCAACCTGTAGCTCCACCGGCTATGGCTGTAGGATTAAAAGCACCGACAAAAATCATTTTAAATGCTTCAGGAACTTTATTTATATTAATTGCAAGAACTATAACTCCAAAGATTAAATAAATTAATGCCATAAATGGAACCAATTTTTCAGTTACTTGTCCAATTCTCTTAATTCCACCATAAACTACCAATATTACTAAGAAGAATATAAATCCTATAGCAATGTATTTGTGAATTCCTAATTGTCCTAAAGGTCCTGCTGCAGCAAGTGTTTGTAATGTAATTGAAGGTAAAATTTCAATCATAAAGAAAAATGCTACAAGTGAACCTAAAAATTTTCCTGCTTTTCCACCGATACCATGTTCCAAATAGTAACAAGAACCACCAACATACTCACCTTCTTCATTTTTTTGTCTATAAAGAATACCAAGTATAATTTCACCAAATTTTGTTGCTTGACCTACTATGGCAGTAATCCACATCCAAAGTATAGAACCCGGACCTGCTATGAAAATAATTGAAGGCACAACCACTATATTTGCAGCACCGATAGATGATGCAAGAGCTGCAGTTGCGGCTTGGAAAGGTGAAACAGTTCCTTCTCCGGACTTGTTTTTACTAAACATTTTTCCGAAAGTTTGTTTCATTATATAAGGAAAATAACGGATTTGAAAAAATCCTAACCTCATAGTTAAAAAAATTCCGCCACCTACTAATAATATCATTAGAGGAGGTCCCCAAAGCCAATTGGCAAATTTGGACAATACTGAAATTAATGAATCCATAAAAAATTCCTCCTTATTCAATTTTTTGAAAAACATTTTCTATAATAATGTTTTCCTTAAGAATATTATACAACTTTAATAATTAAAAATAGGGACATAAAGATAGTATTGTTTTGTAAAATTTGACAAATTAAATTAGTAAATTTTAATGAAAAGTCTAAAAATTTTAAAAAAAAATCAATTAATTATCTTGAACATTTGAGTTGATTTTACACTAAAAATATATAATAATTTCCTTTATCAAAAATAGAAGCTATATATTTTATACTTAAGATATAAGTTAATAGCAGATATTGAATACAATTAGGGTGTATAGTATAATAGTGTATAGATTAAAGAATTAAGGGGACTTTTATTATGACTGATTTTTTTAGATATTATTTGATAGGATTTAAAAGCATATGGCAATATAGTATTACAAGAAATCCTATGATATTTCTTACTGTTACTCTTTTCATTATAATATTTCGTAGAATTTCAATAGCACTTCGAAGTGGAGGAAGTGTTTTTAGACCTTATCATATTTCAAATGGAAATTTTTATATACACAATGCTTTCTATTTTTTAAATAGAGTTATACCTTTAAAAAAGATAAGATCAATCGAAGTTGACAGAATTAGGTCTGTAAGACTAAATGGAAGCAGATATATGCTAACTATTGAACTTAAAAATGGAAAGAGGACAGCCTTTTTTTTCGGTAGAGATAAAGCAAGTGATGAATTGGTAAGAAACTTAAAACAGGATACTAAAAGGTATAATATTAAAATTCATACTATTAATTTTGATGAGAAAGACTAGGGAGAGGATATGAAAAAGATAAAATTTCATAGTATTTATTATAGATTTATTTTATTTATATTTACTTTTGCCATTCTCGTTATAAATATGATAATAGCTGATAAAAATGCAATAATACAATTCTTTAATTTTAATTTAAAACTATGGCAATTAAACTATTTTTTCATTGGAATTTTTCTTATAATTATTATAGTTTTTTCTATTGTTGGTTGGAAATTTTATATATGTAAAGAAGGAATATACCTAAGAAAAATAGATTTACTAATTCCTTGGGAAGAAGTTGAAGCTGTAAGTCATGTCTGGATTAATGAATGGAGTATAAGACCTCATGGACGTCAATATTTGTATAATAGAAAATCTTTAGTAATCTACAGAAAAGATAATAAACCTATTTGCATTTATAATATTTCATTACTTGCTTTATATACAATAAAAATTTTAAAACCCAGCATTAAAACCAATATTATTGTTGCTACATTTGCTACAATTTTTAATATAGCTCTTAATTTTGGAATACTTTATAGTGTTTTTTCAAGGGAATTAGAATTTATAAAAATAGAGATATTCCTTAGCTATATTGTTGTATATATTATAAAGATGACATTAGTACCATTAGTAATGGTCAAATATGAAAATATAAAACACGGGAAATACTTATTTCACGATAATGCATATAACAAAAATTCCTCAAAAGTAATTCAATTGTAATTAGTAAGGAGAGTTATGAAAAAGATAAAATTTCATAGTATTTATTATAGATTTATTTTGTTTATTTTTGCTATTTTTTTAACTAGCATAAATTCAATAGATAGAGTTAATAAAGTTACATTTGATTTTAAATGGTTAAAGGTAGAATATTTAAATATTTGTTTTTTCGTTATTTCAATTGTTCTTATATGGTATTTTGAATTTTTTACTTGGAAATTATATATTTGTAAGGAAGGAATATATCTTAAAAAAATAGATTTATTTGTTCCATTTGAAGAAATAAATTCTGTGAGTCACGTTTGGTTTAGTTCATTAGGAAGTGTTAAAGACCGTTCAAGTTATAGTAGAAAATCATTGGTGATTTACAGAAAAAATGACAAGCCCATTGTCGTTTACAATATTTCTTTATTAGCATTATATTTTATAAAAAAATACAATTCAAAAGTTGAAATAAATATTATGTCTGCAACTTTAGCAACACTATTTAATGTTTTAGTTAATACATGGTTTCTTTATAGAACATTTACAGATTTTAATGGTATGATTAATTATACAGAATTATTTATCTATATCATTATATTTATAATAAAGTCATTAATACCATTTATAATGATTAGAATTCAAAATAAAATACATGGAGATTACCTAGAACATGATGTACCATGGTATGGTTGGGGAAATGACAAGGTTATTAAGTTGTAGTTGTGAAAAGGTCAATTATTAATAAGAACCCCACCCTTCCACGATGCTTTGCATCTGGTGGGTACCCGGGAACCTTGTTACTTCGTAATAAGAACCCCACCCTTCCACGATGCTTTGCATCGGGTGGGTACCCGGGAACCTTGTTACTTCGTAATAACAATCCTACCCTTCTACGATGCTTTGCATCGGGTGGGTACCCGGGAACCTTGTTACTTCGTAATAACAACCCTACCCTTCTACGATGCTTTGCATCGGGTGGGTACCCGGGAACCTTGTTGTTTCACAATAAAAACAAAAATATAAAAAAGCAAAGACAAAAATTATACTTTATCTTTGCTCTAAATGTATCGAAGATACATATAGAAATTATTTTTTTTATTTCTTTCAGAAATACTATTGCTTACCAGCAATAGTTGAGATTTCTCCATTTCGCTAACGCTTCAGTCGAAATGACGTATTAGGAGTAATTCTTTACAAATAACTTTGACGTGCATTATTTTGTTTTATATATTTTTTATCACCTTTTTTAAAATTATTTTCGAAGTTTATTTGCTTTTAACGTCTATCACTTAAATAAAGGTACTTCCTTTATACGTCATCTCGACTGTAACGAAGCAAAGCTGAGTGTAATGGAGATATCTCATACTTATTCTTGTTTACAAGAATAAGTAAATGTATCGTAGATACATCCAGACTAATGACAAAGGTGTCGATGAGCAATTATTGGCACTTTTTTTATGGAGAAAAAGAGAATAAGTTGTATAAGAATTAGACTATTCCACGATGCTTCGCATCGGGTGGGTTCCCGGGAACCTTGTTGTTTTACAATAAAAAAGTAGCTTATAAATGTTAAGCTACTTTTTGTTTATAATTTTCTTAAAATTTTATTGCAGAATATGAATATAGAGGATAATCTATTTCTTTTCCTTCATTAAAATATGCTCCAGCACCATAAATCCAGTTAGGATTTTTAAGTAATGTTCTTCCTTGGTAAATCATATCACAGGCATTACTTTGAAGTAAATATTCACATAATCCATAGTCTTCCAAAAGTCCAACTGCAGATACTACAAGACCTGCTTTTTTTATTTCTCTACTTAATTCTGCTTGATATCCGGGATAAACTAGTGGACTTTTTGGAA
>ERZ773099.1823-NODE-1823-length-15376-cov-9.995105_pt1 | contig 15376 bp, 14 predicted proteins | sample MGYA00511120_ERZ773099 | MGnify/ENA primary metagenome ERZ773099 (study PRJEB29015, sample SAMEA2738012) | human oral metagenome | biome: human oral; feature: human-associated habitat; material: dental | place: China | collected 2104 ... | reverse complement strand
CGATCATCGTGCTCTTTATCACGGGCTTTCTGATCACAAAGCCCGTGGTCATCCTCGCCTCAGAGCCGACGAATACGCCGCTCCTGATGAACCTCGTGCGCAATATCCACTTCGTTGCGGCGTTTGCGTTCTGTGCGGGCTTCATCGGGCGTGTCTACGGATTTCTCATCAGCAAGGGCGACCGCCTCTTCCCGCATTTCTGGAAAAAACAGTACTATCTGGATGCGTGGGAGGTTGTGCAGCACTACATTTTCCTGCGCACGTCCCATCGCCCCTTCCTGCGCAACCCTCTGGCGCGCGCGGCATACGCGGGGCTGTATGTGATGGTGGCGGTCGAGGTGCTGACGGGCTTTGCCATGTACTATATGACGGAGCCGTCCGCGATTGGCGGCATCCTCTTCGGCTGGGTGAACCGCGTTCTCGGCAACGAGTTTATGTCGCATTTCGTTCATCACTATGCGGCGTGGGCGATTATTCTCTTTGCGATTGGACATTTCTACCTCGTCATCCGTGCGGAGTTCATGGAGGGGGAGGCGGAGGTCTCAAGTATGTTCGCGGGCAGCAAGCTGCTGCGGCATACGCCGGCGGATGCGCAGGATGTGGAGTAAAAATCAGGGCAGCTTTTGTTAGAATACAAAGGAGATTTTTATGTGTAAGGAATGTGGCTGCGGGCTCGCGGAGAGCACGACGCACCTTCAGTTTTTCGTAAATGGCTATACATCGGAGAATGCTGCCGCCGTGGAGAAGGCACTGCTGGGGCTTCCTGGCGTCCTCTATGTGCATATACATACGCATGACGGCGAGACGACGGTGGACTATGATCCGGCAAAGACGAAGATGACGGAGCTGATCTCCACGTTTGCCGCGCACAATCTTTCGGCGGAGCTGTAGGATGCACGAGATGGCGATTGCCGAGGGCATCCTTGACATCGCCCTCACGCACGCGCGGGACAATGATGCGCAGCGCATCGAGCGCATCCACCTCCTCCTCGGGGAGCTCTCGGGGGTGGAGACGGAGGCGCTGACGCTTGCCTTTCGGACGCTCGTGCGCGGGACAATGGCGGAGACAGCGGCACTGACGTGGACGCGCATCCCCCTTGCGGGACGCTGCCACGACTGCGGCAAAGAACGCGCGCTGCGCCCGCAGGACTACCTCTGCCCCGACTGCGGCGGCGGGATGGAGTTCACGCATGGGCGCGAGATGCGCGTCGACTATATAGAGATGGAATAGGTATGAAAGTAGTTGTAAAGGCGGACATCCTCGGGCAGAACGAGGCGACGGCGGCGGAGAATGCGGCACTCTTTGCGCGGCATGGCATCTATGCGCTGAATCTCCTCGGCTCGCCCGGCTGCGGCAAGACCTCGCTGCTCGAGCAGACACTCGCGGCACTCGGCGGGGAGCTGCGCATGGCGGTCATCGAGGGGGATCTCTTCACGACGAAGGATGCGGCGCGCATCGAACGCTGCGGCGCACCCGTCGTGCAGATCAACACGAGCGGCGGCTGCCATCTGGATGCGGCGATGGTCGCGGCGGCGTTGGAGAAACTCGATCTCACGGCGCTCGACCTCATCGTGATCGAGAATGTCGGCAACCTCGTCTGCCCCGCCGAGTTTGCGCTTGGTGAGGATCGGAAGGCGGTCGCGCTCAGCATCACGGAGGGCGACGACAAGCCGCTGAAATATCCGCTGATCTTCAAGGAGTCAGCAGTTGCACTCCTCAACAAGGTGGACATTCTGCCCTATACGAATTTCGATATGGAGGCGGCGCGCGCGGACATTACGGCGCTCCACCCCGGCATCCCCGTCCTCGCGGTCTCGTGCCGCACGGGCGAGGGGCTTGCGGCGTGGTACGACTGGCTGCGCGCGGAGATTGCAGCAAAGAAGCACGGAGGAGGGCAGCAGTGAAGAGCATCTATGACGAAATTGTTCCCGTTGCGCCCGTGACGGTACTCGGGATCGGCAATATCATCCTGCGCGACGAGGGCTTCGGCGTGCGCGCGATGGAGTATCTGGAGGAACATTACTCCTTCCCGCAGGAGGTGCGCCTGCTCGACGGCGGGACGCTTGGCCCTGAGTTGCTCCATTTTGTCACTGGCACGGAAAAGCTGCTCATCCTCGACGCTGTCGCGGGTGATGCGGCACCGGGGACGGTCTACCGCTTTGAAAACGATGCGGTAATGGCGCATTTTCAGGAGAAGATGTCCTCGCATGAGATCGGGATTCAGGATGTGCTCGCCTGGCTGACGGTGACGGGACGTTCGATTCCGAATGTCGTCGTGCTCGGCATGCAGCCCTATGAGCTGACGGCGGGGCTGACGCTCAGCCCCGAGATGGCGGCGGCGCTCCCCTCCTTTGCGCATCGTGCGGTGGAGGAGCTCGTGCGCTTCGGCGTTATTCCGAAGGAGCGCAGTGTGCAGCGCAGGCAGACGGCATGACGGATTGTGGACATACGACGCCGGGGCAAAGCCCCGCAAGCGGGGGCGCGCGGGAAAGGCGCGCCTTTCGTGTCTCAGGGATTGTGCAGGGCGTGGGCTTTCGTCCCTTCGTCTATCGGCTCGCCGCGCGCTATGGACTCGGTGGCTGGGTGCTGAATGACAGCGCAGGTGTCGGGATCGAGGCGGAGGGCACGGCGGCGGCACTCGACGCGTTTGCCGCTGCACTTTACGCGGAGGCGCCGCTTGCCGCATCCGTGACGGCGGTGACGTTCACGGATACTCCGCCGCAGGGAGAGGAGGCGTTCCGCATTTTGGAAAGCCCGCAGGGGTCGGCGGCGCGGACGCTCGTCTCGCCTGATCTCGCCGTGTGCGCGGACTGTCGGCGCGAGATTCTATCCGCCGGGGACCTGCGGCATGGCTACGCCTTTACGAACTGCACGAACTGCGGGCCGCGCTACTCGATTATTCGCGGTGTGCCCTATGACCGCCCGCTGACCTCAATGGCGGCGTTTCGGATGTGTCCCGCGTGTCAAAGGGAGTATGACGATCCCGCCGACCGCCGCTTTCACGCGCAGCCGAATGCGTGCGCCGTCTGCGGTCCCTCCTATCGTCTGATTGTGGACGGACAGGAGGCGGCAGGTGACCCGCTTGCGGCGGCGCGGCGCATTGTTGCGGACGGCGGCATCCTCGCCGTCAAGGGCATTGGCGGCTATCATCTCGCGTGCGATGCGCGTAGCGAGGCGGCGGTCACGCGGCTCAGGCAGCGCAAGCGCCGCGAGGCAAAGGCGCTCGCCGTGATGGCGGGCAGCATGGAGACGGTGCGGGGACTCTGCACGGTGTCGGCGGAGGAGGAGCGCTGGCTCACCTCGCCCGCCGCACCGATTGTGCTGTTGCGTCGGCACTCGGATGCACGGGACATGGCTGCGGAGAGTGTTGCGCCGGGGAACGCCTACCTCGGCGTGCTCCTGCCATATGCGCCCGTCCATCTCCTCCTGCTCGACGCTGCCGATCTCTGGGTGATGACGAGCGCAAATCTCAGCGGGGAGCCGATTATCTATGAGGATGACATTGCCGTGCACGGACTTGCGGGGATTGCGGACGCGATTCTCGTGCACAATCGGGAGATTGTGCATCGCGTGGACGACTCCGTCCTGCGTATGACGGCGGGCGGGCGTCAGATCGTGCGCCGCAGTCGGGGCTTTGCACCGATGCCGCTTGCCCTGCCCTTTGATGGGGGGACATCGGTGCTTGCGGGCGGTGCGGAGCTGAAGAATACCTTTTGCCTGACGCGCGGTCAGGAGGCTTTTCTGAGCGAGCACATCGGGGATCTCATGGAGCACGCCGTGCTCCGCTCCTACGAGGAGACGATTGCGCATTATGAGGCGTTCTTCGAGGTGCGTCCCGCGCTGCTCGCCGCCGACCTCCATCCCGCCTATCTCTCGACGCAGTATATGCGCGCGCGTGCGGCGCGCGAGGGGCTGCCGCTCGTCAGCGTTCAGCATCATCACGCACATATTGCGGCGGTGCTCGCAGAGCATGATGTACGGGAGCGTGTCCTCGGCGTCGCACTCGACGGGACGGGCTACGGCGTGGACGGAACTTCATGGGGCGGGGAGTTCCTCGCGGCGGATATGGCGGACTACGAGCGGCTCGCGCATTTTGCGTACATCCCCCTGCCGGGCGGCGACCGCGCGGCAAAGGAGCCGTGGCGGCTTGCACTCCGGGTGCTCCACACGATGTACGGGGAGGAGATTGCCCTGCGCGCGCCGAAATTTATGGAGGAGATTCCCGCAGGGTGGCAGCTGCTCGTGCAGGCGACGGCGGCGGGGGTCAACGCCCCGCTGACATCGAGCGCGGGGCGGCTCTTCGATGCGGCGGCGGCGCTGCTCGACGTGATGCGCGTGAATGCGTACGAGGGGCAGGCGGCAATCGGACTCGAGCTCCTCGCACGGCGCGCACGGAGATCGGGCGTTGTGCTGCCGTATGTGGTGGAGCGGGAGCGTGCGCCGCTGACGATTGACTTTATGCCCGTGCTTGCGGCGCTTGCGGATGAGGCGGAGAATGTCTCGGAGGAGGAGCGCGCGGGGCGTGCGCTCGACTTCCATGTGACGATGGCGGCGGCGGTCGCAGAGGTGCTGGATTTGCTCGCTGCGCGCACGGGGCTGCGGACGGTCGCGCTCTCGGGCGGCGTGTTCCAGAACGCGCTCCTCCTAGAGGAGCTGCTCATGCATCTCGGGGACTTCCGCGTGCTCCTGCCGCACAGTGTACCGCCGAACGATGGCGGCATTGCGTACGGACAGGTGGCGGTGGCACTGGCGCGGATGGGAATGTGAGCGAGGATCTGAGTGCTGTAATGCAAAGCCTCCCCCGTCGAAACGGGGGAGGGGGACCGCGTGAGCGGTGGAAGGGGCGCTTTGGACGGTGCGGGTTATCTATCGTGAGAAATGTGCATGAGCCACTGGCGCCCCTATCGCCTCGCTTTGCTCGGCACTTCCCCCGCACTGGCGGGGGAAGCTCATAAGCACGATATATCCCATTGATGGAGTTCAAATAAAGGAGAAAATATGTGTTTGGCAGTTCCGGCGAAAGTCGTTGAGATAGAGGATCAGCTTGCATCGGTGGAGGTGAACGGGGTGCGCCGCGCGGCGAGCCTGATGCTGCTGCCCGAGGCGGTGGTGGGCGACTATGTGCTCGTCCACGCGGGCTTTGCGATGCAGATTGTCGAGGCGGACGAGGCGGAGCGCATCGAGGCGCTGCGTGCGGAGATGCGCGGTGCGCCGCGCACGGTGGAGAGTATCCCATGAGGAGCGCGCAGGATACGCAGGGCGCGGCGGCACAGATCATCGCCGAGCTGCGGGATATTGTCGGTGCGCACGGGAAAAAGATCCGTCTCATGGAGGTCTGCGGGACGCATACGGTTGCCATCTTTCGCGCGGGTCTCAGGCAGATTCTTCCCGAGGGGGTGGAGCTGGTCTCGGGGCCCGGCTGCCCCGTCTGCGTGACGGCGGATGACTATATCGACGCGGCGATTGCATACGCGGGGATGGAGGATGTCATCATCACGACGTTCGGCGATATGCTGAAAGTGCCGGGGACGCATTCAAGTCTCGCCGCAGCACAGGCAGCGGGCGCGGATGTCCGCATTGTCTACTCGCCGCTCGATGCACTAGCGATTGCGACAGAGAATCCGACGAAAAAAATTGTCTTCCTCGCTGTGGGCTTCGAGACGACGGCACCGACCGAGGCGGCGGCGGTGCTCGCTGCGGAGGCGCAGGGGATTCGGAACTTCTTCCTGCTCTCGGCGCAGAAGCTCGTGCCGCCTGTCATGCGCGCGCTCCTCGATGGCGGGGAGACGCATGTTGACGGCTTCCTCCTGCCGGGGCACGTTGCAGTCGTGACAGGTACGGAGACGTTTGCGTTTCTTGCGCGGGACTATTCTTTGCCGGGGGTCGTCGGGGGCTTTCAGCCGCTTGAGATCCTGCGTGCGATTCAGCTGCTCGTACGTCAGATCGGGGCGGGGGAGGCACGCATCGAGAACGCCTACGAGACGGTTGTGCGCCCTGCGGGCAATCCCGTTGCGCGCGCGGCAATCGAGCGTGTCTATGAACCTGCGTCGGTGCGCTGGCGCGGGCTGGGTGAGATTCCCGCCTCGGGGCTCCTCATGCGCGAGGAATACGCAGCATTTGACTTTGCGCGCGTGCGTCCGCTCTCTGTCGGTGTTGTGGGCGATGGGCGGCACGGCTGCCGCTGCGGCGAGGTGCTGCGCGGGGCGATTGTGCCGCGTGACTGCAATCTTTTTGGCAAGGCGTGCGTCCCCGAGCACGCCGTAGGGCCGTGCATGGTGTCCGTTGAGGGGACATGCGCCGCATGGTATAAATACGGGGGAGGGAGGTTCCGCTATGGAGCATGAGGTCGTTACGCTCGCGCACGGGGCGGGCGGGCAGATGAGTCACGCGCTGATGGAGGAGATCGTGCTGCCGGAGCTGGGCAACAGGATTCTCAATACGCTGCATGACGGCGCTGTCCTGCCGATTACGGGACGCGCGGCATTTACGACGGACTCCTACGTCGTGCAGCCGCATTTCTTCCCGGGTGGGAGCATCGGGCGGCTCGCCGTCTGCGGGACGGTCAACGACCTCGCGATGACGGGGGCAGTGCCGCGCTGGCTCTCGCTTGCCGTCATCCTCGAGGAGGGCTTTCCCATCCGGGCGCTGCGCCGCATTGTGCGCGACATCCGCACGGCGGCGGAGGAGGCGGGCGTCCTCATCGTGACGGGCGATACGAAGGTTGTGCCGCGCGGCTGCGGCGACGGCATCTACATCAATACGGCGGGCGTCGGGGAGATGATCGAGGGCGTGAACATCGCGCCGACGAATATCAAGGCGGGCATGGATATCATCGTCTCGGGCACGCTCGGCGACCATGCGGCGACCGTCATGGCGGCGCGGCATGACCTGACGCTGCCGCCCGAAATACAGAGCGACAGTGCGCCGCTCTGCCATCTGACGGCGGCGATGCTCGCGGCGGCACCGTCGATTGCCGTGCTGCGCGATCCGACGCGCGGCGGCGTGGCGGCATCGCTGAACGAACTTGCGGCGGCGGCGCATGTCGGCATCCTGCTGGACGAGACGGCGATCCCCGTACGTCCTGCCGTGCAGGGTGTCTGTGACATCCTCGGCTTCGATCCGCTGACACTTGCGAACGAGGGCAAACTCCTCGCCTTTGTCCCGCCGGCAGATACCGCGCACGTGCTTGCGGTGATGCACGAAGATCCCCACGGACGTGAGGCGTGCGTTATCGGGCAGACGACGGCGGAGGAGCCGGGGACGGTCGGGCTGCGCACCGCACTCGGCGGCATCCGCATCGTGGATCTGCCGCTCGGGGAGCTGGTGCCAAGGATTTGCTGAAAAGCGCACGAAAAAAGCGGGCAGTGGTCAGCCGCCCGCTTTTTCGGTAGAGTCGGAACCCCGACACTCCTTTTTATCTATCTGTAGTAGGATGATAGAAGGTTATTTTGTGAGGTGCACGTCCGGGATCTCGACATCGTGGTGCGTGTCAGGATCGACGTTGGAATACACGCCCGGCTTCGTTTCAAACGCCTTCAGATTGTCCGCGTTCGCCTCAAGCATATCCTCGACGAAACGCTCCACCGCATCTGCAAAATACACTGCCATTTCCGTTCCCCATTTCTATCTATGTCCTGCGCGTACGCGCTCTTTCAACTGAATTTAATTTAGCACGTTTTGCCTCGTGTGAAAAATATTTCTTCCCGATAAAACAATAGGGCGAGACTATGAAAAATTTTTATTATATGTGATATTTGCCCTGTTCAGCGAGAGAGATATATAGTAAACTAATTACGGAATAGTTTTTACGAATAAGAATAGAACGAAGAGGTATGAATTGGGAGATGATCGGATGACGTTGGTACAGATGCGTTACTTCTATGAGGTCTGCCAGTGGCAGAACATCACAAAGGCAGCGGAGCACCTGCACGTTTCTCAGCCGACGGTCACGGTTGCCATGCAGGCACTTGAGGCGGAGACGGGGCTGAATCTCTTTCATCGCGAGGGGCGCAAGATCACGGTCACGGCGGACGGCGCGAAGCTCCTCGGCAAGGTCTCCTACATCCTCACCGAGGTCGCGCGGCTCGACGACGAGATCCGCGATATGGCGCACCGTCATGCAAAGGTGCGGATCGCGATGCCTCTGCAGCTCGGCGTCGTCTTTCTGCCGCACATCCTCGGCAACTTCCGCCGCGAACACCCCGAGATCGACCTCGAGATCATCGAGACGGGCGGCGTGAGCGCGCTGCAGATGGTCGAGGAGGAAAAGCTGGACTTTGCGCTGACGAATTACACCGTTGATTTCAGCTCGCGCCTCACGTATGCGAAACTCTTCGACTGCGAGTGCACCTTTGTCACACGTCCCGATCATCCGTTTGCGCAGCGTCATTCGCTCAGCGTGACGGAACTGCGGAACGAGCCGCTCATCATGCTCGACAGCAACTTCTTTGTTGACCGCCTTGTGCAGGACGCTTACGGACGTGCGGGTGAAAAGCCGAATGTCGTGCACTACTCGCCCTACCTCCACACCGTCAAGAATCTCGTGCACGCAGGGATCGGATCGACCTTCCTCGCGCGTCCGTCCGTGCTCCCCACGGACAACTTTGTCCAGATTCCGCTCATTGATCCCATCTTTATCAACAGCGGACTCGTGACGAAGAAGGGGCGCCAGACGTTTGACGACGTGCGTATCGTCATGAACTATCTGCGCAGACTGACGAAGGAACTGCTCGGCGGGGGGAAGAAGGGACGAGCTTTACATTCCGGCGGTGAGGGGCTATGATGGAGAAAAGCAGATAATGAGGCAGACAAAACGCACATATAAGGACTCCCTCTTTCGGGATATATTCAATAATGAGAAGCGACTGTCGGACATCTACACCGCGCTCACCTACGAACGGACGGAACCGGATGATATTCGGATTACCACGATGAATGAGACGTTTTTTGCGAGTGAAAAGAACGACGTGAGTTTTCTCGTACGAGATCGGCACATTATTCTGCTCGAACATCAGAGTACGGTCAACGGCAATATGCCGCTGCGATTGCTCTGGTACGTTGCCGAACTCTACCGTCAATACGTCGATTCGAAAGCGCCCTATCGAGCAAAGCGGATTGCCCTGCCCGGGCCAAGATTCTACGTTTTTTACAATGGCACGGCAGCGATGCCGAAGGGCTGGCAGCTGCGCCTCTCGGACGCCTTTGCCGGGGCGACGGACGCGCTTGAACTTGTCGTGGAAGTCCTCAACATCAACGAGGCATCGGAGCATGAAATCCTCGCACGATGCGCTTCTCTGAAGGCGTACAGCGCCTTTGTCGCGCAGGTGCGCGCTGCGGTTCGGGAAGGGGCTGCGCTTGCCGCCGCCGTACCCGCAGCGATCCGCTATTGTATTGCACACAATTACTTGCCGGAATACTTCACAGAAAAGCAGGAAAAGGAGGTCTTTGACATGGTGAATTTCGAGTGGGACGAAGAACTGGCACGTCAGGTGCGTGCCGAGGAAGCGTGGGAGGATGGCATGGAGCGTGGAATGCAGCAGGGGATGCAGCAGGGAATGCAGCAGGGAATGCAACAGGGGATGCAGCAGGGAATGCAGCAGGGAATGCAGCAGGGAATGCAGCAAGCCCTTGCCTCCTCCATTCGTAATCTGATGAAGAGCATGAATCTCTCCGTGGAAAAGGCGATGGAGGCGTTGCAGATTCCCGCAGCAGAGCGTGCAAAGTATGCGGCGCTTGTCCGAGGGTAAGCGAATGTTTGGAGTAACAAATGATTCTTTAGGAGGGATTTTTATGGCGGACAATGGACGCAGACTTCCGGTGTATCTTCTTCTGGATTGTTCCGGATCGATGGCAGGGGAACCGATTGAGGCGGTGCGGCAGGGGATCAAGGCGCTTCTCTCGGAACTTCGAGGCGACCCACAGGCACTTGAGACGGCATATCTGTCGGTCATCACCTTCGCGAGCCGCGTGCAGCAGACGACGAAGCTGACGGAGCTGATGCTCTTCAAGGAGCCGCGCCTTGAGGCGGAGGGCTGCACGCTCATGGGCGGCGCGCTGAAGCTGCTCGCCGAATGCGTGCAGACGGAGGTGCGCAAGAATACGGAGACGCAGAAGGGCGACTGGCGGCCGCTCGTCTTCCTGCTGACGGACGGCAGCCCGACGGATGTGGAGGATTTCCGCACGGCAGCGGCCGAGGTGAAGGAGCTGAAGCTGGGCAACATCATCGCCTGTGCGGCGGGCGCGGATGCCGACACGAGCTATTTGAAGCAGGTGACGGACAATGTTCTGATGATGAACAATCTGTCCTCCGGTGATATGGCGAAGTTCTTCGCATGGGTGTCCGGCTCGATCAAGATGTCCTCGAAGAGTCTGGACGCGAAACCCGGCGCGCCGATCGAGCTGCCGCCTCCGCCGCAGGGCTTCACGGTCGTTCCCTGACGGGATGTGCTGCGGACATAGGAAGGGGGCAGCGAGGTCTTGATGGACACGCAGGAAACGCAGAAGGAGCCCGTCGCGGCGCAGACGAAGCCGTGGACGGACCTTTCGGATGCCGTGAAAACCGAAACGGCAGAACCGTCGGCAGATATCCCCGCCGTACAGGAAACGGCAGAGGAAGACGCGGCTGCGGAGATGTCGGCAGCGGAGACTGCCGCAGCACCGCCGCCGCAGGAAGCGGCGACACCACCGGAAACGGAGGAACACGTCGCAGAAGTGCCGACGGACGGCTCTGCCGCAGCGGAATCGGCAGCAGCGGAAACGGCCGCAGAGCCGCCCGGTGCGGAGGAGGCAGCGCCCCTCAGCGATGAGGAGGTGCTGGCACATACGGCGGCGCTTTGGGAGTATCATCCTGTCCCCGCAGATGAGCCGGATGCCGCGCCGGAATATCGTTCCGCAGCGATGCAGATCGGTGCGGCGGAGATGATCGCGGCGCGCGTGCGCGGCAAGAAGCACAAGCACGACGGCTCGAACTGCGACGACTGGTTTGCCGCCGTCCACGCAGAGGACATCGCCATTCTTGCCGTCTCCGACGGCGCGGGCTCGAAGCGTCTCTCGCGCGTCGGCGCACGTGCGGCGTCCGAGGCAGCCGTCGGCGCGGTTTATGCCGGTCTGCAGAGACTCCTGACGGCGCACGCGGAGCTGCGTGCCGCCTGCGCCCTGCCGATGGAGGAGGCGGTATTCGGGGATGCGTGCGCGCAGCTTGCCGGCATCCTGCACGAGGGCGTGTGCGCCGCGCGCGTCGCTGTCGAGTCGGCGTTCTATGAGCGCTGTGGCAGGGCGGCTTACAGAGACCTCCTCGGCAGGGATCCCGTCCTTGCGGATTTTGCGGCGACACTCCTCGTGACGCTCGCTGTGCCCGTTCCGGAGCGCGCGGAGCTGCTCGTCCTCTCCTGCCAGATCGGGGACGGCATGACCGCCGCCGTGAACACGCACGCGGCATATGGCAGCGCGGTGAAGCTCCTCGGCAGACCCGACAGCGGCGACTATGTGGGAGAGACGGATTTTCTCACGAGCGACGGCATGACGGACAGCGCCGCACTGCAGAACAGGACGCTCGTCTCGCGCGGGGCGTACGATCTCCTGCTTACGATGACGGACGGCGTGGCGGACGACTATTTCAATGAACAGGAGCTGCACCGCCTGTACCTCGACCTGGCGCTGAACGGCATTCTCCCCGCAGCATCGGAGCAGACGATGTTCACGCGGGCGGAGGCCTGCCTTCTGCGCAGTCTGCCGAAGCCGACGGCGTTCCCGTGGGTCAACGACAAGACGGAGCAGGTCGCGTTGCAGTCCGCACAGCGTTGCTGCACCGGTGCGGGCTGCACGGTGGAAACGCTCTGGCAAAGTGCGCATGTGCTCCCCCTTGCCGCCGCAGATACGACGCTCGCGCGCGTTTCTGCGCCCGCGCAGCGCCTTGAGATCTGGCTGGACAACTACATGGCGCGCGGCTCGTTCGACGATCGGACGCTTGTGCTGCTCTCCATGGGTGCGGCGCATGTCTAGGCGTGCCGAGGCCGTCCTCAAGGACGGCAGGAGGCTCCCCTACATCATCACGGACAATCCGCCGCAGGGCGGGATGAAATACACCTACTTCGCGCCGGACCGATCCTATGTCGTGCAGTTCTTCCACGATCCCGACGTGGTCGATGCGGCACTGCACGACCGCCTCACGGCCATCATCGGCCGCTACAATCCGACGCTCTCGGAGGAGGAGGGCGGCGCGCGCGGCAATACACAGGAGGCGGCGGCGTACTTTTCGGAGCTGTTCTGTTGGCCGGTGGCAGTTGTTACTGACCCGGAGTTCGGCATTGTCTGCCCCACCTATCCGAAGAAGTTTTTCTTCGGCGCGGGCGCGTCGTCTGCGCTCGACCTTGCGGGCAAGGACAAGAAGGGGAACTGGTTCACGGGGCGTGTGCGTCGGTATCTTGCACCGCAGGAACTTGGAAATTTTCAGACGATGCTGCGCCTGTCCATCTCGCTTGCGCGCGCCGTGCGCCGCATGCATCAGGCGGGGCTGGCACACTCTGACCTCTCGTGCAACAATGTCCTCATCGACCCTGTGAGCGGCAGCTGCGTTGTCATCGACATCGACTCGCTCGTCGTGCCGGGGCTGTATCCGCCCGAGGTGGCGGGGACAAGGGGCTATATCGCGCCCGAGGTGCTCGCCGCGCTGGATCTCCCCCCGGGCGATGCGCGCCGTGCCGCGCCGGGGCTTTTGACCGATCTCTTCGCTCTGCCCGTACTGCTCTATCAGTATCTCCTGAAGCGTCACCCGCTTGAGGGCCCGAAGAACTACGATCTGCCCGCCGAGGAGGCGGATTTCCTGATCTACGGGCCAAAGGCACTCTTTGCCGAACACCCGACCGACCACAGCAATCGTCCTGCCGATCTGCGCGTGACGATCCGCGATCTCGGTCCATATCTCGAAAAGCTTTTCCTGCGCGCCTTTGTGGACGGGCTGCACGACCCGGAGGCACGCCCCTCGGCGCTCGAGTGGGAAAAGGCGCTCGTGCGGACGTGGGATCTCCTGCAGCCGTGTGCGGCGGACTGCAAGGAGAAGTTCTTCGTCCTGCACGACACGGCGTATCCGTGCTGCCCCTTCTGCGGTACGTCCGTCCCCGATCGCCGCGTCCTGCACCTCACGCGTATGCGCCGCGTGCGCGGCAAGGCGGGGCAGTGGATCGCGGCGGGGACGCTGAACGTCTACGATGGGCTGCCGCTCTTCTCGTGGCATTTCTCCGACCACGTATTCCCCGATGAAAAGGCGCAGGACCGCACGGTGCAGGCATATCTCTCGCGGAAAAACGGTACGTGGCATCTCGTGAACAGCGCGATGGATACGCTGTGCAGCGGCACGGGGGAACGGATTCTGCGCGGCAGTGCGCTGCCCCTTGCGCCCGGCACGCTCTTCGGCACATGGACCGAGGATACAGGCGTGCTTTGGACGTGCGAATGAGGGCTTGACCGCACGGAATTTCATGGTACAATGAAAAGGCTTTTGAAGAAAATTAGACAAAAGGAGAACGCGTATGAAGATTCAAGGCCTGTCAGAGGAGGCAGTGCGCGCCGCGCGTGAGCAGTACGGCACGAACGCGCTCACGGAGCAGACGAGCGAGGGGTTCTGGGAGAAGCTCAAGGGGAATTTCAACGATCCCATCATCAAGATCCTCTGCGTCGCGCTCGGCATCAACGTGATCTTTGCCTTCATGGGGCAGGTCGCGTGGTACGAGTCCGTGGGCATCGCACTCGCGGTCATCCTCGCCACATCCGTTGCGACGTACTCCGAATACCAGAACGAGAACGCCTTTCAGAAATTGCAGGAGGAGGCCTCGCTCATCAAATGCAAGGTCTACCGCAGCGGCGTGCTGACGGAGATCCCCATTGACGAGATCGTCATGGGCGACTACGTCCTTCTGCAGACGGGCGACAAGATCCCGGCGGACGGCGTCATCTGCGAGGGAACGATCCAAGTCGACCAATCCGTTCTGAACGGGGAGGCGAAGGAGGCGACCAAGACCCCTGCGACGGAGGGCGATACGGAGGCGGAGCAGAGTGCAGACTTCCTCCATCCGCACAAGGCGTTCCGCGGCTCTGTCGTCTGCGACGGAAATGCCGTGATGCGGACGACGACGCTCGGCGACAAGACCTTCTACGGGCAGATCGCGGGCGAACTACAGGGAGATGACGACCGCGACACGCCGCTCAAGCTCAAGCTCTCGACGCTCGCGGGGCAGATCAGCAATTTCGGCTACATCGGCGGCGTCGCGATCGCGATCGCCTTTATGTTCCAGCGCCTCGTGATCCACAACGGCTTCGAGATGGCGCGCATCATGGCGTACTGCTCGAACTGGCTGGTCGTCGTCAACGACCTCGTGGAGGCGGTTATGCTCGCCGTCATCATCATCGTGGTCGCCGTGCCCGAGGGGCTGCCGCTGATGATCGCGATTGTCTCGGCGCAGAACATGGGCAAGATGCTGAAGGACAACGTCCTCGTTCGCAAGATCTCGGGAATTGAGACGGCGGGCAGCCTGAACATCCTCTTCAGTGACAAGACGGGCACGATCACGAAGGGGCAGCTCGAGGCGGTCGCCTTCATTGACGGCACGGGCAGGGAGTACGCTGCCTATACGGAGCTGGGCGCGGGGCTGCAGAACCTTGTTAATCTGAGCGTGCGCTACAATACGAGCGCCGTCATCAACGACGCTCAGGCGGTCGGCGGCAACGCGACGGAGCGCGCGATCTTCGGATTCGTCGCGGGCGCCAGCGCGGAGATGGACGCGACGGTCCGTCAGACGGTGCCCTTCAACAGCAAGAACAAATACTCCCTGACCGAGGTCACGGGCACATACGATGTGACGCTCGCCAAGGGCGCGCCGGAAAAGCTCCTCGCGCTCTGCGATGCCTACTACGATGAGAGCGGCAGGAAGAAGCCGCTGACGGATACCGCGCCGATCACGGCGACGATCGACCGCCTTGCCGCGCGTGCCATCCGCGTTCTGGCGCTCGCCGTCTACGAGGGGGCGATTCCCGCAGACGGGACGTTGCCGACGGGCGGGCTTGTCTTCGTCGGCGCGGTCGGGATCCGCGACGAGGTGCGCCCCGAGTCCGTCGAGGCGATCGCGCGCGTGCACAGCGCGGGCGTGCAGGTCGTCATGATCACGGGCGACCGACAGGATACGGCGACGGCGATTGCGCGCGAGGCAAAGCTCCTGGAACGTTCCGATGATGTCGTCATGACCTCGGACGAGCTGGCAACGCTCAGCGACGAGGAGGTCAAGGCGCTCCTGCCGCGTCTGCGCGTCGTGGCGCGCGCCCTGCCGACGGACAAGAGCCGCCTCGTGCGCCTCGCGCAGGAGATGAACCTCGTCGTCGGCATGA
>ERZ773099.1821-NODE-1821-length-15383-cov-17.789275_pt1 | contig 15383 bp, 9 predicted proteins | sample MGYA00511120_ERZ773099 | MGnify/ENA primary metagenome ERZ773099 (study PRJEB29015, sample SAMEA2738012) | human oral metagenome | biome: human oral; feature: human-associated habitat; material: dental | place: China | collected 2104 ... | reverse complement strand
AGCCCCTCCAACAGCACTGCTACCACACAAATTGCTTACACCCTATGACACTGCCAACCTTCCCCCCTCTCCACTATCGAGCCGGTATGCGCCCGGTGTCAGGGTGAGCAGCTGTGTAAAGATCGACGTTTCTATTTCTCGGTGAAGGCGTCGGGCCCCGTCTGGCCATGTGGCTGCCTGCCGCAGCATACGCTCGCGCGCCCCATCGCTGATACGTAGCTGATAGCCGATCTGTGCCGATGTCTCGATCGCGTGGGCGAGACAGTCATCGAGAATCGCTCCGAGTCTGATGTCATCGAGGGTATTCATAACGACGACGGCATCGAGGCGGTTGTAGATCTCGGGAGGCATTGAGTCCCTGACTGACTTGTGTGTCGCGTGAAGGGGATCCACGCGTTCTCCGAATCCGGTAGGATTCTTCGTCATCTCTTCCGCGCCTATGTTCGCCGTGAGAATGACGTCTAAGCTCCGACAATTGACTGTTCGCCCAGAAAAATCGGTGAGTGTCCCACTGCCGAGAAGCTCCAGTAAGAGGGGTATCCATACGGCGGGGCTTGCCTTCTCTACCTCGTCAAAGAGGAGAACTCCTCTGGGCGTCTCCTGAATCCTCGTCGTGAGCCATCCGTTCCTCTCCTGACTGCCGACGTATCCCGGAGGCGCTCCCAGGAGCGTCGCGCTGAGATGATCGGAGTTGAGTGCCGCCATGTCGACGCGAATCAGTTGATCGGTTCCCAGGAACGAGGCTAGCTGCTGTGCCAGGAGAGTCTTCCCTGTGCCGGTGGTTCCCGTCAGCAAGACCGCGCTCGATACCCTGTCTGCTCGCATGCGAAGGCCGTTGCGCCCCAGGCACACCTGTTGAGCGAGCGTGTGGATGGCCTCGTCCTGTCCCCTGACCGTTTTGCGCAGGTGTTCGACGAGGCTGCCGAGGTGGGGGCTGCCTGATCGGGAGGATTCGGGCGATTTGACGAGGTCCTGGCCGTGCATGGAGGCCCTAGCTGACCATAGATCGAGCAGGTGTGTGCCGAGGAGAGGCTGGGCCTGGTCTCGTCCGTGTGGGACGGCGTCGGCCGCCGCGTCGATCGTCTCGGAGGGGATTGTCACCCCATGGAAGGTTTCGAGTTCTTTTGCTTCACGAAGCAGGTGGGTGCGGATCTCGTGGTGGCACACCGAATGGGCCATGTGGATGACGGTCGTCCCGGCGGGTAGGCTCTCATCACGCTCTTCGCTGCACAGCTCCTCCCACTCGCTGTGAGGAATCGCGATGATCAGGGGAAGGCCTTTCTCTGTGGCAACATGCCACAGAGGCTTCGTCATGCTGTCCGATTGCAGGTAGACGTCATGGGGTTCGAAGATCAGCGCAATGCGTCCCGGAATGGCGTGGATCGCTTGGATTGCGTCGGCGCGCTTCGCGTTTTTTCGGATCAGCAGCGCCGCAGCGGTTCGAACATGACGCTCCTGGGTGAGGGTTTGTGCAGTGTCGGCGATTCTTCGCGCAATGTCGAGCACCGAGGCCTCGTCGGGGATGATAAGCGCGAGGCTTGAGGGTGAGCGTGTGAGGACGTGTTCCGTCGTCGCTGTCAACCAGGAAGGGGAATCGGTGGCGGATGATTCACCGGGAATAAGGATGATGGAGTTGGAGGAATCTTTGTGACTGTCCATACTATGAATAGACGGAAGCGATACCTCCCGAATCACCACTTACTCCCAGAGGCCAGCACCCTCCTCTGGTTTGGTTGGTCTCATCATTGAAGGCTTTTGGAAGGCTGCGACCAGCTCGCATAGCCACGGGAAGCTATGGGGAGTCTCTGGCGGTGTCCATGAGTACTCGTCGACGGCGTTCTCGCTGAGGCGGCATTCGCGAATGCGTGCCGAGGCACCATCAAGGGCATGCTCTTGGTCTTCCTCGATGGCATAGCATTCGCTGGGGTGTGCTACGGGGCCGGGGTCATCCACAGAAACCACGTCGATCGAGGTGGGGCGTCCGGGTACCTGTCCAGAACCTTCCATCTTTGTTCTTTCAGCATTGAGATGGAGAGGGAAGACTATGGGTTCAGCGGTGCCCTCCCATGTGATGCGCGCATATGCGAGCTCGGGTTCCACCCCTTCAGGAAATGCCTCAACGAGGGGCGCGCTAACTGTCACCACAAATCCGTTACCCTGCGTATACCTTGAGACGCATTGCGCGCGTTGCGCGGGATCGAACAGGCAATGAGTGTTCTTCATCCAATCGATGACGGTTTCCCATGAGGCACCCTGGGTGTCGAAACGGCCTTGTTGCTGGTCGCTGGAGCCTGCGGCTAACGCCAAATCATCCTCAGCGATGTCGGGGGAACAGCCGAGGTCGAAGGGGACGATGTAGAAGACGTTTGCGGGCGTGCTCTCGACGAGTTGGTGACCCTCCAATTCCTCATCAAGAGTGTTGAGTGCTTCAGTAGCGATTGCCAGTGCGGTGGGATCTTCGAGGCAAGCATCGTACTCCTCGTCGGAGGCGAGGTCGAAGAATCGGCGGAGGATTTCCAGGACGAGGGGGCGATATCGCGGAGCAATACGCTCGCGCGTGTCAAAGATACATGCGGCGTCGTCGAATCGCAGACTGGTGATATTAGCAATGAAGGGGGAATTGCCGAGCAGGGGACGAAGCCGCAAGTCTGCGGCGAGGGCAACCAGTTCGAGGTCGGTGAGGAAAGTGCTGGTTGCCGGGAGTGCCTCGTATCCGAGGTCAGTGTGGGTCTGGGGGGCCGACTCATCCTCGTCTTCGATGGGGATTTCTCTTGTGGCTGGCCAGTAGCGTCGGATCCACAGCCCTTCTGCGTAACGGGCCATTGCGCGTAGGTGATCTGCGGCGAGGTCAGACAGGGTGAGGGGTATGGTTCTTGGTTGCGACGAAGGGGCTGTGAGCGTCTCGAAGAAGATGTCAGCCACATCTTCGCCGAACAGGGCATCTACCCAGGTGGGCAGCTCAGCCTCGTCGAAGACCAAGGTGAAGTCGGGTAGCGGGAGCCGCTCGGTTGTGTGGGGAACGTTGATGGTGGTAGTGATCAACATGGTGCCACCATCGAGTTCGATGGCAACGGTATACAACGACTCTGTGAGGGGTCGTTGTGTTGTGCCGATGGTTGGGCGACCATCTGTCGATTGGCCGGTATGTAGGGTGCATGAGTTAGACATTGTGGTCCTCTTGAAGCTGTTGAACGGCGCTCATGAATCCGTCCATTCCCTGTGACAACAGTGCCTTGTGGGCACGTGAATTGTGAGTTTCTGTCAGTGCGAGAGCGTCGTCCCATGCTGTGACGAGCCGTTTGTGGGCCTCGGCCTGTTCCTGCGAAGGGCATGTCACGTATGCGACAGCTGAGCGGAAAAGGCGGTCCAACTGTGAGCCAACTCCCTCTGGATCGTTATTCTGTCGCAACTGCTTGAGTGTTTCGAGGTTCTGATCGGGGGTGCGGGTGCTGGCCCTCTTGGCGTTGCGAGTGGGTGTGGAATCGGCCCTATCTAATGTGAACCTATGACGTACGATAAGTTTGACAAAATGATCGATTGTAATCGACATGAATGCGCCATAATTTTCCAGATTATACGCTTCCGTTCCTTTGAGTTCGTTGAAATGCAGGCGCCTCCATACGTGTTTGACGAATCCGGAATCCACATACTCTGTGATTGGGAAATTCGTAACGCTTAGCTTCTTTCGTGTCTCGGGGTCCATTTCTCCATCTTTCACCTGTTGGATTCTATGAACCTGCTTATCCCATTGCCTCAGGAATTTGCTGGCGATTGATAGTGCTGATGGAGGGTATCCTTTTTTCTTTTCTTTAGTTCCTTGCGGTTTTGCCTCAATGTACTGGCTGATAATAGGGCCAAATCGGCATGCTGTGGCCAGGCACAGAAGCGACTTAACGTTGGTCAGCCCACACCAGGCGGAGGCAAGATCGGCGCTAGCGTCCAGTAGATCATCCACCGTCTCCCAGTACATGGGAAGAGTCTTGTTTTGAAGCGCGTGACCGATCCGCTCCTGCAAGGATTCGTTGAGTGGGGCAGGTAGGAACACAGTGGAACGAACATCGGGTGGCGCTGCCCATGCGTGTTTCGCCACTGGGGGACAGGCGAGCGAGCTGGTCTCGACATTTTCGGTCAGACCGGATCTTTTAGTCCCCGCGATGGTGGCCAAGTAGATCTGAAGAGGAGCGGTATCTGACTGGAGCATGACCCACTGGCTTTCCCAGTGAGCATCGTTGACCATCGTCAATTGACAATCAGATTGATCGGTGAAGTGCGTGACGAAATGATGGATCGGCTGCTCGCTTGCTGGGGGATGAGTCGGCAGATGCCGCCACTGGCGCTCGATCCGCTCGTTCAACTCTTCCTCTCGTTCGTCAATACGCTTATCGACATCTGCTTTTGAGAAGGTGGGAGCAGTGCGCATGATGTAGGCGTACACGTCAGAGAAGTCCTCGATGTCATCTGGCCACGGGACGATCTCAACGCCATCTTGCGGCTCTGTAAGGGCGTGGAACACGCTGGTGATGATTCGCCGTTTCTGATCGTCTTTTCGTACACTTTTGTCATGAGGTATTTCAGTGAGCCAGTAGGCATACAGGCAATCTGACCAGATCATGATACGTACGATTAGGTGTTGCGCATCATAAATTCCGTGGATGATGTACTCACCATGTTCCTTGTTTAGACGTGTATCTGCTTTGACGAGCATTTTCTGTGTCAGTCCATCAGGAAGTTGGCCCAGTACTGGGGGCAAGATAGAACGACGAAAGCTAGTCCTGAGGGTGTCCCTCTTCACGTCAAACCAGGTGTCTATCGAAGCATGATGGTCGAGCTTCAGTATGAGGCACTGTTCCTGGTACTGCGGGAGGATGCTCTCCTTGAAGATGCGAGTGACGACGTCTTCCAGGCGTGGTCCTCTTTTTGGCCAGGACTCGTAGATCGTGGGGTATTCCTCGGTATCAGAACGGCGTTCGATCATCGGTGACCTCCGGCGGATGGGACTACGCGAATGATAGCAGGCCTTCCGCCCCATCTGTGAGTCGGTGGTGGGGGCGTTGCCCCCACCACCGGTGCCTCACACCTTGCCGCTGCCCTTGCAGGCGTCGCAGACGACGTAGGCCTTGATGTAGGTGGACCACGCATGTCCGGTGCCAAGGCACCACTTGCACGTCTTCTCCTTAGCCATGATGAACCTCCTTTCTGTTCGCATCATGAATAGACGGAAGGGAAGACAGCAAAACGCATAGAGGGTCACATCGGTGCTCAAATCGAGGCGGCTTGTTCCGTCTCTATGAATCGGCGGGCGGTCTCACGACTGTCGTCGCCGAACAATGAGTGAAAGGAGCCGTCGTGGAAGCTGAATCGGAGTGGGTGTACAAAGGAAAGGAATCTGAGCCCGAGATGATCCCCCAGCGGGAAACGACAGTTTGGCGGCTTCGTCAGCTGCGGCGAACCGAGGACTCTGAAGGCGTCGCGCAGGTTGTCACGAATCGGCTGCTGGCCCTCATCCAGGCACAGCCAGCGGACGCCAGCGTGTCGATTACCTGGCGGGGGGACGCCGATGGCCTGGTTTCTATTGAGCTGGAGGCGACGGGCGTGGGAGCATCCTTCGGGTCAGACCTGGCCTGGGTTGGCCGCAACGTACACGAATGGGAGTCGGCCGAGGTATCCCAGGCCTCGAGCCCCGCGCACGTGTGCGAGGTTCTCGCGGCCCTCCCGCCCCAGGAGGACTGCGCCAGAGGAGGTTCTTCGCTCTGGTCGTCTCGCATAGCCGAGCGTCTACCTGTGGGTGAGCTGATGCCAACGTGGCCCTTCCCGAAGCCATCAGATTCGCAGCTTCTCCTGGGGATTCTCAACGAAGTCGGTGGATACGTGAAAGTGCGTCTTGCTAACGCCAGTCCTTTGGAGGCTGCGATGGTGGAGGAGATCTTTACCTCTACTGAACGTCTCCGTGCCGGCGGCGAGGTCGGCTCGTACCTGGGTAGGCCTATGCGGCTGCGTGTCTTTCTCGGGTCGGACGATCTTCAGGGCATTCCCGCTCGCCTGTGGATCGCGATGCGCGACTGGGTGAATGGCGCGCGGCGTCGGGACGTGGACGAGTGCGTCGCGCAGAGCGTGTGGAGTGGGCTGGATGCTCTGGTCGGTGCGGCTCAGCCCGAGGGACTGGTGCGGGCGTTCGCGCGACTTCCTCTGGCAGGCACGAGCGCGCGGGTTATCGGTGTCCCCGTCGCGGAAGCCGTGATCGACAGTGTTCCTCTGTCTGACCAGGCGATGGTGTGCGAGGTCGGAGGAATGCGCGTGGGGGCCGCGATCACTGCGACGGGTGCGATGAGCGACGTCCAGTTGAGTGTTGAAGGGTCCTTGCAGCACCTTCAGATTGTCGGGGGTTCGGGGACCGGGAAGTCGACGCTCGCGGCGTCCCTAGTCCATTCGTTCGCGATGTCGGGTAGAGGAGGTATTGTCTTGGACCCCCACGGGCAATTGGTGCGTCGCATCGCGGACGAGCTGCCCGAGGAGGCGCTGGATCGTTGCCTGTTTGTCGACTGCGCGGATGCGGCGCATCCTGTGCCCGTGAACCTGTTTCACTGCGGCGACTTCGACACGGTGTGTTCGGAGTTTCTCGAGATGCTCTACCTGATCCTGGATCCGAAGCGAACCGGCATTGTTGGGCCGCGTTTCGAGCGTATTTTCCGCCAGCTCGCCTCGGCGTTGCACTATCTGTTTGGTGCGGATCTTCCGATCACGCTGATTCCGCTGCTGCTCACCGACGAGGGGCTGCTGAAGCTTGTCATGGAGTCTGTCTGGGAGGTCGATCCGGTTCTGGCAAAAAGCATCCGGAAGGAGCTGCTCGGAAATAAATCCAGTGACTTTGCTGAGGTGATTGCCTGGTCGGCTTCGAAGTTTGAAAGGCTCGTGCGACATCCCGTGATGCGAGGTGTGCTGGGGACGGGGGCTGATGCCCTGGATATTCGCGAGGTCATGGCATCCAACGAGATCGTGCTCGTGGACTTATCGGCGCCTCGGATTGGTCGAGATCAGGCGCAGATGCTGGGAATGATGTGGCTGAGCAAAATTGCGCTGGCTATGCCGGAGCGTTGCCCGGGCGATAAGCCGTTCCACGTCGTGGTTGACGAGGCTCACCTGTTCCAGGAGTCGCTGTTGAGTGAGATGCTGGCGGAGGGACGCAAGTTTGGACTAGCATTGGCGCTGGCACACCAGCACATGGGGCAGCTCACCCCGAGCTTGCGTGACGCGTTGGATGGCAATGCCTCTTCGGTGATCGCGTTCAGGACGTCGATTCGTGACGCGATCGAGGTCGCGGAGCGTTTGGGGACCTGGTCGGGCGGGTCGTTGAGCAGGCTTCCGAACCTGAGCGCGGCGGCGACGCTGGCGACGCGGCACGGTCAGACACAGGCGTTCACGCTGCTGGTGGATCACAATGAGCAGGTGCAGCGCGGGTCCATCAATGGTGCGCCGGTCGTTCACGGCTTGGAGCGTGTGTGTGCCCAGTCGCGCGCCCGCCTGATGGATCCGTTTGCAGGGATACAGCCCAAGCAGGCCGAGGACGTGGTACGTCATGCCCGTGAGCATCAGAGGAGCGCGGGGGGTGCGCCGGTTTCCGATAGCGGGTATGGCTCTGATCGGGGTACCCGCTCCTATTTGGAGGAGTGGCTCGAGAAGCGCGCACAGAACTCAGATGTGGCTGCATCCGATCGGTCCTGATGTGGTGCCTGGTGATTCCTACCGGTAGTGGGCGCGGGGGCGGTTTGTGATTGTGGGGTGTTGGTGTAGGGGTGTGGTGCGTGGGTGGGGGAGGATGAGGTTGGGGCCGGGGGTGCGGGTGAGGGTTTCTTCGGGTTCTGGGGTGAGGTCGGGCACCAATGTGAGTAGGGGATCATCGCTGTTGCGCGCTGCGGGCGTGGCAGCGAGGGATCCGACCATGCGCCATTTGGCAACCAGTTCGGCCACGAGGGCAGCCTCGCCCAGCCGCGCGGCGATGGTGAGGGCCAGGTTCATGGTGGGTTGGGCGCGGTTGGTGATCCAGGCGCGTCGTTTGGTGGGGGAGGTGAGTTGGTAGCGGTATTCGTCGTCGAAGAGGGCTGTGGGGAGTGCGTGGTTGAGTGCTTGGGTGAGGAGGTTTTTCGCGTGTTCGGGGTTGGTGGTCGTATGGGCTTGGGCGTGGAGGACGGCAGCGTAGGTGAAGTGGGCGTGGTGTGCGTCGGCTTGGCTGATGGTGGGGTGGTGGGAGAGGTCGAGTGCTGCGTGTGCGTGAACCTGTGCAAGGAAGTGGTCACCATTGATTAGGTGGGTGTGGGTGAGGGTTAGGAGGATGGTGAGGCGTTGGGTTGCTGTTTGGGATGTGTTGGTGTGGGCGAGGATGTCGAGTGCGTGGTTGAGCGTTGTGAGGGTGTCGGTGGTGCGGTTGGGTGTGTGGGCTAGGCAGGTGGCTAGGTGTTGGAGGCAGGTGGCGTGTTTGATGGGTGTGTTGATGTGTTCGTACAGGGCGAGGGCTTGGTGGTAGAGTGCTTCGGCGTCGGGTAGGTGCCCCAGGTGTGTGGTGATGTCGGCTTGTTGGGTCAGGCAGTGTGCTTGGTCGGCGTCGCTGTCAGAGACCTTTTCGTACAGGGCGCGTGCGTGGTCGTATAATTCTAGGGCTTCGCGTAGGTGTCCCTCACCTTTTGAGGTGACGACGGAGGCCAGGTGTTGGAGGCAGGTGGCGTGTATCTGTTCGGTTCCGCTGGTGCCTTCGCAGAGGTGGATTGCTTGACGGTATAACGGCTCAGTTTCAACACCCCTACCCAGGTTGTTCAAGGTCGCAGCGAGGTGGAGCAGGCAGGTGGCCTGTTCGTGTTCTGTTCCGGGGAGTGTTTGGTAGAGGGTGAGTGCTTGGTGGTAGTAGGGTTCGGCCTGGGCTAGTTTGTCAAGCTTGCTCAGTGTGGTGGCGAGGTTGTGTAGGCAGTTGGCCTGGTGCCTCTCGGTGTTGGGGATGCCTTGGTAGAGGGTGAGTGCTTGGTGGTAGTAGGGTTCGGCCTGGGCTGGTTTGCCCAGATCATGTAGTGTGTTGGCGAGGTCGTGTAGGCAGTTGGCCTGCTGTTCCTCGGTGTTGGGGATGTCTTGGTAGAGGGTGAGTGCTTGGTGGTAGTAGGGTTCGGCCTCGGCTAGTTTGCCCCGCGTGGCCAGGCTGGTGGCGAGGTTGAACAGGCAGGTGGCCTGGTTCTTCTCGGTGTTGGGGAGTGTTTGGTAGAGGGTGAGTGCCTGGTGGTAGTGGGATTCGGCCTGCGCTAGTTTGTCAAGCTTGCTCAGTGTGGTGGCGAGGAAATGCAGGCAGTTGGCCTGGTTCATCTCGGTGTTGGGGATGTCTTGGTAGAGGGTGAGTGCTTGGCGGTAGTAGTGTTCGGCGTTGGCTGGTTTGCCCAGCAGGAGTAGTGTGTTGGCGAGGTTGTGTAGGCAGTTGGCCTGTTTCTCCTCGGTGTTGGGGATGTCTTGGTAGAGGGTGAGTGCCTGGTGGTAGTAGTGTTCGGCGTTGGCTGGTTTGCCCAGTAGGAATAGTGTGTTGGCGAGGTTGTCCAGGCAGTTGGCTTGGTCGCGTTCTGTCCCGGAAATGCTTTGAAACAGGGCGAGTGCCTGACGATAGAGGGGGGCAGCCTCGTCTATTTTTTCCAGCCGGTGCAGGCTGATGGCGAGGTTGTACAAGCATTGAGCCTGGTTGCGTTCAGTTTTTGGGGCCGTCTGGTAGAGGGTGAGCGCTTGTCGGTAGAGAGGTTCAGCTTGTGCTGTTTTGCCCAGTATTAGCAGGGTTGTGGCGAGGTTGTAGCGGCAGTGGGCTTGGTCCTTCTCCGCACCTGGAACCTCTCGGTAGAGTTCGAGTGCGTCCTCGAACAGTTCCTTTGCTTTGAAGTGGTCGCCTCGGCGTGCAGCTTCTAGTGCTTGTTTGTAGAGTTTGTCGGCGTCGTCGTGGGTGGGCATGGGTGTTGGTCTTTCTTGCTGTGGGGCTAGCGGTAGTGGGCGCGGGGGCGGTCTGCGATTGTGGGGTGCTGGTAGAGGGGTGTGGTGCGTGGGTGGGGCAGGACGAGGTTGGGGCCGGGTGTTCGGGTGAGGGTTTCTTCGGGTTCTGGGGTGAAGTCGGGCATCGTGGTGATCAGGAAAATGTCGCTGTTGCGCGCTGCGGGTATGGCAGCGAGGGAACCGACCATGCGCCACTTGGCTACAAGCTCAGCGACAAGGGATGCCTCTTCAAGCACGCCTGCAAGTGCGATGGCGAGAATCATGGAAGGCTGGGCGCGGTTGGTGATCCAGGCGCGTCGTTTGGTGGGTGAGGTGAGTTGGTAGCGGTATTCGTCGTTGAATAAGGCAGCCGAAACAGCCTGCTTGAGTGCGTCTTGGTAGAGCGCTTCAGTAGGGTCCAGTTTGCCCTGAGAAAGCAGGGTGGTGGCGAGGCTGTACGTGCTAGTGGCCTGTTCGTATTCTGTTCCTGGAATCTTCTGGTACAGGGTAAGTGCCTGGTAATAAAGAGATTCGGCATGGGATAGTTTTCTAAGATTGAGCATGCAGGCGGCGAGGTTATTCAGGCAGTTGGCTTGGTCGCGTTCTGTCCCGGAAATGCTTCGAAACAGGGCGAGTGCCTGACGATAGAGGGGGGCAGCCTCGTCTAATTTTTCCAGCCGGTGCAGGCTGATGGCGAGGTTGTACAAGCATTGAGCCTGGTTGCGTTCACTTGTGGGGGCCGTCTGGTAGAGGGTGAGCGCTTGTCGGTAGAGGGGTTCAGCTTGTGCTGGTTTGCCCAGAGCGTCCAGGATGGTGGCGAGGTTGGACATGCATATGGCCTGATTGGTTTCTGAATCGGGGATCGCTCGGTACAAGGTGAGTGCCTGGTAGCAGACAGATTCGGCTTGTGCTGGTTTGCCCAGAGCGTTCAGTGTGGCGGCGAGGTTGGACAAAGAGCGAGCTTGTTTCTCTTGCGATCCAGGGATCGCTTGGAACAGGGTGAGTGCATGCCGAAGCATGGATTCAGCCTGTGCTGGTTTGCCCAGATCGATCAGTATTTTGGCGAGGTTGTACAGGCAGTTGGCCTGTTCAAATTCTGTACCTGAGGTTTGCTGGTAGAGGGTGAGTGCCTGGCGGTAGAGGGGTTCGGCTTGTGCTTGTCTGCCCCGATTGTGCAAGGAGTTGGCGAGGTTGTATAGGCAGTTAGACTGTTCGTGTTGTGTTCCGGGGAGCGTTTGGAAGAAAGTAAGTGCTTGGCGGTAGAGGGGTTCGGCCTGTGCTGGTTTGCCAAGATCGTCCAGTGTGGTGGCGAGGTTATTCAGGCAGTTAGCCTGTTTCTGTTGTGTTCCTGGGATTGTTTGATAGAGCGTGATTGCCTGGCGATACAGGGGTTCGGCCTGCGCGTTTTTGCCTAGTTTGTGCAGGGTGTTGGCGAGATTGTACAGACATCTTGCCTGTTCATGTTGTGTGCTGGGGATTGTCTGGTAGAGGGCCAGCGCTTCGCGGAAGAACGGCTCTGCCTGTGCTGGTTTGTCCAGCTCGTCCAGTGTGTTGGCGAGGTCGTGTAGGCAGTCGGCTTGGTCGCGTTCTGTTCCGGGGATTGTCTGGTAGAGGGCCAGCGCTTGGCGGCGGACGGACTCAGCCTCAGTCGATTTATTTAGATCGCTCAGGGCGATGGCGAGATTGTACAGGCAGTCGGCTTGGTCCAGTTCTGTTCCGGGGAGTTCTTGGTAGAGAGCAAGTGACTGTCGGTAGATGGATTCGGCGTCTACTGGTTTGCCCTGCAGATACAGGGTGAGCGCGAGGGAATACGAGCAGTTGGCCTGGTTCTTCTCTGTTTCGGGGATCATTTGGGAGAGCGCGAGTGATTGGCGGGAGAGGATTTCACTCTCCGCTAGATTGCCTTGCTTGCACAGGGCGATCGCGAGAGCATACAGGCAGTCGGCTTGGTCCAGTTCTGTTCCGGGGATTGTTTGGTAGAGGGTGAGCGCATGACGGAAGCCGGATTCGGACTCGGACAGTTTGTCTAGAGCGAGCAGTATGGCGGCAAGGTATTTCAGGCAGGCCGCTTCCTCCTCCTCTGTGCCTGGGATCATCCGGTAGAGGTTCATGGCCTGCTCGAATAGTGCGGTTGCTCGAAGGCAATCGTCTCGGCGCGCCGCTTCGATGCCCTGACCAAATAGCCGTTCAGCCTTGGCTCGGGTGCGTGTCTCTTTTGACCCAAACAGCAACATGCGAAGTCCCCTTTCCTTCACAACCAGGTCACGTGTTTCGGTGAACGCGACTATACGTTGTCGCGTATCCTTAGTGGTGTCCCCCATTGTGCGCCACCGTTCAGATTTCGTCAAATAACGGCAAAATAACGGTTTGTACTCCACGGATCACAGGGGATACGCTGGCCTGATCGTCAATGCTGACCAACGAGGAGCAACCATGAGCATCCCATCGCACGCGGCCATCTCATACAGAGAGATGGTTTTCCATGGAGTGGACATGACCTCGACGACCTACGTCACGTGGGAGAGCGTCGCGTGTCCGCCAGCCTTCAGGAGTATCAAGGGCGCAACAGTTGACGACCTGCGCAAGAAGTTCGACCCTGCCCTGCCCGGCACGAGCACCATGAGCGCCGGAGACAACAGTTCCCTGCTGGCTGCGCCTCGCAAGGGTAGGACCGCCTCAAAAGTCCACGACGACATGGAAAGAGCGGCATTCCGTGAGAGGCTCGGGAAATGCCTGGTCGACTACCGCGCAAACCTCGAATTCATGTGCGAGCTCACGGACACTCTCGAACTCGCGGAATTCATCGAATCCGTCAAACGAGAATGCACCCTCACCAACGAGGGCGAGCGCGTCCTACTCCTCCTCAACCCACCTCCCAAGCTCGGACAAGTACCGTGGGAACTGCTTCCCCTCGACGTGGAGGAAGCGCGCCAGTTCCTCAAACGCCACGCGGAGAGCGAGGACCTTTCCGGCGTTGACAAGCCGACAGTGCTGATGGACATTGTTGACGTTGTTACCATGGCACCCCTGCTACGACGCGACTCGGACCCGACGATCCCCCACCCGACATGGACCCCGGGCACCGGCATGTACCTGGTACAGCCCTGGAAGAAGAATAGGCATAACGGACAGGTCCTGCAGCGACAGGATTTTGAGACCTGGAAGGAACGCATCGACCAGCTCGGAAACCAAGCCGTCACGCCCCCATACGGGTACGACGGCTACCTCGCTGGCAGACTGTGGCTATCGGACGCTCTGCGTGCGAATGTCAACAACGCAAACGTGCCGCTGACCCGCCTTCTCTACATTGGGCACATCAAAGGCTCGGGCGATGCCTCGGCGCTGCTGCTCAATGACCTCGCCGAGGTCTTCGGACTTGACGAAGTCGAATCTGGCGACTTCCGTTGGTTCTCAGCCATGGACCTCACCAAGGGAACCACTACCTGGCGTGAAAAGAAATTCGAGCGATTGAACATGGAAGCAAACCAGGACGGGTGCCGCTACCCCCAGGGTGAAATCCTCCCCGGCGGCCTCACTGTGTCCATGGACGAGTTCGGCGAAGAAACAGTCCCCGCCGTGGACGGATGGGACCTGTGGCCCATGCCCCCACGGGTCGGCCTCATCGCCTGCCACTCCGGATCCGAATCGGCATCGGACGAACCCTTCGGCCTCGCTGCAGGGTGCCTCGAGGCCGGTGCCGAACTGGTGTTTGCCACCCGGTGGACGATGTACACCGACCAGGCCTTCCTCGGCTACCTCTCGCAGGACAACCCAATCCACCCGTTCCACGAACTGGCCACCAAAGTGGACGAATTCCTCCAGTCCGACACGCCCATCGAGGACATGTCGCAATGGAAGCGAGACAAGCTCGCGGCGTGGCGCGAACACCCCTCCGATATTGCCTCGGCTCCTATTACCTGGGCGGGACTGACCGTCTACCGAGCTCCCGAACGTCGGGTGCTAGAGGACGCGGAAACCTCCGGAGCGTGATCGTACTGAGGCCGCGGCTCGGAATCGACCCCCGCCCCGGGGGTATTCCACGTCCCCTGCACACTAGTTCGCCGGACGGTACTGCCAGGACACCTCTGGGGAAGTGGTCGTGTCGATCTGGACCTCCATAATGGGCAGGTCACTTGCCGCCCATTCGACGTACGGCTCGAACCTCGGGATCGGCTCGGAAATGGTGCGACGCGGCTTGAACAGGCGACGCCACCAGGGTCCTGACTCCACGCCCTGACGGTACGCAGCTACGAGGGTGTGGAAGTTGGCAGAGAGCTGAGCCACGCAATCCCGGGCCTGCCCATGCACGTGGCGACGCTGCTGCAAGAGTTCATCGATGGCCTTATGCAATGACTGGATCGTCGCCGTGTTCGCAGCTTCCTGCGCAGCGCGCTGACGCTCAGCGCGATGGGCCTTAGCCTGCTCGTAGTGCGAGGCCCCCGGGTGCAGGTGCCTATTCTCTCCCACATCTTCGCGTGACTCCAGGAGCAGCAGCTCCTGCTTGTATGTGCCGACCCGCTTGTCAATGGCCGCAACGCAGTCGTGCAGATCCTGAGATACGCGCATCGCCTTCTGGGCGAATGCTCCGTACAGGGTCTCGATGTGCGGGCACATCCCGTTCTCATCGAAGGAGACGCGCCAATCGCGGCGGCCCTTGCGTTCGGCACGATCCTGATCGATCAAGCTCGTCGCGTGAACAATGGGGGGAAGGGGGAAGTCGAGGGCGGAACGGTGGATGGGGGGTGTGTTTGTCGTGCTCATATCTATTGTAGACGGAAGGGGTACCCCGTTTTTCGACTTTCGTAGTCGGCGGTTGAGAACTCGTCGGAATTAATTGACGGATGCCCTTCGTGTGTCTTGCCCACAGGCATATTGCCCTCAGGGGCGGCGCCGCTCCCGCTGACGTGCCCCGCAGGCAACAAAAAAGGTGGCCCCCGCTCGCATGAGCGGGGGCCACCCCTTCAGTCATTCAACCGATGTGTGAAGCCTTCACTTGGTGGCGATGACGCGGACGCGCAGGTTCGCGGACACCTCGGGGTGCAGGCCAACGGTCACCGTGTAGTCGCCGGCAGCCTTGATGGGCGAGGCGATGATGACGCGACGACGGTCGATGGTCTGGCCAAGCTGCTCCTTGACCGCGTCAGCGATCGCGGCAGCGGAGACGGCGCCGAACAGGCGGCCGGAGGCGCCGACCTTGCCGGTCACCTCGACGGAGGCGGCCTGCAGGGCGTCACGCACGACGCGGGCGTCGTCGATCGTGGCGATCTCGTGACGGCGACGGGCAGCGGCGATCTGGTCGATCTGCTTCTGGGCGCCGGCGGTCCACTTCGCGGCGAAACCGCGGGGCACCAGGTAGTTGCGGGCGTAGCCAGCCTTGACCTCGACGACCTCGCCGGCGTGGC
>ERZ773099.1820-NODE-1820-length-15389-cov-7.201448_pt1 | contig 15389 bp, 12 predicted proteins | sample MGYA00511120_ERZ773099 | MGnify/ENA primary metagenome ERZ773099 (study PRJEB29015, sample SAMEA2738012) | human oral metagenome | biome: human oral; feature: human-associated habitat; material: dental | place: China | collected 2104 ... | reverse complement strand
AGCGGGCGACGGACGGGACCTATACCCCCTGGGCTGTCCCCGTGCGGTTCGGCCTACGGCCGGAGTACTCCGACCCGATCTTCGGACTGAGGCGGATATTCTCCAAAAAATACAACCGCCCCTTCGTGTACAACATCGACCAGGATGGTAACGTCGTTCACATCCCCCAACGCTATTGGGATACTCACGCCCTCTATGCGTTTGTAAAACAGAACGTCGTCATTTCGCAGGAGAGCCCGGACGTCAAGAGCGAGATGGCTTTCATCCCCCCATGCTGGGAGAAGTGCCGTATCTACGAAAATGACGACGGGGACATGGTCGTCGACCTCTGGTTCAGCGCCTCGCGGCAGATTGGGGACGGCTGGTTCCTGGACCCCGCCTTCGCGCGAAGCCCGAACGGATTCCTGCATGGGACATGCCTGCCGAGGGTGGAAAGGGTCGCGATTGGCGGCGGGGGACAGAAGGAGGTTTACTGTTCTACGCCGGGAGTTCAGGCGGGCGGGGTGTATCGTGAATTTATACGTTCCATGAAAAACATCGACTCCAAGTGGCATTACTGGACCATCTATGAGCGTCGTCTCCTCCTGGACCTGCTGGCGGCAGAAAAAGCCAGCTTGAAAACGAAAGGAGTTTTTGGAGGCGGTCAGGAGAACACCATAGCGGGCTCCATGCACTGGCGTGGTTTTTTCGGGTTCTTCAATGTGAAATGGCACGGGGACGAGCATGGTATGGTCGTGGACGGGCTGGAGTGGAGCGCCACGTCGACGGAGTTCACGGAGATCCGACTTTGGACTCCGCAGATGAACAACATGATAACCATTCCATCGACGCTCCCCGCCCAATCCCACGATGCTCACGGGAACGCTTACCCGGTCGATATCGAGCGAGGATACAGCCCATACTTGGGGATCGACTTGGCGCTCTTGGGGATAGTGAAGGAAGTCAGGCCCTATATCAGTGGGGACACAACAACTCCCTACGGGATGAACCCAAACATATTGGCCTCCGCGTCGGCCTATGATGAGAGGTATTGCATCCGCCCCGATGACATGGGGCTGTTCGGGCTTTGCCCCAGTTATGGCAAGGGCGGATATACCGTCTGCCGCATCTCCAAGTGGCTGGACTGAGGAGGGGTTGGATGGAGTTGACACTTGCAGTTCTGATTGCGTGCGTGATCCACGAGGGCGGCCATTACTGGGCCGCCCGATTCTTTGGGAGGAGGTTGAAATTCCGCTTCGAGTGGGGACGCTTTTGCGTCCCCCGATTCGTCTGGGACATGCCGATCTTCTATCAGTGCGAGATGTGGAAGGCGAAGGTCATTGCGGCCGCAGGCTTCGGGGCGGAGCTCTTCGCCGCCGTCGTGCTCCTGGCGGCATGGCGCGAGTTCGGGCTCTGGTATGCGGGCGTGGCCGTGGCGCACCTCGCGGCGTATCGGTGGTACGCGGGCGAGGCAAACGATTTCAAATGGTTCAGGAGGGGATAGCTGTGGGAGATCTGACAAAAGATTTTTCGAGGCATGAATTCGAGTGCAAGTGCGGATGCGGGTACGACAAGATCGACCCGCGTGTGGTCGATATGTGCCAGGTGATTCGGGATGGGCTGGGAGCGCCGATCCGCATCAATTCCGCCTGCAGGTGCGGGAAGCGCAACGCGCAGGTGGGGGGCGTACAGGGCAGCTACCACACAAAGGGGCTGGCGGCGGATCTCTCTTGCGAGGCGGGAAGCCAGCGACTCCAGGCGGTCATCAAGGGGCTGTTCGAGGCCGGGAAGCTGCCGCACTTGGCGTACTGCAAGCGCTACGTCGCCAAGAACTTCGTGCATATCGACTGCGGGCACCAAAGGAGAAACCGGTTTGCGAAGGAGTGATGAGCGATGACGCGGGCTACGGGAGGGTCTCAGAGGGAAAGCGATATGGATGGGGTGCAGATGAAGACACTATACGGAACGATACTGGCGGCGTGCCTGGGCGGTGTAGTCCACTGGATGCGGCACCCGAAGGGGGGATATACGATATTCGCATTCCTGGTCTCTATCTGCACCGCGGCGTTCGTTGGAATGCAGGCGCATTTTATCATGCGTTGGATGGGCTTCGCGGAGGAGCTGCAGTTCGCGGTTGCGGGGGCGGTTGGCTACGGCGGGGGAGCCCTCCTGGATGCCGCTGTGCCGATGTTGATCCGGTACGGATACAAGCGCCTGGGGCTGGAGTATCCCGAGCCACGTCGGAGGGCGTCGGACTGGGAGGGCGAACATGAGGAATAGGGCGATCTGGGCGGGCATTGCGATCGCCATAGTGCTGACGGCGGGGGCTGTCTTCTGGGTTTTGCGGACGTCCCCGTCCATTGTTTCGGAGCAGGTGGAGACGGCCCGGCGCCTGGAGGAGATTCGGGAGAACTTCCAGCGGAGCGCCCGGCGCGGGGAGGCCATCGTCCGGGAGACGGAGCGAAAGGTGGTGACGGTGCGTGAGCGAACGGTGGAGACGGTGCGTCGCGTGTCTGACGACGCTGTTGCTGATCTTCTCAACGCCGAGCTCGTGTTTTGGCGAATGGAGGACAGTGCCGCAGGGCTGGACAACCCCTGAGCCGGGCGTCTGGGGGGACATGGACACCGCGCGGGACACGGCCGCCGCACTCCAGTCCCGGCGGAAGGAACGCGATGCCTGGAGGGCCGCCGTGCAGGACCTCCGCAAGGAGCTCGTAACCTCGGCCGAGGAAAACGCCCGCAGGCTGGACGCGCTGGAGCGCCAGATCTCCGAGGAGCGCGCCGCATGGCGGGCCGAGGTTCGAAGGGCAAGGGGGACGGCGTTGCTGTGGGCCGTCCTGGCCGGAGGAATCGGGTTCGCGGCGGGGAGGCGGTAGGAATGATGAAACCACGCACAAAGCAGGAGTGGGTGGACTACTACGAGCGGAAGACCGGCGGGCGGTTTGTCATCGGATACGACGAGTTCGTTCTCTTCCATCCCCGGCACGGGTTTATGACCTTTTTCGTCAACCGCGAGGACCAGTGCATCGAGGTGCATCATGCCGTCGGGGACGGGAAGTACTGGCAGGAACAGTCCATCCGGGGATTGAAGGCGTTGGGGATGCAGAGCGTGCGGTTCTTCACACGCCGCAACCCGGAAGCGTGGATGCGACGCTATGGCGGGCATATACGGGGGTATTACATGGAGGTGAGGCTGGATGACGCCAAGGTTTGACATACAGTTTTTCGGGGGGCGCAGCAAGACGCGCCAGGTCCGGAAACGTGCCCCCAACCCATGGCTGGAGAATATCCAGGCGCAGCTGAACAACGTCTTCTCCAGCTCCCTAGCCTCCTCTGCGGGCAATATCAACAACGATCTGCAGGACGCAAGGGCGTGGTCGGACGCTGCGAAGCGACGGCAGTGGGGGCTTATGAACGCGCAGCAGGGGATGTTGGATTCCTGGAAGGATGCCTATGGGCAGGCGCGGGGTTTCCTGAATCAGCTGCCGGGGCAGATGAAGGGGAATCAGGATCTGTTGAACGAGATGCTTGGAGTCGTGCGGAGCGGGAATATCCCCTCCGGCGTGGCCGACAGATTGAACGCCGCGACCAAAAGCGGGCTGCAGTCCAGCATGGGGAGTATGCTCAACGACCTGGCGGGGCGCGGCGTGGTGGACAGCACCATTACCTCACGAGGCATCAGCGACCTGTCCGGAGCCGCAGCGGACGCCTTCAACAGGAACTACCTCAACGCCTACAACTCCGTCCTGGGCGGCTACAGCCAGGGGCTCCAGCACTCGCAGTCGCAGGTCGGCAACACGCTGGCGGCACTTGGTGCGGCAAACGGGATGCTGGGCAACGTGAACAGCGGGATCGGGGCCCTGACGGGGGCCATCGGCGCATACGGGCAGCTGCCGGGTCAGTACTACCAGAACGCGCTGGCGCCCCTGATGCCGGCGTACAACTTCTGGAAGGACCTGGGACAGATGTACTACGGGCACGAGGACTACGACACGGTCGTGAAACAGGGGAAATAGGGGAGGAGAAACAATGACTTTGGAAGAGCTTTACCGTCAGCTGACGCAAGTTGGCCCGCAGGGCGGGGTGCAATCCGCTGCGGGGACGCCGTCGTCCTACAGCAGCGGGTACGACAATGCCGTGCGGAATGGAAAGGCTGGGGCGAGCGCAACTGGGGCTGCCGGCCCCCTCTCGACACCCGGAATCGGCGCTTTTCGCCCCCCCGCAACGGGCTCGTTCAATATGCCTGACCGGCGCGTAGCGCAGGGCAAGGGCGGAAACGGGGCTGCCTCGCCGGGTGGACAGACGAACGCCGGCTTGAGCGACATGCGGGTGGGGATCAACCCTCCTCGGCCATACAATCAGTCCGGGGGCATGATGAACCGCCAGATCCGGCAGGGAAAGTAGGCGGTTGGGATGGCGGTGATTCAGACGGGCGGAGGCGGCGGGTTCCTTGGGACGCTGGGAAAGATCGCCGGCCTCGGGGGGATGCTCGTCCCCGGCGCACAGTGGCTCACGCCGCTCGGCATCGGGATGGGAGCGGCGGATTCCCTGGCCAGCGGCAACCCCCAAGGGGCGCTGACCCAGCTGGTCTCCGGCATAGCGTCAGGGGGATTCGACAGCTGGACCAACCCCGCGGCGGGGAACCTGACGGTGAACCAACCTGCGTGGAATCAGGTGTATCAGGACCTGCGCAGGCGCAACGGGTGGGGAGGGTGGTGACGCATGGCGGTCTATTTTGAGAAGTACGATCCATGGCGGGAGCAGCTGGCGGGGTCGATCTTGGCCCCGCTGCTCAAGATGGCCATCGATGGAAGCCAGGCGGCGAACCAGAGCCGAAAAGAAAACGCGTTCATCAGCGAGGCGATGAAGGAGTTTCAGCCGCAAGTCGACACCTCCATGCCCACCCTGCAGGGCTTTCAGGGACCCCGCCCCTCTACCCCCTGGGAGCAGGCGGCGGGGGACGCCGGGCTGATGCAGGGCTTCGACCCCTCCTTTGGAGCGCAGGCGATGCAGCCCCCGGCGCGCGACATGCGGGATATCCAGGCTCGGCTGGCCGAGCTCCAGGCGTCGCCTCGGTTCAACATGCTCAACCCGGACCGGACGAGGCAGCTCCTCGCCCCGATGATGGGGCAGTACGAGGCCGCGGAGAACGCCCGGCGCATGCAGGACTTTTTCGCGCAGTTCGAGGGGAAGCAGGATCCGTTCGAGCGTTTGCTGCTCATGGGGCAGGGGGCGGGCATGAAGTATCTGCCGGACAACGCGCTGAGCAACTACGTGGACCTCTATAAGCACCAGACTCCGCACCAGGACTTCAAGCTGGTGGACAGCGGGGACAAGGTGACAGGGTACGGGTTCAACCCCGCTAACGGGGCCGTCAGCGAGGTGCTGAGCCAAATGATCAGATTGAGCCCGTCTCAGGCGGGGCAACTGGCGAACGAGAGAAGCCGGATCGGCATCAGCGCCGGCGACTTGGCCTTGAGACAGAGCATATTCGACTGGCAGAAGACGCACGGCGGCGTCGGCGGGGGCTCCGGCGGTATGCCCTATCAGTTCCTGCAAGACCCCGAAGGGAATTTCGTCCGTGCCAATAAGCGGACGGGCGAGCTGGACCCGACGGACGTCGGGGGGCTTGTGAAGAGCAGTGCGTATCAGCGGATGCCTGAGAAGGACAAGATTCAGCTCCAGTCCCTCATGAGGCAGAAGGAGGGGATTATCAGAGACGCCGCCACTATAGGGTATGGCCCGAACACCCAGGCGGTACTGGACGACATCGAGCAGAAGATTCAAAGGCTGCTGTCGGACGAGGGCGGGCAGCCCGTGCCGCGGCAGGCGGGCGGTAAGGCAATATCCCCACAGGAATACCAGGCCCTCAAAGACAGGGGCTTTACAGACGAACAGCTACGGCATTACGGATATGAAGTTAGATAGGCATTAAGAAGCGCGAGGGAGGAGTACTTAAGAATCAGGCACTGCCCTATCTCCCCCGTCACTTATCAGCCCCTCTCCGGAGGGGCTTTTTTGATACCAGGAGGATAGTTATGGACCCCATCGCCCAGGCTCTTGCCGAGATTCGCAACCCCAATCAGGGCGCGCATGACCCCATCGCCCAAGCCCTGACAGAGATTCGGGGCGGCTCTCAAATTTCCACTTCACCCTCACAGCCCCCTGCCCCCGCTGTGCCCCAACCGGCCCGCGCCATGCCGGAGCTTTCCCCGCAGCCTGCGGCACCTGAGGACTACTACCCGCTCGAGTTCGCCGGGTTCGCCGATTCGAATCTGGCAGCGAACGTCGAGCGGGAGATACGGGAGGCCGCCCCAGTCGCGCCCCTGCCTATTGCGGCCCCCCTGCAGGACATCGGGCGCACTGTTCAGAACATAATGGACCCTACGTTCGAGTATGGGGTTGCTCCGTTCCTGGGCGGGGCCATCAGCGGGACCACGCGGTTCGCCGATGCAGCCGGGTATCTGGCGGATAAGATCGGAGCCGATACCCTCCGCGACAAGCTCCTGGAGATCGGGGGGGCCGGCTCCAAGTTCGGGGCGGATCTGACTCAGGGGACTGCGCCCGAGGATATCGGGGCTATCGGCAATCTGGTCAGGGGGACCTTTGGCGCGATGGGAAGCTCCCTACCGTCACTGGCGATGGGTTTGGCGGCTACGCCCATGCAGGGCACAAGTTGGGCGTCCGGGACGGCAGCGGCGCTTCGCGGCAGTTCCGACGCCTTCGGTGAGGCCGGGGATACCATGCGCGAAGTGCTGGCCAACGGCGGCAGCATCGAGGAAGCCCGGAGCGCGGCAAACAAGGTCGCGGCCGGGAACCTTGTGTACAATCTTGTCGCCGAGTCCCTGGTGGGGCCTTTCAGTGGGGTCGGGGAGAACATCCCCGGGCTGCGCGGGCGCCTGTTTCGCGGGGCCGTCCAGGGGGCGGGGGAGAGTATCCAGGAGACGCTTCAGGACATGTGGAGCGCCGCCAACAAGAAACGGCGCGAGGACGGGCAGCCCATTACCTACCTCGATGCCCTTGGGAACCTGATAGATGAAGGAAAGCGCCTCCCGTCCTACCTGATGGAGAGCGGGGCTCCGGCGTTCCTGTCCTCGTTCCTGACGGGAGCTGGGATCCCGTCTGTCGCAACGGAGAGCGCACAGCAACCGGATGCAGCCGCTCTCGTGTCCGAGGCCCTGGAGGAGCTTCGCAAGGAGGACGATGCCAGGCAGGCGCTCCCGCGCGGGGAACGGGGCGAGCTGATGCGATGGGCTCGCAGTGAGACCGGGCGCATGGCCGAGGAGGCGCAGTTTGCCGAGGACGGGACGCCCGAGAACCCTCTGAGCGAGGCGGACCTCGTGCGGTACCAGGAGATACAAGACGCCATGAAGCGCAAGGACTATGCCGCGCTCTCGGCGATGCGGGAGGCGGAGGATGTCCGGAGTGCAGCCCCGCAGGAAGCCTTGCCGATGGAGGAGACGGGTAGGGCCGAGAGCACGGTGGTGGAGCCTGCCCCCGAAGCTACAAGGGCTATCGCTCCCCGTAAGGGGCGTTACACGGATATGGATGCGTTCGTGGCGGCAGCCACATCACCCGAGGGGAAGAAGATCGGTGGGAGCATTTGGATAGATTTCGATCCCATATCCGATGAAACAGCAGGCAAAATCCAGGAAAGCACAGGAATTGACGTGCATGGGTATGGGCATGCACTGGATGGCAGTTCCGTCGTGCATATTCTGAACCGCCACGGCCCAAAGGGGAGTGCTTTCAAGGATTTCTCTCATCAATTGCCTATAACTCCGGACGATTTCAACCTTATGCCTGAGGTGCTCGAAAATCCAGACGTAATAGAAAACACCCGTGGCGCGTCGAGTGGGAACGAAAGGATTATTTTTAAGAAAAAAGTAAACGGGCACGCGCTCTTGGTTGAAGAGGTCAGGGGACGGTTGGGGAAATTGATCCCTGTTTCGATGTGGAAAGAGAAAAGCGAGGCCGTCTCCCCCACGTCCGAAACGTCTCCCACCCCGAGTGGGCCGGTAAGTGCTGCCTCGCCTTCTGGTCTCACTCTACCACCTTCTGGCGAGGACGTCAACGCGAGGACGCTCGAGGATGGCGAGAACTTTGAGGGCTACGAACAGCAGGACGTCGGCCCTGCGGGGACGGCCCCCGAGCAGGCGGATAGCTCCAAAACGAAGGGGGCAAAGCGCCCCAGGACGCCCGCCGAGATTCGCCGGCTGGGTAAGGAAATCGAGGCACGGATGATCGCGGCGGGGCGCGACGTGGAGGAAGCGAAGGCCATGGGTCTGCTGGCCTCGGAGTTCGCCGGCCGGTTCGCAAAGCGCACCGGGATCCAGCCTGCCGAGGCTTTGAATTTCGAGATGCGACAGGGGAAGGCGCAGGGGGCGCGAGTCGGCGGGTACGACCAGTCCTCGGTGCGCCAGAGCGCCTCCGGTCAGCAGGAGGCGCGTGAAGACCCCGGCACTTTGCTGCGCAGGGTGTGGAGTAACAACCTGGCATACCAGACGCGCGAGGACCTGGAGGGGGCCATCGCCGCCATCAATGGAGGGCTCACCATCGATGGGTTCTCCGACGATGGCGTGGGGTATTTCCTGACTCGCGATGTGCTGGACCGCATGGGGCTGGAGCGCTCAAACCGCGCGGGCTATGACGAGAACGACTCCACGACATGGCCGGATGGGCCGCGTAAGGAAGAAGCCATAAAGTACGGCACACTTTTGGATGAAACACCCCTGGACGGGGACGAAGCCGAAAAAGTCGGGGCAATCCTTGACCGGCTGTACGATGAAGAAGCCCGTGACGCGGAGAAAGAACGCGAGATATACAGCAGGCTCGAAGATTGGTATCTTGGTCACATCAACATTATGGAGCGTGACGCAGAAGATCGCCTGCGGGATATGAGGCTATTCGGGGTCAACAACCTTGCGGAGCTCTATAACCGCATGGACGAGGCGGAGGCAACCCCGGCATCCAAATGGAGCCCTGAACTGCGGGCGTTCATGGAGCGCTTTGTAACAGTCACGAAGTACTACGAGCCGTTTCTGGGGCAAAGCCCGGAGGACTATGCGTTCTACCAGGCGGGAAGCGCCACCGGAGAAGCAATGGAGTCCACGACCCGCTGGCGCGGGGTCCCTGAGCTGGAGGAGCTGTTCCTCGATCTGGCTGAGGTTGAGAAAAACCTTGCGTTCGATAACGACAAGGAGGTGCGAAAGGGTCTTCGCAAAGAGAAGGCCCGCATCCTCAAGGAGGCACACACCGTCCTGAAGCGAATGGACAAGGAGCTCGACGCCCTCATTGATGAGGACGAGGCGCGGCAGAAGGCGCTGTGGGCCAAGGCTGAGGAGGCAGGGATAAAGGTAGAGGGCGATCAGAGGCCAGAGGAGACGTACTACCAGATCATCGGCAAGCGTGGAGCGGAAGCCCTGGACGCCGCCAAGGAAGGCACGACCCGCCTCGATAACCTGAACGTCGCCCGCGAGATGGAGCAAGCCGGGAAGGACGCCAAGGCGATTCGTCTGGCTACGGGCTGGGAGCGCGGGGCGGATGGGAAATGGCGGTACGAGATCCCGGACGGGACCTTCCGGCGTGAGGGGTTTATCAGCAATCCGGACTTGCTGGAATTCCGTGAGCTCGAAAAGAAATTTATTGATGGGACCCTCACGGAAGAGGAGCAAGCCAGGCTCGAGGAGCTGAAGCCCCTTGTTCGGCAGGTAAGAAAGCCGTCCAGGCTCTCCGATTTTTACGACTCGCCGGAGCTCTATGCGGCGTACCCGGAATTAGCGGACATCAGCGTCAAGTTCCAGGACAGGTACGGGGAGGGTAAGGGGAGCTATAGCCCATCCGAGAACACAATTTCACTCGATATGGACCTCAGGGGGGATGCCGCCAAGACGGTGCTTGTCCATGAGATTCAGCACGCGATACAGAACATCGAGGGGTTCGCGAGCGGCGGGAGCCCCTCGGGGATGTGGCTTGGACAGGCCAGGAAACACACGCTGAAGGTTTACAAAGAACTACGGGTTCCCCTGAGCCTTGAAGAATACGCGAAAAACGCCTGGCAGACCGATGTGATCACAGACGAAATACGCAAGGACTATAAGAAATATCAGAAGACAGCGACAAGCAGAGAAGCGGACCGCGCTGCGCAGGAGGGGGCTGGGAAAAAGGCTTATCGTCATCTTGGCGGGGAAGTGGAGGCCCGGAACGCCGAGAAGCGCGCTCACCTGAGCGACGCAGAACGCAGAGAACGTTTGCTGGCCGAAACGGAGGACGTGGCACGGGAAGATCAGATCATCCTGAAAGGGATGATGAAGGCATACTCTGCGCAGCAGCCCGAAATTGCTGAGAACATCCGCCGTGGGCAGGCCGCCATGGAGAAGGTTATCTCTGAACAGACTGACGTGATGGACGCCATGCACCGCGACGACCTGGGCTCCATCTCCTTCCTGTGGGGGGAGCCGGGGCGCGGATCGAAATTCAAGGGCGGCTCAGGGGTCTCCCACATCATCGCCCATCGCAACGCACAGGGGTACGACGGTGAGGCCGTGGCCCGGAAGATGGTAGAGGTTATCGCCAAGGGGGAGGCAGTAAATCGAAGAGGGCCTGCGGGGGGAGAACGTGTTGATATTACCCATGATGGCTATACGGCTGTGCTTTCCCTGTACAAGGATGGAGAACGGCAAACATGGCTGTTGAGCGGATGGGAAGATTACAAAAAAGGAGCCCCCGATGTATCCAGCGAGGGTGACGGCTCGACTGGGACTACGCTCCACGGGCCTATGCGTGCTCGTCCCGAGGAGGGAGCGGGGGCTCCCGATAACAGTAAACCACCTGTCGCCCAAAAAGACAAGGGGGAATCGACCGCCCCCAACGGCAGAACGTACTTCCTCCCGGACGGGACGAGTGTCATCGAGTTCTTCGAGACGGCGAACAAGAGCACGAGCTTCCATGAATTTGGGCACCACGTCCTCAACAAGATGGTGGAGTTCAGCGGCATGGAGGGCGTCGATCCTCAGCTTGCCGAGGACGTGAAAACGATCCTTGAGGAGGCCGGGGTGACCCGCGAGGCGTTCGACGCGGACACGGACGGCGCCAGGACCAGGGCGCACGAGTTCTTCGCCAGAGGCTTCGAGACGTACCTGTCCGAGGGCAAGGCCCCGACAGCTCGGCTGCGAGATGCCTTCCGGCGCATCCGCAACTGGATGATCGAGGTCTACAACGACACGGCGAAGGCCCTGGGTATCAAGCTCTCCGACGAGATGCGCGGCGTCTATGACCGGCTGTTCGCCTCGGACGGGGCGTTTGGGGACATCTACGGCGCGGAGGACGTGAAAGCTGGGACGAACGACCCTGCCAAAACGCAGGGGGACGCGCAGCCCCGCCCCAAGACGGTCACGACCAAGACCCGAGGCGGCGTGGAGGTGGAGCGGAAGGTCCGCGACACGAGCAACGACACCCGGATGATGGACCTGTTCAACAGTCCGAGCGTCGTGGCGAAGCGGCACGGGAAGTTCCGGCCGTTCTTCGGCATGGCTAAGGAGGCCGTCGAGAAGCAGGAGCGGATGCGGTCGAACTGGAACAAAGCCGTGGATGCGATCTACGGCAGGAAGGGCAGAGGGGGGCTCCTGAAGAAAGACCAGGTTTCGCTCTTCAACGAGACGCTGCTGGAGGGGGACGCCCTGAGCAGGGTGTTTACCTCCGAGGAGCTCCAGGAGCGCGGCTTCGATACAAACATGGCTCGGGCCTACCGTCTGGTGCGTGGGCTCTACGACAACGCGCACCGGATGCTCAGCGCTCAGCGGAACAAGTACGGCAAGGAGGATATGGAGTACAGAAAAGGTTACGTCCCCCACTTCTTCCACGCCTGGCGTGTGCTGGACGATAAGGGGATCGTCACGAGCTTCCGCTCCATGAACGAGGCAATCAGGGCCGCGGAGAAGATGAAGAAGGAGGATAAGAGCAGGAATATCCGGGTTGCCCCGGCACTGGACGACTTCGGCGGACGCGGGAAGTTGGACGCCGTGACGCTGGGGGATATGCAGTACTTCAAGCTGATGGGGAACGTCGAGAAGGCGATGGACCTCTCCCCAGAGGAGGCGCGGGGGCTCCTGGAGGGCGCGGCCCAGATGAAGGGCCGGTCCCGCGTGTTCAAGAACGCCTGGGAGCGCAAGGGCGTGGCCGGGTTCGACGCCAACATGGAATACGCGCTTCGGCATTACCTGAACCTGAGCGCCCGGTACATCGCCATGGACACGCTGAAGCACGACGGGATCAACCTCTTCGAGCGGACGTTCGGGCGGTTCGACAACGACCACAAGGGGCTGGCGCGCTACACCAAGGACTACATCAACGACGTGCTGGGCGTGCCGTCGGACGTCGAGCAGACCCTGAACAACTGGGTGCGGAACAGTTGGCTGGGGAAGTACCTCCCGAACATCATCGGGGACCGCCCGGCCACGGTGGCCGCCAACAGCATCGCCAGCCTGACCGCGCACTGCAAGCTGGGGTTCCTGAACATTGCGTCGGCCGCCATGAACCTGTCGCAGCTGAACGGGACCCAGGCGATCATCGGGCCGATCTGGACCGCCAGGGGGCTGAAGGAGTACCTGCACCCGAACCAGACGACGCTGCGCCTCTACGCCGACGCGGGGGTGGAGGAAAACATCACGGCCGAGAACCCCAGCGGCTACAGCAAGGTTCACCAGGCGCGTGGGCTCCTGGCCGACACCTCGATGATGGCGTTCCGGCTGGTGGACGGCATGGCCCGCAAGGTCACGCTGATCGGCGCGTACCGCAAGGCGCTCTCCCAGGGGATGAACCGGTCGGCGGCCATCGAGTACGCAAAGCAGGTCAACGACGACGTGAACTTCGACTACTCCGTGGCGGACGCGCCCAACTTCATTCGGCGCACCGGCCCCATCGGGACCCTGCTTTTCCAGTTCAAGAAGTTCCCGGTCAAGATGCTGGAGCTGGCCCTGCCGGGGGTCGGGAAGCTAAAAGGGTGGGAGCAGGTGCGGTTCTGGGCCCCCATGGTCGCGCTGTCCGGGGTCTTCGGGCTGCCGGGGTTCGATTGGCTCAAGGACTGGCTCAAGAGCATCTTCGGGAAGGACCTTGAGCTGGAGACGAAAAAGCTGATCGCCGAGAGCTCGCTGCCCGAACCGGTGAAGCGGACGATCTTGTACGGGGCGTTGTCGAACCTGGGCATCGACGTCGGGCGCCGCGCGGGCATGGGGGACTTCTTCCCCAGCGAGCTGAAGGACCTGACGGGCCCGGCGGCGGCGACCGCCGCGAGGGTGGTGGAGAGCCTGCCGAAGATATTTGACGACGGGAACTTCATGGACACGATCGAGGCCCTTTCGCCGGGGCTGGCCAACCCCATCAAGGCCGTCATGGGGGAGGCGCGGGACCGCCGGAGGGGACGGGTGGCGTTCCGGTACGAGACGCCGGGCGAGCGGATCGCCAGAGCGACGGGAGCGCGTCCCATCCGGGAGGCGATCGAGAACGACGCCGTGCGAATAGCGCGGTACGAACAGCAGAAGCGCAGCGCCGCGGAGGCGGACGCCATCGACGACTTTATCCGAGCCCGCGAGGACTCCGATGCCAGGGCGCTCGATCGGGCTCGAGCCCGTCTGCGGAAGCTGCGGATAACCCCCGACCGCATCCGGGCTGAGATGATCCGACGCAGGTCCCCGGACGGCGGAGAATCCACCGCCTACGAACGGGCCATGCGTGGGGCGAGGACGCCAAGGCGGATCCAGGACTATCGGTCGATGGAGAACTACGCCGCTATGTGGGAGTAGAGAAGACCCCCGCCGGATCGACAACCTGGTCCGGCGGGTTTGAGGATTTGCGCTGCTGTCCCTCCCTGGAAGCGCGCATTGCAAACGGGGCCCTTCGGGGCCCCGCTATTTTTTTGCCAGCTCGTCGAGGTAGTCTGCCCACCACTGCATCATCTTCCGCCGCTCCGGCAGATACTCCGCATGGTTGTAGGCGGCACGGACGGCGTTCCCCTCCACGTGCGCAAGCTGCCGCTCGATCACATCCGGGGAGAAGCCGTTCTCGTTCAGAAGCGTGCTGGCCATGCCACGAAAAGAGTGCGGTGTGCCCTTGCCGCCCCCGTACCCGAGGCGGCACATGGTCACAGAAAACGTGGTCTTTGATATTGGCTTGTCCCTGCACGGCAACGCGAAGCAATAGAGAGGATGGGACGACAGCCTGCGGAGTTGGCGAAACAACGCCACAACTTGCGTTGATAGCGGTACGATGTGTTCCCGTTTCATCTTCATGCGCTCGCCTGAAATAGTCCAGAGCGCGGAATTAAGATCGAGCTCCGGCCACTCCGCACAGCGCATCTCGGACGGGCGAACGAAAGTGTAAGCCAGAAGAAGCAACCCCAACCGGACGATCTGATTCCCCTCGTATTCGTTGATGGCGCGCAGGAGTGCGGCGGCAGAGGCCGCATCTGTAATGGTGGCGCGATGCTGCTCCGGAGGAAGCGGCAGGAGGGCCCCCCGGACTTGGTCGGCGGGATCCCAGTCCACCAGGCCGGCGGCGATGGCATAACGGAAAATTTGAGATAGAAGCGTTCTCACGCGCGCTCCCTGGTTGGGGGTCTTCTCCTGTATGGAGCGAACATGAAGAAGGATGTCGCGCGGCGTAATGCTTTTTATATCCCGCCCCCCAAAGGCAGGAAGGACGTGCTTGTTCAGCCGTCCCCGCGTAACGAGGACCGTCGACGGGCGATTCATAACGGAATACCGTGTTGTGAACCACTCCTCGACGATATCAGAGAAAATGGTCGGCGCATCTTTCTTATGGGATCCTGCCGTGTGACGGAGCGCTCTGGCCTCTTTCAGCCCGATGTCGGGGTATCGCCCAAGGGCCCTTTTCATTTCCTTCCCATGGTCCCAAGTGCGGACATACCAATATTTTTCCCCGGATGGCATGATAGCAATAGACAGGCCCTGCCCATCGGATATCAGATAGCGTTTTTTTTTCGGCTTCAGATTTTTGATTTTGAGCTCGGTCAGCATCCCCCAGACTGCCTCCTTGATGTACGGTTTGTGTACGGGTTCGAGCGTGTTTTTATATGCTTTAACGTGGGTACACAATACCACACATGGAGGATAAAGTCTTGTGCTGAAATGACTTTTCTGTGTGCGATTGTTGGTGAGTGTGAGGTAGCAAGCATTCCTTGGTGGAATGGAAACTCGCGCTGCCGGTCACGTTCACACAGCGCACGGCAACCCTTGAAACCTCCTCGTAGAATAAGTAACGTGGAAGTGATACCAGGGCTGGTAAACTACTTCCAGTTTTGTCGGGAAAGCTCGTAACCTCCTTGGGACGCCAAGCCCGCAACAAAGAGTGAGCCCCCGGCTTTCTCAGAGCAGCACGATTGAGCAGGTTGAGGT
>ERZ773099.1817-NODE-1817-length-15398-cov-13.862152_pt1 | contig 15398 bp, 16 predicted proteins | sample MGYA00511120_ERZ773099 | MGnify/ENA primary metagenome ERZ773099 (study PRJEB29015, sample SAMEA2738012) | human oral metagenome | biome: human oral; feature: human-associated habitat; material: dental | place: China | collected 2104 ... | reverse complement strand
GCACCCTAGATGTAATAAAAACGTCTAACATAACCTCCCTAACGCATCTTTCTTACTTCAAGTTTATCACAATTTTACAACACCCGACAAGCATTTTACCGCCAATTCAAAATTACCTGATTAATTTTCGCTATAGTCTCCTCTTTGGACGGCAATGTGTTATCTTCGTAATAATGATTTAATCCCATAAAATTCTCTTTCACATCCAAAATATGCATTTCATCAACCGTCATATGTAATTTATCAACCGCCGCCACGCCACAGAACGGCACTGCAATCACTAGTTTCTCAATTCGAACTGATTTTAGAAAGCTCAAAGCCACATCCAAAACCGACAAATCATCTCCAAATCCATCACTCGCCAAAATCACCACTCTATCCTTTAACATATCCTTATCAATAATTCCACCATCGCCCAAAAGCCTATTCATCTTCTGATGTGCCTCACGTTTTTTCTCCTCCAAATAGCCATGAAACTCACTTGTATATTCATGAATCTCCCCGTCGGAAAATTGGCTATTATAGGTGAATTGCCCTGATTGCGACATCGCACCGATATTCAAACTTTCTCCAGGAATTTCAATACCTTCGCTAAGCAGCATCATTAATACGCAGTGGAGTTTTACCGCAATTTGCTCGCCAACCAATACGCCACCCTCACCAATCGAAACCACCGCACAGTTCTCGTAGCGGTATTTTTCCAGCACCTTATCCGCCAGGATTGCCCCAGCCTGCGAACGACTCTCAAAATACATATGCTTATTTTAGCATTTTTTAATTATTTAAGCCCAATATAGCTTGCTACCCACGTAATATTATTTACGAAAAATTTTATTCAACATTGCGCGAATCAAGTACCGCTTACGGTACTCACCAGCATATTCAATAGACTTGCCGCGAAACCCAGATTTAAACCTTAACAAACTATCCTGATAATCCGCCGTGATTCCATAAAAATTATATAACGCAGCTCCCGCATTAATTGCCTCTTTAATCATAAAATCTTGCAAAAATGTCGAGGCTGGAATTTTCCTATATTCCTGCAAAGAGCCACCTTCAAAATAAACCACTTCATCTCCGGAAAGAATAAACACGCCAGCCGAGATTACCCTTCCTTCAAATTTAACCCCCACAAAACGAGCTCTGTCACCGAAGCATGCCTTCAAATCGTGATAATATTCTTCACTACGAGTAGAGATGCCATTTTTCAAGTTAGAACTCTCTAAAATTGCAACAAAATCAGCAAAATCACACTCTTCAATTTCACAAATAGACACCCCCTTCTTTTCCGCTAATTTTAAATTTCGGCGAACGGTTTGATTATATGTCGCGGCAACATCATCTTTACTTAACTTAGCTAAGTCTTTAATATAAACATGCATGTTAACGTCCATATCAAATTCATACTTGAACCCAGAATAATATCTAAACCCTGTTTTCAGCAGAGGATCATTCAACCACCTCAAATCATCCTCTTCGAGAATGTTCAATTTGTTGTCACGAACCATGCGTACTACTTTTGGCAAAATCCGATAAGAAATTGCTCCTTTTTCATTAGCAAACCTCTCACTTGAAACTAAAAAATCAACAAAAATTTCCTCAGAAATACCCTCACTATTAATCATAACTAAATCAAAACGTTTGTTTTTAGAAAAAATCAACCCTGAAATTTCATTTTTTTTACCATCCTTTAATGACACAAAATAGCATCTAGCACCAAGTCTCTCTCTCAGTTTAGAAAACTCAATTGACTGCAACCAGTCAATATTTTTTTCCCTACAATATCTTCGATATTCTTCTTTAGAGATTTCTACAAACTTTTTCATACACATCTATATATTTAACACAAAAAATCAGTTTTTAAACCGAATTAGGAATGCCGTATACTATTTTAGCATTTTTTTCGCGATATAATATAAACATGCATTACTATTTGGTTTCACCAACAAGAATTGTCCGTAGCGACGCTGATTCGTTTACCTATTCTTCCGAGGATAGGCTGCCTACAGGAACAATTGTTGCCATAGAAATCGGTAAAATTAACGCTGTCGGTATAGTTTTACAAGAAGTCCGTAAACCCGATTTTGATGTCAAGTCCATTAGTAAAATCATCGAAGACTATCCTTTGCCGATTGAGCTAGTTCAAACAGCATCCTGGATGAGTAAATATTACGCCACCCATCAGGCAACAGTTTGGCAAACCATTTTACCTAGTGGTCTATCTAAAAAACGTCGCACAGCCAATCACACCACCTCTGTTAATTCAATAGAAAATCGAATAAAAAATGTATTCACTGATGGACAAAAGGCAGCCCTCAAGACTATTGATGAATTAAGCTCTGGAACTATTCTTTTGCACGGCGTAACCGGTTCGGGCAAAACACTAGTGTATATAGAGGCCGTAAAACGAGCCCTGGAAGAAGAAAGGTCATCAATAATCCTCGTGCCGGAAATAGCTCTCACCTCACAATTGGTCGTAGAATTCTCCGCACACCTACCGAATGTCATCGTCACCCACTCCAAACAAACCGAAGCGCAGCGACATGCAGTTTGGAAAAGAATTATCGGCTCCAATGATCCAGTGGTGGTAATTGGCCCACGGTCTGCGCTTTTTGCGCCGGTGCAGCAGCTTGGACTAGTAGTGATAGACGAGTGTCACGAACCCAGTTTTAAACAAGAACAGTCACCACGATATTCAGCTCTACGAGTTGCCTCAATTCTTACCAGCCAGCACCGCGGCAAATTAATTTTAGGCAGCGCCACACCCGCAGTTGCCGACTATTATATTGCCAAAAAATCAAATACTCCCATAGCAACCATGAAAAAGCCGGCTCGACCGAACACAATTCGCCCCCATATTACACTGATTGATATGACAAAGCGCAATAATTTTGCTCAACACCATTTCTTATCAGATTCCCTGATAGAATCATTGTCTAAAACCTTATCAAAGAATAAACAGGCTCTGATTTTTCACAATAGACGAGGTACTGCAGCCACTACTCTCTGTGAAAATTGTGGCTGGCAAGCCGGCTGCCCACGGTGCTTTGTGCCATTAACTCTTCACGCTGACCATCATAAATTATCTTGTCATATTTGTAATTTTTCAACGAAAGTCCCCACCAGCTGCCCGGAATGTAAAAACGCAAACATTATCCACAAAGGTGTCGGCACCAAACGTATTGAGAGTGAATTACAGAGGTTATTTCCGAACAAAAAAATTGCTCGATTTGACAGAGACACCGATACAAAATCTACGGTCGACGAGCGCTATGATGAGCTAAAAAATGGTGAGATAGATATCATTATTGGCACACAAGTTATCGCCAAAGGACTTGATCTACCGCATCTTAGGATGGTTGGAGTCGTCCAAGCTGACGCCGGACTATCCCTGCCCGACTATTCATCAACCGAGCGAACTTTCCAGCTGCTAGCTCAGGTGATTGGTCGCGTAGGTAGATCGAGCGTTTCTACGGAAGTTGTTGTTCAGTCATACCAGCCGAATCATCCATCTATCACAAATGGCCTATCTCAAGATTACTCAGAGTTTTACGATAGGACTATCGGCCAACGGCAAAAAACTAATTTTCCACCCTTTGCCTACTTACTAAAATTAACCTGTATTTATAAAACCGAAGTAGCCGCTATTAAAAATAGCAAGAAACTAGCAGACCTATTAAAGGCCAAATCTAACAATATTGAGATACTAGGACCAACACCCGCTTTTTACGAACGACTTCGTGATACATATCGCTGGCAAATCGTCATTAAAAGCCCTCGCCGACAAGAGTTACTTGATCTTCTAGAATTTCTACCCTCAACTCATTGGCAATACGAACTGGACCCTGTCAGTCTGTTGTAATTTCTGTTATAATTACAATAATGACTAGAGACGATATTATTACACTACCAAATCCACATCTTCGCCAAAAATCATCAAAAATTCACATTGTCACAAACGACGTCAAAAAATTAGCAGACGACATGACTGCAGCGGCACTTGACTGGGAAGATTCACGACCACACGAAATCAGCGCAGCCCTGGCAGCCGTACAGGTGGATAAACTAGAAAGAGTCGTAATTGTCCGTGCGGATTTTGAAAAAAAATCAACTCGGGAGTTTATAACGCTTATTAACCCAGAAATTGTAAAGTATGAGGGTGAGATTGTTGAAGATTTCGAGGGTTGCCTTAGTGTTAAAAGCATTTATGGCAGAGTTCCCCGCTACAATAAGGTTCGCGTAAAAGCAATGACCCTGGAGGGTGAGGAAATTCGCATTAAGGCAGAAGGCTTCTTGGCGCGAGTCTTACAACATGAAATTGATCACTGCAATGGCCTGGTTTTTATTGATCACATTAAAGATAAAAAAGATGCTTTTTATACGCTCGATAAGAAAGGCGAGCTGCAGCCGCTAGATTATGACAAAGATATCGCCGAAAATAGTATTCTTTGGGACTGAGAATTATAGCCTAATTACCCTAAAAGCTCTTGTTGACAATGGGTTTAATGTTGCTTGCGTTGTTACCAAACCTGACACCAGGCGTGGTCGAGGCCATAAACTTGCCGAGCCTCCAGTTAAAACATTTGCTAAATCGCATAATATCCCTGTTTTACAGCCAAACAAAGTAAGCGAAATCACCGAACATATAAAACAACTTCAGCCAGTAACGGGCATATTAGTCGCTTATGGAAAAATTATTCCGCAATCAATTATTGATCTATTTACGCCAGGAATTATTAATGTCCACCCCTCCTTATTGCCAAAATATCGCGGACCTTCACCAATTGAAGCAGCCATAGCTAACAGAGACCATGAAACCGGAGTGTCAATTATGCAGCTTGATAGCAAAATGGATGCCGGGCCAATATATTCGCAAATCACCCAACCTCTCACAAAAAAAGAAACAAAGCCAGAATTATACGATAAATTATTCCACGACGGAACTGCTCTATTAATAAAAAATCTACCTGATATTATCAATAGCGCTATCGTCACTCCGATACCACAAAACGACAATGACGCAACATACTGCCAGCTGTTAACCAAGGAAGATTCCCAGATTAACCCAGAACGTATGACAGCCGCAGAAGCTGAAGCTCACGTTCGAGCACACCTCGGGTTTCCGCGCAGCCGAATGACTATTAATAGCCGAGACATTATCATTACAAAATCTCACTGCGACAAAACTCCGAGTTCTCATCTTGATCAAAAATTCTCCGACGGCAATTATCTAATTATTGACGAACTTATAGCCCCAACCAGTGGCAAAAAAATGACCGCAGAAGAATTTCTCCGCGGCCATCAAGGCAAGTTTTAAATCCAGCAGCTAAGCAGCCAAATCAAAGTCGCTTTGAGACTGCTGCGGCGCTGAAGGTGCACTCATGCCACCTAAAATAGCATCGCGGTTGGCAATAATTTCCTTCTTCAGCTCGTTCATCACCGCTGCCACGACATCACGATAATCCGGACGATTCACCTCCAGCCACTTCGTAGCCGCAAATTCATCTCTTAGGCGAGTATCGTCAGCTGCCACACCTGACGCCTGCAATAACCTCTGGAACATTGGATCCTGCTGATAATTTGGCGCATGTTTTTCTAAAAACGCGTCAACAGCACCCGGAGTTTTATCAATGATGCCAGCAAACTCCTCCAGCTGAGCATCGCTCATGCCCTGACTAAGTCGTTCGCCAACTCGTAGCTCCAGCTCGCTATAAATATGCTGCAAAAATGGCTTTTGCTGCTCTTGTGGCAATTTATCCAGACCCAGCTCTTTAAGAAATTCCTCATTCAGTTGGAACATAGTCCTCCTTTTCTTTCGTCTATATACTTAGGTTAAATTATACCAGCAACTATTTGATATTACTATCCACGCACCATATTAAGCGCATCGCCATATAGTTTTTGCAATTCAGCCATCGTCTCGTTCATTGACAGCTGAACAATTTCCGTTAAATCAATGCCATTATTTACACACCAATTAAGCAACGCATGAACATCATCTCCGTCCAGTAATACCATGAACTCGTCCAGCCTCTCTTCGCCAACAGCCAGCAAGATCTTTCTTATAATCTTATCCTGGACGCTGTTAGCGACATCTTTCCTCATCTGCTTTTTCTTATCTGCGGTTAGTGATCCAAAACCAGCCTGTGCTAAGAATTCGTCAGTAATTTCAAACATTTTTTATCTCCTTGTTTATTTTTATATTTTATCTATTAAACATATTTACCCAATACATTCAACACGTCCGCAGTAGCGCTAGATCCGTCAACCTTCAGCCATGTTCCGTCAGGGTTATTAAACCACTCTACGGTATGACCGTTAGCCATTGCCTTGTCAGCCAGGTTGTGAAGCTGATCCATTGCGTTTGCGTCGCCAAACTTCTCAGCAGCCCAGTCCCAAGGATAGTCGTAAGAATCAAAATTTATTTCTGGTATATTTGGCGCCTCTGGAGTTGATGCACCTGCATCAACAGCCCCACTACCAGATTGCGGTACACTATCTCCAGTCGAATTAGCATCAACAGCCTCACTACCAGATTGCGGTACACTATCTCCAGTGGCATAGGTAGAGCTCAGCCAATTTCCAGCAAGACCACCCAGACCAAAACCGACAGCATACTTAGCCAAACCTGACCCTATTCGCTGACGCAGATCCTCTTGACGCTTCACGCTCACGTCCTTTAATTCATCAACTGACATATCGACAGCACTACGCATTACATCGTCAACCTCCTTGTCAGCCATATTTTTAACAAATGAAGAATCCAGATAATCAGGACGATCATCAGCCATGCGATTTTCACCACGACGCTCTTCAAGGATATTCTGTTTTACTGCCCCAGCAACTGCAAGTTTTGTGGCAACGAGAGTAGCCGTCGTAATAGGCCAGCCACCCACAACAGAGGCTACAGTACCAACAGCAAAACCAGCGCCGCCTAGCTTAAGCCACTGAGAAACCTTACCACCCTTAGTAAACCATTCACCCGCCTTAGCGGCAACTTTTTGGAATTTATTACGCCCATCAAGCATTTCATCATACTTCTCCGACGTCCTCTTTGAAGTTTCTTGCATATTTGCAAATGCTGCTTGAGCTATTTCCGCCGCCAGTTCAGCCTGCTTATCTGCATCTTGTTTTGCTGCTTCGATTTTATCCGCAAACTTAATACGCATGTATTCCAATTCGCTCTGCTTCAATTGTTCCGTAGCGGCTTCTAATTCAGCTTGGCGCTTCTTTCCACCAAAGTACTTCTTGAAGAAGTGAGTCTCAACGGCAATACTGGCCTTAGCAAACCTCCCCCTAGCAATCTTAAGGTAGGTAGCCGCCTCGTATTCATCTAAGCTAATCTCGGTTTTTTCGGTATTGGCTTTAGTGTCAGATTTATCCTTCTTTGGTCCATCGTCGCCATATTCAGCTTCGTCATATTCATTGCCAAGATACTTGTCTCGCATAAACTGTTCGTACGGAGTTAAGCCTTCTGGATTAGTGCGGTCGATAGTAGAACGCTTGGCGGCCGCATCCCTCACCACATCCTTCCACTTATTTCTAAATCTATCACGAACCGTGGGCTCAGGCGGCTCGGCAACAGCATCAGACTTCTTCTCTGAGCTCGAGATAACCTCTACCCCAGCCTCCTCCAATGTAGCGAACATAGCGCCATTTTTAGTCGCGCTACGTCCAGTCAATATATCTCGGGTATTTTTAGCCAACTCAGCTGCACGCGCAGCGGTCGCCCCCAACTTACTCTTAACGCCTTCTAGCCAAGACCCTTTTTCTGGACTAAGCCCCGGACTAAGCTCGGTAGATTGTTTTTCGCTCATTTTGTGGTGGATTTCCTTTCGTATTCCGTAAACACGAAATAGCAATAAGTTTATGTCTATTTAAGATATTATCACAAATAGCCAAAAAAGTCAATAGTACAAGCGTCCTAGCCCAGCGTCTTCTTCACCAATTCCCTAGTAAAGAATTCTAACCTATCACCAATCTCCAAGGTTATCTTTTTCTTAGTCCTAAGACTTAATCCACACATTTCACCCTCAAAGACCTCCTTGGCCTCCTGCTGTTGACGCTGAACCGAAGAGACTTCAACTTCAGCAATCTGCTCTTTACCTCGCTTAACCCGCGCTAACAAATCTTTAGATACCTTACCACGAGTCACTTCACCACCAGCAATTATCTCTTCGCGCATCGTCCTGAAGACACCCTTAACTTCCAGCTCACCAATCTCTGTCTCAACAACTTCCGGCGCCAATAGGGCCTCCATTGAGGCCTTAGCATCATCCAATAGCTCATAGATGACTTTAAAGATTCGTACCTCTACGTGCTCGCGCATCGCCAAACGCTTAACCGCTGGTGGCAGATCAACATTAAATCCGTAAATCACCGTATTTTCGCCAACCGCCAAATGAATATCATTTTCAGAAATATTACCCACACCCGTGCCGACGACGTGCAGCTCAACCTCACCATTTGTATCAATCAATTTCAAACTATCGACTACCGAGGTTACCGAACCCTGAACGTCAGCCTTAACAATAACATTAAACTCTTCCGCGTCATGCTTTCGATTCATCATCTTAAGGATGTCTGCGCCAGTAACATTAGTAGTAGCTGCCATTTTCTCTTGCTCAATTTTCGCTTTTTGCGCCAAATTACGAGCCTCTTTCTCGCTCTTTGCAATCTTAAAACCGTCACCAAATTGTGGCAATTCCTTAAAACCAGTCATATTAACTGGCATGCTTGGGCCAGCATCCTTCACTGCCTTACCGCGAAAATCTTGAAGAGTTCTAACTCGTCCGTAAGCCGTACCAGCCACCAGGTAATGACCCGGTCTTAGGTGCCCGTTTTCCACCAATAGCCCGACAACAGCACCACGTCCAGTTTCCATATGAGCCTCAATAACTAGACCTTCAGCCGGCACATCCTCGTCTGCGCGCAAATCTTCCATATCTGCCACCAGTAAGACCATGTCTAACAATTTATCTAGACCCTGACCAGTTTTGGCGCTAACTTCAACCATAACTGTATCACCACCCCATTCTTCAGGATTCAAGCCATGTTCAGAGGCCAACTGAGTCTTCACCAACTGTGGATTAGCAGCTTCCTTGTCAATTTTATTAATTGCTACAACAATTTTAGCATTAGCTGAACGAGCAAATCGAATAGCCTCAACAGTCTGCGGCTTAACGCCGTCATCGGCCGCCACCACGATAATTACCACATCCGTTAAGGTTGCGCCGTGCTGCCTTAATGCCGCAAAAGCTTCATGCCCCGGCGTGTCTAACAATGTAATCATTCGGTCGTTACGCTGAGCTTGATAAGCACTGATATGCTGAGTAATTCCACCAGCCTCACCTTCAACTGTCTTTTTATCCAAAATAGCATCAAGTAGACTAGTCTTACCATGATCGACATGTCCCATTACAGCCACAATCGGCGGGCGAGGCACTGCCTTATCCGATAATTTACGTGTATGATGCTTAATTTCCGAAGACGCAGCTTTAAGCTTTAACTGTACATCCAATCCTAATTCTTCAACGATAATCTGTGCCGTCTCAAAATCAAGCCGCTGATTGATTGTTGCAGCAATCCCGTTCTTAAACAATTCACCAATCAGCGTAGTTACTGACAGCCCCAGAGTCTCGGCTAATTCGCCAACCGTTACCGAATCCGCAATATTGACGATTTTTTCTGCCATAATAAGCTCCTCTCACCTCTGGGCGTAACTACGCTTCAGGGGATTTGTATTATTTTTTCTTTGATTTGCCAAGCGAAAGAGAAATCTTGCGGTTTTCTTTATCAATATCCAAAACCGTAAATTCTTTGCGCTCATTTAAGGTGAACACCTTTTCAGGATCAGTACCATCACCGCCCAATTCTGATACATGCACCAACGCCTCAACTGCTGGGCTCAACTGCACAAATGCACCAAATGGAGTTATACGAGTTACTGTTCCTTCAACTTTTTCACCAGGTTTGAACTGCTCAACCTCATCTAACCATGGGTCTTTGGTCAACTGCTTCATACTTAGGCTTAGACGCTCTTTGTCAATTGCGATAATCTTAGCCTCGATAGTTTGACCAACCTTAACGTAGTCACTTGGATTATTGACGCGCTCCCAGCTAATTTCTGAGATGTGAATCAAACCTTCAATACCTTCAACATTGACAAACACACCGAAATCTACAACCCCAGTAACCACACCCTTAACAGTGTCACCAATTGCTAATTTCTGGAATCGCTCTGCCAGACCCTCTTTAACAGCCTCTTTCTCAGAGAAAATCAGTTTATTAGCCTTACGGTCAGCATCTAAGATTCGCGCCTTAATATCTTTCTTTACCAAGCCGTTCAATCGCTGCAAGATTTCATCCTTGTCGCTAGAACCTACACGAGGATAGTGCTCAGCTGACAACTGCGATACTGGCAAGAATCCGCGAATACCTTCGTATTCCACAAGTAGTCCACCACGGTTAGCGTCGTATGGTACGACCGTGATGATTTCACCAGATTCTAATTTAGCAGCTATCTCATCCCAGCCGCGATCCTTCGCCGCCTTGCGTAGTGATAGTAGAGAGTAACCATCTTCCAGTTCAGAATCAATCACACTAGCGATGACTGAATCGCCGACATTGTAGCTTTTTGAAAGGCTAACTTCACGGCGTGGCACCAAACCAACACCCAAAGGCCCTAAATCGATTAAAATTTCGTGTTTCTTAACTGATAAAACAGTACCGTCGACAGTTTCACCGACTGTAATCTGCTTAACATTATCGCCTGCTTGCGCCAGCAGGTCGTCCATTGTAATTTTGGCATCTGCCATAAGTCTTCTAAAGACCCCTTCCTTAAAATTGATATTATTCTTCAGAGACACCATAAAAAATATCTCCGTAGATTGTGATAATTATATCACAACAGATAGACGCAAGTCAAAGCTACACCAGATAGCGAGACCGATAATAAGCAGTTATCAGAAACGCCAGGGTACCGGCAGCAAATACCGATACAACCAAATCCTCAGGTCCAGTTTTCGGCAAATCCTTATCAGACTTTACAGATGGATGAGCTGGGCCCTTATCTACTGATGAGGATTTAGTGTCTTCGGCCTTAATATCAGAGCGAGCCTCTCCTCGACCACCTGACTTACTATCAGTGCCCTGCTTATTTGGCTGCTGCGCACTACTGCCTTGTGAATCTTTTTTATCCTTCTTTTCTGTCGCTACTAAATCGCTAGAAATAGGCGATGTGTTCTGCGATAAAGTATTTTGTCTAATTGTATATAGCACTACTAAAGACGCCACTACTAAAATAGCGCCAACTGCCACAAAAACACCAATAGATCCAGCCTGATTTGTCTTCTTCATTGCATATTCTCCACTCAAATTTTCTTTATTATATCATAATACTCCCTTATAAGTAAAACTGCTGTTATAATAGATATATGATTATTGGCGTTGACACGGGTGGTACAAAAACACTAGTAGCAAACTTCAATAAAGAAGGCGCTCCTGGGCAAATTATTAAATTTCCTACACCCAAGGATATTAATCAATATGTTCAGCGCGTATCTGATCAAATTCGCCTTATCACAGACGACCAGTCAATTGAGACTATATCCGTAGCTATACCCGGTGTGGTGCGCGACGGGGTGGCCATTTGGTGTCAAAATTTAGGCTGGAACAATCAACCAATTAGCCAATTATTCTCCGAGCAGTTCCCTATGGCTAAAATAATTGTCGCCAACGATGCTAATATGGCAGGCCTAGCGACCATGCGACGATTACAGAAAGTTCCCAGGTGTGGACTATATATAACACTTGGCACCGGTGTCGGCACCTCTCTTATCCTTAATGGCGATCTACATAAATCGCTCAACGACTGCGAAGGCGGACATATGACCTTAAATTACCAAGGAAAAGCTACGACCTGGGAAGAAATTGCTGCCACAAGAATACTGAGAGAGCTATTTGGTGAATTATCATCAGAAACACCAGCCGAAGTCTGGGAGGAAGTTGCAGACAGGATAAAAGCAGGCCTGCAGCCGCTTATCGCCTTCGTTCAACCAGACGTAGTTGCTATAGGCGGTAGCATAGGATCGTTTGTCCCTTATTTTTTGCATACATTAAGCGGACTTTTAGCAGAAAGTCTACCGGCCGCCATATCTATTCCAAAAATTATAAGCGCCCCCAACCCGGAAGAAATTGTACTATATGGATGCTACGACAATGCCACTAGCCAACATAAACAAAATTAAACACGATTTTCCAGATCTAAACTTCGAGAAAGGCGAGACCTTTTCTTGGAACCCTAATTCACGAACAATTTATTACGAAAAACTATCGTCTAAACAAGACTTAGCGCAGCTATTGCATGAGATTGCCCACGCCAAACTTGACCATAAAAACTATCAACGAGACGTCCAGCTTATTGAGATAGAAAGGTCAGCATGGGAATACGCCATTAATAACTTAGCTCCAAAATATAGCTTAAAACTCAACATGGACGATTCTGCTATTCAGGAATTTCTAGATAGTTATCGAGATTGGCTACATAAGCGAAGCCTCTGTCCTCAATGTGATGCTGTAGGATTGCAGAAGGACAATGCAACGTATCGATGTCTAAGTTGCAATACAGAGTGGAGAGTCAATCAGGCAAAATCCTGCCAGCTCAAACGCTACCAAATAAAATAAGCCCCCTACGGAGGCTAATTTTAAGAGATTGGAGCGGTCTTATTCTGCAGTTTTTTGTACGGTCTTCTTCGTACGGCGTGAAATGCGTCCGCCCTTAGCACCAGCGATGCGAGCCAAAGCTGGATTTGCAGCAAAGCCACCAGTTCGACCATTCTTACCGCCCTTGCGTCCAATTTTTGCATAAAAATCTGGATCACGAGCTAGATTTTTTTGAGCAGCCTTTAAGCCGCCAGTTTTTGTTCCTGCCATGGAAACTTTTTCCTCCGTTTTAAAAAAGATTTCCACATGAAATTCGTGGAAACCCTCACCTTTATATATCACACATGGTATGTGTTATGTTCATATACTAGCATATTGCTAATACTTTGTCAATATTTACATAAGTTGTTTTTATTGTGAATAAAATATTGCGTTTCATTAACGTATTAGCTATACTAATAAAGTCAGTTACTGACGGCACCTGTTGGAGCTTTAGAAATTATGAGTTCCACCACAAAAATTCTCGTTTTCTGCGAGGTTCGAGAAGAAAAATACCCCTAGCTATAAAGGGGTATTTTTTACTTACATAAGCCCTATTATCTTCTAGAAATCTTTGAGAAGATTATCCACCCTAGACTGCGCCTCTTGTACTAGCTCATTTTGCATGCCAATTAGAGAATTAATAGCTACAGTCATTTTGTCCTTGGCTATAGTAAATTGACCGCTGTCTTTCTTCTCTTCAGCAAGCTTCAAATCACGCACCGACAGCAAAATAGCATCAATCCTCTCAGTCGCTAGCTTGCGTAACTTAGCCTCATTCTTGCCAGCTTCTATCTTGCTCTTTATGCTCGACCACCCCTTTTCAACAGCCGTAAAATTATTCGGCTGATACTTAGCAAGCTTGTCAGATAGTGTATGAATTTCATCACTTAGTTCTTTGTCAAATTTCATAAAATCAATGATTTTATCAATATTATGCGCAATGCTTTGAGCAGCCTCCATTGACTCCTGGCAATCTGTTTTGTATTTTTTAAACTTGTCGTTAACATTCTCTTGCCATGATACCAAAAATACCGCACTACAGTCATTAACTCCACTCTTTAAATTAACTGAGTATTCACTAAGCTTTTCAATAGATATCTTATCCTTTTGTAGCTTAGAGAACACCGAAACCCTCTTCTCGTTAGTATTTTTTGTCACATACTGGATATTCTCCCAAGATTTCCAGCTAACAAATCCATATGCCAAAATAATCACTAGATTCACAAGACCAATGATAATAGCAATTTTAATTCGACGCCGATCCTGAAGTATTTTCATAGTCCTATCCCCAGTGTCGTCGACCACAGTTCACTATCAAGCGGCCACGGATTGAAAGCACATCCCTGAAGATCAATCGACTGCTGCTGCATAACCGCCGCTGGATTATTTGCGCCAGAACAATTCAGATGACCATGCCCCAGCCAGTGTCCAACTTCATGATTAATCACCATATGTCTATAATTACGCATATCACCGCCCGCATTATTCCAAGCTATGGTCGCACCAGACCACCGATTATCGTTTATTATCACCGACTTACCTACTCGACAGCTCCACTCCGCATCACAACCCGACGAAAATGTCGGCAATAACTCCGCCTGAGATAAAATCAAATCAAAGTCACCACCAGATGTTACTTCCCGAAAAGAGACTCCCATTCGTGACCAGCCCCTAGAATCATTTAACGTTTCGCTAACCTGTTTGGAAAATTCAGCTAGATCTGAACGGACATTGCCCTTGGTGGATATTGTATAGCTTACTTCTTTTTTGACGGCTGATTTTATTTTTTTAGCAGATTGAGAACTAGAGTGCCAGCTCGGTGTTTCTATATTCGGTAATTTAAGAGAAGCTAGGGATGATGGAGATCTCATTTCAGCCAAAATCTTAGCGCTAACAACCCTTTTCGCTTCAGTTTTAGCATCTTTAGGTACTGACGCATTGATAACTGGCGTCAAAGCAATTGCAGCCGCCATACCGCTAGTAGCCACCCTACATACTATACACATGCTTATATTTTATCACTCCCCAAAACATACCACAAACATTTTAAAACAAAGAAGAAAGCCACCCTATTAGGATGGCTTTCTTATAATTCGGCACCGTGCTAGTTTCCCACTTTCGCAGTATAATCGCCGCTGGGGAGCTTAACTTCTGTGTTCGGAATGAGAACAGGTGTTTCCTCCTCGCCATGGGCACCGAAGGAGGGGGTTTAAAGCGCTTGGTTCCACATATACTCGCGTGGTGGGCCAAACCCCTTTCTTCGATGTCCAATCAAATCAGCACGAAATTGAATTGTTAATTGGCTGGTACTTGTTGAAAAGCACCAATTACTAGTCAAGTCTACCTTATCCGCGAGCGTTATGCAAGCATAAACGCTAGCAGACAAGGACATAAAAAGGCAATGGGACTATTAGTACGCTTTAGCTCCATGCATTGCTGCACTTCCACCTTGCGCCTATCAAACAGATAGTCTTTCTGTGTCCTCATAGGGAAACCTTATCTTGAGGTTAGTTTCGCGCTTAATATGCTTTCAGCGCTTATCTAGTCCGCACATAGCTACTCGACAATGCAGCAGGTGGCCACAATCGATACACCAGAGGTGCGTCCGCCCCGGTCCTCTCGTACTAGGGGTAGATCCTCTCAAGTTTCCTATCGTCCATACCGGATATAAACCGAACTGTCTCACGACGTTC
>ERZ773099.1816-NODE-1816-length-15399-cov-4.171468_pt1 | contig 15399 bp, 13 predicted proteins | sample MGYA00511120_ERZ773099 | MGnify/ENA primary metagenome ERZ773099 (study PRJEB29015, sample SAMEA2738012) | human oral metagenome | biome: human oral; feature: human-associated habitat; material: dental | place: China | collected 2104 ... | reverse complement strand
GCAATAGTTATAATTATCATAAAAATTATAGAAATATTAGATATTATAATTATGTAATTTATAATAATCAAAAATATTATTTTGATGATAGTGTTATGAATGGAAGTAGTGAATATGGAACAGTAGCACCTACAATTAGAGCTGTTGGAAATAGAGATAATAATTTTAGTTTTAATAATACATATACTGGAATACCTATATTTAGACTTGAAAATAATAAAAGAGTTTATATTGGTACATATGAAATGGCTAGATTGTATGCTTCTATTAAGGGAATGCAGATTCCTGTTGATGAAAAGAATTTTTTTACTACCAATAATATTAATCTTGCAAGTTTTTTTAGAAATAAGGATAGTGAATTTAGAGATTTGAATGCATATTATTATTATGTTAATGCAAAATCTTTTAGTGAAAGAGCGCATGAAATATTAAAAAGAGTTGATATTGGTAGTGATTATAGAAATATTGATAGTGAGCCTTTTAAGAGAAAATATAATGTTACAATAGATAGCAGTGGAGTGGAAGGACCTGATCCACATCAAAAAGCATATTTAACGACTAATAAAATTTTTGATTATGATCAACCTGATAATGATCCTGAACTTGCATCATCGGCGTTTGATTCCCATAGAATTGATGTTGTTATTGCAAGTATACAGAATGCGTTAGTTAATGAAGTCAAAAATTTTGATGATTATTTAGGAAGAACATATAGATATCAAATGCCTGCGGTTAGTGAAACTGACTGGCATAGAATTGCTAATAATTCTACAATGCTTACATTTATGCAGGGGATGCCAATTGGTAATTATAAATTTTACAGTAATTACGCTGTTGTTAGTAATGATAAGACTGTTGAGTTTATAAATAGGGATTCAATATATGTGCAGCCACATTATCAAAATAATGATGGATGGAATAGTGCAGCTCTTGCAACTCAGGCTGGAGCAGATGGTAGTTATAATGAAAATAATGTAATGGCAGTACGTTATAAAAATATGGATAATCAACTTATTTATTATGATCCAAGATCAAAATTATTTAATGAAGAAGCAAAAAAAAGAAAGTTGGAGAATATCAATTATAGGGTTGTTGCTTATAGATTGACAGATTATGATAGGGATTCTATTACTCTTGCGAAAGATGATATTAATGCGGTTGAAGGTAGTAATCCAAATGATTTACAACTTACAAAATATTATTATTATCAACCGGGTATTGCATCTTATGATAGTATTGTTTCAAGAAATAATTTATATGGAAAGAATTCAATTAATGCTACTGATATGTTAATAAAAGGTGGAATGACTGATGATGGAGTATTAATTAATTCTGATATAAGAGGAGCTTATTTGTCAGCGTTGGCAAGATTTAAAGCTTCTGCTAAAAAGCTTTCGGCTAAAGATAGATATCAAATTAATAAGCAAATTAGTTTTACAAAATCTAATATTTAAAATTAATACTAAAACACTTGACAAAAGGGTGTATAGCAATTATAATGTTAGAGTGACTTACAAAGAGAAAAGTAATTTTATAAGCATAAGGAGGGATTGAAATGGCACAACCAAAAAGAAGATGGTCTAAAGCTAGAACACATACTAAAAGATCAACATGGAAATTAGAAAATAAAAATTTAGTAGAGTGCCCACATTGCCACGCTCTAATGATGCAACACAGAGTTTGCCCAAGTTGTGGATATTATGATGGTGTAGAAATCATATCTCAAAAAGCAAACTAGTATTTAGCATTTAGGAAACATATAGAAAGAGGTGAATTGGTAATGAAGGAAGGAATACATCCAGAATATAATGAATCAACTATCACTTGTGCTTGTGGAAATGTAATGAAAACAAATTCAACAAAAGGTGAAATGAAAGTTGATATCTGCTCAAAATGTCATCCATTTTGGACAGGAAATTTAAGAAAAGAAACAACTGGCGGAAAAGTTGATAAGTTTAAAAAGAAATATGGATTAGCTTAATAATCATATTTAACTAGGTGGGCTCTGTAACATTAATTTGTTACAGAGCTCTTTATATTATATAATATAAAATATTATAGCATATCGAAATAACATAAATACGTGAAAGGATTATAAAAATGCAAATAGTTAATACAGAGGAATGGACAAATAAAATTAAAGAAAAGTTTGATGGAAAGAAGTATTTTATATACACTTTAGGATGTCAATTAAATGAAAATGATTCTGAGAAAATAGCAGGAATGTTATCTGCTTCAGGTATAACAAAGGCTGATAAGGAATCAAATGCGGATATTATTATTTTTAATACATGTTGTGTAAGAGAAAATGCTGAAGATAAATTATATGGTAAGCTTGGTGAAGTTAAAAAATATAAAGAGGATAAGGGGACAATAGTTTGTGTTGGTGGTTGTATGATGCAACAGGAACATGTTTCTGAAAAAATTAGAAAGAGTTATCCTTTTGTGGATGTTGTGTTTGGTATACATACTCTTGATAATTTTGCAAAAGATTTATATTTGGCAGTGGAAGAAAAAAGAAAAATTGAAGATATTATTGATGTTGATGGAGAAATTTTTGAGGGAATTCCTACTAAGAGAAATGATAATATTAAAGCTTCTGTTTTAATTATGAATGGATGTAATAATTTTTGTACATTTTGTATTGTTCCATATGTTAGAGGTAGGGAAAGAAGTAGAAGACCTGAAGATATTATTGCTGAAGTTAAAGGATTAGCAAAAGCTGGATATAAAGAGATTACATTGCTTGGTCAAAATGTTAATTCTTATATGGTTGCTGAAAATAGAAAAAAGATGAAAATAAGTAATATAGGGATTAATTCTTTTGCAGAATTATTGGCTGAACTTGATAAAATTGAAGGAATTGAAAGAATTAGATTTACATCCCCACATCCAAAAGATTTTACAGATGATGTTATTAATGTTATTGCAAATAGTAAACATATCTGTAAATTGATTCACATGCCATTACAATCAGGTAGTTCAAGTATTCTTAAAAAGATGAATAGAAATTACACTAAGGAAGATTATCTAAATTTAGTTGATAGAATTAGAGCAAAGATTCCTGAAGCTACTTTTACAACTGATATTATTGTGGGCTTTCCTGGAGAAACTGAAGAGGATTTTGAAGATACACTTGATGTTGTGAGAAAAGTTAGATATGAACAAATTTATATGTTTATTTATTCTAGAAGAATTGGAACAATTGCAGATACTATGAAAGAACAAATTCCAGAAGAAGTTAAGCATAAAAGGTTTGATAGACTTAAAAAATTAGTGGAAGAAATTATTGCTGAAGATGGAAATAAATATATAGGTACTGTTCAAAAAGTTTTAATTGAAGGTACAAGTAAAAATAATGATAATGTTTTAACTGGTAGAACTGAATCATATAAAGTTGTTAATATTGAAGGGGACAAAAACCTTATTGGTCAAATGGTTAATGTTAAAATTGATAAAAATCATATATGGTATTTGAGTGGTATTTGTGATAATATATAGTTAGCAAAAAGGAGAGTTGTTTTATGAAGTATGAGGAAATATCTACAGCTGATGCAATTAAAAATATAATTACATTCTCGCCAATGATGCAAAATTATTTGAATACGAAATCTAAATATTTGGATTGTGTACTTTTTTATAGACTTGGTGATTTTTATGAAATGTTTTTTGATGATGCAATTAATGTTTCAAAAGAATTGGAACTTACATTAACTGGTAAGGAGTGTGGCCGAGAAAATCGTGCACCAATGTGTGGTGTTCCATATCATGCAGGTGAAATATATGCTTCAAGACTTGTTCAAAATGGATATAAAGTAGCTATTTGTGAACAAATTGAAAATCCTAAAAATGCTAAAGGTATTGTTAAAAGGGATGTTATTAAAATAATGACTCCTGGTACAATTACTGATGGTAATTTGCTTGATGAAAAAAAGAATAATTATATTATGTCAGTTTTTAAAGATGGAATGTATTATGGAATTGCAACTTTTGATATTTCAACAGGTGATGCATATTCTACTGAAATTAAATCTGATAATAATTTCCAAAAATTGATCAATGAAATGTCTAGATTTAATCCATCTGAATTAATTGTTAATGATTATATGAATGATAGTATTAATGAAATTAATGAACTTAAAAATAGATTTGAAGTTTTTGTATCGGTTGATAGTAAAATTGAAAATACTAAAATTGATGCTGATAAAAATTTTGTTCCTGATTTTTTTAATATGAAGAGTTCTATGACTGGACTAGATAATAAATTTGATGATGAAACAGTTCATAATACTTTTGATATTATTGATGAACAGGGAAAAACAATAAATAATATTAGTGATAAGTATTTAGCTGTTAATGCAATTGCTATTTTATTAAAATATGTTGAAGAAACTCAAAAAATTAAACCGGAAAATTTAAATAAAATTGTTTTATATGAAGTTGTTAAATATATGGCTTTGGATATTAATTCAAGAAAAAATCTGGAATTAACGGAAAGACTTAGAGATAAAAGTAAAAAAGGAACTTTGCTTTGGGTATTGGATAAGACTGAAACATCTATGGGAGGACGTTTAATTAGAAGATGGATTAATGATCCACTTGTGAATGTTGAGGATATTAATTTAAGACTTGATGGAGTTGAAGAAATTAAAAATGATTTATTATTAAATGATAGGATTGTTGAGTCTTTAAAAAGTATTTATGATATTGAAAGATTAGCAGGAAAAATTTCTTATGGAACTGTTAATGCAAGGGATTTGATTTCATTGAAAAACTCAATAATGCAGTTACCTAATTTAAAAGATAGTATTAAAAATGTTAATAGTGAATTTTTGAAAAATATAAATAATGAACTTGATGTATTAACTGATATATATGAATTAATTGATGATTCAATTGTTGAGGAACCACCAATAACAGTAAAAGAAGGCGGAATTATAAAAAAAGGTTATAAAACTGAAATTGATGAATTAATTGAAGCTACTACAAATGGTAAACAATGGCTTGCTAATGTTGAAATTAGGGAAAAAGAACTTACAGGAATTAAAAATTTAAAAATTGGATATAATAAGATTTTTGGATATTATATTGAAGTTAGTAAATCTAATGTTAAAGATATTCCTGAAGATAGATATATTAGAAAACAAACTCTTACTACAGGTGAAAGATATATTACCGAAGAGCTTAAAAAGATGGAAAATGAAATTTTAGGTGCGAAAGAAAAGAGTATTGCACTTGAATATGATGAATTTGTAAATATTAGAAATGAAATTCAAGCAAATGCTAGGAGAATTCAAAGAACTGCATCTGCCATTTCTAAATTGGATGTTATTCAAAGTCTTGCAAATGTTGCTAATGAACTTAATTATTGTAAACCTGAAATAATGAATGATGATTTGATTGATATTAAGGGGGGGAGACATCCAGTTGTTGAAAAAATAATACCACAGGGTGATTTTGTTCAAAATGATTCATTGCTTAATTCTAATGAAAATAGAATGAATATAATTACAGGACCTAATATGGCTGGTAAATCTACTTTTATGAGACAGGTTGCATTGATTACAATTATGGCTCAGATTGGATCTTTTGTACCGGCTGAATATGCTCATATTGGTGTTGTGGATAAAGTTTTTACTAGGGTTGGTGCTTCTGATGATTTAAGTAATGGTGAGAGTACATTTATGGTTGAAATGATGGAAGTGGCTAATATTTTAAAAAATGCTACTGATAGGAGTTTGGTTATTCTTGATGAAATTGGAAGAGGAACATCGACTTATGATGGACTTTCAATTGCTTGGGCTGTTGCTGAATATGTTACTCAATTAAAAAGTAAAACATTATTTGCTACACATTATCATGAATTAGTAGGTCTTGAGGACAGAATGGATGGTGTTAAAAATTATCATATTACTGTTAAAGAAAGAGGAGAAGATATTATATTTTTAAGAAAAATTGTTGATGGTGGAACTGATGAAAGCTATGGTATTCATGTTGCTAAATTAGCAGGGGTTCCAAAAGAAGTTACCAAAAGAGCAAATGAAATTTTGTTTAGACTTGAAAAGAAAAATATCATGAATGGAAAAATTGAAACAAAGAGTGAAAAAGCTGAAAATGAAGGACAGCTAAGTATGTATAATTATAAATTAGCAGAACTTGCTTCTGAATTGGATAATGTACAACTTGATAGTATTACACCTATTGAAGCTTTGAATATTTTGCAAAAAATGAAAGATAAAATGAAATAATATAAAGAGGAGATATACGAATGAAGGTTTTTTACCAAAATGCAGAAATTGGAATAATGAAGGATGATGTAACAATTGGAGAAATGTTTAGAACAAATCTTGATTTTTATAAAAAACATATTGTTGCTGGAAAAATAAATAATGAAATTAAATCACTTGATGCGAAGGTTGTTGATGGTGATAAAATTGATTTAATTGATATTACGGATAAGGATGGAATGAAAATTTATATTAGGGGCTTATTATTTGTAATGGGTATGGCTTTTAATGAACTTTATCCTGAAAGTTATTTGAATGTTAATTTTCAATTATCTAATTCAATGTTTTGTCAGATTGATAATATGGATGTTACTGAAGAAATGATTGAAGAAGTTAAAGAAAAGATGCAAGAATTAATTGATGCTGATTTAAAAATAAGAAAAGTTGTTATGACACAGGAAGAAGCTATTAGTTTTTATCAAGAAGAGAAGACTATTAGGGGTATTTTACAAATTGATAATAAGAATAAGGACAATGTTTCATTATATTTCTGTAATGATTATTATAATTATTTTTATGGAGTAATGCCTATTTCTACAGGTGTTTTGGATTTGTTTGATATAAAAATATATAAACATGGATTTATTGTTCAATATCCAAGTAGAAAAGATCCAACACAGATTGGTGAATTTAAAGAAAGCAAGAAATTTTTATCTGCATTAAAGGAATATGATGATATCAATGCTTTAATGAATATTAGTACAATTTATCATTTGAATAATAAAATTAAAGATGGTAAAACTAATGAAGTTATTTTAATGTCTGAAGCTCTACATGAGAAGAAAATTGCAGAAATTGCGGATAAAATTGCAGCAAAACATGGAATTAAATTAATTTTAATTGCTGGACCATCTTCATCTGGTAAAACTACATTTGCTAAAAGACTTGGCATTCAACTTAGAATTAATGGATTAAGACCAGTTACAATTGGTACTGATAATTATTTTGTTGAAAGGCCGGATACACCACTTGATGAAAATGGTGATTATGATTTTGAAACAATTGATGCTCTTGATTTGAATCTATTTAATGATCATTTAATTAAGCTTATTGAAGGTGAAAAAATTGATATTCCAACATTTGATTTTAAAGTTGGCTCTAAAAAATATTTAGGAAATAAAATGTCATTAAAAGATGATGAAGTACTGATTATTGAAGGAATTCATTGTTTAAACGATAAATTGACAGCAAGTATTCCTGATTATGAGAAATTTAAAATTTATATTAGTGATTTAACGGTATTAAATATAGATTATTTTAATAGAATTTCTACAACTGATACAAGATTGATTAGAAGAATTGTTAGGGATCATAAATTTAGAGGATATTCTGCACTTGATACATTGAAACGTTGGCCAAGTGTTAATGCAGGTGAAGACAGAAATATTTTTCCATATCAAGAAAATGCAGATGTTATGTTTAATAGTTCATTGGTTTATGAATTAGCTATTCTTTCAAAATATGCATTACCTTTACTTAGAGAAATTGATTCTAATGAAAAAGAATATTCTGAAGCAAAAAGATTAATTGCGTTTTTAAAATATTTTGAAGAAATTGAAGATGAAAGAGCAATACCAATGAATTCAATATTGAGGGAATTTGTTGATGGAAGTATTTTTGATTATTAATAAGAGGTAATATGAAGAATTTTACTAAGAGAGATGAATCTTTTATTTGTGAAAATTGTGGTAGGCAAGTTAAAAAACTTGTTTATTCTTCTAGGGATCATTGTCCATATTGTTTATGTTCTAAACATGTGGATAAGTTTCCTGGGGATAGAGCAGAAGAATGTAAGGGGATTTTGAGACCTTTTCAAACTGTTCCAAATAAGGATGGATTTGATATTATTTACAAATGTGATGTATGTAATGAGATTAGAAAAAACAAATCTGCTACTGATGATGATATTGAATTATTGATTAAGTTGACAGTAAATAAAAATTTTTAGGAGGATATATGGATATTGAAAATAATGATGGTAAAATCTTTTTAGAAGATGTTATACCTGATAAATCAAAAAGAATTTTAACAGGGGATAGACCTACTGGTAATATGCATATTGGACATTATTTTGGATCATTATTATCAAGATTTGAATTGCAAGATAAATTTGATACATATATTTTAATTGCAGATGTTCAAGCATTAACTGATAATTTTAATAATCCTTCAAAAGTTAGAAAAAATGTTAATGAAATATTACTTGATCAATTATCAGTTGGTATTGATCCTGAAAAAGTTACATTTTTTGTTCAATCTATGATTCCGGAAATTCCTGAATTGACTATATACTATTCTAATTTAGTTACTATGGCTAGACTTGAAAGAAATCCAACAATTAAAACTGAAATTGCTGCTAAAAAAGAGCTATTTGGTGAGAGTGTTACCTATGGTTTTATTGGATATCCTGTTAGTCAAGCAGCTGATATAACAGCTTTTGAAGGAGAAATAGTTCCAGTCGGTGAAGATCAATTACCATTAATTGAATTAGCCAGAGAAATTGTTAGAAAATTTAATTCTATTTATGGAGAAGGTATTTTAAAAGAACCTAAAGCTGTTATTACTAGAAATTCTAGAATTAAAGGACTTGATGGTGGCATAAAAATGGGTAAATCTTTAGGAAATGCATTATATTTAATTGATACTCCTGAAATTGTTAAAGAAAAAGTTATGTCAGCTAAAACGGATCCTGCTAGAATTAAGAAAGATGATCCAGGACATCCTGAAGTTTGTGCTGTTTATTATTATCATAATCTATTTACAGATAAAGAAGAATGTAAAAATATATGTAGTGAGTGTAAAGCTGGTAAAAGAGGTTGTGTTGGTTGTAAAAGACAATTAATTGATAGTATTAATAAAAAGCTTGATCCTATTAGAGAAAGAAGAGCATATTATGTAGCTAGACCTAATGAAGTTAGAGAAATTTTAATGTCAGGAACTGATAGGGCTAGAGCAACTGCAAAAGAAACATTGAGAAGAGTTAAGGAAGCAATGATGCTTGATTATTAATTTATAGTTTATACTATATGGGGAGAATAAAATATGTTTACAGATTACGTGAAAATTTATGCTATTGCTGGAAAAGGTGGGGATGGTGCAATATCATTTAGAAGAGAAAAATATGTTGCAGCAGGTGGACCTGATGGTGGTGATGGTGGAAAAGGCGGTAATGTTATTTTTGCTGTTGATCCTGATGCAAATACTTTGCTTGAATTTAGATTTAAGAAAAAATTTAAAGCTAATCCTGGAAGCAATGGTTCCGGTGCTAAAAAAACTGGAAAAACAGCTGATAATTTGATTATTAAAGTTCCTATTGGAACTGTTATAAAAGATGCTGAAACAAATGAAATTTTGGCTGATTTATCGAATCCTGGACAAGAGGAAGTTATTCTTAAAGGTGGAAGGGGTGGACTTGGAAATAGTCATTTTGCTACTTCTACAAGACAGGCACCACGTTTTGCACAGGATGGTGAGCCTGGTGAAGAAAAAGAACTTATTTTGGAATTAAAAATGTTGGCTGATGTTGGATTATTGGGATTTCCTAATGCTGGTAAATCTACATTATTGTCTGTTACAACAGCTGCCAGACCTAAGATTGCTAATTATGAATTTACAACATTGGAGCCTAATTTAGGTGTTGTTAAGACAGATAATGGTAATAGTTTTGTAATGGCTGATATTCCTGGATTAATTGAGGGAGCAAGTGAAGGTACAGGTCTTGGAATTAGATTTTTAAGGCATATTGAAAGAACTAGAATTTTACTTCATATGATTGATATTTCTGGAATGAATGAGCGAAATCCAAGGGAGGCTTTTGAAATTATCAATAATGAGCTAAAGAAATATAGTGATTATTTAGCTAAGAAGGAACAAATATTAGTTGGTACTAAAATTGATGCTAAAATTGATGATGAAGCTATTGATGAACTTAAGAAAATAGGTCAGGAAAATAATCTAAAAGTATTTTTTATTTCATCTGTTACTAATGATGGAATAAAAGAATTGATGGATTATGTTTCAAAAAGACTTATGGAAATTCCTAAAACTGAATTAGTACAATATGAAATTACTGATAAAGTAAAAGTTTATAAACTTGATGATGAAAAGGAAAAATTTAATATTCATAAAGAAGATGGAGTTTTTGTTGTTGAAGGTGAAGAAATTGATGCAATTTTAAGAAGAGTAAATATTGGTGATAATGAATCTTTATTTTACTTACATAAAAAATTAAGTGAAATTGGATTAAATACAGCGCTTAGAAAAATGAATATTTGTGAAGGTGATATTGTTAAAATTGGTGGTTATGAAATGGAATGGGAAGATTAGTGTTGAATTAAATATTTTATAATTGTATAATTTAATAGTGAATTTAAATTTTAAATTGGAGTTTTTATGAAAAAGATTTTAAAAATATTTTTAATAATTATTTTTTCTTTTTCCATATTCAATTTTTATATGGAAAATAATATTTATGCTAGTTCGACAACTACATATGATAAGAAAAAAGCTTTAACACCTGAAAAGCAGTCTGAATATGATAGAGTAAGAAATAGAAATTTGAAAAGTTTATCTGTTAAAGGTTATGATATTAATCCGGTTTTTAATAGAAATACAATTGATTATTATTTAACAGTTTCAAATGATATAGTGTCATTAAAAGTTGACGCTATTCCTGAAAATCCTGGGGCTAAAGTTACAATTAAAGGAAATGAAGAGTTAAAGAAAAATGAAAATGAAAATGAAATTGTAATTAATGTAAGAAGTGAAAATGGCCTTAATAAAACTTATAAAATCCATGTTAATAAATACAAGGAATCAAGTATTAGTTTAAAGAGTTTAGAAATAAAAGGCTATAAATTTGAAAATGGTTTTTCATCTAAAAAATATAATTATAATATTGATATAAATCAAAATGAGGTACAACCTCTTAAAATTACTGCGAAAGCTAATGATAGTGATGCAAATGTTGAGATTATTGGAAATGATTCTACTTTAAGTGTTGGTAGTAATGTTATAACAATTCTAGTTACTAAAGGTTCTGAAGTTGTTACATATCAGTTAAATGTTAAAATTTCGACGTTGCGAGAATTAACTATTGATAATTCGAAAAATACATTTGATCAAATAAAATCAAAAATTTCTCAATTATTTAATGACAATAATTCTGTAATTGCTTTATTATCGGCAGTTTCGGTTGTATTAATTATAATTATTGTTAGGTTAATTAAAAAAGTATTAAAGAAGAAAAGGGGAGAATGAAATGATTAAAAAAGTTGCGATATTAGTTAATGGCGGGGATTGTTCTGGTTTAAATCCAGTTATTAGAGGAATAATGAAAACTGCTAAGGAAAGAAATATAGAATGTTATGGATTTATAGATGGATTTAGAGGTCTTATAAAAAATGATTATATTAGACTTGATAATAATCCAATTGCAGATGGTTTATTACCAAAGGGTGGTTCTATTATTGGATCATCTACAAATACAATTGTTTTTAATTATAAAATTGAAAATCCAGATGGTACTTCGGAATATAAAGATTTATCTGATTTATGTGTTGAAAATATAAAGAATGATGGATTTGATTGTGTTTTTGCACTTGGTGGTGATAGTACACAAAAATCTGCTAGAGATTTATTTATTAAAGGAATTAATATGATTGGTGTACCTAAGACTATTGATAATGATGTTGCTTGTACTGATATAACTTTTGGTTATAATACAGCTGTTCAAGTTGCAACTGATGCAATTGATAGATTACATACAACTGCTGAAACTCATCATAGAATAATGGTTTTAGAAGTTATGGGAAGATTTGCTGGATGGATTGCACTTGAATCTGCTATATCTGGTGGAGCTGATGCAGCTTTAATTCCAGAAATTCCTTATGATATTAATAAAGTTGTTAATATGATTAATAATAGAATTGCTGATGGAAAGCAATTTAGTGTTATAGTTGTTTCAGAAGGTGCAAAGCCAATTAATGGTGAATCATCTGTTTATGAAGCGAATATTGAGGCTGGTAGTGGCATTGTTACTAAGTTTGCAGGTGCAGGTGATAGAGTTGCTAAAGAACTTGAAAAATTAACTGGACTTGAAAGTAGAAATACAACACTTGGTTATATTCAAAGGGGTGGTACTCCTTCTGCATATGATAGAGTTTTATCAACACAATATGGTGCTAAAGCTATGGAACTTGCAATTGATGGTAAATTTGGTGTTTTAACAGTTATGAAGGATGGTAAATTTACTTCTGTTGATTTAGAAGATGTTGTTGGTAATAATAAAGAACTTGGAGCAGTTGAAGGTGGAACAGAAGATAGTAATGTTAGAATTGTTACTATGGATCATCCATTGGTTCAAACAGCAAGGGATATTGGAATTTGTTTAGGAGATTAAAAAATGGATTTTAAGGAGATTATCGCAAATAAAATTAGCGATGTTATAAATATTGATGCAAATGAATTGAAAAAATATATTGAAGTTCCAAAAGATGATGTAAATGGGGATTATTCATTTCCGTGTTTTAGATTGGCTAAAGATTTGAAAAAATCTCCTATGGATATTGCAATAATGATTAAAGAAAGTTTTGATATTGATGATAATTTTGAAAAAATTGATGTGATTTCAGGTTTTTTAAACTTTTATATGAATAAAGCAATTATTGTTAAAGATTTCTTTAATAAATTTAAGGCAAATGAAAATTATGGTAGTAGTAATATTGGGATTGGTAAAACAGCAATTGTTGAATATTCTTCTCCTAATATTGCAAAGCCTTTTCATATTGGACATTTAAAAAATACTGTAATTGGTCATGCTCTTGATAATTTATATAGATTTCAAGGTTATAATGTTATTAGTTGGAATCATTTGGGTGATTATGGTACTCAGTTTGCTAAATTAATTGAAGCTTATAAGAGATGGGGAAATGAGTATGATTTAAATGAAAACCCTATTGAAAAACTTTCTGAAATGTATGTGAAAATTAATCAACTTTGTAAAGAGGATGAATCAGTTTTAGAAAAATGTAGGGAAAATTTTAAAGAATTAGAAGATGGTAGCTCTGAATATGTTAAACTTAGAGATCTATTTACTAAATATTCAATGAAGGATTTTGATAAAATTTATAATTTATTGGGTATTAAATTTGATAAAATGATTGGAGAATCTTTTTATATTGATAAAATACCTGAAGTATATGAAATTCTTGAAAAAACGGGTAGGATGATTGAATCACAAAATGCACAAATAGTTGATTTAACTCCTGAGGGAATTGATACACCTTGTATTGTTAAAAAATCGGATGGTGCTTCAATTTATGCTGCTAGGGATTTAGCTTCTCTTTTATATAGATCTAAAAATTTTGATTTTGATAAATGTTTATATGTTATTGGAAATGAACAGGCTCTTTATTTTAAACAAATTTTTGCAATTGCCAAGATAATGGGGATTGATAAAAAATATGTTGATGGTTTGGAGTTTGTAGGATATGGAATGATTAGATTACCGGAAGGCAAGATGTCTTCTAGAAAGGGTAATTTTGTTAAAGTTGATGGATTAATTGAAGATGCAATTAATAAAGTTAAGGAAGTCATTTTAGAAAAAGATAGTGTGGATGGAATCGATATTGATGATATAGCTAAAAAAGTTGGTGTTGGAGCTGTAATTTTTTCTAATTTAATTGATACAAGAGTTAAGGATTCAGTCTTTGATATTAATAATGCTATTAGTTTTCAAGGTGATACTGGTCCATATGTTCAATATATGGCTGTTAGAACAAATAGTGTTTTAGCTAAAGTTAATAACATTAATGATGATATTGATTTTAACATTCTTACTGATGAATCATCTCTTAATTTAATTAAATTGTTGGCTAATTTTGAAAAAGTATTGAAAAATACTATAGAAAAAAATGAGCCTTCATTCATATCTAGATATTTACTTGAAGTTGCAAAGGCATTTAGCATTTTTTATAATAATAATAAGATTATTTGTGATGAACAAAATATTCAAGAAGCTAGAGTTTATTTAACTTTTGTTACAAATAAAATATTGAATAGAGGATTAAATTTATTAGGAATTGAAGTTCCTGAAAAAATGTAGGAGTTTAATTTGAAAAAAGTTTTATTTATTTCAAGTGAGGGTGGTCATTTAGATGAACTTCTTCATCTTGGAATTGAAGATTATGAATATAGAATTGTTACTGAAAAAACTAAATCTAATAAAAATTTAGGTGATAAATATCCTGGTAAAGTTGATTATTTAGTTTATGGTACAAGAAAAAATTTATTTAAATATTTTTTTGTATTATTAATTAATTATTTTAAATCGCAAAAAATTTTTAAAGAATTTAAACCTGATGTAATTGTTTCTACTGGATCACATACTGCTTTATTTATGTGTTTAATAGGTAAAAAAGCTGGTAAAAAAGTTATTTGGATTGAAACTTTTGCTAATAGGAATACTCCTACCATGGCTGGAAAAATAATTTATAAATATGTGGATGTTTTTGTAGTTCAATGGAAAGAAATGTTGGATGTTTATCCTAAAGCAGTTTATTGGGGGCCAATTTATTAAGGAAGTAAAGATATGATTTTTGTAACACTTGGTACACAGGATAAGCATTTTCTTAGATTGCTTGAAGCGGTTGAAAAGCTTGATATTAATGATGAAATAATCGCACAGGTGGGTTCAACTAAATTTAAATCAAATAAAATGAAAATTTATGATTATTTAAGTTTGGAAGAGTTTGATAAGTATATGAATGATGCTAAAATAATTATTTCACATGCTGGTGTTGGTACAATTTTAAAAGGTGTTAAACTTGGAAAAAAGATGATTGTAGCTGCTAGAAGTCAGAAATATGGTGAGCATGTTAATGATCATCAAATGCAAATTTTAGAAAATTTTTCGAGTAATGGTTATATTTTGCCGCTTTATGATTTTAGCAAATTACCTGAATTGATTAAAATTGAGTTTGTACCTAATGAATATGTAAGTAATAATAATAATTTTAGAAAAAAATTATTTGAAGAAATAAATAAGGAAAGAAATAATGAGTCATCAAAGTCAATTAGTTAAAAACACTATAATAATTGCGATTGGTAAACT
>ERZ773099.1815-NODE-1815-length-15404-cov-15.370187_pt1 | contig 15404 bp, 14 predicted proteins | sample MGYA00511120_ERZ773099 | MGnify/ENA primary metagenome ERZ773099 (study PRJEB29015, sample SAMEA2738012) | human oral metagenome | biome: human oral; feature: human-associated habitat; material: dental | place: China | collected 2104 ... | reverse complement strand
GGCGGGTGTACGTCGGCTCGACCCCCAGTGCCTCGGTTATCGCGTCCAGGTCCAGGCCCTCCCCCGTGATGAGAACCCTGACGTTGGCCCTCGGCCTCATGCCACCAGCCCCCCTACACGTCGCATAGCCCCGTCGGGACGTGGGCACCGCCGTCCCCTGTTGGATCCGACATCATCTTCCTGGTGTCGAACTCCTTGGTGCGGCTGTCCCCCACCCCATGATGCCATGGTAGCTTATAGCCTCACCTACCAACGCCGAGCTCTTGAGGATCCTTGAGAACGCCTACCTTAAGCTTCCCAACACTTCTTTTCAGTGTCTGGCATCGCTCCCCAGAGGATGCCATTCCGCCACCGAGACGCAACGAAACCGCGCTCGGTGTCACACACCCTGTCGAGAAGGTAGCTCTGCATCGTCGCCTGTGCAGGAATTCTGGCGTCCTTGACCTTGGTGTCAATACACACCTTGAGTAGGCTGCACGGCGTTACTCGTCCTCACGGCAACGCTTCCAAATAGGGTCGCCGTCGTCATCTTTTGGAACCATCGTCGGACTGTCTGGAGACTCCCATATTATCTGGCTCTTCAGGGGTTCGTGTGGGTTGACACCTCGGCGAAGATGCCAACCTAGCAGCGGCGCCACTCGCTCAGAGTTTGTCTTCCCGACCAAGCGAGAGGGGCCAGCAAGGGGGCGCCGCCGACACGCCGTGATGGCTGAGGCGCTCGTGCCACCTGACGCAGCTCGCGCCGCGATTCGTATCGCGACTCGCGTCGCAACAGTGTACACAAATGCCCCAAAACGGCGCCGAGGGGCCATTTTGGCCGATTTGTGTACACTGTTGACTATCCCCACGGCCGCTCGCGCGACCGGGCGGGGCCACGGGTCCCACGATATCGACGACCCCATGGCCCCCGTGATGCCAGGGCGGCTTGGACCTGAGGCCCACGCCGTCAAGGCGGTGGCCAGACCTATAGTGTGGTCCTTCCGTACGCCTTCTGCCAGTTGGCACAGAACTCGTCCATGGCGATGGCGGTGCCAGGGTGGTCCACCATATCTCGGATGGTGTCAGGGTTCACTGTGATGGCTGGCACGCCCGCAGCCAGCAGCTGGTGCACCTGGTCGACGTTCTTGAAGCTTGCCGCACAGACCTTTGCCGCAAGGCCATACTGTGCCAGGGTTTGGACGAGCTCAATGACCTGGCCCACACCATCGCCGTAGTTGCACATGCGGTTGACGTAGGGTGCCAGGTAGTCGGCGCCGGCCTTGGCAGCCCAGAATGCCTGGTCGGGCGAGTAGATGCCGGTGGCCAACACATTGATACCCATGGCCTTGGCAGCCGGGATGGCACGCAGGCCCTCATGGGTGACGGGAATCTTCACTACGATGTTCTTGCCGCCGCGGATAGAGGCGATCTTTCGCGCCTCAGCAAGGATGCTGTCATAGTCGGGCGAGACGACCTGGGCGATGATCTTCTGGTCCTCGGTGAGGGTCTCGCAGAGCTCTGCAAACACCTGCTCAGGGTCCTTCCCGCTCTTAGTGAGGATGGTGGGGTTGGTGGTGACGCCATCAATGGGAAGAAACGCGACAAGCTCCCGAATGGCCTCGATATCGGCGCTATCAATGAAGAACTCCATGATGATTTCCTTTCCTTTGAGGTGAGGGTCCCTTGTGTCCCCTTTGTCTGGTGCCTCTGCCCGCGTCTTACTTACAGCACCTGTTCGGTACGGTCGATGATGTCATCCTGCGTCGCCTTGGAGAGCACGTTGAAGAACGCGCTGTACCCCGCAACGCGAACGATGAGATCCTTGTGCGCCTCGGGATGAGCCTGGGCGTCAAGCAGCGTAGCTCGATCCACGACGTTGAACTGCACATGGTAGCCATGGAGGCGGTTGAAGAAGGTGCGCATCATCATTTGCAGCTTCTGTCTGTTCTGCTCGCTTGCCAACATGGTGGGGGTCACCTTCTGGTTGAGCAGGACACCACCGGTAATCTTGTCAGTAGGCAGCTTAGTGACAGTCTTGAACACAGCCGTCGGGCCCTGCTTGTCACAGTTGTGCGCAGGGCTGCAGCCCTCCGCGAGCGGCTCGTGCGCGTGGCGGCCGTCTGGGGTTGCCATGGTTCCCATACCTTGACCCACGTTCGCGCTGATCGAGCTGGTGCCAGCGTAGCGGATACCGCCGATGGGCCCGCGCCCAAAGCGCGTGTTGTGGTACTTGGCCACCTCGTCGATGTAGGGCTCGTAGCACTCAACAGCCAGAGAGTCTACGTAGTCGTCGTCATTTCCATATTTAGGCGCGTCATCGATGAGCATCTGACGGATGCGCTCGCCCTCCTCACCGGCAAAGTCAGAGAGCAGGGCGTCCCACAGCTCTTGGCGCGAGATCTTGCCTTCCTCGTAGACAAGCTTCTTGATAGCGGCGAGGCTGTCGGACATGTTCGCGATACCCACCTGCAAACCACTGATGAAGTCGTAGACCGCGCCACCTTCCTTGATGGTCTTGCCACGGGCGATGCAGTCGTCAGTGAGGGCAGAGCAGAGCACGTCGGGCACGTCGCGCTCGGAGGCCTTGTCGATGGCGTTCTCCACCACCACGGACCACTTGGTCATCTCGCGCAGGCTGGCCTCCCAGGCTGCCATGAGGTCGTCGAAGCTTTCCCACTCAAGAAAGTTCCCGTGGCCCTCCACAAGACGCTTGCCGGAGGTGAGGTCCACGCCTCCGTTCATCGCAGTGAGTAGCAGGCGTGGGAAGTTGATGTAGCTCATACCGGTGCAACGGTAGCCCCAGCGGCCGGGGACAGCGGTCTCCACACAGCCGATGGCGCTGTAGTTGTAGGCATCGTGCTCGGAGACCCCCCATGCCAAGAAGCTCGGGATGATGATCTCATCATTGTTGAGGGCAGGCATGCCAAAGCCCAGCCGCATGACCTCAATGCACTCGGCGAAGAAGTCTGGGTTGAGCTTGGCGTGATAGCGCACGGTAAGGTTGGGCTGGGTGAGGCGGGTCTGCGCGACAGAGCGCAGCACCAGCCAAGAGAGCGGGTTCACGGCGTCCTCGTGGGTATCGGGCGTCTGACCACCGATGGTGACGTTCTGATACATGGGGCTACCTGCGGAACTGTAGGTGTGAGCCTGACTGCGTATCTTCTGCACGGTGAGCGTCTTGATCCACAGGTTAGCGAGCAGCTCGGTGGCCTCGTCCTCGCTGATGCGCCCGGCTGCGAGGTCAGCCTCGTAGTATGGATCCATATACTGGTCAAAGCGGCCGAAGGAGAGGGAATGGCCATTGGACTCTATCTGTAGCAGCACCTGGCTGAACCAAACGGCCTGCACGGCCTCGTAGAAGGTCTTGGCCGGCTCATAGGGCACACGCGTGCAGGCAGCGGCCATGCGCTCGAGCTCAGCCTTGCGCACCGGGTCACCGCACGCAGCGGCCTGCTCGGCAGCGAGCGTCGCGTAGCGGCCTGCCCAGCGGCGCACGGCATCGATCACGATGAGGACAGCCTTGTAGAAGACATACTTGTCCACCGAGTCGGGGTCGGCGAGGTCGAGCGCGGCCTTGGCGGCACGCGTGCGCTCCTCGTAGCCGCGCAGACCCTCCCTGAGCATACGGGCGTGGTTGATAGCCAAGTGCGCGTCGCCGGCGTTCAGCTTGCCCTCCATGCCAAAGATGCCCGTCTCCATGAAGACGGAGACCTCATCGGGCAGCAACGCCTCACCGCGAGCGCGCAGGTTGTTGTTCTCCCAGAAGGGGGCGATATCGCGTATGGCCTGCTTGTCGGCCTCCGTCATATAGAAGACGTCGCCGTCGCGCTTCTCGAACGTGTCCAGCTCGTCCATCACAAAGCCCAGCGTGTATTCGGGAAAGACCGGGGCGTTGCCGTTTTTGGTGGCCTGGTTGCCAGCGATGAGGGTCTTGTCCTCTATGTAGATGCTCATGTGGTCAAGGATGTGCGCAAGCGATAGGGCACGACGCATGACGGGCGGTTGGCTCTTTGTCTGGCGATAGCTCTGGGTACAGAGCACGGCGCGCTCTGCATCGACGAAGGGCTTCTCGTCCAACACCTCCTCCCGAAAGGCCTGTATGCGGTCGGTGAGGGCTCCAAAGTGCTCGCGGTTCTCCATGGGACGGTTCCTTTCGTTTGGATCAGACAAACATCCCGTATGCCCGTATTGCTTGTCGGAATCTAATTTACTTTCGTATGTAACCAACGTATCAGTAAGCCAGCATTTTGTCAAGTCATTCTCTTTGAAAGATTTTATCTTTACTTTCGTTCGTAATGTATGATATCATCGTTAGCAGACAACAGTAAGAGGATACTCATAGATTGACCGGTCACAATGCTCGGGAACCAGGAGGAGAGGGGCAAACACCCATGCAGACGGCGACTGTCTTCAACATACAGAAGTTCAGCCTCAACGATGGACCGGGCATCCGTACGGTGGTATTCCTCAAGGGATGCCCTCTTCGGTGCGCGTGGTGCGCCAACCCCGAAAGTCAGGCCCGCGCCCCTCAGCTGGAATGGAAGGAGAGCGCGTGTGTGGGATGCGGCGCCTGCCTGACGGCCGCACCGGGAGCCCGGGCGTCTGAGTATGCCGGCAAGCGGCATGTGGACGTGAGGGCGCTTGCCGGCGACTCTAAGGGAGGTCGTGCCGCCGTCGCCGCCTGCCCAACCCACGCCCTCACCTGTACCGGCAAGACGAAGACCGTAGACGAGGTGCTTGACGTATGTCTGCAGGACCGACCGTTCTATGAGGACTCTGGCGGCGGGGTGACGCTCTCTGGCGGCGAGGCGCTCATTTGGCCGCACTTCTGCGAGGAGCTTCTGGAGCGTCTCCACACACAGGGCATCGACACCTGCGTGGAGACCGAGGCATATGTCGAACCTGGCACCTTCCAGCATATTGCCTCTATGCTTGACCACATGCTCATAGACCTCAAACATGTGAACAGCTCTAAGCTACGAGAGCATACAGGTGCCAAGAATGACCTCATGCTGCAGAACCTCGCCTGGGCTCTTGACCACCATCCCGACGTCACACCTCGCACACCTGTAATCCCAGGATTCAACGACGGTCTTGAGGAGGCACGAGCAATGGCTCGTTGGATCAGGCAGGTAGGCGGCACCCGAGTACAGCTGCTGCCCTTCCACAACTTCGGCGAGGGCAAGTATGCGCTTATCGACAAGCCCTATGCCCTGCATGGCATGGCCAACCTGCACCCTGATGATCTAGCCGACTATCGGCAGGTCTACCTCGACGAGGGGGTCGAGGCATTCTTCTGATCACAGTGCGCCCGGAAGCATTCATCACAAGAGAGGAATAAGAGAGGAATCCAAGATGCCTAGACAGATCACCGTTTATGCTGTTTCCGACATGACGGGCGAGACCGTCGTCCGCCTCGTTCGGGCGGCGTCGGCCCAGTTTCCTACCAGCGACGTGGCCATAAAGGTGCTGCAGCACGCCTCCTCTGCGCAGCAGGTCGTTGACTTCATCGAGGGGCAGGGGGATGACCTCGTACCCTGCGCCGTCTTTCATACCATCCTCACGCTGCGCATGCGCGAGGATCTGCGCACTGCCCTACAGACCCTGCGCATCCCCTCCGTCGATCTTCTGGGATCAACATCGCACGTGATGGCAGAGCTTTTGGGCAAGCAGCCACAGGAGACACCCGGGCTCACCATCGATGATGGCGTGCAGCCCACGTACTTCGACCTCGGGTAGGGGTTCTCCGACCCCCCTGACTTCCAGAGGAGTCATGGCGTGGCAACGATCAGTTCATGTCATGCAGAGGCGGGAATGCAGGGGCCTTGGCTGAGTGCGGATGAGACGTCCTCAGCCTTACAGCTCTTTACAGCCGTCAGGCAGCTCGTAGTACCGGAACGGATCTGCCTTGTTCTTCCCCTTCCAGACAAGGAGGCCCCCTTTGTCAAGCCTCTTAAGCGTCTTCGACGCAGTCTGCCTCGAGACTCCGCAGCTGCATGAGAGGTCGGAGCTGGTGACCCTGTTAACGGCGCGCCAAGCACTGGGACGAGTTCCTCGCGGGCGACGACACCCTGCTCTGCGCGCCAGGCAGGGTGTACGACAAGGCCTCCGTGTCCATGATGCGAGGGCCGAGCTTCTGCGGGCGCGGGCTTGATACCTTCTCGGTCGAGACCGTACCCCAAGCGACCAGACAGCGCGGCGCACAGCCAACGATACCGTGACGTGACGTAATTCGATTGCCGGCGCATCGACACCGTCCGGCGCTATTGGTTGATTTCGATCGACCGGAATTGGTTGGTTTGATTTGACTATTTGTGGTTGATTCAGACCGACGCTAACACACGAAGCCTGCCGCTCCGACGACCCGATCGAGCTGCTCGCCAAGCTGCCTCCATGTTCTCCGTATTGGTTGACGTGGGAATAGAGTGTTGCCGCGCCGTGTCAGAATAGGGTTAACACAGCCTGAGGTCACAAACTGTGACCTCAAAGCGCTTGAACCTCAAACCCAACCGAGCATTCGACAAATGCAATAGACCGTAGTCAGTAAACCCGCCTGGCCTCTGCTTTCGAGCATGCACACTGGCGGGTCTTCTTTATGCGATGCTCCGCCAGGACACCCTGCCCCGAGCCCGAAGGCCCAAGGACAGCCGCATGGGCCTACCTCCAAGTTGAGGCGATCATCGTAGTAGCAGAGTAGCCTTTTCAACCCGCTACCAGCCCCAATGCCATAGCGGACGCTGGAGCCCCCACACGCCCCAGCGGGCACGGCACGACGGCACGATGCACCCCGGGCGCCTCACGGGCATGGCCACCGCGCATCATGTGTCATCTACGCAAGCGCGCTGTCGCCCGGCGAAGCCGTCAGCAGCCGGCCAGCGTACGGCACCTCCACCACACGCCCCAGCGCACAGGCACGCAACACCTCGCAGCAGCCTCATCGCCGCATTCCCATGGGCAGCCTCCGCGAGCACGTCCCCACCCCGTCTCGCCTTGGGAGCGAAGACTCGCCCACGGTCGCTTCCGCGCAAGGGCCTCGAGAGACAAGGGGTCGGAACGATGGCAGAGCTCACCTACACCACGCGCGGAGTGCGGCAGCGCGGCCAGAAGGACAGCTGGGAGATAACCCTCTCCCACAAGGACCCGATCACGGGCGAGGCTGTGCGCACCTATCACACCGTTGAGGCCAAGACCCGCAGGCAGGCCCTCAGGAAGCGCGACGAGCTCGTGCTGGAGCTTGCGCGCAAGGGCGAAGCCCTCGCCACGGGCATGACCGTGCGCGAGTTCATGGACCGCTTCCTGGACTACAAGGAGAAGCCCTGCACGATTGAGCCCTCCACCGTGCAGGGCTATCGAGGGGAGTCCAAGCTCATCACCCGCTACCTGGGGGCCGAGAAGCTTGCCTCGGTGGCCATCGGCACGGTGAACGACTGGATGGCGGTCATGACCGGGGATGGCTACGCCCCCAAGACCTGCGCGAAGGCCTTCCGCTTCTTCAAGCAGGCGCTCAAGTGGGCGGTGGCCTAGGACCTCATCACCAAGAACCCCTGCGACTTCTGCAAGCCGCCCAAGCACGTTAAGACCCCGATAAACGCTCTCAACCGCGAGGATCGCACCCGCATGATGGGGCTCGCCGTGGCCGCCCAGCCCCCCGCCCCTCGGCATGGCCATAGAGCTCGCGCTCACCACGGGCATGCGCCGGGGCGAGGTCTGCGCCCTCAGGTGGTCCGACCTGGGCGACGACGGCACGGTCACGGCCTCCCACGCGATCGGCAACGCCGAGGGCGGCTTCTACCTCAAGGAGTCCAAGACCCAGAGCTCGCGCCGGACGATCCCCCTCACCAGGCACACCTGGCAGGCGCTGCGCGACATGCGCGCCGAGTCCATCCGGAAGATAGCGGCCTTCGGCCTCTCCGGCGACCCCTTCGTCCTCGGCACCCAGGAGCCCGACAGCCGCTCCTACAACCCCACCCAGATCGGCAAGGACTTCGCCGCCTTCTGCAAGATGAACGGATTCAGGTGCACCTTCCACGACCTCAGGCACACCTTCGCCACCATGATGATCGCGGCAGGCACCGACGTGAGGAGCGTCGCGAGCCACCTGGGCCATGCGAGCATATCGATGACCCTCAACATCTACGCCGACGTGGACCCCGACGCCAAGAAGGCGGTGGTCTCCAAGGTGAACGACTGCTTCGACGTGGACATGACGGCGGCCTCGCCCATCGAGTGCGACCTCATCGGCAACGAGCCCGCCCCGCAGCCCCAGGACCTCGCCTTCACGGTTGACCAGCTGGAGGCCATGCTCGCCCAGGCCAGGGCCCAGCAGGCAGGCGCGGCGTAAGGTCACGATCTGTGACCTTACCGGGTTTGAGGTCGCAACCTGTGACCTCAAAGATGGAAGAGACGGCACGTTGGTACAATCTTGAAGTCGCATCTTGCGACATCAAGACGGGAAGGGGCGAGATGGCAGAGGAAGAAAACAAGACAGGAGAAGACACGACCAACACGCGGCAATCCGCCATCGTCCCCGCCACAGATACCCAGATAAGGGACCTTATCTACGCAATCCGGGGTCAACAGGTCATGCTCGACAGAGACCTCGCTATGCTCTACGACGTTGAGACGAGGACGCTGAACCAGGCCGTTACCAGAAACCCGAGACGTTTCCCCGAGAGCTTCTGCTTTAGACTGATAAGAGAAGAGGACGAGTCTTTGAAATCACAAATTGTGATTTCAAACGAGGAGGGTCGCGGCGGGCGGCGCTATCCACCCCGCGTCTTCACAGAGCAGGGCGTGGCCATGCTCTCGGCGATCTTGCGCAGCGAGACCGCCATCGAGGTAAGCGTCCGCATCATGAATGCTTTCGTGGAGATGCGCCACTTCATCGCCGACAACGCCCACATGTTCGAGCAGATCCGCGACGTCGAGCGACGCCAGATCGAGTACCAGCAGAAGACCGACGAGCGCTTCGAGCGCGTCTTCGACTACATGGAATCGCACGTGGCCCCCAGGCAGAAGGTATTCTTCGAGGGCCAGGTCTGGGACGCCTTCGAGCTCTTGGTCTCTCTCGTCCGGAGGGCAAAGGAATCAATCGTCCTGATTGACGGCTACACCGACGCAGGCACCCTCAACATCCTGGCAAAGAAAAACGACGGCGTCTCCGTAACGCTCTGGACCCACCCCAAAGCCAAGCTCACTGCCAAAGACATCGAGACCTTCAACGCCCAGTACCCCGAACTTACGGTCAGGCGCACGGAGTCCTTCCACGACCGCTTCATCATCCTGGACGGCACGGAGACCTACCTCGTCGGTGCATCCCTAAAGGACGCGGGCAAGAAGGCATTCGGCATCACGAGGATCGAAGACTCGGAGACCGTGCAAACAATCCTGGTAAGACTGGACCCAGGGGAAGAGAACGCGGACGTCAAGGAGGGGACCGAAGGACAAGCAGCCGAAGGATAGCGTGGCCGAGAGATGCGGTTAACAAACCAGCATGGATAAGAGCAGCGCTGCATCCCAAGTGGGTCACGACGCTGCTTCATACCACCAAGGCAGCCACCAAGAGTTTCCAACGGCGCGGCGCGGCTGCAGCTTGAGGCAGGGACCTCTGCCGCGCCGCGCGATTGAAAACTCGTGCGAGGTTTGGGCCGCCGGACCTACGGGCAAGCCGGAGGGGTTTCCAGCACCGCGCAAAGGACGCGCGGTGTTGGAAACCCGTGCAACGGTCACGCACCTGCAAGGGCGGGCAGCGAGGCGCTGCGTGCCCCGCTGTCGTCAATGACGGCCATACATGAGCCAAAGCAGCAGCACCAGCGGAGCGACAAGCAGGCAGAACACAAGGGCCAGAACGTCAGCCAATCCCCAAGCCAGCTCCTCATGCAGACGGCCTCTCATTTCAGCAGCTCGTTCACGTGCCGCTGCACCGCCGCGTATTTCTCGCCCAGACGGCACCTGCGCTCCTCGCCGTTGCCGTAGTCGCCCCGGATCACGGCGCGAGCCATGGCATCGATGTCCGCGGCCTTGGCGGAAGAGGCCTTCGCGGATCCCGCCCAAGAGGTGTAGTCTAGGCAGATCCAGCCCGCGCCAGACTTCAGGCGGCCCCAGTTGCCGGAGGTCCCCACGATGGTGTACGTCCCCCGGTCGCGGATGCAGCCGACGATGGCATAGCCCGTTCCGGGCCCCTTGCGGATGTTCAGCGCGTCGCAGGTCACCTTCACGAGGTACACGTCGCCAGAGCTCCCGGACTTGCTGTCCGATTTCGTGGAGCCACCGTCCAGCCGCGCGTTAACCTCACTCGCTAGCTTCCCCATGCGGGCATGCAGCCACGCCCCCGGGCAGGCGGTCGAGGCGAACATGCGGTGCTCGGTCAGGCTCCCGTTCCGGTCGCCCGTGTAGTTGAGCCGAAACCCGTACCGCGTGCAGATGTCCGCGCAAAGTCCGACCAAGGCGTCCCATGTCTTCTGGCTCATCTCTCCCGTGGAGTTATCGATGTTCCCGCACTCGATGGTGATGGCCCGCCTGTCGTTCCAAGCGCTGCTCGACGTCCAGGCCCGGTCGTCCTCGTCCATGCTCATGGCCACGTCGCCGTCGACCCCGATGCAGTAGTTCGAGGACGCCTGCGAGTCGTCCCAGCGAAGTAGTCCGCGCACTGCCTGCCACTCCACCTGGCCGCCATGTAGTGCGGCGTGATCTTGCAGACCCTGCAGCCGCCGCGCCCGGCGCTGCGGTTCCTCGTGATGTGCGTGTAGGCGCACAACTTACCCTTCGTCATCAGGCCCTCTCCTGTCGGCTTCCAAACCGTCCGTGCGCTCAAGGTCGTCACTCATCGGAACCGCCCTCCTCGATCTCGCCGGCCGGTGCCACGTACTTGTCGACCTCCGCCATCACCGGCGACAGCACCGCCATCACGAGGGCCACGACCAAGGCGCGCCATTCGGGCGCGAGCGCCAGCGTCCCCACGAGCAGGTCCAGGTTCGCCATCAGAACGTTCAGGACGCCCTGCGCCACCGTGCGGGCCAGCCACCACCACTCGTTGCCCGTCAGAAACTCAGCCATGCAAATCCACCTTCCGCTCGATGTCCTCGGCATCGTTCTTCAGCAGGGCCATGTCCCGTTCCAGCAGGTAGGTGCGCTCGATCAGGCAGTTGTGCTTGTCCACGCGCCGCGTGAGCTCGTCGATCTTCTGCTCCATGACGGCCCGCGACCGCAAGTTCGACGCCGCCACGCCAGCCGGCGTCACCGCGCCTCCAATGAGCGCCACCAATACCGACTCCATACGAGAAAGCCCTCCCTGCGACGCCATCCAATGCACTCATCCTCCAACCCCGTCACAAACGCTTGAGAAGGCCACATATATGGCTATAATTCTGGCTAGTTACAAGAACTCTCGGAAAGGGGCGCCCATGCCTGCCGTCACGATGGGCCTCGCGGAGGCCAAGAACAACTTCTCCAAGGTCACGGCCGAGGTCAACCGCACGGGCCGTCCCGTCACCGTGCTCAAGAACAATAGGCCCTGGGTCGTCATCCAGCCGGCAGCGGGGGCCGCCCAGACAGACGCCGTGGACGTGGCCGTCGACTTCATGGACGAGTACGCCGACGTCTTCCGGGAGCTGGCCAAGTGAACGCCCCGCAGGACCTGCCCGTCGCAAAGGACCAGGTCATCGCCATCCACGACGTGGCCATCGCGCGCTTCGGCGGCCTTCCCGGCGTGCGCGACGAGGGCCTGCTCGACTCGGCCCTGGCTCAGCCCTGGCAGACCTTCGGTGGCCGGGACCTCTACGAGGGCGACGTCGCCAAGGTCTGCCGCCTGTACTACGGCGTGATCCGCAACCACCCCTTCACCGACGGCAACAAGCGCACGGGGGCCGCCCTTCTGGGAGCATCCCTGCGCCTCTGCGGCCACCACTTCAAGCCCGCCACGACGACTTCCTGCGGGCGATGCCAGCGGTCACCGACGGCAGCATGTCCTACGAGCAGCTCGTCGAGTGGGTCGAGAAGGCTGTCTCCTAGGCCTTCGCCGTGAGGTACCCCGCCTGCCCGTCCTTACCCACCACGCAGTAGGCCATCCCGGTCTTTTCGCTAGCCCGGGCCGTGCCGTTCCCGCCCACGAGGCTCTTGCAGCTGTAGAAGCACTGGTTCCCAGTGCAGCCGGAGGGCAGGGTCCAGTCCGCATCCACGTAGATCGTCGTGAGCGCCGAGCACCCCGCGAAGGCGTAGAAGAGGTCCGTGAGCGAGGAGGGGTCGAAGCCCGTCAGGTCGAGCTCCGTCACAGCCGTGCACGACGAAAACGCATGCCGCATCCGCGAGACGGACCTCAGGATCCTCAGCCCCTCGAAGCTTGTCACGTCCCCGTACGCATAGAACCAGTAGTTCATGTTGAGTTCTGTGAACCCCGCCGTCGCCATGTCGGCCTTCACCTTGACCTTGGTGAAGCGGTCCTTCTCGTCCGACCACGGCAGCCCTGAGGCCAGCTGGTACTTGGCCTGGGCGCGGCCCACCCGCGCCCCGCGACCCCGCGCGACCACGTGACGTCCGAGCTCGCCGAGATCTCCAGGTACCCGTCCGCGTAGACCGTCCCCCAGAACCACTGCCTCGTGTCGTTGCCGGGGTCCGTCAGCACGCCGCCCTCCCCGAGCTTGCAGATGGAGTAGGCGGTCAAGTTCCCCACCACGGTCCCATCGGTTCCCCCGACCAGCTTCTGGCAGCCGTAGAACATCTGGTAGCCCGCCGTGAGCGCCGACGTGTCGAAGGAGGTGGCGTAGACGGACTCCGGGTCCGTGCACGAGACGAAGCACTGCTTCGCGGTCGTCATACCCGAGAGGTGCTGAAACCCCACGACCTCGGTCATCGCGGACATACTGTTGAAGAAGTAGTCGAAGTTCATGAGCCCCAGCTCCGTAACGACGGTGGCGAACGACTCGTCCACCCACACCCGCAGGATCTCGCCCCGCACCCGGTGCCACGGCCGGTCGGACGGGCTGGCATAGCCCTCGGTCGATACCTCCCAGGCCGCCTTCACCGTGGCTGAACCGGACTTGACCTGCCTGCCGTCCAGGTAGTTGAGCTCCAGGGTCTCGTCCGAGAGGAGAAGCGCCCTCGGTTTGAGGCCTACGTCCCACACCAGGTCGCGTATCGCCTGCGCCATCTCGCCGGGCTTGTACGTGGTCTCGAGCCCGTTCTGCCCCCCGTATCGCGTCGGCTATGTCCGAGAACACCGACTCGCCGATGACCCCGGTCGCCGTCCCCGATGTCGCCGTCGTGGCGTTCCCCGCGTTCGTCCCGTCGAGCGCCGCAACGGCCACTGCCATCTCGGAGGGCTTGTAGGCCGTCGCCGTCCTTCCCGTTGAACTCGCCGGCGCCACGTGCCGCCTTGATCTCCGCCGCAATCGCTAGCGCGTCGTCGGCGGCCATGGCAGCAGGCCAGAAGACGCGAAACCTGCCGTTAGCGGCATCCACCACCTCGAAGGCCTCGCACCCTCTGGTATGCGCCTGCTTATGTCGCCACACGAGGTACAGGTGGTGGTTGTCCTCGGACAGGTCAAGCGCCGACCCGTCCCTCGTGACCGCGAGCGCTATCCCGCACCCCTTGGCGTCCTGGGGCGACGCCGTGAGCGACGTGGCGGTCTGCGCGTCCGCCGCGTCCCAGGTCACCTCCGCGAGGCCGTCAGTGTCCAGGATGTCAGCCGTATCCGCCATCAGTACGCCTTCCCGCTCAAGTCCTCGAACGACTGCACCGTGTCGGATGCCGCCGAGGCCGTCTCCTCCACCGTGGCCACCCGCTGCACGATCTCGGCCGATGCCGTCCAGGTCGCCTTCTCCACGGAGCCCAAGGTCACATGGATGCTCGGCCTCCCGGCCCCGGACGTCCGCACCCGCTTGACGCACCGCGCCGTCAGCCGCCACTCGGGCGTGCACGACGTGTCGATCACAGCCACGTCGTCGCCAACCCCGACGCTCACCCCCACCGTCGATGACGGCCACGTCGCGCTCGTAGGACACCTTGGGCAAGCACGCGGCAGCAAGTGCCGCCTTGGTCAGCGTCAGCAGCTCGGAGGCGTCCTCGCAGTCGGCGAAGACGACCTGCCCGAACGAATGCACCCGCTCGCCCCGGGCGGCGTCCCACCGTCCCCAGAGGGTGCGGGCGTCCTCGTCCCCGACCCACTTGGCTCCGCCGTTCACGTCGGCAAAAGACAGGCGTCTTGTGTAGCCGCCGGTGGCGTTCCCCTCGTCATCCTCGATGGGGAGGCCCTTGCCCCAGCCGTAGAGGGCCGTAAACACCTCGTCTTCCAGGACGGTCCGCGTACATCCGACCAGGTTATGCCCATAGGAGAAACGAGCGCCGTGCCAGCCACCACGCCGGTCGAGCAAGGAGACAGTCCGCTTGGAAATCCGGCCGTCCGAGACCTCATACGAGCACTCCAGCTCCCCGTCCCAGACGGACTCGACCCTGCGCAAGGCTGCCAAGGCGTTCGAGTGGTAGAGCAGCGCCCCGCGCTTGGTAGAATCATCGCAACTCACCGTGCCCAGTGACCATCGCGTGTGAGCAACCACCACCGCCATGGCCTGCGAGACAGTCTTGGCTACCAGCTGCTCCTCTTCCACGAAATCGCGCAGCAGCTCGCACAATGAACTCTCGGCATAGACGTGCGCAATGCCCGCCGTCTCCTCGTCGGTCCTCACAACCTCGTGCTCGCGCCAGGCCCCGGTGTCGGGGTCCCGCCACACCAGCCGGTCGCCCTTCTCAGGCGCCATCAGGCAGTCGAACTCCAGCGTGTCCTCGCCTCCCAGCCCCTCAGTATGCGTCATGAAGCCCAGGGTCGGCAGCACCCCCAGCCGTTCGTCCCACCGGTCGAAGAGGTAGAGGGTCGGGACTGCCATCAGGCCCACCTCTCGACCCAGCTCACGGAGTGAAAAGAACAACCCGAGAAGACCAAGGCATTTTCCACCGGGTACCAGCGCGAAGAAGTCAGATTCGAGCGAGACCCGCGCCGTGGCATCGGCCCCGTTCGCGGTCACTGCCTGCCGCTCCATGTCGATGACCACCACATCGCCGGCGGCGAAGGTGCCTTCCACAGCGACGGAAGAGCTCCCGTCGCCCACGGAGACCGCACTCCCGGCCTCAGCTACAAGCGTGATCGTCGGCCAGGTCTCCCACGTTCCGCCGACCTCGAACGATTCGGCGCCACTCGTCTTAGGAACTGTCGATAATAAGAGACTCTTCGGGGGTTCGTGTGGGCTGACGCCTCGGCGAAGATGCCAGCCTGGCAGCGGCGCCGCTCGCTCAGAGCCTGTCTTCCCGGCCAAGCGGGAGGGGCCAGCGAGGGGGCGCCGCCGGCACGCCGTGGCGGCTGAGGCGCTCGTGCCACCTGGCGCAGCTCGCGTCGCGATTCGTATCGCGACTCGCGTCGCAACAGTGTACACAAATG
>ERZ773099.1814-NODE-1814-length-15411-cov-12.176088_pt1 | contig 15411 bp, 11 predicted proteins | sample MGYA00511120_ERZ773099 | MGnify/ENA primary metagenome ERZ773099 (study PRJEB29015, sample SAMEA2738012) | human oral metagenome | biome: human oral; feature: human-associated habitat; material: dental | place: China | collected 2104 ... | reverse complement strand
TCTCGTTCGCGCTGTCATCCTGAGCGTCTGCCCTGCATCCGCACTGTGTGCAGAATAGCGTGCCATCTTCAAGCTGTGCCCCACAGTTGGTGCAATACATGAAACCACCCCCGTACGTCCGTGCCTAGGCCCCACCTGTGGGTTAGCCCTTGGGGTCCGAGCCATGTCACCCTATGCGGATGCATCCATCAGGCGAAGCTTTGCCTTGATGATCCTTCTCAGGGAATCGTCAATTCTCTCCTCGCCAAGCGTCCCATCTCTTACAGCGGAGAGGACCCCTTCGTATGAGGCTGAGAAGTCAGGCGTCATCAGAAGCATGTCTGCTCCGGCCTCAAGGGCTTTGACGCCAAGCTCTGTGGCATTGTAGCGGTCGCCGATCGCACCCATCTTGAGGGAGTCCGTGATGATAATACCCTCAAATCCTAGTTGGGCACGCAGAATGTCCGTCTGGATAGCCCTCGAGAGCGAGGCGGGTGTGTCGTCGCCAGTCAGCTTGGGGCATGCCAGGTGCCCCACCATCACAAAGGGTACGCCCGCCGCGATGGCACTCCGAAAGGGTAGGAGTTCTTCTGCCTGCAGCTGCTCCATCGTCTTTTGCGTGCTGATGGGCTCTACCTCTGGGTCGCCCTCCGCACTGCCGATCCCTGGGAAGTGCTTTGCGCAGCATAGGATGCCACCCTCAGTGAATCCCCGTACGGCTGCCTCGACCATCTGGGCGACTGCTTGGGCATCCGTGCCAAACGAGCGCCGGGCCATGGTCTGGCTCGATCCATTGACGACGTCGGCAACCGGGGCAAAGTCTAAGTTGAAGCCAAGCTCAACGAGGTACTTCGCCATAGTCTGCGAGACCTCGAAGGCCTGGTGCGTGTCGCCGCTAGCGCCGACATCACGCATGTCACCTACGTTCGGAATGTTGAAGCTACCCTTGCCCCCTATGCGCGAGACGGTGCCACCCTCCTCATCGACCGAGATGAACGGGGGTAGGCCCACGGCGTCCTGAGAGTACTGCCTGATGCTGGAAAGCATCGTGCGAGTCTGGTCGGGACCCCTGAGGTTCTGACCAAAATAGCAGATGCCACCTATTGGATGCTCCGTGAGTGCCCGACGACTCGCGTCTCCTGCTGATACGACGGGGCTTGCGGGAAAGATCGACTCGGGCTCAAGGAAGAAGAGCTGGTTGATCTTCTGCTCGAGTGTCAGGGCAGAGAGGGTGGAATCGATTCGGGTGGTCATAGGATCGGCGGGTGTGCCCTGCGCAGGGACATCTCCATTTCTTGAGGCGCCATCAGCATCGCTCGCGTCATTCCCCTTAGGCGCGGTGCCCTTTGGAGAGCAGCCAGCGAGCAGGGTGCCTCCCGACATCGCCAAGGTGACGCTCAACGCGATGGCAGACCTTCGGGTCATGGGCAGCGACATCATAGATCTTCCCCTCTAAAAGCCTGGAAGCGTTAACTTACGCCTTGCGACACTGCTCTCTCAAGCGAAGTGAGCACGTGTCGCACGGGGTTGACGCAGGCCGTAGCGTATGCAGAACAGTTTCATTTTACTCCATGATGGGCCAGAGCGCGTTTTTCCGTGAGGACGTCTGTGCAGAATGCGCTTTTGCGTGAGGCGGCTCGACGTTTGCCCAGGTAAGGAAAAGCACATTCTACGGAAAAGCGCATTCTGGCCCCAAGCCCTCACGGAAAGACGCATTCTGGCTGCAGCCCCTCACGCAAAAGCGCACTCTGCGATTCCCGAGATCGTACAAACTGCGCATTTTCGTTGCGCTACCACTCGGGATGCGTGGGACAACCGCCCGCCAGGCTGCGGGGCACTATGAAAAGAGGCTCAACTGGGCAAATGCGCTCGAGCAACCCCCCCGCCAGGCTGCGGGGCGGGTTGCGCCAAGGTCCGAAGCCTTTGGTTTGGAACCTGATCGTATTCTGCTATAGTGGGTGACCGAGGTGCTTAAGGTGCTTATGCGTGTCGTCGAGCACTGTCTTCTCATTGACAGGGACGTTCTGGGGACGTATCTGCTTGGCGGAAGAAGGCGTGAGTCCAAGGAGCCTGGGGCTTAGGCTCAACGCCGACTCGAGAGCGAGGCATGACCATGGCAACTGGTGAGTTCTGCACAAACTGCGGAGCACAATTGGATCGGGACGCGCAGTTTTGCGTGTCATGCGGACAGTCGAGGCAGGGCGATGAAGGCCAGTGGGCTGCCGTGGCCAACGCGACGGTCGTGCAGGAGCCTGTACATGCATCCGTAGATCCTACGGCATCGACCGACCCCTCTGTGTCCTGTGGCGCCGTCGACTATGCTTTTCCTACTCAGGCGGCAAGTCCCGTTTCTGTCCGCAGGGAGGCAGAGCGAGCTGAGCCTGACCGCACTGGGCGAGGAGGCAGGGGACCTGTGATCGCCGCCACCGTAGCAATCGTCTTCTCTGCGCTCTCTATCTCCCTGTCCCTCCTGTACCTCTTTGTCTGGCCAGCTGCCACCAACCGTATCGCCTCTGTTGGGTGGCAGCAGGAACAGTCTTCAGGTGCTGATCTGACGAGCAGCAGTCCACCAGGAAACGCAGGTAGTCAGGATTCCAGATCAACTCACACGAGTAACCCAGGACGTCCCTCGCAGGAACAGTCTTCGGACGCTGATCTGACGAGCAGTAGCCCATCAGAAAACGCAGGCAGCAAGAGTTCAGGTTCCGCCAGCGACCAAGGTGCAGCGACAAGCGGTGCACCAAAGAATTCCCCTACCGAAGGCGAGCGAGACCCAGGATACCGTACAGGGTATCACGAGCCGTTTTGGGGCGTATGGACGTTTGCCTCGAAGTCGGCAAGTGAGGCCATGGAGTGTGCCACATCTATGACTGCCAAGGGATTTGACTCGACCATCGAGTTGACCACCGATTGGTCGAACCTGAATGACGAGGAGTGGTACGTGGTTACGACGGGCATGTGGAGAGATAGGGAAGAGGCAGAGAGCATGGCCTCGTCTTTGTGGTTGGCTGGCTACTCGGATGCGTACGCCAAGTACTCGGGCGAGTATGTGGGAGACAAGAGGTAGGAAATCCGACGCCGCCGCTCCTCCCGATGTGGAGCAGCGCCTTTGGAGCATGGATTTTAAGCTCGTTGCGTGCGGTACCAGATTTTGCTCTAGATGTGGCAACCCCGTCTTTGGCGTACAGCCTGTGGTGCTGGTAGCACCAACCATCACACCGGCGACCCAGTCAGCAACATCTTACCGCCCAAGACAGAGCACGATATCAGGCTCTTCGGGGGTTCGTGTGGGTTGATGCCTCGGCGAAGACGCCAACCTGGCAGCGGCGCCGCTCGCGCAGAGCCTGTCTTCCCGACCAAGCGAGAGGGCCAGCGAGGGGGCGCAGCCGGCACGCCATGGTGGCTGAGGCGCTCGTGCCACCTGGCGCAGATCGAGTCGCAACAGTGTACACAAATGCCCCGAAACGGCGCTGAGAGGCCATTTTCGGCGATCTGTGTACACTATTGTGATCCCCACGTCTGTCCACAACAGCGCAACAGCCCAACAGTGTACACAAATGCCCCAAAACGGCGCCGAGAGGCCGTTTTCGGCGATCTGTGTACACTATTGTGATCCCAAGGCCACCCACAACCAAGCCCACGGCCCAACAGTGTACACAAACGCCCCAATCCGGTGCGGAGAGGCCCGATCCTCCCATTTGTGTACACTATTGCGATCCCAAGGCCACCCACAACCCAAGCCCACGGCGCAACAGTGTACACGAATGCCCCAAAACGACCCCGAGGGGTCATTTCCACCGATTTGTGTACACTCCTGCGTCGTCGCCCTGGCGGTGAGGCCCACGTCGCCGGGGTGGTGACGCAACCACCCACCCACACGAGCTCACGAAGCCGCCAAAATAAACTTGGCTTTAGCACCGGAGCGCGGGAGCCGCAATTCCAGGCGCAAGGCGAAGGTCGCCCGGGTGTTCCCGCCGCCGGGGCCGGCGCCATGCCTGGTCGGCGGCATCGCAGGCCAGGCAGACGTGGACTGGCTCCCGAGAGCCCACTCGCGTCGAAGAGTCCTTTGTCGGACGGCGCCTGCGGCGGTCGGCCGCGTGTGACATCCTGGCGGACGTGCAGACCGAGCCCCACAAGACGGCCCGCTGTCGCGAGCAGCGCGACCCCAACATCGAGGCAAAGACGCGCGACGTGCCGCCGTCCCGCGAGCGGCCGTTCCCCGTCTCGGCGGGGACGGCGACCCCGCCCCCCGGCCTGCGTCCGAGACCGGGCTCCCAGGGAGGCGCCGTCGGGCGCGACCACGGGCGCGGGAGGCTCGGAACGCTCTCGCTCCTTGCCTCGATCGACCTGCCGGCCGGCGAGGCGACCTCCCTTGCGGGCGAGATGCACAAGAGCCCCAACCATGCCGGGTTCCTCGGGATCACGGGCGGCAAGTACCCGAGGGGCAACCTGACGCGGGTCATGCCCGGCGACGTCTCGGTGCGCGCCTCCGCCGAGACGAGGCGCTACCTGGCCACCGTCCCGGGCCGCTTCGAGTTCGTGTCCGCGCCCAGGCACGGCTCCCGGCCGGACCTGGTCGAGGGCCTCTTCTCGAGGATGACCCGCCAGATGCTGCGCGGAATCCGGGTCTCGAGCAAGGACGAGCCCGAGGAGAGGATCCTGCGCTACTTCAGGGAGGCGGACGCCGAGCCGGTCGTCTGCAGGTGGAGGTGGAACCTGTCGGACGTAGACCCGACGGCCGAGGAGCTCGTCGTGGACACCCTCCTCCCGGATGGGGCAGGCAAGGCAAGTTAGTTGCTGGACGCTATAGTAGTCTGGTGGAAGAAAGTGAGAAGCGAGCCTCCAACGTGAATCCTGGGGGCTCATTTCTCATCCCACTTCAAGAAGCGTACCGTTGTTTTACGGTCCCGTCCTCTTCGATCCTCTTCATCGGCATCTCATTTGTAGGGTTATGGGGAACTTGCCAGATAAGATAGCTTTATTCAATTGCTCAACCGTCGAAAAGCAATTTATGAACCGGAAAAACGACATATTTTATTTCGTTCTTGTCTTTAGATTAGGATTAATCTACACTCTCAACAGTGGCGTTGAGAGGAGAACTCATGGCGAGGCCTATAGTCCGCTTCGAACGGATTTCAATTGACAACCTTAAGAACGTTGGTCATGGAGAGATTTCTTTCTCTAACCCTCGTCGTCCAGGGGGCGCCAGCGTACTTGGTATGTATGGGCAGAATGGTTCTGGTAAGTCCACGCTAATCGATGCGCTCGAGATGGTTCAGGGGTGCATGGAAGGGCGCAGGCTAAACAGGCGCTTCGCCCAATTGGTAAGCGTCGGTGCGGATTACGGTGCCGTAGAGTGCGAATTGAGCGTCAGCCAACCTGATGGCAGCAATCTCTACCGTGTGCTCTACTCATTCAAGGTGAAAAGTGATGTTGCTGAGCCAGACGAAACCGAAAGCAAATCCGAGGAAAAAAGCGAAGAGAGATTTGTGCTGCGCGTATTCGACGAGAGGCTTGCCGTAGCTAATGACTCGCCTGGCAAGAAGTCCCGCATGACGACACTTATTGACACCTCGGGTAGAGGGGCGTTTGGTCCAGTCGCAAAATACAAACAGCTTATTGGGAAGGATCCCGAAGATAGCGTTGAGCTGACTGTCGAAAAGAGGCTTGCGTATCGTGAGTCGCGTTCGTTCATCTTTTCGAAAAAGCTTGGACAGACGATCTATGAAAAGCACAAGGATGAAGAAGAGCGCTCCCAAGGTGTCGTAGACACTCTGAGCACAATAAGTGATTTAGGTCGCTTTTCGGGCATTCAGATGTTTGTTCTGAACACTCGCGATGCAGGCATGCTCGCGCTCGATGCGCTGCCCTTCCCATTCCGTGTCGTTGGTGGTGAGAAGATAACTGGCGGAGGAGCTCTATTGCCCATGCGAGGCACCGAGACGATTCCGGAGCGTGTTTATGAACCAGTGAATACTGCCATCGAGAACATGGATGTCGTTCTTCGAGAGCTCATTCCCGGCCTCGTGGTCTCTCTTAATAAGCTTGGAACAGAGGTCATGAAGAACGGCGAGACGGGAGTTAACGTTCAGCTCGTGTCAGTGCGCAATGGCAGAACCATCCCCCTCAGCTGCGAGTCGGAGGGCATCAAGCGCATAGTGTCCTTCCTCCACCTCCTCATACTCATGTTCAACGACCCCTCCGTGACGGTCGTGATTGACGAGATTGATTCCGGCGTGTTCGAGTACCTATTGGGCGAACTGCTAGGTATCGTATCCGAGCACGGTCAGGGCCAACTCATATTCACCTGTCACAACCTCAGGCCCCTTGAGACCATTGATCGTGGGTTCGTAGCGTTTACGACCACCAACCCAAACAAAAGGTACACCAGGATGGCTAACGTCAAATCCTCCAACAACCTAAGGGACTTCTATTACAGGGATATTATCCTTGGCGGACAAAGGGAACAGCTATACGAGCCGACACACAACGGCGAGATCGAGCTCGCATTCATCGAGGCGGGTGTTGCTGGTGAAGAGTAAGAAGGTCGTCCTCTTCATCGTCGAGGGCCCATCCGACCAGTCTGCATTATCCGTGATCCTATCAAAGATCTTCGACCAAGATGAGGTCTACGTCTATGTGGTCCACGGTGACGTGACCGCAGAGAATGGTGCCACGCCGCAAAACATCGTACGCAAGGTCAACGCCTTCATTAAGGACCACATGAGCACGTACCGCCTTCGGAAGGCGGACATGCTGCAGGTCGTTCACCTTATGGACACCGACGGCGCCTATGTTCCAGATGACGTGGTAACAGAGTTGGTCACGGTCCCAAAGACCGTTTACAACCCCGGGCAGATTATTGCGGCAAATCGGCAACAGATAATCGACAGGAATAGACAAAAGCGTGCAAACATGGACAGGCTTGCGCTAGAGCCTGCAATAGCTGGTATACCGTATCTTGCAATCTACATGTCATGCAATCTGGACCACGTCTTGTACAACAAGCTCAATAGTCACGATTCAGATAAGCGAAAAGACTCGATAGCGTTCGCCCGCAAATACCGTAATGACATCGAGGCTTTCATATCATTTATTAATGATTCCGACTTCTCAGTATCAGGTGACCGCAAGGAAACGTGGGAATACATCAGGCAAGGCCTCAACTCCATAGATAGGCACACGAACCTTGGCCTATGCTTTCCGACGATTGACGGGTAGACTTTGCACTGCGTGAGGGGGTGACAGAGAATCCTCGACCTTCATCACCGAGGTATTGGCGCTTAGGATTCTTTTCGAGCCTTGCCATAGCGTTGCACATTCGCCCTCTCCTCAGGCGTACAACCTCTGGTAGTCGGGAATGAGGAAGTCTGCATCCTGCTCGGTAAGTAGCTCCCTGATGCTCTTTTCTGGTCTATGTTTAGCTTTGACACGTGATCTCCTATTCTGTTAGCGGCCAATCAATCAAGTCGCAGGTGGTGAGGCTACCTTTTCCTGTTCTGCTGGATAACTCTTCGTTTATCTTGAGCACAATGCCGATGAGTGCTGCCAGCATCATGAAGTAGTCCGATGCCAGCTTCTTTTCTGTGAGGGCTGAAACTACACCCGATCCATGGGCGTACTTGTTTCTCAGCGCTAGCGCATTGCTGAACTTCGCGTTGTTGAGCAGATAGCTCATGTAGTCCGCCTCGTCAGGAGAGAGCAAGGTGTTCGAGTACGCGAGTACCTTCTCCGACACCAGTATCTCAATCAGCTTTGAGGAGCCAGGAAAGAAAGATGGAAGAGCTGCACCGCGTTTCCACACGAGCTCAATAAGATACGCTCGCGTACTCAATTTCAATGTTCCGTCATTGCCTACGGTCACGTATCCATCATCGATCAGATATTGAAGCTGCGGTCGGCAGACTTCATGGAAGTCGCTTTCCGTAAGGCTATTTCGCTCAATCAGCCTGCAGAACTCGCCTGCGCCATCATGCCACGTGGTTGTATAGGCAAGGCGCGACTGGTCGTTTAGAAGCAAGTCAGCTGGTCTGTCGAACTCCTCGCCCGCAATCAGGTATTTGCTTTCGAGTAATGACGGGATGCTGCCAAAATCCTTGACATCGGTAAATTCGAAGTATTCGGCATCGATTGAGCCGCGCTGCACATACAGCTTGAAGGCTTTGAGAACGCGCTCGATTTCCGGTCCTATCGCCTTACATTTATCAAGCCACGACGCGTTCTCGGCAGGCAGGCTGACGCTGAAACCGGCAACCTCGAACTCGCATTCGATGTACTTGTTGAAGAACCATTCCACCGCGTCTTCAAGTCGTGTGTCCCTTTTAAGCAGGAAGTCCTCATAGAGAAAGAGCTCTCCCTGCAAGGCCGCATATTCCGCTTGCGCTGCGGAGGTCATCCGATATGCATCTTTCATACGTAATCCGAATGTTTTGGCAAGCGTCGATACCGTTCGAGGATGAGATGAACAGCTCAATATGCCGTCCCGTCCTACGATGTCGAAGATGTACAGGAGGTTGTTGAGCACGGTCGGAGGGTCTGTATACCTCTTGAGCCACTCGATTCCAAACGTTCGATTTTCGATCCTGTCCGTAAATTCAACCTTCTTGCAGGCTATCTGCTCCGCAGAGAATTGGACTTTCGTCCCAAAGCGAATCCCGCCCTCTGGGTCGGAAAACAGTTCCTCTTCAAGGGACTTGGCCCGTCTGCGCGCACTGACCCTCACGTCGGGCGAGGGGCTGAAATCGTCGTTCGCGACGGACGGCCATGATGCCAGAGCATGAACGAGATTCAGATTTACTTCGGGAAGTGCGCAGTCGAGATATGCGAGCATAATCTCGTTCAAGTCGCCGTCAGTGAGCGATTTGGGCAGGAAGATGTGGCTGCTCGCGCTTGCCTCTACGGCAAACGCGTAGATTACTGCTTCGGCGGATATACTTGGGTTACCTTTCATTGCCTGTGCCATTGCAAGGTCAAACTGATTGACTACCTGCTTGTAAGTGAGCAGAATTGGAATCTGATAGGGAAATTTGTCGATCAAAGACCTGAGGCTCTCGTCGGATACCTTGTCCCACAGGTTCGTGAAGTCGAGAAACTCCCAGAGGCGCTTCGTGTATTGCAAATCGATGCTATCGAATATGGCCGCCAGGCACTCACTCTGCAAGAGGCGTGACGTAAAACGGCAAGCTGCACCAAAGAGACCTGAAGCGACGCTATTGAGTGAATCTTCCGAGACGGCAAGATACTCACCATAGTTCTCTGCTATCAATTTGCACTGATAGACTTCAATGGCGTCGTTTACGGTTGCAACATCCTGCTCCGACCAGTCGTTCATCACCGCTGCAGCACGATCAAAATACCAAGATGCAGCTAAATCTGAACGCGGAAAATACTCCGCTCGCTTGAGGTTCGACTCGACGGGCATTGCTACATCTCGACCTTCCAGGCAACAGACCAGTTGACCGGTTTCTCTATCTCCTTGAGCGACGGCTTTGCGGATACTAAATTCCCTAGTCCAGCATTGCGGTTGGGAGGATTGCCTTGCTTGCATTTCTTCGTATGGCAGTGCAAATCGATTCTCATAGCTTCCCTCCGAACGTCTGCTCGACGAACTCGGCGAGCCTTCCCTCCTTGGCGAGCTCTGCCGAATCGGCCTTGACGAAGTTCGTGTTGCATCTGCCGCCGACCTCGCCGTCGTAGCCAAGGATGTAGTGCGTCGCTATCTGGTAGATGATCTCCGTCGGCGCGATGCCGAAGACCTGCCTCTCGAGGATGTGATCGAGCCTCTCACGCTCGTCTGGGAAGAGCTCCCGCATCCTCTCGCTGTTGTAGAGCCGCGTGATGATCTCGGTGATGTAGAGCCCGCTCTTCATGTAGAGGTCGGCGAAGGTGTGCTCCGGGTCATCGAAGCACCCCGGGTTCTCCTGCTCGAACAGGTCGACCATCTGCACGACGACCCTGCGCGGAGTGAAGATCTGGTTCGTCTTCTGGGGTGGCACGTAGTCGAAGATGTCCTCGTCGAGCGACTCGTCGAAGTAGTTGGCAAGCTTCGCGCGCAGGTCGATGAACTCACGCACCGAGTCGTCGAACACCACGGGGTCGAAGAGCTGGCCCTCGAAGTGGACCGTCTCACCGGTCTCGGGGTCCCTCATGTCGCCCCCGTCGCGCAGCAGCCGGAACTGCTCCACGGTCACGCTCGTGACCTCCTTGAAGACCTCCGCCGGGATGATCTGGTCGAACGTCGCCAGCGTCGTGTCCTTGTCTCCGTATGCCATGAGGAATGACGGTATCGTCCGGGAGAAACCGCGCAGGTGGTCACGGATGCCGCCCTCGATGGCCTGCTTCTTTGCCTCCTTCTTGGCGGTCTCCACCTCCCGCACCACGGTCTCGCCGGCGCCCTTCACTAGCTTCTCACGCGAGTCTTTGAGGCTCTCCACGAGGCTCTGGCGGGCTTCCTCGAGTCGTGCGTCGTACCTGTGGTTGATCTCGTCTGCTTCGGTCTGCGTCTGTGCGATTTCGAGCTCGTCTGCACGGCCCTTCTCTATGCGCCTCTTCTCGATGGTGAAGTTACCCATCTCGCGGTTGAGCCTGATGCCTACGTCCGCCTTGATGCGGCGCTCCACTTTCTTCTTCTGGGAGGACTTGAACTCACTTCCGTAGTTCTGGTTGGCGGCGTCCACGAGCGGCTTCGTGATGCTGTCGCTGAAGACCCCTTGCAGCTTATCGAGGAACGCGTCGTCGGGATCGCCTGTCTCATCGACGGTGATCGAGTCGATAACGTCGTCCAAGTCATCGGCGATGGTACCGTACACCTTGTCGCCGAACATCCCGTCGGCGAGGCCTATCACCTGCTCCTGCGGGATGGCCACCTCTCCATTCTCATCGAGGTTGAGATCGTCTGCCGTGTCCTGCTGGATGCCGAGCTCCTTTGTTGGTGCCCTGAAGGGTTTGAGGCCCTGCAGCACCTCGAGTACCTCTGCGGGCGCGCGGAAGACGCCCGCGATGTTCTGGAAGAGGAAGTCACTCATGAAGCCGCGCCGCACCACCTCGCGAGACCGTATCTTGCGTGGGATGGAGAGCACACGCTCGGCGTCGAGCTCGACCATCTCGCCGTCCTCGTCCTCGCCGATGACCGGGAAGAAGTTCAGCAGCGTGCGCACGCGCTGCTTGCGGTCGTCTGCGGTGCCGCCGCCCAAGGCGGTGTCGGTGTAGAGGTCGTTTGCGAACTCCTCGAAGATGGTGAGCGTGCGAGCCGGGTCGAAGTCGAAGACGTAGGCGTTCTCCTTGCGCAGGAACCTTCCGCCGACGTTGAAGAGGCAGGGGTTTTGCGCGCGGAACGCCGCCTGCATGTAGAGCGAGGGACTCTTCATGTTTGAGAGCATGAGGACGGCCGTCCACTCGGGGATGGTGACGCCGGTGGTCAGCTGCCCCACCGAGAGCGTGATGGTGCGCTCTGAGGAGGCTATAGCCTTGCGCACCTTGTCGAACGCCCTGGTGCTCTCGCTCTCGTCGTCGAGCCTGCCGTCGCCGGCCGCGAGTACGACCTCGTAGTCCTTGAACACGGGGTGTGCCTTGAGCTTCTTGGCGAGCGCCTTGGCGGAGTCGACGCGGTTGAGCATCCAGAACGTGTGGCGCAGCTCGTCTCGGAGCTCGGGCGTGGAGAACGGGAACTTCCTCTGCGTGGTGAGCGCGTCGAGGAAACGGGCGACGTCGTCGTTGTGCAGGAAGTACCCGCTGGCGTTCGTGGCGAAGAACTCGTTCAGGTCGAAGGCGTACTCCACGGTCTCGCCGTCGATGTCCACGCCGCGCCTGACCTCGTCCAGGATGATGTCGGACATCTGGTAGGTGAGCATGTTGAGGCGCGGCAGGTCCGTGTAGGGGTTCGACAGCTCCTCGTCGTCCCAGTTGCGCTTGGCCCTCTGCTCGTCGGCGTAGGTCCAGTTGAAGATGGCGTCCTCGGGGAACTTCTCGTTGGCAATGGCCTTGAAGGGCGTGCCGGAGAGGTGCAGTGTGAACTTGCGCTTTATATGATCGAGCGCCACGTCGGTCTTGAGGGTGTCCACGCCCTCGTGCGCCTCGTCGATGATGAGGACGTCCCACTCGAGTTCTGCCACATGGGCGAGCTTGTCGTACTTTCCGCCGAAGTCGATGGCGCCCTTGAGGTCCTGCAGGCTTACGAACTCGATGAAGCCCTCAGGACCGCCCCTTTGGAGACCGTCGAGGTACTGCTCGCGAGAGAGGCAGTAGGGCTTCTCCTGCAGGGCGCTTGCGGAGCTGATGAACGCCAGTCCCGATTCGGTCCCGACAAACTTGACGTAGTCGTCGTACCAGGAGTTGGCGATTGCGGGGCGGTTGGTGACGATGAGGACCTCTTGTGCGCCCAGGCGTCGGCAGAGGTCGTAGCCCGTGAGCGTCTTGCCGAAGCGCGGCTTGGCGTTCCACAGGTACTCGCCGCGCTCGTGGAGGCGCGCGTAGTCGGCTGTCTGCCCAGAGGCCCTCTCCTGCTCGTCGCGCAGGCGGTAGTCGATGGTCGCGGGCGCGTCCTCGACGACGCCGTGGTTCTCGCGGAACTCGTAGAAGTGCTGGTGCGCTGGGTCGGGCTCTATCTCGAACCACTCGGTGCCGGGCTTGTTCGCAATGTCGAGTCTGCGCAGGTAGCCGTGGAAGTCGGTGTCGTGGAAGGTCTCGCCCGTGTCCTCGTAGGTCGCGTTGCCGCGCCATTCGAGCCTGTAGACGACGTCTGCGGTGTGGGTCTGCTGCGTGAGGCGCGTCTTGACGTTCTGCTCCGTGTAGCCAATCTTGGTCCAGCCGTCGTGGCGGGCGATCTCGGGCGTGGTGTAGGCGTATATCTGCGGCAGAGCTGGGCGAGATATCTTGATGAGCCCGCTGATGTCGGTGACGGCCATTGCTAGTCCATCTCCTTCACGTGGGACTCGATGAAGGCAATTTCCTTGTCAGTGAGTTCGTATTTCGCGTAGAGCTGCTGGTCGATCTCGGGGATGGACTTCGACCAGTCGATGTCAGAGGCTGACGTGAAATCTTGGAGAGGGATAAGAGCCCATTTTTCTGTGGTGTTGTGCTGCGTGATTTTTAAGATGCCAAGCAGAATACGGACGAGCTTCGTTTTAACATACTTAAGAACCGCTTCGGTCTCATCACGCTGGTCAAAAGCGCCAATACCCAGAAACGATTGAGTATACCCGATGAGGGGTTCTCCGATAAGGGGTGCCGATAGCACTTCCCCCAAGGCACCCGACCCATTAGCCATTGGGAGGACAACTTTGTACTTGTCAAGGTTACCATTGTCCTCGACATATTTGCGATGTATCCACTTGAGGGCACGCTTATTACCCGGCTGCGTGAGCCCCAAGATGCGTATTGCCTCATCTGACTGGCGCTCGTCGCTAAAGCAAGCCAGTTTGTTGAAGGAACTGGTGACGATTCGCCGCTCTCGTCCATCGCTACTTATACAGTTCCTTGCTTCCGGAAAATCTTTATAAAGCACATCGAGATTGAACCTATTTTGCAGGAACATAGAATCTGAGATGCATCCTTCATAAAGCGATGAGGAAACCTTTTGCCTAATCGACCGCAACTCTTCGAACGGAGTGAACACTTCGATAGGCCCGAGTGTGCGGTAATCGTCGCGGAGAGTGACGCACACCCCCCCTGATATCGGTGTTAGGAAATATTCTGGAGCTATCTTGCTCATACCTAAGAACCTCAAGATGAGGGTCGGCAAGCATCTTGCGATTCCATGCCTTGGGCGTCTTTCCAGCGTTAAAAAGGAACCTGCTAGGTGTGATGAGCTCGACATGCTCACCTACCTCATAAGACTCATCCATAAAATAGTTATAGATTGGCTTATCACTTGTTCCTTCAACCGTTTCCTGATATGGGGGATTTCCAATCACTGCATAGAACTTTTTGGCCATGGGGTATGCCTTACCTTTCAAAGACGCGAATTCGAACGGTTTGTTTTCTTGCCAGTCGTATATGAGGCAGAGGGGCACCGTCTCCTCAGATGCATCCGCCTCGGTTTCGCCAGCTGTTTCATCTAACGGCAAGTCATCAAGAAGATCGAAGAGCGATAGCTGCATGGGTTCGGGCGCGGGCTCCTCGTAGCTAGGAAGCGCCGACTGGACGATGGCGTCCATCTTGTTGGTCGGTACTGCGCAGGTGAGACCGTTCATCTGCCAGAAATTCCACGATACAATCCATGCGGCCTGATCCATCTCCTCATCGGTCAGCCCTGCACCCCAACGCTTCAACAGGTGCTCGCAGAATGTCTCGAACACGTTGATGCGCGCGAGAAGGAGATTGTCCCCTTGGTACTCGAAACCATAAGAGGCTTTGAGGGCCATAAGGGCCCGTCTCACCCACTCCTTACGGGTCTTCGTTTTCTCGGTTACCACGCGTAACTTGCGGTCGAGAAAGCCGATGCGATCGCCCACGGGGAGCGGGTTGCCAAAGACCGTGTCGTAGCGCGAGCACACGAAGGGAGCCTCTCCGCAGGTAATCTCCAGTCGGAGGCTCTCGACGTAGGCGTGCCAGCCGTGTCCCTTTGCCCTGGGGAAGGTGATTGGCTCTGAGGTTGTGATCCACGCCCGGTCATCCTCAACGTTGAAAACGTCTCGCGCGCCAAACCAAGCGGCATCGATGTCGTTGTTCATCTGATTACATAGCCAAGACGGCGAGAACACCTCAGCACGGATTCTTGTGCGCTGGGACTGGCGCTCCAGCTCCTTGGCGATGCGGGGCTTGATGACACCGGAGGATAGGCCGGTTATCTTGTCGACGGTGATCTCGTCGTCGCCCATGTATCCGTCGCCGAGCGCCTCGTACTCGCTGTCTGCCCAGATGATGTTATGGCCGGTGGTGCGGTCCTTAAGCAGCGTCTCTAGGACCCTTGTCGGATAGCGTGAGTCGAAGCTTTCGATGAAGCCAGAACCAGCGGTATGTCGTCCATCGAGCCCCACTGCCTACTGCCTCTTCTTAACGAGTTCTTTGATCATGTACATGTGCGCGAAGGCGCTGAGGCTCACGCCCTTAAGGGTGGCTGACTTCTCGCCGACGTCCCGCAGGTTCTTGGGAATCCTACTCGCGATGGCGGTCGTGTCGCCACTGACGAGGCACTCCTGCTTTTCGGTGTCGTTCGCACCCGTTTCGACGAGGTCAGAGTACTTCATCAGCCGGCCTTCATATGAGTCGCAATGCAATACATTTGTATTCTATTTTATCACTGGTAGCAGATTGAAGACTGAGGTGCTCGTGGCACAACAGTATATGCTTGGGCTTCCTCAGGCTTTGGTTCACCGTACAATAGCCTTACGCTCAGGAAAGGAGGAAACCATGGCGACAGTCCCTAAGGCGAGGACCGAAAAATCCTATCGTATGGACATCCGGCTTACGCAGGCACAGCGGGAGGAGTTCGAA
>ERZ773099.1810-NODE-1810-length-15421-cov-13.313289_pt1 | contig 15421 bp, 14 predicted proteins | sample MGYA00511120_ERZ773099 | MGnify/ENA primary metagenome ERZ773099 (study PRJEB29015, sample SAMEA2738012) | human oral metagenome | biome: human oral; feature: human-associated habitat; material: dental | place: China | collected 2104 ... | reverse complement strand
CGGACTGAACCTGCTGGGTTTCGCCCTCATGACGGTCCGCGACGAACTGGCCGAGACCACTTCCCCGGAGCCCGGTGGTCACACGATCCTGAAAACAAGAATCAACGATAAACCTCCCGTCGATGCGCTGCACGAATGACGGTGACCAGCAACTCACCATCATCGATCTCGTAGATCACCCGGTAGTCGCCAACGCGTATCCTCCACGCCGATTGCCCATCGACGAGCTTCCGCGACCCGAACGGATGGGGATCATCGGCAAGGTCTTCGATGGCATCCAGCACACGGTCACGGGCAGGACGGGGAAGCTTCCGCACCTGCCGCGCAGCTGCTGCCGTGAACTCGATTTCATAGGTCACGATGGCAATTCAGCCCGAAGCTCGGCGAGAGAGATCCTCGTACCGTCGTCTTCCTCCTTGGACCTGCGATACGCAGCGATGTCTTGATCCATCTCGTACGCCTCCAAGGCTTCGAGGTCTTCGACGCCAACCACCACGGCAGCCAGTTTCCCGTTACGGGTGACCCCGATCCGTTCGCCCGCATACATGGCGCGCCCGAGCACATCCGAGAGCTGGCTGCGCAGTTCACGAGTACTCACTTCACGCGTAATGGTTTCCACACAGCCAATAGTAGCAATTGTGTACACAGATGCGGCGGCTGGTTTCACCCCACCACTCCCGCAGCCGCCGCGACCCCGACCGCGTGGAAGACGACGCCCGAGCCGGCCCCACCGGCCATCCTCCACACGCGGTGGACGACCCCGAGCACCAGATCCCCGACCTGAGCGGCGCAGGCGACCCCCAGCAGGAGGGCCGTGGCGGTCCCCGCCGGGGCGGCCCAGACGACCACGACCACCGCGAGGCCGAGCGGAATGGCCCGCACCGCGTACGTCGCCGCGGCGAAACGATCGGTCTGACGCCGAAGCGTGGGAGGGATGAACTGGTTGGGGCGGACGAGGGTGATCGCCGCGAAAACCACGGACAGAAGGGCGGCCACCGTGTTCAGCAGGGCAATCCACCAGGGCATAACGTTCTCCTCTTTATCGTTCAGAACTGAATGTTCTTGTTCGGATACGCTACGCGGCATGGGCGACGGAGACAAGATCCTGAATTCCGCTTCCGTGAGGCTCGGCATCCTGGGCGTTCAGGTCACCGAACTCGCCCGGCAACGCCTCGAGCCCCTCGGGCTCACTCCCAAGCAGGTCGGTCTGATGGCCTTCGTCGATTCGAGGACCAAGGCCTCGCAGCGGGAGATCGCTTCGGGCATGCGGGTGGCACCCAGCCTCGTGGTCACCCTCGTGGATCAATTGGAAGCTTTGAAGGCCGTCACGCGGATTCGCCGTCCCGGTGACCGCCGGGTGCAGGAGATCTCGCTCACCGAGGTCGGCAGGAAACTGCTGTCGGAGGCCCTCGTCGTGGTTCGCGCCCTCGACGAGAACCTGACCGCGCACCTCGCCGACGGGGACCGCCGGGCCTTGGACAGGACCCTGGAGGCCGTCGAGAACGGCCGCTGGCTTCCCGACTCGATGGGACGGAGGTCAGCCGACTGAACCGGACCTGACGAAGGCCTCGGCGTCCTTGACGTAGATCATCAGCGCCTGCATCGTGCTTCCCGACAGGTCACCCCCCTGTTCGAGGGTTTTGCCGACCGCGTCCAGTTCCGCGCTCCGCCTGACCACCTGTTCGTAGACCCTGCGGGGCACCTCCTCCAACCAGCCGTTCTCGAAGGTGTCGATCCCCAGCCTCAGCGCGGCGGTGAAGTAGTGCAGGTCGGCGACGGGAACCCGGATCTCACGGCCACGGTCGTCGGCGACGACGAAATGGTCGGGAAAGTTCCTGAGCCCGGCCCGCCGGCAGAGCGGCCAGGCCAGTGCGGAGGGCACCAGGAGGGTGAGCTGCTCGGCGGCCGCGCGGTCGTATCCCTTCTCCCACAGCGCGGTGATCACCTTCTTCTCGGATCGTTTCGAGGCCAACAGCGGGATTGCGTCCAACACTCCGCACCGCGCGGTCTCATGATCCATGGGTCTTCCTCTCCGAGCCCCAAACGTGACGGCTCATTTTGGCACCCGTGACTTCCACCGACAAGCAAGCCCCCAGCACATGCACCGGGAAACCCACCTCCCGGCTTCGACCCCGCCGACGCTCGCAGGTCACCCAACCAGCGTCATCCGCCGATGAAACCGGCCTTACCGAAGAGTTCCCAGGATCTCAACCAGGGTTTCTTCTCGAGGGTCGCAGGGTTGTGTAGATCTCCACACCGGCCTTGAAGGCCAGGAACACCACCACGCTCGCCCCGCGGATGGTGGTCTGGTCAATGGCCCCCTCCATGTGAACGGAGGAGAATGCAGAACCGCCCAAAGCGATCGTCCAGCACAAGAGGATCATCACGTGGAGCATGATGATTCGTGGCCACACGAAGGCGTAGGTCTGCGCGAAATCCTTCGGCGGTTCCTCACCTCGGCTGCGTCCGACGGCCTCCACCACACAACGGATCACGAGCAGGAAGGCAGGCACCCCGAGCGCCACCCATGTGATCTCGATCCGCCACATGAGGGCGAGAAGGGCGGAGAACACCAAGTGGCCCGCGCAGAAAAACAGCATGCCGAAAGCCGTTCCGATGACCTGACCCCAGCCGCCTTCCGGCAAATGGCGGAAGACCACCATCCGGGGAATGGTCATGAGCGTCAGCAGCAGGTTCTCGAACCACAGCAGCAGAAGTATGTTGCCGGCCGGCCATCCCAACACGAGCACGCCGACCAACTGAACGGCGACGACGCAGAGCGTCAACCCGATCTCGGGAATCAGGTTTCGCCTCACGGACTTCCTCCACTTCCACGGGCACCCATCCGAAGGGTCGCATCGCGTACGCCACATCCTCGGCGAGGCTACCGCCTGTGTGGATCACCACAGAGACCAGCCATGTGTTTGACATGCGCGGCACGCATGTCAAACACATGGGACACCAGGACCTTCCCCGGCATCCGGGGCGGTACGAACGCCACCACCGCGGGACGTGCACTCGGGGCACGAACAACATCCGCGCCCTCCACTTGTTTGACATTTCCCCAGTATTTGCCGGTGTTCCCCGGTACGGTTCCATCATGAGATCGTTCTCCTCGGCATCGGTTCTCGATGACACCGGCCTGACCCTGGAACTGGCTCCTGCCCTCACGCCCCGGGGTCTCACCGAGGTGCCCGCGTTCTTCTCGGGATTCGCTGCCCAGCCGCTCGTGCTGGCCCGCGGTCTGCTCGTGCTGGCCGACGTGGCCCAGACCCGGTACTTCCAGCCGGCCCCTGTCGGCATGCGGGACCCGATCTGCACCGCCAACGGTGACCGCCTGCGGTTCGAGGCGTTCTCGGCGTGCAACACCGTCGGGGTGCGGTTGGATCTCCTGGCGGCCGCCTTCGACGGGGGCGAGATCAGCCACGGCACCACCAACGTCGACATCAACCAGCCGTTGCGGGAAACCCTCGGGCAGGTCTCGCCGTCGGAGCTGATGCACTTGGCCGTCGGCAACGACGAGCTGCGCGTCTCCACCCTCGATGCCACGCACGTGGAGCGGAAGGTGGAGCTACCGGATCGCTGGTTGAAGGCGCTCGGGTCGTCGCAGGAGTTGACCCGGGAACTGGAGCTGATCGGCGAGGCACCGGCCGTGCAGGCCCGGCAGTTCCTGGCGACGCTGCCGTCGGGTGCGGGCCGCAAGGGGCACTGGAGCATCTCGCGGATGGGAGTGAAACCGGCGCTGCGCCCCGGGAGGGGCACCGTGTACGCGGAGGGCCTGAACCGGTTGCGGGCGGCCCGTCGCCTCGGTCCGCAGGTCACGGGGATGCGGGTCTACGGTCTTCCGCAGGCACCCATGGCGGCGTCGGTGTGGGAGTTCTCGCTGCCCCACGGGCGGTTGACGTTCACCCTCACCGCCGAGTACTACCGGGGTTTCTCGGGCGAGGGCGCGTTGCTGACGAAACTGGCCGCCCCCACCGCCGTCGACGATTCCGCTTTGATCTCGGCCTGCCTGGCGTTCGAGCCCCGCATCGAGATCGCCTCGCTGGTCGCGGAGACCGGGTTGGACGAGGAACGCACGGGGCAGGGCCTGGCGGTGCTGGCCGGCGACGGCAGGGTGGGTTTCGACCTGTACGAACAGGCCTACTTCCACCGGGAGCTGCCCAGCGACGCCGACCGGGTGATCAAGGACAACCCGCGCCTGAGGCACGCGAAACGCCTCGTTACCGCCGGCGCGGTGCGGCCATTCGACGGACACCCCGGGACCTTCCGCGTGCGGGGTGACCACGACGAGTACATCGTCCGCACCGGACCGCCGAGTTGCACCTGCCCCTGGTGGCGGGGACACGCGGGGTCGCGGGGAGTGTGCAAACACATCCTGGCCGTCGAGCTGAGCAGGGCGCCCACCGAACACTGCTGATTGATCGGGAAACAAGAACATGGCAGAGAGGTCGCTCACCCCGGAGGAGCTGACGCTTGATCGCGTCGTGAACCGAAGCAGGACAACCGGGGATCTGCTCGACGAACTGGACCGGCTCTCGCCGGAACAACGCGCCCTGGCCAAGAGATCACTACCGTTGCTGCGCAGCAGGGCACCCTTCGGTTCGGAGTATCGCTGCATCGTGTTGGCCGCCTTCCTGAACGCCACACCCGCACAGCTGGTCGCCACCCTGACCGAGTGGTCCATCCGGCAGCTCGCAAACGACAGGCCGGCGCACGACTACGTTGCAGAACGAATCTCAACCCACGACGAGAACTGGGCACGCAGGTTCGTCGCGACCGCCCTCAAGAAGGTCAGCCTGGGCGAGCACCTCCCCCCCTTGCTGGATCCACTCATCAACACCTTCGAACTGCCCCTGCCCACGGATCCCCGCTACTGGTTGGGCTGGATGCGAAACCACTCGGCACCCACCCACGACTGCCGCTGGGAGAAAAGGTTCATCGCCGCCTGCGCCGCACCCAACACCTTCGTGGTTCGTCTCAGTGACAAAATCGCCTACCGGGAACGGATCTCCCGCGACATCCAGAACCTGCGCGCCGTCGAACCCACCGACGACCCGGCCCTGCTGCGGGCCCTGCTCCAGATCTTCACCCGCGGTGACCGGGAAAACGCCCAACGAGTCGCGATGCTGTGGCTGGAGGGACTCGGCCTGGTCCCCCTGCTCCCGACCGAACGAAGCCACGTGCTCACGGCCCTACCCAGAGCCGGCGGCTCCTTCGTGAGGCTGGCCGTCAAACAGCTGCTCTCCACCGACCTCACCGACACCGACCTCACCGACCTGGCGCTCACCGTTCTGCCGCACCAGCAGAAAGGCCTGAGACGCGCCATGATGAAGGCCGTCTCCCGGCTCCCCACACCGTCACGGGACCTCCTTGACGCGGTCCGGCTGATCGCGACGCAGCAGGACACCACCAGCGCCGCGCTGGCGGAACAGCTCCTGGAGCACTGGGGCCACGGCACCGGCGATGCCCCGGAGGCACCCGGGCAGCAACCGCCCCCCGATTCCACCGTCGCCGACCATTCGGAAACGAGAACAAGGAAACCCGGTCTGTGGCGCGCGCCCGCAGGCCGCTGTCCACAGCCGCTGCGCAGCCTCTCGAGCGCCACCCTTGTCCTCCACGATCTCGATCTGGAGACGCTGATTGTGAAACTTGAGGCGGACCGGCGCGGCAACCCCGGCCTTCAGGAGCACGCCCTGGCCGCTCTCGTGGCGACGGCACACGTTCGCGGCCCGAACCGGGTCAGGCACGCGGTCCGCACCAGCATCAGGTACGTCAATTCCAACAGATCACTCCTGGCCCGGCTTCTGCAGAAACTGGGCAGACGCACCGACGGCGAGCCGGGGCGCCCGGTGACGTCGGACTCGAAACCTCTGACCTTCCTTCCCGCACAGCGGGTCGTCGACGTCCTCAGCCGGCTCGGTGAACTGCCCTGCCTGCTGTCCACCCCCACCCACACCGACTTCCACATCGCCTGGAACGTGTTCGCCAGGCGTGCACGGCACTACCGGAAAGCCGGGGTGAAGGTGCTCCCCACGGACGTCGCCGTCGCCCTCGCGCGACTCGACCGCACGGAAACACCCGAGGACCTGTCCGCATTCGAACAACCCATCCACAACGTGACGGCAAACCTCGCAACGGTGATCGATCACTGGCGCAACCACCCGGCACGACCCGGTGAGCTGCGATTCCTGCCCACCCCCGAGGCGCGGGACGGGGTCGCTTCACCCATGCACGTGGAGGTCGACGGTGACGAACCCGCCGTCCATGAGCTACTGGGTATCCGCAGCCACTGGACGCTCCCCTACCGGCCGGTCCATCCCAGTCAGGAGGATCCGTGGGTGTTGGTGCTGCTGCCCGAGCATCCGACCCGCCCCGCCGGGCTGGCGCTCCAGGCCGCGGGAACGTTCGCCCTCAACATCTTCGAGCACATCGTGGCCACGGCACCCCGATTCGGGCCGGTCACGTCCTTCGTCTCCCTGGTCCTGACCTCCGAGGCGACGCAGAAGGAACGCGACCGCACCGCCGCCCTGATCCTCACCGCCTGGGACGAGGAACGCCTCACCCCCGACGACCTCGTCACGGCCTGGAACAGCCCGTGGCGGAGGTCCTGGAGGATTTCGGTCCCGAGGATCGCCATGACACTGGGGCGCATCGCCGACGCGGGTGGCCTAGCCCTCGTGTGGCCGCTGCTGACCAGCATCGCGGAGGAGATCGCAGGCCAGGACATGATCCCTGCCCCGGAGTCGACGGTCCTGGAAGCGGTGCTGCACCACCTACCCGAGGCGCAGGCCGCGGGGATCACCGTCAACCTGCCGAATACCACCGCCCTGGCGACCCGGACGGTTCCCCTCAAGGCCGTGAAGATCGCACAACTGATCGTGCAGGCCCTGTGATCCGGAGGAAGAAACATCGGGAAGTCACGGCCGGGCACGCTCCCAATCTGCCACCGGCCCCGGGACGACGGTGAACAGCGGATGCGCACGCAGATCCACGAACGCGGGGAATCCGGGAACCCGGTCGGGTGAGCGCTCCTTCAGTTTGGCGAGCAGGTGGGAGGCCTCGACGTCGAGCTGCCCGCGGGTGACGGTAAGCGTGAGCACGCTATCGGGTTTCGTGATCCGGATGACATCGAAGCGGTATCCCCGCCGCGCGGCCTCGTCCGCGAGCCCCCGCAGGTAGGAACCGATCCCGGCCAGCGGATCGTCGAGGACCCGGAACCTGGCGAGCTGCGGATGCCGGATGTAGCCGACGGTCTGCCCCGCGAGGACTTTCTGCGCCAGCAACGACTCCCGCCAGCAGGCGACCAGCCCCTGCCTGTCAAGGTATTCCGGATGCAACGACCAGATTCTCATCAGACCTCCCGGATGGTTCAGCAGGATTCAACGGATACCACAACGATCGACGACGCTGCCCGCTCCCGTCGCGATTGTTCTCGTTTGGCGGGCGAAACGCCGAGTGGTGTTGTCCACCATCACGAGCTCACTAAACTTACCAGTGGTGGAACATTCGCCATCCTCAGTTCCTGGCTCATGTTCTGCTCAGATCAACCACTCATAAGTCGGGGGTTCGTCCGGTACCGGACGAACCCCCGTCCCCTATTCCCACCCAGCCGGCCTCCCACGGGATCCCCGGAACCGGCCGACCCCCTCGGCACCGCTCCACTCGCACCCCGGCGCGCCACCGCAGGGCTCGCGAGCAAACATTGAGACGTTGTGACATCGAGCACCCGGAACAACAGGAGCAGCAATGCCGGACACCCCGTGGGACCGACACCGATTCGACGCCTTCCTGAAGGCACCCCAGGACCTCGAAGGGCTCGTCGCCGCCATCGACGCACTGCCGCCCGCCGACCGGGAGGCCGCGTCGACGGCTCTGGACCGCGAGCTTCCAGCGCTACGGCACCGCCTCAAACAGGAAGGGCACCGCGACCACGCGACGGATGTGGGTCCCTGGCATCGCGGCATCGTCCTGGTCACGTTGCTCGACTCCACCCCGTCCCAGGTCGCGAGCATGGTCACCGCATGGTGGGTCTGGAAACTGTGGGAGAACGAGGAGGTCTTCGGTCGGGTGCGGGAAGCCCTGCTGGCCCGTGACCGCGACTGGACCCAGCAGCTGGTCGACGCCATCCTCGACAGACCCGATGTCGGCATCCACACCCGGCTGGCGCATCCTCTCGTCGTCACCCACAACCTTCCCCTGCCCACCCAGCCGGAGTACTGGCAGCTCTGGGCACACGAACTGGCCATCCCTCGCTCGGAGCAACGCTGGGAGGAACACTTCCTGGCCGCCTGTGCCGTGCCCGACGTCCTGGCGGGGACGTCGAACGGACAGGCCGACTACGCCCGACACGTCGCGCGCTCTGCCGAGATCCTGCGAAAACTGGAACCCACGAACGACCCGGCCCTGGCACGGGCCCTGCTCCAGGTGTTCGCACGTGGCGACCGATCCGGCGCGCAACGGATGGCCTTGCTGTGGTTGGAGGCCCTCAACCTGGAAGAGCAGATCCAGGAGGCGCGTGCTCCCCTGCTGGCGGCTCTCCCGAACGCCGACAACACCGTCGTGAAGTTCGCCATCAAGCAGTTCCTGGCCCGCAACCTCGCACCGGACGAACTGACCGAACTGGCGCTGATCGTGCTGAACCGCCGGGAGAGAGCGTCGAAACGCACCCTCCTGAGGGCCCTCACCTCGCTGGACTCACCCCCGACCGAACTACTGGAAGTCGTCGGCTCCCTCGCCACCCAACCGGATGCCACCACCGCACGGCTGGCCGCCTCGCTCCTGGAACACTGGAACGCAACCGACACCACACAGCCCGTCGTCGAGGAGAGAGGTGCCCACCATGACTGACCGGGAACTCACCCCGGAGGAGACCGACCTCGTCCGGATGACCAAGGAGGCCACCAGCCTTGGACACCTCATCAAGGAACTGGAGTCGATGGCCCCCAAGGAGCGGGCGGCGAGGTCGCAGGTGTTGAAGAAGGGCCGTCGCGCCATCAAGGCTGCGCTGACCGACGAATGGGGGTTCCCCGACACACGCCTGATGCTGCTCACCGCCGCGCTGGGCAGCACCCCCGCCCAGACCGCGGCGGCGTTCGATTTCTCGACGGTCACCTCCCTGAGACGCGAAGACGCCATCGACGAGACGGTGGCCCTGCTCGCGGGCCGGGGCGCGGACTGGGTGGAGAAACTCGTGGCGGCCCTGCTGAGGAAACGCGACAACCTCTGGCAGATCAGCCACCTCGTCGGCCCCCTGTGCGTCGCCCTGGATCTGCCGCTGCCCGGGGCGGACCACACCAACTACTGGACGGGCTGGTCCAGCAACAACTCCGATCCCACGCCCGACACGCGCTGGCAGGAGCACTTCCTGCAGGCCTGCGAATCCCCGAACGCCCTCACCTTTCCCGGCCTCGACAGGGACGAGTCCGGCATCCGCGAGAAGGCGAAGGCCCTGCGGAAACGGGAACCCACGAACGACCCCGCCCTGCTGGACGCGCTGCTCCGGGTCGTCGAACGCGGCGACCGCCCCACCGCGCAGCAGGCCGTCGCGCACTGGCTGCGGGCGCTGGATCTGGAGGGCCTGCTCGCCGCGGAGCGGCCCCGCCTGCTGGCGGGCCTGCCGAACGCCGACAAAACCGTCGTGAAACTCTTCACCGGATGCCTGCTGGCCGACGGCCTCGGCGACGACGACCTGACCGCCCTGGCCCTTGACGTCCTGGTCCGCAAGGAGAAGGGCATCAAACGCGACGTCCTGAAGGCCCTCCGCGGGTTGGGGGCGCCGTCGCAGGATCTCGTCGGAACCGTCGAGGCGCTGGCCGCCGACGCGGATACCGCCACCGCCGAACTGGCCCGGGAACTCCTGGAAGGCTGGGACGCCGCCCCGCCCGAGGAGGAGCCGCTCGGGTTGTGGCGGGAACCGTCGCTGCCGGCGCCGGAGCTTCTTCCCGAGTTCACCGACGACGCCCTGGTCCTCGACGAACCCGCCCTGCTGGCGCTGCTCACCGACATCGACACCTGGTGGCGGTTGAGCGCTTTCCGCTACGAGCGTCTCCTCGCGACCCTCGTCGCCACCGCCCACGCCGGCGGCCCCGAACATCTGGTCCGGCTGATCGGGAGGAACGTGTCGCCGGACGGCTGGTGTGGTTTCCTGACCCGGCTGGTCGTGTGCCTGGGCGATGGCACCATCGTCCCCGGCCAGGGTATCCGGCCCGCCGCCTCGCAGGGTGGTCCCCTGTCCTTCCTCGCTGCGCAGCGGGCCCGCGACATCTTCGGACTGCTCGGCGAGCTGCCCTGCCTGCTGTCCACCCCCACCCACGAGGGGTTCCACATCTCCTGGGAGGCCTTCCGGGAACGGGTCGGCAGGTTCCGGGAGGCCGGGGTGGAGCTGGTGCCCACCGACGTCGCCGTGGCCCTGGCCCGCCTCGACCGCACCTGCGCCCCGCGGGATGTCTCCGACCTCGACCTGCCCATCCGCGGCATAGAGGTCCGCCTGTCCGGGGTGCTCGCCCACTGGCGCGATGCCGAACCCCGCCCCGGCGTGCTCCGGCTCAGCCCAGCCTCCGGGGACGACCACCCGTACCTGAACCGCCCAGTCGCGAGGCTGATCGCCGACGGCGACGAGCCCGGCACGTTCGAGCCGCTCGGGCTGCGCAACGCCTGGGCGGAACGGTTCCACCCGGATCGCAGACTCTACTGGGAGAGGGTGCGGGACCTGCCCGAGGCCTGGCCGGAACCGGACCTTGACGCGGTGATCCGCTTCCAGTCGATGGGGAACGACGGCACCGAGGTTCACTTCCAGCCCAGCGGCTCAATCTTGTACGACTCGGACTCCGAGGCCGCCCTGACGCTGCTCCCAGAGCACCCGACCCGACCCGCGGCGCTGGTCCTGCAGGAGCTCGGGCACAACCATCCCACAGATGCGGTCGCCGGTTTCCTCCCGGTCACGGCGGTGGCGGGGCGATTCGGACCGGTGCTGTCGTTCGTCGCCCTCGCCGTGATCTCGGGGGCGGCACTGAAGGACCGCGACCGCGTCGCCGAGGCCCTCCTGACCGCCTGGGACGAGGGCCGCCTGCACCCCGGCGACCTCGTCGACGCCTGGCGGAGCCCCTGGTGGGACGAGCTCAACGACATGCCGCGGGCAAAATATGAGACCTGGCCCCATTCGCCTGCGAAAACGGTGACGGTCCTGTGCACCGTCGCCGACGCCGGCGGGTTGGCCCTGGCATGGCCGTTGCTGGTGGCAATCGCGGAGGAACTCGCGGGGCAGCGGAAAACCACGGCAGCGACGGCGACGGCACTGGAGGCGGTGCTGCGTTACCTCCCGGAGGTGCAGGCGGCGGGGATCGCCGTCGATCTGCCGAACGTCGCGGCACTGGCCACCCGGAAAGGCAACAGCAAGGCGGTGACGGTCGCGAGGCGGATCACCAAAATGCAGGGGTCCTGAGATTCACCGGTCGGTGCAGCCACGTAATATGACGTCCAATCGAAGGGAGAGGTGGCCATGGCTCGTGCTGATCTTCTTTTGGACCTCGTGGAAGCGGAACGACGAGGGGACCGCACCCGTTTTCGGGGAATCGTCGAGGCGGTGATCGCGGAGGAACGCGCCAACCAGCACCACCTCCTGGCCGATCGCCTGTCAGAGCTGATCGTCTCCACGGGCCAGTCCGCGATCCGGGATGACCATGCCGCTGCGATGCGCGATCTGCTGCACGAGGTGGTGCCGGATCGCCGTTTGGCCGATCTCGAGCTGGCGAAAGTGCCCCAGCGGGTGGTCACTGAGCTGATCGAAGAGCATCAACGCGCCGATCTGTTGCGAAGCTACGGCATCGAGCCTCGTCATCGGCTCTTGCTGTCCGGTCCTCCGGGCAACGGCAAGACCAGCGTTGCCGAGGCCATTGCGGCCGAGCTGATGCTTCCGTTCTACGTCATCCGTTACGAGGGTGTCGTCTCCAGTTTCCTCGGGGAAACTGCCGCCCGTATCGACAGTGCCTTCGAGTTCGCCCGTACCCGTCGTTGTGTGCTGTTCTTCGATGAGTTGGACACCATCGCCAAGGAACGTTCCGACCAGCACGAAACCGGCGAGATCAAGCGGGTGGTCTCAACCCTGTTGCTCCAGATCGACCGGCTCCCCGCGCACGTCATATTCGTCGGGGCCACCAACCACGAGGAGCTTCTCGACCGCGCGGCTTGGAGGCGTTTCCAGACTCACGCAAAGCTGGAAACTCCCAACCGTGCCCAAGCGACACGGTTCCTAGAGAAACTGGCCTCCCGGTTCGGCGGTGACCTTGGCTTCGCCCCGCGCACCCTCGCCGAGAAACTCGTCGGGGCCAGTTTCGCCGAACTCGAGGAGTTCGCGATGGATGTTCGTCGCAGGGCCGTGCTGGAGCTGCCCGACGCTAATCTGCGTCGCATCGCTCGGGAGCGCCTTGAGAACCGGCATTCCCGGGAAACATCATGACCTCCGATCAATATCCTCTTCTGACTTTCGGTCCGCCACAGCTGTCCGACCGCAGCAAACGATTAAGCAGCAGACCTCCCCGGGTTTCCAACCCCGGGGCGCAACGACAGGCTCATAGACTCGGCCCGCGATTCCGCGATCTGAAGTCTGCCTTCGACGCCAAACGGGTTGAACTTGGAAGGAAGCTTCCCGACGAAACCGACCCGAGCATGGTTGTCGTCCTGGATCTGGCAGATAGTGTGCAGGACTTCCAGAATGCCGTGAACCGAATCGAAGGATTCGAGTTCCTCTCGGAGTGGGTTGGCGATGAAACCGACCCCGATGACGACTTTCACAGGGTGGATCCTAAAAAAGGCCGCATCGCCGGCAAGATCAAGCATCCTTTGTACATGATCATGTCGAACGCCAAGGCCGCGGATGAATTCGTGAGCCTGTTCAACCGATGGAAGCAGGATCCTTCTGCAAAATTTGATCGGGGGTTGGCAAAATTCAGGAAGGCGTTTGAGGTACTGGCTGATGTACGCCATTGGGGACCCGAGGATCGCATCCGAGAAACCGGCTTGACTGATTTCTGGCGGGAGCGCCTGGAATCGGCGGGTCAATCGCTCGCCCCGGTCATGGTTGAGATCGAACTCTGGTACCGCAAGGAGCAGCGACTACGCACCGAGGCTCAACAGCACGTTGAACACGTCATCCATGAGGCGAAAGGCCGCATCCATCATCAGGCCCAGATCCCAGACATTCGGTATCACGCCCTGCTCGCCGAGCTGCCCATCCAGCAGGTTCATGCCGTGCTGGACAAAGGTGCCGATGCGATCCGTCTACTGACCACGGATGACGTCATGTTCGTCAGTCCTTTCGTTCCGATGAGCATTGGTCCACAGCTGGAAGGTGAAACGACCACGACATCTCCTTCCCAATCGACACTCCCCACCGCCTCGCCGCGAATAGCCCTGCTTGATGGGCTGCCCTTGGCAAATCATGTGTTACTGGAGGGCCGTCTCGATATCGACGACCCCGATGACCTCGCCGACATCTATCCGGTCGCTGCTCGAAGGCACGGCACCGAAATGGCTTCTGCCATCATCCACGGGGACCTTTCACGACCCGGAGAACCACTGGATCGCCGCCTTTATGTTCGTCCGATCCTGCAACCCCATGCGTGTCAAGAAGACGGCACGGCAATCATCCCGGACCGCCTCTTTCCTGATCTGCTGCACCAAGCAATCATGCGCATCGTGGATTCCGAGGAGGGTCGGCGTCCGTGGGCCCCGAGCGTTCGGATCGTAAATCTCTCGATCGGCTTTCCGGCTCGAGCGCTCACCCGCAGAATGAGCCCTGCCGGCCGCCTGCTCGACTGGCTGGCCGTCAAATACAACCTGTTGTTCATCGTCAGCGCCGGCAACCACACCGGCAAGGGCATCGCTCTTCCCGCGGATGCCGCCGGGGACGAGAAACGTGCGCGATCCGTCGCCCTGCACACCATCCGTGAAAATGCACTGCTGCACGGCATTTTTCCTCCGGGGGACGCGCTGAACGTCATCACCGTAGGAGCCCGCCCACGACGACGCGAGCGATGGTTCCGGGCAGGGATCGGACATGGTGTGGGGCATCACGCCTCCGGGCGCCCCAGCCCTTTACAGCGCGACCGGCCCAGGAGTGGGAAGGTCCGTCAAACCCGATCTGTACCATTCGGGCGGCCGGGCCTTGTACACGCGTCCCGTCACTGAGTCGGTTCCCCCCTTCGTGTCAGGGCTTGCGAGGCTCCGCCCCCGAGGGCCCGGTGTTCGGGTGGCGGTTCCCGGAAGCAGCGGACAATTGGACCGAACAGCTTTCAGCCACGGGACCAGCCACGCCACCGCCTTAGTGACGCGCGAGGCCAGTCGATTGTTCGACATCCTGGAGGCCGGAACCGACCTGCCCGATGAGCAATATCATCCGTTGCTGGTGCGGGCCCTGCTGGTGCACGCCGCCGATTGGGGAGACTGGAGCGATATTTTTCAGCAAGAGCTCAGCATGGAAAGTCAGGGCCACAGACGCAAAACGTTGACTCCCTTGTTCGGGTACGGTCGTTTGGACACCAACCGGCTCGGGCATGGGGCTGTGAACCGGGCGGTCGTCCTCGCCGGTGGTGAGATTGGACGGGATCAACGGTTAACCTACGATTTGCCCCTCCCGTCCTCGCTACACGCCAAGAGTGAATGGCATCGATTCATCGTCACACTTGCTTATGCGGCCCCAACGATCGGGAACCTGAGCCGATATCGGGCAGCAAAGGTGTACTTCGATCTCCCGGATGGAAAGATCGGGGGTGGCACAAGGACACAAGCTGACCACCATGCGGTTCGACGAGGAAGTCTCCAGCACGAAATCTTCGAAGGCTCAAAGGCCATGGTCATTGACCCAAATAAACCTTTCCGCGTCGCTGTCGAGTGCATGGATGACGCCCGGCATCTCAAGGAGGAGGAACGCGTTCGCTACGGGCTCGTCGTCTCCGTCGAAACAGCGGTTGAGACCTCCACCACCATTCACGCCGAGGTGCGCGAAGCACTCCGACTGCAGCAGCGGCAGCCCACCCGGGTGCACGCCCGGGCGTGAGGATGGTCGCATTGTCGCCCACCACCGATAGGTTCACCCCATGACCTGGGATGCTGACACGTTCACAGAGCTGATCATGGAGCCGGATTCGATCCCCGATCTCCTCGCGCGGTTCGCCACCCTGCCCGAGGCCGACCGCACATCCACGCGCCGGGCTTTCGGGAAGGCTCTGCCCGAGCTGCGCCGGACCTGACTTGTCGCAGTTGAGGTTGGGTTCGTGTCTGTGGATTGTGTTGGTGCTTGTCAGGGCGTTTTGGGTGCGTCGTGTGGGTCACTAATCGAGGGGTAGGATCTGGTAGGTGAGCCCGTTCCTGCGGAAGGTGAAGACCGCTTCCGGGGCGACAGCTGTGCAGATCGTGGTCAAGG
>ERZ773099.1808-NODE-1808-length-15433-cov-20.502406_pt1 | contig 15433 bp, 13 predicted proteins | sample MGYA00511120_ERZ773099 | MGnify/ENA primary metagenome ERZ773099 (study PRJEB29015, sample SAMEA2738012) | human oral metagenome | biome: human oral; feature: human-associated habitat; material: dental | place: China | collected 2104 ... | reverse complement strand
CCACCCCCACACCCCCTGCGAGATCCCCCACAAACCACCCACACCACCAATTACAACCTGTGAGAAAGAGCTGGCGAGTCACAAGACGCATCGGTCATGCTTCTATCTGTGACGCCCTTCGGCATCCGTCCCCCTGGCGCGCCGACCTCCATCCGCCCACCGGGATCAGCGCAATCGGCGCACAGCGCATCCGGATCCTCCCTTTTCCGACGCCCGGGCCGGGCAATGCCCAGACCGGATCACACGACATCCGCGGGCGAGCCCGCCCCCACCGGCATTGACCAGGTCCTCGGCACCGAGCCGACCCCGGAAACTCCCCGACGCCCGACCAGTAGGGCGCGTCCTTCGAAGAGTCTTTACAAGGTCCCCTCCAAGTACTCTTCCAAGACCCTGCCGACGAGGAGACCCCCTCAGCGCCCGGAACGAGCGCGGGGGCCGCTCGGGAGTCTCGGTCAGGGCTCCGTGTTCTTCGTCGTCTCGGTGGTTGCGATCATCGTCGTCCTCGTCGCAGCCGGCGCCCTTGACGACCTGCAGGGCGACAGCACTCGGACCTCAGCAGGAGGATCGAGGACGACGAGAGCCGCCGCACCGCACCCCGCTCCCACGCCAAGACACACCCGCAGCGCATCGCCGACCCCAACGGCTTCGGCCGACTCGTGGAAGCAGGCCTGGAGCATCGACCTCGGGATCGGCAGTGACGCCACCATCAGCACCTACGCCAATGACGACTATCTCGTGGTCTACGACTGGGATAAGAGCAACAACCAAAAGAGCAGACTGCGTGGATACAGCCTCACCGACGGCCGACCCCAGGAGCTGTGGTCGACCTCGGCCGGTGAGCTGAAGGGCCTGACCTCCTCGGTTGCCGTCACGGATGGGAGCCTCATCGACCCGGCCACCGGCGAGGTGACGGAGGCGCCCTGGGGCGAGTCGCACCCGGTCCTGGTCACAGACGACCTCATCATCACCTGCAGCACCTCGTCTGTCTGCGCCGGTTGGGATTCCAGCAGTCCAGCCCTGACCCAGCGCTGGGGCCCCGTCACCTTGCCCGGGAATCATCTTCCTCGCTTCGACCGCTACGGCATCACCGGGAATACCAGCACCGGTTATGCCTTGGCGAGAGTCAGAGATACGAATGCGCGCGCGGACTCCATTGCATTCGTCTCCCTGGAGGATGGGAGTATCGGGACCACCCTTCCCGAGGAGGACGGGGACAAGCTTTTCGCTCCCGCCGACGATGGATGGCTCCAGCTCGGAGCCGCACAAGGTGCCCAACGGCCGATCACAGCTCTAGAGCCTGATGGCACCGAGAAGGAGACCTACACCGCCTCCCAGTACGCGTACGCGCTGCTGCTCACGGACTCCGGTTCCGGCCTCCCCTCCCTCGATCAGTACAGGGACGCACTGGTGTCAGGGGACGTCTCGTGGGCCTCGCTCATCTTCGATTGCAGGCCCAACACCTGCGAACTCGACCAGCACGCGATACCCGGCACAGACAACGATACGAGGTCGTCACCGATGAATGCGGGTGACGTCACCGCAGCGGTGAGTGAGCGATATCTGATCATGAGCTACGGCTCCATGAGCGGTCGCGTGCGCATTATCGATCGTGAGAAGAAGAGCGTCGTCCCCGAGGGGGAATCGCTGTACGGACATCGTGCCCATACCGTGGTCGCGCGCGCGGACCTCCTCATAGCGGTCGAGGACGGCGGCCTGGCCGCCTACACGCCTCCCGGCTGAGCCGCTGCTGGGCAGGCCCCAACCCCGGACTGCTCCGCCTCAGGCCTCGTCGAGACTGGCCACGCGAGCGGCGGCGCGCTCAGCGGTCCACACGTCTCCGGGCAGCTCGCCGGGCAGCAGCGGGTTGCCGGTCGCCACGAAGGCCGGCTCCGAAACGCCCCGGGCCCGCTGACCGTCGTAATCGCGCAGGGTGGCGAAGACCCAGCGGCTCAGCCACAGGACGGCGATGAGATTGAGGATCGTCATGAGCGCCAGGGAGATGTCGGCCATGACCCACGCCAGCTCCAGGGCGACGACAGCGCCCAGTCCGGTGGCGGCCGTCATGGCCAGGCGCAGGATCACGCTCGAGGTGCGGCCCCCGCCGAGGTAGGAGACGTTGATCTCGGCGAAGGCTGAGTATCCGAGCACGCTGGAATAGGCGAAGGTGAAGACCACGAAGGTCATGAAGCCGACGACCCAGCCCCCGGGCAGGGCGTCCGCCAGCGCGTGCTGGACCAGTGTGGTCTCGGCCCACTCGGGTTCCACCCCGGGGGTGTAGACCTGCGGCGAGGCGAGCAGCACCGTCAGTCCCGTGGCCGTGCAGATGACGATCGTGTCGATGAAGACGCCGAGGGCCTGGATGAGTCCCTGGGTGACGGGGTGGGCGACATCGGCGGTGGCGGCGCCGTTGGGCGAGGAGCCCTGGCCGGCCTCGTTGGAGAACAGGCCGCGCTTGGTGCCGTTCAGGAAGGTGGCGAAGAAGCCGCCCGCCGTGCCGGCCAGGCCCGCCTTGAGGTGGAAGGCGCCGGCCACGATGTCGACAAGCACCCCGGGCACCCGCGGCGCCGAGACGATGATGACCACGAGGACGACGCCGAGATAGGCCACCGCCATGAGCGGCACGAGCCATTCGGTCACCCGGGCGACCACACGCATGCCGGAGAGCAGGATCGGAGCGGTGATGGCCATCAGGGCGATCGCCGTCACCGTCGTCCCGACGCCGTGGCCCTCCTGGAGGGTCAGGGCGATGGTGTTGGACTGGACCATGGGGAAGATCAGGCCGTAGGAGAAGACCAGCATGGCGGCGAAGACGACGCCCATGATCCGGCCGAGCCGACTGAGGCCGCTGCCGCCCCTCAGGCCCAGGCCGCGCTGCATGTAATAGGCGGGGCCGCCGCGGAAGATGCCATCGGCGCTGCGCACCTTGAAGACCTGGGCGAGCGTCGACTCCGCGAAGGAGGTCGCCATGCCGAGCAGGGCCACCACCCACATCCAGAACAGGGCCCCGGGGCCGCCCAGGGTCACCGCGAGCGCGACCCCCGCGATATTGCCGGTTCCCACGCGTCCTCCCAGCCCGATGACGAAGGCCTGGAAGCTCGACAGGCTGCCGCGCTGGTGGCGCGAGCGCGCAACCAGATGAACCGCCCGGGAGAACAGGCGCATCTGGACGCCGCGCGTGCGGATCGTCAGGTACAGGCCGGCGCCGAGCAGGACCCAGATGAGGATCTTCCCGGAGACGAGCTCCTCGAATGCGGACAGGCCCTCCGTGAGGTCGGTTCCTGCCAGAACGGGCAGCGCAGCGGACACGAGGGCCTCCATCGATCGGGAGTGGGGCGCGCCCGACAGTACAGGACGCCCTCCCCGACGGCGCGGGGCGTCCGCCAGGCGTGCTCGTGCTCTCGGCGCGGGGCGCCCCCCCTTCCCCGACGGCGCGGGGCGTCCGTATCCGGGAGCTCCGGGAATACCGGGATTACCGGGAATACGGTCCCGGACGCTCATATGACACCTGTCACGCCAAGCCGGTGATAGCGCTCAGTACCGGGCGAAACCGGTCGGGGCGACGCTCAGGGCATGAGCAGCACACCCGCCTCCCCCGTCATGACAGGCGCCGCGGCCGGCCCGGCCGGCCCGACCCCCGACAAGCCGGCCGTCCGCGTGCGCGGTCTGCGCAAAACCTTCGGCCCCGTCGTCGCCGTGGACTCCCTGGACCTGACGGTCGCCCCCGGCGAGGTCGTCGCCTTCCTGGGACCGAACGGCGCCGGCAAGTCCACCACCCTCGACGTCGTCCTCGGCTTCACCCGCCCCGACGCCGGCACCGCCGCCGTCCTGGGCGTCGCCCCGCGGGAGGCGGTGCGGGCAGGACGCGTCGGCGCGGTCCTCCAGGCCGATGGGCTCAACCCCTCCTTCACGGTGCGCCAGACCCTCGACATCATCGCCTCCCTCCAGCTGCGCATACCCGACATCGAATCGGTGATCGCCCAGACCAGGCTGGAGGGGCTGCTCCGCAGGAAGATCTCCCAGTGCTCCGGCGGCGAGATCCAGCGCGTTCGCCTGGCGCTGGCGCTCCTGGCCCAGCCCGAGCTGCTGGTCCTGGACGAGCCGACCACCGGCATGGACCCGACCGCCCGCGCCGCCTTCTGGGAGATGATGCGGCGGGAGACGGCGCAGGGCCGGGCGATCCTCTTCGCCACCCACTATCTGCAGGAGGCCGCCGACGTCGCCGACCGCATCATCATCATCGACCGCGGCCGCCTGGTCGCCGAGGGATCGGTGGACGAGGTACGGGCGCTGGGAGAGGGCACCACGGTGACCGCGACCTGGCTGGGTCTGAGCGGCGAGGCGGAGCTGCGCGCCGCTCTCGCACCCGTAGCCGACTCCCTGCTGGGAATGGAGGTCCACGGCTCGCACCTGGAGCTGCGCACCAGTGCCCCGGACGACGTCGCCCGGCTCCTGCTCACCGCCACCCCGGCCGGCCACCTGGGCATCACCGCGCTCAGCCTGGAGGAGATCTTCGCCGAGCTCGTCGGCAACGACCACGGTCATGACCGCGCAGCCGCTCCCGCCGCCTGAGCCGTTCCGCTCACCGCGCCGCAAGCCCGCCCCGCGGGACCCGGGCCGCCGGCCCGAACCCACCCAACTGTCACAGCTGCAGGAAGTCTCCCAGGCAACCCAGGCAAGGAACCAGCCATGACCGCTACACCTACAACTACTACTACAACAACCGCCACCGCCTCCCCCGCCCGCAGCGGCGACCGCACCGCCGCGCCCGCTCGCCGCCCGCGCCCGTGGACCTATACGCGCATCGACACGCTCACCACCCTGTCCCGCCCCGACATGCTCTTCTTCACCCTGGTGATGCCGCTGGGCATGTACCTGTTCTGGGGCGCCCTGCAGGACTACTCCTCCTACGACGCGGGACGCGGCAACGTCGCCGCCTCGGTCATGATCAATATGTCGGTCTTCTCGGTGGCGATCGCCGCGACCTGCACGTCCTCCGGTGCCGCCATCGAGAACGCGGGCGGGTGGGGGCGCCAGATGGCGCTCACCGCGGGCGGCCTGCGCACCTATCTCACCACCAAGCTGCTCAGCGCCCTGATCGTGTCCGTCTTCCCGGTCAGCGTCATCTTCATCGCGGGTCTGTTCACGGGTGCGAGGATGGACGCGCCCTGGGTGTGGGGCGTCAGTTATCTGCTCACTCTGCTGGCAGCCGTGCCCTTCGCCTGCTACGGCCTGGCCGTGGGGCTGTGGATCCCGGCGCAGGCGGCGGTCGGCATCGCAGGGGCCTCGATCAGCATCTACGCCTTCCTCGGCCAATTGTTCATGCCTCTGGGCGGGGCGCTGCTCGCCTTCGGCCGCTTCACCCCCATGTACGGTGCCGGCTCCCTGGCGACCCGTGCGCTCCACAAGGACATCGTCTACACCGCGGCCGGCGACATTCACGAGGCCCTGTGGGTGCCGGTCGCTAACATCGCCGTGTGGAGTGTCATCTTCGTCATGGCGTGCCTGGCCGCGCATCGCCGGACGACGGCGCGCCGCTGACCGCCGGCTTCGCAGTGAGTGCCTTGAGTACCAACAGCACCCGCGCCGCAGCCGCGACCAGCACAGCCGACGCAGCCGGCACGGTCGCGGCCGACGGCCGCCCGCGCCCCTGGTACCGGCAGATCCGCCTGGACGCCGTGTGGACCGCCATCCTCCTCGTCCCTCTCTTCTTCGTCATCAGGAGCGATGACATGCCGGTGCTCCTCAAGACGGTGGGCGCCGCCGGGATCCTCGGGTTCGCCGGTCTCTACATCTGGGCCACCACGACCATGCCGATCTGGCCCGTCCCCCCGACGAAGATGAGCATTCTCGACGAGCTGCGCCCCATCGCCGGCAGGCTCATTCTGCTGACGGCCATGGCCGCCGTCTCCGGCCCATCCTTGAACTGGTGGTACGAGATCTTCTACCTGCCATATTTCTGCGCGATCATCCTGTACGCGACGACACTGCGCGTGGGCCTGACCCTCTCCGGGGGCCTGTGCCTGCTCACCGTCGTCGTCTTCGCGCTCTTCGCCCCGGGGGCGAACCTCACATGGCTGGCCACCGGCTGCACCTTCTCCTCCGCCTCCATCGCACTGAGCCGGATCGGGGCCGATGTCCAGGAGCGGCGTCAGGTCAAGGAGCGAGAGCTCGCCGCCGCGACGGAGCGCGAGGAGATCGGCCGCGACGTCCACGACCTGCTCGGGCACTCCCTGACCGTCCTGACCCTCAAGGCGGAGGTCGCCCACCGGCTCGTGCGCCGCAGCCCCGAGGCGGCAGAGCGCGAATTGGCCGAGATCGTCGAGCTCTCACGTGCCGCCCTGGCGGATGTGCGCGCCACCGTGACCCGCCTGCGCGTGCCGGACCTGGCCGGTCAGATGGAGGCCTCCCGCACCGCCTTCGCCGCCGCCGACATCGCGGCCGCCTTTACGGGGCGGGCCGGAGATGTCCCCCTGCCCCAGCGCGAGCTGCTCGCCTGGGCCCTGCGGGAGGCGACGACGAACGTGCTGCGCCACGCCGGAGCCGCCCGCGTGAACGTCGAGCTCGCCCCGGGGCGGGTGCGCGTGCAGGACGACGGCGCGGGCCTAGCCGGGCACCGCCCAGGCAACGGGCTGACCGGCCTGCGCGAGCGCGTCGAGGCCGCGGGCGGCACCCTGGTCCTGACCAGCCCCGCACCGGGCGGCACCGCCGTGCGCCCGGGCACCGTCCTGGAGGTGAACCTGTGAGCGCCCCGATCCGTGTGCTGATAGCCGATGATCAGGCCCTCGTCCGCGGGGCGCTGGCCACGCTGCTGGGCCTGGAGCCGGATATCGACGTCGTCGCCCAGGCGGGCACCGGCCGCGAGGCGGTGGCCCTGGTCCGGGAGCGCGCCGTGGATGTGGCCCTGCTGGACATCGACATGCCGGACATGGACGGCCTGGCCACCACTGCGGCCCTGACCGCCTCGGGCACTGGCTGCCGCAGCCTCATCGTCACCACCTTCGGGCGCCCCGGCTACCTGTCCCGCGCGCTGGAGGCGGGAGCCTCCGGGTTCCTGGTCAAGGACACCCCGCCCGAGGAGCTGGCGGAGGCGATCCGGAAGATCGCGGCGGGGCTGCGCGTCATCGACCCGACCCTCGCCCAGGAGTCGGTCATCGTGGGTCCGAACCCGTTGACGGACCGGGAGAAGGAGATGCTGCGCCTGGTCACGCGCGGCGCGGACGCCCGCGACATCGCCGAGGCTCTTCATCTGGGTGCCGGGACGGTGCGCAATTACCTGTCCAGCGCGATCGCCAAGACGCACGCCCGCAACCGCACTGAGGCGGCCCGCACCGCCGAGACCAACGGCTGGCTGTGACCGCCGGGCGCCGGTGCGCGCGCCGAGTCGACTGCTCACGCAGGGCCCTCCGGCTAGGCTTCGTGCACCACCAACCGCAAACGGCCGTGACGGCCAGCGCCCGGAGACAAGAGAGTTCCGCCATGCCCAGCACCATGAGTCCCGCTGAATTCCTGTCCGTCTGCACCGTGGATCCCGCGGTGCTCGAGCTGCGCCCGGACTATCGGGCCATGCTGGTCGTGATCGACGGCCTGACGCCCGCGTCGGGCTCCCAGACGACCAGCGCGGCCGACGAACTCATCGCGGCGGCCGAGACTCACGCGCAGGATCTGCTCGCCGAATCGCCGGTGGCCGAGCTGCCGCACATCGCAGCGTGGCGGGAGGCGTACCGGGCCTTCGGCGCGAAGCCGCAGCGCACTCGCAACAGCCTTGAGGCCCTCACCCGCCGCGCGGAGCGAGGCCTGCCGCGGGTCAATGCGCTCACCGATATCTACAACGCGATCTCGGTACTGCATCAGGTTCCCCTGGGAGGGGAGGATGTCCACCGTTACGACGGCCCTGCCCGCCTGATCCGCGCGACCGGGGATGAGCCGTTCGACACCACTGCCAATGGCGAGACGGTGATCGAGTACCCTGAGCCCGGCGAGGTCGTCTGGTGCGACAGGGCGGGAGTGACCTGTCGGCGCTGGAACTGGCGGCAGGGCCGACGCACCGGCCTGTCCGATCAGACCCGGACGGCGCTATTCATTCTTGACGCGCTGGCCCCGCTCAGTGACGAGCAGCTGACGGCCGCCGCTGACGCGCTTATCGGCACGTGCTCCGCGCTGGGCGCCGAGGTGAGCACATCGACGCGCCTGATCAGCGCGCCGTAATCGGCCGGCACACCGGCCGATTCACCTGCAAGCCCGCTTTCCGGCCCGCCTCGGCACCGGGTTTCCGGGACGCGCGGGCCGGTCTCTGCGGGGTGCGTTTGTCATCTCATGCTGTGTCCGCGGCCGGGCGGCGGATTCGGGGACTGCGGTCGTTGTAAGGGGGCCGCTCCGAGAGGCTCCCGAGGAGGGTTGCACATGGGAGAGAAGGACATCTCCGGATCGGGATTCGGTTCTCATTGAGATTCCGCAGTTCTGCTCGGATCGTCAAGGGCAGCTGATGTGCTCCCATGTGCGCGTAGGGGGGTCTGCGCACATGGGAGCACACCAGCTCGTTTTGATGGATGTTGCGAAACAGCAGAAACATGGGGAAAAACGACCTCCGCCCCGTCGGATCGCCTCTCTCCCATGTGCAAGCCGCCTCCATAGTCCCCTTCAGTCCCCTTCGGCAGGCAGGGGCCCCTCCCCGCAGGCGCCTCGCATGCCAGCCAGGGGGTCCAGGGGATACCGGGTCGGCACCGGGCCGACCACCTGCCCGCGCCAGAACGGCGTCGGCAGGACGACGTGCTCCGGATGGGCTTGAGCACGGCCGCCCCGCGCTTGGAGGGGTCACAGGATCCGCGGCTGAGCTCTCACAGTCCGAGTCGGCGCTTCAGGTCCTCGGGCAGGGCGTTCATGGCGTCGGCGACCTCATCGCCCGACCCCGATGCCGCGCTCTCCTGGTCGGGCATGATCCCGTAACCGCCAGAGCCTCCCGCAGGGGCTCCGCCGCCCAGGCCGAAGGCCGAGCCCGCAGCGGGGGCCGCAGGTGCGGACGCCTCGGACGAACCGCCAGCAGCCTTGGCCTGGGCCTCCTTGGCCTGCCGGGCCGCCTTGGCGGGATTGCCGGAGCGCCCCTTCTTGCCACCCTTGCGACGCTTGCCCTTGGGCGCCTGACGGGCCTTGGAGCGCTTGCCCATGGAGGGCAGCGACCCCATGCCGGGCATGCCGCCCTCGCCGGCGGCGCCCCCGCCGCCGGAGGCCATGGCCTCCATCATCTTCTTGGCCTGCCCGAACCGCTCCACCAGCTCGTTGACGGCCTGCACGGTGGTGCCCGAGCCCTTGGCGATGCGGGACCGGCGCGAGCCGTTGAGGATGGACAGGTCCCGCCGCTCCGCCGGCGTCATGGAGCAGACGATGGCCTCGATGCGGTCGACCTCCCGCTCGTCGAAGGTCTCCAGGGCCTCGCGCATCTGCCCCATGCCGGGCATCATGCCCAGCAGCTTCTTCATGGAGCCCATCTTGCGGATCTGGCGCAGCTGGGACAGGAAGTCGTCGAGGGTGAACTCGCCGGAGGCGAGCCTGGCGGCGGCGTCCTCGGCCTCCTTCTCATCGAAGGTCCTCTGCGCCTGCTCGATGAGGGTGAGCAGGTCGCCCATGTCCAGGATGCGACTGGCCATGCGGTCGGCGTGGAAGCGCTCGAAGTCCCCCAGGCCCTCGCCGGTGGAGGAGAACAGGACCGGGGCGCCGGTGACCCCGCGCACGGACAGGGCGGCGCCGCCGCGGGCGTCGCCGTCGAGCTTGGAGAGCACGACGCCGGTGAAGCCGACGCCGTCGCGGAAGGCCACCGAGGTGTTGACGGCGTCCTGGCCGACCATGGCGTCCAGGACGAAGAGGATCTCGTGGGGGTGGATCGCGTCGCGGATGCGGATGGCCTGGTCCATCATCTCGGCGTCCACGCCCAGGCGCCCGGCGGTGTCCACCACGACCACGTCGTAGCCGCTGGCCCGGGCGTGCTCGACGCCGGAGCGGGCCACGGCGACCGGGTCGCCCACGCCGTTGCCGGGCTCGGGCGCCCACACCTGCACCCCGGCGCGCCCGGCCACCACGCTCAGCTGGGTGACGGCGTTGGGGCGCTGGAGGTCGGAGGCCACCAGCAGGACGCGCTTGCCCTGGTCGCGCAGCCAGCGTCCCAGCTTGCCGGCCAGGGTGGTCTTGCCGGCGCCCTGGAGGCCGGCGAGCATAATGACGGTGGGGCCTTTGGGGGCCCAGTTGATCTCGCGGGAGTCCCCGCCCAGGACCTCGACGAGCTCGTCGTTGACGATCTTCACGACCTGCTGGGCCGGGTTGAGGGCCTGGGAGCGGGCCACGTCCTTGGCCTTCTCGCGCACGGCCGCGGTGAAGGAGCGCACCACCGGCAGGGCGACGTCGGCCTCCAGCAGGGCGCGGCGGATCTCGGTGACGGTGGCGTCAATGTCCGCCTCCGTGAGCCTGCCCTTGCCACGCAGGGAGTTGAAGGAGGCGGTAAGTCGATCGGAGAGGTTGCCGAACACGTGAGGTCCTCGTGGTGCTGGTAGGTGGTCCCACACACCGCGGGGGCGCGCGGGCGCGGCGGAGGGCCGCAGGTTCTGGCCCCAGGATAGCGGGACTGCCCGGTCTGCCGGATACCTGCCCGCCCGCCCCCTGACGTTTGTCATGGTCAGGTAGTGACCGATGGGCTAGGGACGGCGGCCCGACCCGCGCCAGGCTCCGGCCATGAGCACGACGACACCATGGTCCGCCCCGACGGACCCGGACCAGGCCAGACTCCCGGACGCCGTCCACCTGAGCGGCGTCCACCGGTCCTTCGGCGCCCTTGAGGCCGTGGCCGGCATCGACCTGCGAATCCGTCCCGGCGAGGTGCTGGCCCTCCTGGGACCCAACGGAGCAGGCAAGACCACCACCGTTGACATGATCCTGGGACTGGGACGTCCCACCAGCGGCCAGGTGCGCGTCTTCGGGATGACGCCGCGCCAGGCCGTGGACCGCGGCCTGGTCTCCGCCGTCATGCAGACCGGCGGGCTCCTACCCGACATCACCGTGCGCGAGACGGTGACCCTGGTCACGAGCTTCTTCCCCCGGCACGCCGACGTCGAGGAGGTCATGCGTCGCGCCGGCGTGCAGGACATTGCCTCACGGACAGTCAGCAGGTGCTCGGGCGGGCAGCAGCAGCGGCTGCGCTTCGCCATGGCGCTGGCGGGCGACCCGGCGCTGCTGGTCCTGGACGAGCCCACCACCGGGATGGACGTCGAGGGCCGCCGCAGCTTCTGGGAGGCCGTCCACGCCGACGCCGAGAACGGGCGAACAGCGATCTTCGCCACACACTATTTGGAGGAGGCCGACGCCTTCGCCGACCGCATCGTCCTGGTCAGCCACGGGCGGGTCGTGGCCGACGGCACCACCGCGCAGGTCCGCGCCTCGGTGAGCGGCAGGACCCTGCGGGCCACCCTGACCGCCGGTACCGACCGGGTGCGTCGCGCGCTGGCGGGCACGGACGCCCACGACGTGGAGATCCTGGGTGACAACCTCACCCTCGCCTCCCAGGACACCGACACCGTCGCCGCGGTCCTGCTGAGCGGACGCCTCGCCAGGGACCTGGAGATCACCAGCCGGGGCCTGGAGGACGCCTTTATCGCCCTGACCGGCGACGACGCCGCCTCACCGTCCCCGCTATCCCGCCCACAGCCCACCCGGCCCGCCTGAGGAGCACCACCATGAGCAGCACGAGCAACATCCCCCGCACCCCCCGCACCGTCGTCCTGCCCGCCGACACGGGCTCCCCCGACCGGGTGGCCCGCCACCTGGACGTCACCTCCCGCAGGACGCCACACCTCGGCGGTCTGAACCTGACCCTCCTGGGCCTGGAGATCCGCAGGCGCCTGCGCAACCGACGGGCCATGATCTTCTCCCTGGCCATGCCGGTCGTCTTCCTCCTCATGTTCACCACCTCCCAGGACGGCACCCAGGCCTACGGGAGCGGCAACGTGGCGTCCTACCTCACGATCGGCATGGCCCTGTTCGGGGCCCTCATGACCACCACGGGCGCCGGGGCGGCGGTGAGCACCGAGCGGGCCAGCGGGTGGAGCCGCCAGCTGCGCCTGACGCCCCTGCGCCCCGTGTGCTACGTCCTGACCAAGGCCGCGGTGGGCATGCTCGTCAGCATGGTCGTGATCGCGGGCGTCTACGCCGTCGGGGCCCTGCGCCACGCCCGGATGCCGGCCGGGGCCTGGGCCGCCTCGGCGCTCATTGTGTGGGTCGGGTCACTGGTCTTCGTGGCCTTCGGCCTGTTCGTGGGCTACGTCCTGTCCTCGGACAACGCCACGCAGCTCGTGGGCGGGCTCATGGCCCTGCTCGCCTTCCTCGGCGGCATGTTCGTCCCCCTGACCCCGGGCTCGCTCCTGGACCGCGTCGGCAGCCTCACCCCCGTGTACGGGCTGCACAGGCTGGCCCTGTGGCCCCTGGGGGCGGAGGGCTTCTCCTGGTGGTGGGTGGTCAACGCCGTCGCCTGGCTGGCCGTCTTCCTGGGCGGGGCCGCGTGGCGTATGAGCCGTGACACCGGCCGGGTATGACCTACGATCCGCTCATGACCACCCTACCCAGGCACGACGGCGCCCCGATACGCCTCCACCTGGTCCTGAGGTGGGCCTGGGCGGTGGTGTGGGTGGTCGTCACCGTGCCCGTGGTGCGCACCGGGCTCGCCCAGGGCAGGCTCGGCGTGGTGGGGGCCGGGTGCGCCGTGACGGCCTGCGCGGGCCTGACCACCGCCTGGTTCCGCAGCTTCGACCTGGTCGCCCGCGGCAGGCACCTGCCTGACCGCCTCGGCGCCTGGGCGCTGGCCGCAGGCACGTCCGCCACCGCCGGGACCGTGGCACTGCTCGGCGCCTCCGGGACCCAGATGGTGGTCCTCCTGGTGGTGACCGTCGCCTTCGCCCTGCCCTGGCAGGCGTCCACGCCGGTGACCGTGGCCCTGTGCGCGCTCCTCCTCCTGGCCGCACGCACCTGCCCGTCCTGGAGGGAGGCGGGCGAGGCGGCCCTGCCCACGCTCGGCGGGGGCACCGCCTGCGTACTCGCACGACGCAATATGGAGCAGAGGCGGGAGACCCGCCTGCTGGAGCGGCGCAACCACGAGCTGGGGATCAATGAGGAGCGCAACCGCATGGCCCGTGACCTGCACGACGTCCTGGGGCACTCCCTGACCGTCATCGCCCTCAAGAGCGAGCTCGCCGGCAGGCTGGTGGAGGCCGCCCCCGCCCAGGCCAGGCAGGAGATCGACGACGTCCAGTCCCTGGCGCGCACCGCGCTGGCCGACGTGCGCGCCACCGTCAACAACTACCGGGAGCTGAGCCTGGCCGGTGAGCTGGCCCGCGCCGCCACCACCCTCGACGCCGCTGGCGTGCGCGCCCACCTCCCGGTCACCACTGACGTCGTCAGCCCCGAGCTGCAGGAGCTCTTCGCCTGGGTGGTGCGCGAGGGGGTCACCAACGTGGTGCGCCACGCCCACGCCACCCGCTGCCGGGTGAGCCTGGCCGCCGACGCCATTGAGGTGGTCGACGACGGCGTGGGGCCGGGCGGGCCCACGGACGGCCACGGCCTGGAGGGCCTGCGCCACCGCTGCGAGACCAATGACGCCGAGCTGGCCGTGGGCCCCGGGCCGGGCGGCACGGGGACGCTCCTGCGGGTCACCGCCCACCGCCGGCCCGCCCTGCCCGCCACCCCACCGGGCGACGCCGCGAGGGAGGCCCCGTGATCCGTGTCGTGCTGGCCGACGACCAGGCCATGGTCCGAGGGGCCCTCGCCGCGCTCCTGGCCCTGGAGCGGGACATTGAGGTCGTGGCGCAGGTGGGCTCCGGCGACGACGTTCTGCCCGCCGCCCTGGAGCACCGGCCCGACGTGGTCCTCATGGACGTCGACATGCCCGGGACCGACGGGCTGAGCGCCACCGCCCAGCTGCTCAGACGGCTGCCCGGGATCCGGGTCCTCGTTGTCACCACCTTCGGCCGCCCCGGCTTCCTGCGCCGCGCCATCCAGTCCGGCGCCCACGGCTTCGTGGTCAAGGACGCCCCGGCCTCCGAGCTGGCCGAGTCGGTGCGGCGGGTGCACGCCGGGTTGCGCGTCATTGACCCCGCCCTGGCCGCGGACTCCCTGGTCCTGGGCGACTCCCCCCTGACGGCCCGGGAGACCGAGGTGCTGCAGGCGGCCGCCGACGGCGCCACGGTCGCCGAGGTGGCGCGCCGGGTCCACCTGACCGAGGGCACCACCCGCAACCACCTCTCACAGGCCATGGCCAAGACCGGGGCTCCGACCCGCGCGGCCGCGGTCCACATTGCCGCCGAACGGGGCTGGATCCTCACCTAGGCCCGGGACGCCCGCGACCGTCCGAACCCGCTAATCCGGCCTGGATACCGGGCCAGGACCGGCCTAGTGGGCAGGCCCTACCTGCCAGGCCCTGCTCCACCGGCCGGCCCCGCTGGCTCACCGCCTGGTGCCGCTGGCTCCCGGCAGCGAGTACCACGGGCTCGGCGCGGAAGCCGCCGCCTGGCGCGCCGCCGCTCACCGGCTGGTCCCACTGGCGCTGTTCAGCCGTCGCTGGCCGTGTTGACCAGGGTGACGCTGCCCGAGCCGACGGAGACGTCCAGCCGCCCCGCAGCCCCCTGGGCGTCGTCGGCCAGACGGTTGTCCAGCTCCCCGGAGCCCACGTCCTGGGTGAGCGCGTAGTGGCCGGTAGGCAGGTTGAGCCTGGCCTCGCCCGAGCCGATGTCGACGCTCAGCGTCCCGGGAACCTGCGTGAACCAGGCGTACAGCTCCCCGGAGCCCACCCTCACGCTGGCCCGGTCGGCGCCGTCAATGTCCATGCCGACGCTCCCGGAGCCCACGTCGGCGGCCACGGAGTCCGCCAGACCGCTCAGGTTGAGGGTCCCTGAGCCTACGTCGGCGGTTACGTCCTTGAAGCCGGCGCTGACACGCAGGTTCCCGGAGCCAATGCGCAGGGCCGCGTCGAGGGACTGGTGGCACAACGACTCCGGGACGGTCAGGGTGACCTTCTCCGCACCGCCGCCCAGCCACCCGACGCTGAACAGGCCGCCGGAGTCGCGCCAGACCCTCAGCACGCTCCCCTGGCGCTCCATCACCGCATCCTACGGGCCAAGCGCCCCTGCGAGCAGGGAGGACCTGGCGCTCGCGGTCGCTCAGGCCAGGAGGGCGTCCACGAACCCCTCGGGGTCGAAGGGGGCCAGGTCGTCGGCCCCCTCGCCGAGCCCGACGAGCTTGACCGGCACGCCCAGCTCCTTCTGGACGGTGACCACAATGCCGCCCTTGGCGGTACCGTCCATCTTGGTCAGCACAATGCCGGTAATGCCCACGGCCTGGGAGAACACCTGCGCCTGGCGCATGCCGTTCTGGCCGGTGGTGGCGTCCAGGACCAGGAGGACCTCGC
>ERZ773099.1806-NODE-1806-length-15438-cov-6.101151_pt1 | contig 15438 bp, 12 predicted proteins | sample MGYA00511120_ERZ773099 | MGnify/ENA primary metagenome ERZ773099 (study PRJEB29015, sample SAMEA2738012) | human oral metagenome | biome: human oral; feature: human-associated habitat; material: dental | place: China | collected 2104 ... | reverse complement strand
GCAGGTGGGCGGCGATGTCGGCGCGCTCGGCCTCGCGGATCTCGGCGGCGCGGGTGTCGGCCAGCGCCCGGTTGGTCCGCAGCCACAGAGGAGTCAGAACCACACCGACGCCCGCCACGAGCGCTCCTCCGGTGATGAGCCCGGAGACGAGCTTGAAGGGCGAGCTGTCCGCGGCCACCCACACCAGGATGCCGACGACGGCCAGGCCCACCCCGCCCGCGACCCGCAGGACGGCGCCCAGGTTGCGCTCCGGGCCGACGAGGCTGTCCATCTGGGACCAGGCCAGGGCGGCCCCTGCGATGATGACGACGACGATCCCGACGGCGCCGATCCGGTTGAGCAGCCCGAAGCGCCACGCGGCCAGGAAGAGGGCCGCCAGGATGAGGGAGCCACCGTCGATGACCGTCTGAGACAGGCCGGAGACGGAGCCGCCGTCGAGCCCGCCGGCGCTCTCGCCGCCCCCGCTGTCCTTGGGACGGTTGATGAGGCGGGCCCGGGACACCGGCGAGCCCTGCTCGGGCCCTGCCGTGGTGCTCTCCCCGGGGAGGGTCGCCCACAGCAGGGCGTAGAGGAAGGCTCCCGCGCCTCCCCCGAAGGCTAGGACGATCATCGCCGCACGAACGTAGCGCACCGGCAGGCCCAGGTGGAGGCTCAGTCCCGCACAGACCCCGGCGATGCGGGCCGGTCTGCGCAGCCGGGCGGCATGGCCGGGCAGGTCTGCCGGAGCCGGCCCCAGGTGGCGGGGCAGGCGACGCAGAGGGGGCCGCTGCGGAGGACGCGGAGGGCTCCACGGGCGCCCCGGCCCGGTTGTGGCCGCCCCCGGCTGAGCATCCCGCTGCTGAGCTGTCGTCATGGCACCATCGTGGCACGTCAGGGGCCAGGACCGGCCCTCTCCGAGGAGAATCGGGGGACGATCGGGGACCATTCAGGGGGTCCCCTGATGGTGGTGAAGGACGCGGGCGCGAAGAATTGAAGGCATGAACGACATACCCACTCCCCCGTCACACGGCGACTCGACCGCCGACTCCGCGTCCTCCAGCTCTCCCAGCCCCTCCGGTACTGCCGGACCGCAGCCCGGTCCCGCCCCCTCCTACCAGCAGTACGGGCCTCCTCGGCCCGGCCCCCAGGGCGGCTCGACCCGCGGCTTCTTCAACTCCCTGCGCGGCTCGGCCCTGCTGCGCACGAACGACCGTTGGATCGCCGGCGTGGCCGGCGGCATGGCCTATCGCTTCGGCCTGGATCCTGTCCTGGTGCGCTGCGTGTTGGTGGTCCTGACGATCTTCTCCGGCGTCGGGCTGGTCCTGTACGGCGTGGCCTGGGCGCTCCTGCCCGAGGAGTCCGACGGGCGCATTCACCTGGAGGAGGCGCTCTCCGGTCGTTTCAGCGCCGGCCTGGCCGGTGCCATCGGTGCGACGATCGTCGGCATGTCGAGCCTCGGCAACGGCTTCATCCCCAGCTGGTACGTCGATCTGTGGGGCATCCCGGGCATCGCCGCCCCCGTGTGGACGCTCTTCTGGCTGGGGCTGACGGCGCTGGCCGTGATCGGCACCTTCCGTTTCGCCCAGAACCGTCGCCAGGGTCGGCGCACCTCTCAGGGCCCGCAGGGTCCCCAGGGTCCCCGGCCCTGGCAGACCGCTCAGCACAGCGCTGCGCAGGCTCCGGGAGCTCGGCCCGGCGGCCAGGACCGTCAAGCGGGCCCCGCCTCCCCAGCACCCGTCTCCTCGACAGCCGGTGCTGCGCCCGCACCCGGCCCCAGCGCCTCGGCCTTCGGGAGGCCCGCGAACGGCCCGGCCTGGCAGAACCGTCCGCACCAGCCCTACCAGCCGGCTCCTGTACCGGTCCGTCCACCGCGCCCCCGCCGTCCCGGCCCCGGCTCCTCGGTGTCACTGGCTGTTCTGGGACTGGGGCTTCTGGCCGTGGCGGGCGTCTGGTACGCCACGGGGACCCACCGCCTCGGCCTGCTCCAGGGCCAGTTCATCCTCCTGGGCACCCTGGTCGCCCTTCTGGGAGCGGGCATCCTCATCAGTGGTCTGCGTCGTCGCAACGGCGGCTGGATGACGGTGCTGGGCTGGCCGGCCCTGTTCCTCCTGGCGGTCCCGGCCCTGATGGTCGCCTCGGTCACCCCCCCGAACCTGGCCCGCATGCCCTTCTGGAACATCACGAACTCAGCGAACTTCACCTCGACCACAGTCACCTGGAAGGAGCTGTCATCGTCGGCCAGCGGCGGCAGCGTCACTCACAGCAAGAACGTCGGTGACGTCGTCCTGGACCTGCGCGGCATGCCCGCCGACGAGGCCGACAGGCTCTCGACGATCAACGCCCACCTGGACCTCGGGCGCCTACTCGTCAAGACCGACGGCGACCAGCCGGTGACGATCAAGGCCGACGTCGGCATGGGCTCGGTCGAGTCGCGGGTCTCCCAGGCCTGGACCGTCAACAACAGGCAGATGTATCACGACGACGACGAGGAGGCCCCAACCACCTACGACGTCAGCGGCAGGACCTTCCCCACCTACGGCGACACCAACGGCGGCCTGAACGTCAAGTCCACCCTGGCCTCCCCCAGCAAGGAGGACGGGCGGCCGACGATCACGATCAACGCCACGGTGAACATCGGGGCGATCAACGTCGAGGAGCTGAGCGACGGTGTCTCCTGGTACGGCAACGCCAAGGAATCCGTGTGGATCGTCAGCTTCTGGTCTGATGAGCGCGGCAACACCCACCGCGGCTCCCTCCCGGTTCCGGGTATGACCCACCAGGCCGTTACGGCCGACAGCGCCGAGGCCTGCATCCGTTCCGCGCACGCCAGCGAGAACGCCGACGATCGCAGTAGCGGCGTCACATGGCACGACCTGTCCGATCTCACCTCCAAGGAGCGTGCCTCCTACGACGCCTGCGTGCAGAAGGTCCTGGCCGGGCAGCCCGCCGCCGAGCCGAGTGCGAGCCCCACCGGAGAGACCACGCACTCCCCGTCCCAGGCGCCGACGGACGCCGGCTGACCGTCACCGCCCACGTCCACCTCAGCCACCCAGACCTCTTCCCGGGCACTGCCCGGCTCTCAATCTCAAGGAGACCTCACAATGAGCAGCAACTCGTCCGCCACGTCACCTGAGGACGCCGTAGAGGACGTTCGCAAAGACGCTGTCGACGACACCGCGGAGGACGCCACGACGTTCCTGCCGGCCTCGGGGGACACCCGACCGCTGACCAAGCCGCTCCCGGCATCCGACGGCGTCACCACCGACTTCCTGAGTACCGAGGAGGTACCAGAGGTACCGAACGACAGCGACCAGACAGCCAGCGACCAGACAGCCTCCGCCGCTGCCGAGGCAGAGGCGATGGAGCCCACCGACGTCGTCACTTCTCCGGCCTCGACCCAGAACGGCTTCTCCACGGCCTTCGACACCGACCCCTTCGGCAGGAACGGCAAGAGCCAAGAGGACCACGGGGACCGCGGCGCATCGGCGGACTCGGCGCCCGCATCACCGGCGTCCGGCCCGGTGTGGAGCGCCGGGACGATACCCGGCACTGATCGGCAGCCGCAGGCGCCTCAGGGCATCAAGGGCTCCACGCTCCTGTGGGGGGCGTTCCTGCTCTTCGTAGGCGGACTGCTCATCGCGGCGGGCCTGGGGCTGCGCTTCGACTTCACGGCGACGGCGATCGCCTGTCTGGCGGGGCTGGGGATCCTGCTCGTCGTCGTCGCCCTCATCCCCAAGAGGCGCCCCGGCGTCAAGCCCTGATGCCGCCGCCTGCGCCCCGCGCGGACGCACCTTGAGTCTTGCCGACTGCCCCAGACGTGAGGGCGCGAGGTTCAAGGTGCGTCCGCGCGGGCGTATCATGCAAGGAGAACTCACCGGAACCGAGATCCCCTGCCACACCAGTAGGAATGAGGTACATCGATGGTTGAGACAGCGATCTCCGTACTCATGAGCCTGCTCCTGTGCCCGGCCGAAGTCGCGCCTGTGGTGTTAGGGCGCCGGATGTCGCAGAACTGACGAGGAACGCATAAGCCGGCTCCCTCAGACACAGGCGAGGGAGCCGGTAGGGGCCTTGGCGTCAGGGCTGGAGCGCTCAGCCCTGGTAGACGATCTTGGCCTTGACGTCGTCAACGGCCTCCTCACCCAGGTAGTGGCGCACGATCTCCAGGCCGAAGTCGACGGCGGTGCCCATGCCGCGGGAGGTGATGACGGGACCATCGGTCACCACGGCAGCCTGGCTGACCCGCGCCCCGCGCTCGGCGAGTACATCCACGAAGCCGGGGTTCGCCGTCGCCCGGCGGCCCTCAAGCAGCCCCAGCTCGGCCAGGATCGAGGGGGCCGCGCAGATGGCGGCCACCGGCCGCCCGGCACGCACCCGCTCGGAGACGGCAGCCATCAACGGCTCGACGGCCTTGAGGTTGGGGGTGCCGGGGATCCCGCCGGGCAGGACGAGCATGTCGTAGTCGGCCAGGTCCGCCTCGGCCAGGGTCAGGTCGCAGGTGATCACGATGTTGTGGGAGGAGGTGACGGCTCTCCCGGAGGTCACCGAGATCATCGTCGTCGGGATGCCGGCGCGGAAGAGGATGTCCACGGTCGCCAGTGCCTCGACCTCCTCCAGTCCCGGCGCGATGAGCACGGCAACGGTCTTGTCGGTCTTCTGGTCGGTGGGCGCGTGGAAAGCGGGCATGTCTCCTCCAGGAAGGTCGTCTCAGGTGCGTGCGGCCGACACCACTCACCTTACGCGCCTGCCACAGCCCACTGAAACCATGCCGGTCCACCTGCGCCGCTCTCAGCGCCCGACGCCGGGAGTAGGCTTGCTGTCCGCCCAGACCGCGCGAACGGCGCATGAAGCATCAGGAGGCGAGCGAGGGATGACGTGGTGGACTGCGGCCCTCTGCGCAGCTGTTCTCGCCCTGATCGTCTGCGCGGTTCTTCTCACCCTTTCCCAGCGCTCCCTTCAGCGCACCCGCGGGGAGCTCGCCCGCCTGCGCGCCTTTCACGAGGAGCGGACGCGCCGCCCCAACGTGCTGTCCCATGAGCTGCGCACTCCCCTGACCGTGGTACGCGGTGCCGCCGAGCTGCTCCTCGACGAGAGCGCCGGCCCTCTCAATCCCGATCAGAAGCGCTTCGTCCAAACGATTGCTGAGAACTCCAATCAGGTCATCGAGATGGCCTCCGATCTCCTGGCCGAGGCCAGCCTGGAATCGGACCTGTTCAACCTGCACCTGGAGTGGACCGAGATGCGCCAGCTCGTGCGCGAGTGCGTCGCCCAGCTGCGTCGGGTGCACACCGCCTCCATCCGCATGGACAACCACGGGGCACCGCTGCGCATGCAGGTCGACCCCCGCCTGATGGGGCAGGCCGTCACCAATGTCGTGAACAACGCCGCCCGGCACGCGGGCGAAGGCGTGTCCATTCTTGTGCGCGTCACCGAGTCCGAGGAGACCATCACCGTGTCCGTCTCCGACGACGGCACGGGCATGACCCCGCAGGACCGGGCCCTGTTGTTCACTCCCTTCGCCACCGGCGGCTCCCGGCGCCCGGGAACCGGCCTGGGGATGATGATCACCCAGCGCATCGTCGAGCTCCATGGCGGGAAGGTCCTGGTCGATACCATCTCCCGAAAAGGGACGACCGTGTTCCTCACTCTTCCACGCACATGGCAGGAACCCGATCGCGAGGAGGCGACCACCGGTGAGTGACGTCATCGAGGCACCAGAGGAACCCCGGGTTCTCGTCGTCGACGACGAGCCGCAGATCCTCATGATCATGCGTTTCGCCCTGGAGACCGCGGGCTTCGTCGTCGTCTGCGCGGCCGACGGCGCTCAGGCCTGGTCCTTGTTCAGGCAGCGGTCCTTCGACCTCGTGGTCCTGGATCTCATGATCCCGGCCGTCTCCGGGGTGACCGTGACCGAGCGGATCCGGGCCGTCTCGGAGGTACCCATCATGATGATCACCGCCCTGTCGGATGAGCCGGACCGGATCCGGGGCCTTGAGGCCGGGGCCGACGACTACGTCACCAAGCCATTCAGTCCTCGGGAGCTCACGCTGAGGGCTCAGGCGCTCGTACGTCGGTGGCACGGTCAGCACACCCCGGTCCTGACCAACGGGGACCTGGTCATCGACACCGCCTCGCACCGGGTCCACCTGCGCGGCTCGTCCCTGGACATCACCGACACCGAGGGCAGGTTCCTGGAGGTCATGGCGCGCAACATCGGTCGGGTCGTCACCTACCGGGACCTGCTCAGCCAGGTGTGGGGCACCGAGGACCGCAGCGGTGGCAAGGACATGATCAAGACGACCGCCTACCGGGTGCGCCGAGCCCTGGGCGGGGAGGGGCGGCGTTACATCCACTCGGTGCGTGGGGAGGGTTACACCATGCCCCGCCTGGAACGGAGCGCTCCGGGCAGCGCGCCGAGCACGAGCGCGGACCCCGGAGCAGATTCGCACCGCACCCCGTCGCAGTGACCCGCCACGGTAACGGGGACGTTACCAACTGTTACTGACCATCACCCCGCCGGCCTCCACCACCAGGAATGATGAGGAGATCGGTGGGGTGTCGTGTAAGAGCCCGATGACCTCCCGTCTCTCGATCCCACTTGATTCAAAGGAGAATCCCATGAGGAAGCGGCTATTCCCCGCTCTGCTCGCCGTCGCCACCGCGAGCGCCCTGGCCTTGACCGGTTGTGCCGTCGACAAGGCGAAGAGTGAATCGATCACCGTCGCCTGCGGCGCCATGGAGGACCTGTGCCAGAAGTGGACCCAGACCTTCACTGAGCAGACCGGCGTCCAGGCCACCTATGTACGACTGTCCTCCGGTGAGGCCGTCGCCCGTCTGGACTCGGCGAAGAGCAACCCGGAGTTCGACGTCTGGCACGGCGGCCCTGCTGACGGGTACGGCACCGCCGCCACCAAGGGACTCATCGAGGCCTACGACTCCCCGAACGCCGCCAAGATCCCCGACAAGTACAAGGACGCCGACCACATGTGGACCGGCGTCTACGTCGGGACCCTGGGCTTCTGCTCCAACAAGACCGTCTTGAGCAAGCTGGGCGTGGACACCCCGGCCTCTTGGGACGACCTGCTCAATCCTGCACTCAAGGGGCAGGTCTCCACTGCGCACCCCTCGACCTCCGGAACCGCCTTCACCACCTTGTGGACCCAGAATGTTCGCCTGGGCGGCCAGGACCAGGCCTTCGACTACATGAAGAAGCTGCACGGCAACGTTCTGCAGTACACCAAGTCCGGCACCGCCCCCGGCCAGATCGCCGGCCGCGGCGAGGTGGGTGTCGGTCTGGTCTTCTCCCACGACTGCGTGAAGTATCAGGAGCAGGGGATGTCCGATCTACAGGTCTCCTTCCCCAAGGAGGGCACCGGCTACGAGGTCGGTGGAGTAGCCCTGGTGGCCAAGTCCTCCCATTCCGATGCCGCCAAGAAGTACATCGACTGGGCGCTCTCGACCGATGCCCAGAACATTGGGCAGACCGTGGGCTCCTACCAGATTCCCACCAATCCCGACGCCAAGATCAGCGACAAGATGGTCAAGCTCGACGACGTCACACTGATCGACTACGACTTCAAGGCCGCAGCGGAGGCGAAGCCCGAGCTGACCAAGCGCTTCGACGAGGAGATCGCCGCCCAGCCGAAGGAGTGACGGATCCTCGCTGCCCGTGTTCTGGGGCCTAACGGTCCCAGAACACCCCTCACCCTCGACGGTTGCCCGCGTGCAGGCAACCCCTGTCCCGAACGGAGTCCTCCATGTCTTCTGCGGCCTCAACGCTGCCCTCCTCCCACGCTCCCGGGTCAACGCCGGCAAGGATGCGGCGGTCCACGAAGGTTCGACGAGACCCGGTGACCATCGGCATCGTCACCGTCGTCGCCCTCATCCTCACCTGCCTCATCCTCCTTCCCCTGGTTACCATCCTCTCTCAAGCCTTCTCCGCCAACGGCTCAGAGGTGCTTGCCAGCTTGTTGAGATCCACGACCAACCGAGCAATCGTCCTCAACACCATCGTGCTGGGCCTCGTCGTCGGGACCATAGGCACGCTCGTCGGTTTCTTCTTCGCCTACGTGCAGGCCCGCGTAGACATCCCCGGTAAGCGCCTGCTTCATCTCATCTGCCTCATTCCGATCGTCTCCCCGCCCTTCGCAGTGGCCACGGCCTCGATCACACTGTTTGGACGCAATGGGATCATCTCCACCCAGCTGCTGGGCCAGCAGTGGAACATCTACGGCCTACCAGGCCTCACGCTGGTGCTCTCCCTGTCTTTCTTCCCCGTCGCCTACATGAACATGCTCGGCATGCTCCGAAACCTGGATCCGGCTACGGAGGAGGCCGCTGCATCACTGGGCGCCTCCCCCTGGACGATCTTCCGCACGGTGACCCTGCCGATGCTCATCCCCGGTTTCGCATCCTCCTTCCTGCTGCTCTTCGTCGAGGCGATCGCCGACCTGGCGAATCCGCTGGTCATTGGAGGTGACTTCACTGTTCTGGCCTCACGCGCCTACATCGCCGTCAACGGCGAGTACAACACGGCAGCCGGAAGCGCGTACTCCCTGGTACTGCTCGTACCGGCACTGCTGGTGTTCATCCTCCAACGCTACTGGGCCTCACGCAGCTCGGCGGTCACCGTCACCGGTAAGCCCACCGGAAGAGTCCGCCCGATCCGCGCTCTACTACCCCGAGTCATCCTGTCTGTTACGGCGGCGGTCCTGGCGCTGTTCATCGTCTCGATCTACGCGACCGTCATCCTGGGAGCCTTCGTCAAGATCCTGGGAGTAGACAACACCTTCACGCTCAAGAACTTCCAGTACGTACTTTCCGGAATTGGCAACGACGCCATGATCGACACAACCGTTTTAGCCCTCATCGCCACTCCGATCGCAGGCATCCTGGGAATGGTCGTGGCATGGCTCGTCGTTGTGCGGCTCAAGGCCAGCGCCGGAGTCATGGACTTCCTAGGCATGCTCGGACTGTCTGTGCCGGGCACAGTCCTGGGAATCGGCTACCTCATCACCTTCAATCAACCGATCATCTTCAACAATCTCATGTTCATGCCCGCCCTGGCCGGAGGCAGCGCAGTCTTCGGCGGAGCCATCGCGATCATCATGGTTTACGTGGCCCGTTCCATGCCCTCGGGGCAGCGTTCGGGCATCGCCAGCCTCCAGCAGATAGATAAATCGATCGACGAGGCATCCACGTCACTAGGCGCATCAGGCCTCCAAACCTTCATGAAGGTGACGATGCCACTTATCAGGCCGGCATTCATCGCTGGCCTCACGTACGCCTTCGCCCGCTCCATGACAACACTTTCTCCAATTATCTTCATCACCACACCAAAAACGAAGATCATGACCTCTCAGATCCTCGCGGAGGTCGATGCGGGGAGATTCGGAAATGCCTTCGCCTTCTGCACCATCCTCATCGTCATCGTCATGTTCGTCATCGGCATGACCAATCTTCTCGTCCGTGACACCTCGGTGACATCACAGGCTCGCACAGGCCTGTGAGACCGACCAGAAAGGACTCCACCATGACCCTTGACTCCGGCACTGATACTCAGTCGAGCTCCCAGCAAAATAAAGCTGCAAGCAAGAGCGGTCATCTCTCCCTGGTAGAGCTCACCAAGACCTTCGGCGACGGCACCGGAGGGGTGACGGCCGTCGACCACATCAACCTTGACATCAACCCCGGAGAGTTCATTACCCTCCTGGGACCTTCAGGTTGCGGTAAGACCACGACCCTGCGGATGATAGCAGGATTCGAGGACGCGTCATCCGGAAAGGTGATGCTTGACGGCGACAACATGGCAGTCGTCCCGCCCAACCGACGCCCGATGTCCATGGTCTTCCAGTCCTACGCGCTCTTCCCCCACCTGTCCGTGCGGGACAACGTCGCCTACGGGCTCAAGCTGCAGAAGATGTCGGCGGCGCAGATGGAGGAGGCCATCGATGTGGCCCTGACCTCGATGAATCTGACGGCGATGGCCACACGGGCGCCCTCCCAGCTCTCCGGCGGCCAGCAGCAGCGCGTCGCCCTGGCCCGCGCCATGGTGGTGCGTCCCAAGGTGCTGCTCTTCGATGAACCGCTGTCGAATCTCGACGCCAAGCTGCGGATCAAGATGCGCCTGGAGATCCGCCACATGCAAAAGCGCCTGGGGATCACCTCCGTTTATGTCACACATGACCAGTCCGAGGCGATGGCGATGTCAGACCGGATCGTCGTCATGAACTCCGGCCGTATCGAGCAGGTCGATACTCCCGCAGAGATCTACCTGCACCCGGCATCGGTATTCGTGGCCGACTTCGTGGGGCGCGCCAATTTCCTTGTGGCTACGGTCACCGGGAGACCGGACACGGCACCGGGAGAGCAGAAGCGCGCGAAGGTGAGGGTGCTCGGTTCCGAGGCGACGGTTCCCGCCCATCCCGATGCGCTGGACGATGGCCGGGATGTCGTACTCATGATACGACCCGAGTCCGTACGTCTGACCGCCGCCCACGAGCCGGCTCAGACGATCTCAGGATCTCTGGGCCAGATCATTACGTGCGTCTTCTACGGGGAGACTGTCGAGTACGAGGTCGAGACCGAGTACGGATCCATCGTCTGTGTCGTCGCCGATCCGCACCAGGACGAGTTCTTCCAGGAGGGACAGGCCGTTCGCGTCTCCATCGAGTCCGACAAGGCGTGGCTGCTGCCCGCAGAAGCGAGCGCATCGGCCTAGGCCCTGTTGCGAGAGTGCGATGAGGCATCCGCGCGTTCGTAGGGTAGGTCGCGCGGTCGCACCCTCTTCCCCTCGACCGCGCGACACAAGGTACGACCGCGACGGGTCGAGCACCCCGCCGCGGCCCCGAGAGTGGAGTGCGTGGTGTTTCTCGAGCACTGTTTGTTCTTCGTTTGAGGTAACGAAATAGTGTCGGCGTGGGATGATGTGGGGGCGTGAGAAAGGGTGCGGGCGTTGAGTAGTGACGGTGGTGTGCCGGGCTCGGGTGGTGGATCCTGGTGGACGGCGCCTGTTAGGGGCAGGCATGCAGCTGCGGGGCCGTCCGAGCCGGACCGGTCCGGGCGAGTGCTGCCGGATGCGTCCGGAGAGTTAGGGCCAGTCTTACCGGAGGTACCGGCCCCGCTGGAACCGGTTGAGCCGGTGCACACCACTGGGAACTCGTGGTGCGGGAGCGCGCCTGAGCCTCGGGCAAGACCTGCCGAGCCCGATCGACCCACCGCTCCCGACCGACCGGGAAGCACCTGCCCAGGCCCGACTGTGCCGGAAGGGCTCGCGCCTAAGCCTCAGGCGAGGGGCGCGGCCGGCCGGCCTGCCGTCCCGGCCCCAGGGGCACAGGGCGCCGGTGGCTATGGTTTTGTGCCGGATGCATCGTACGGAGTCATGCCGTCCGCGGACCCGCCGGCCGGTCAGGCGCAGGCGGGAGCCGCAGACCCGACTGCCTCGGCCTTGTCCTACGGGCGCATGCCGGATTCCTCCCACACGGCTGGGTCGACGCCGGTCGTGGTGTCGGGGTGTGGGCGGGCGCCGTCGGGAGGTGTTCCGGCCGGCACCGTACCGCCCTCCCCTGCGGCGGTCCCGGTGTCTTCGGGGCAGTACGGGCTGATGCCCGCACAGGCGACGGCGACGAGATCTGCGCAGTCGGTGGCGGGGCCCGTGATGCCGGCGACGGCGGGGCCCGTGCCGGTCGCCACAGCGCAGGCGCCTGAGGCCGCTTCGGTGTCTCCTTCCGCGGTCCGTCCGGTCGGGTTGTCGGTGAGCCTGGGCGGGGCGCCGGTGCGTCTGGAGTGGTGGGAGCACCTGGGTGGCTTCCTGATGAGGTTTCGGGCCCTCCGTGTCCTGATGCGGGTGCGGATGGTGCTGACCTGGGTGAGCCTGCTGGTCGTGGGGGTGGCGCTGGCCGTATCGCCAGTGGCCCGGGCGGTGCTGGGGGCCTGGGTCGGCTGTTTCTGGATCGTGGCGGTCTGCTTCTGGCTGGCGCGGGGCAGGACCGTCTCCTGGGGAATGGTCTCGAGCGTCTTCGCCCTGTCCATGCCGTGGGCCGGGGCTATTGGGTGGCTCTCCTTCCAGGTCGCCGCCGCGGCGGGAGTGGCGGTGAGCCAGCCGGCCTCGCAGGTGGTGATCGCCACCGCTGTCGAGGAGCCGGCCAAGCTCGCCCCCATCTGTCTGGTGGCCATCATCGCTCCGGGGCGGGTGCGCCGGTTGCTCGTTCAGGACTGGCTCGTCCTGGGGGTGGCCTGCGGGGCGGGCTTCACGGCGGTCGAGGAGACCGCCCGGCGCCTGATGTACATCGTCGGAGACACCCCGGGGTTTCAGCTGTCCAAGATGTCCTGAGGATCCTGCGGGAATCGTCGAGTGCCTGCACGCTCACACCTTCAGCCTCTGGCCGTTGTCCGACGCGTTCCCCGGCCCTGTTTCCTACGCGGGGCACGCTGTTGTCACCGGCCTGGTTGCCGTGAGCATCGGCCTGGCGCGGCACCTGTGGTGGCGCGCCAGGCACCACCACCCTGCCGTAGGCGTCTGCCTGCGCTGCGCGGCCCTGGGCCTGCCCGCGGGGACCTTGTGGGTGGCGATCGTCGACCACATGGCCAGGAACGCGGTGTCCACCGCCGGTGGCTGGCTTGCCGGGGTGGCGCCTGTGGTCAAGGCCTGGGGCCTGACCAGCAACGAGGCGCCCTGGCCGGTCGTGGGGACCACGAGCACCCTGGCCGGCTCCGGGCAGGGCCGGGGCTGGCTGCTCCTGGTGATGCTCGTCGTCGCACTCCTCCCAGACGCCCGGGTGATGCGCCTGGGCGGCTACACCCATGCGCTCACCGGAGCGGGCCGCAGTGGGCCCGGTGGATCCTGGGGTCCGCCTGGCGGGGTGGTGGGCAGGTGGGGCGCCGACGTCGCCGAGGCGGCAGCCGCCACCAGGACTGGGACCCACAGGCTCAGGCTCGCCCTGGCAAGAGCGGCGGCGGCGCGTCGGCCCCGCCTGCTGACCCAGGCCTGGGCCGAGCACCGCATCGCCCGCGACCTGGCTGCACGCCGACAGCTCGACGCCGGCCCCCACCGCTGGGCCACCAGCACCCTGGCCGCCGCAGCACTCCTGACCGCAGCGTGGGTCATCTACACCGTCGTGCCCCCACTGGTGACCGACCTCGACCACCGCCTGACCGACCCGCCACCCACCTTCTGGCTCGCCGGCATCCTGGACCTGCTCGGCGCCCTCTGGGAGTCCATGAGCCCCACCGAGAAAGCAGCCCTGGCCCTCATCGGCACCACCGCCGTCCTCCTATCAGGAGGCACCCTCGGCCTGGCCCTCGAAGCCGGCCTGGGCCTGGCCACCGTCCTGGACGCCGCCCGCCCCACCGCCACCCTCATCCGCGACCCGTGGGGCACCACCAACCACTACCTGACCACCCACAACAGCCTCGAGATAGCCGCCGACGCCACCCTAACCGCAGCAGCGATCATCCCCGGCGGCAAAACCCTCCACGGCGCCGACTACGCCACCAAGGCCGGACGCAGTACCGGACGGGCCGCCGTGGAGGAAGCAGGGACGAAGGCCGCCCGGGCCGCGGAACACTCAGCAGCCAGGACCCGGCCCCAGAGCATCGCAGAATCACAAGCGGCACACAACAACGCGCACCGGGGCACCCAACGCGCCAACACCCCGACCGAGAAACCCAGGAGTGCCGACAAGCCGGGCCCCGGGCCGGTAGACGAACACGCTGACCGCGGCGACGGACGTGACATCAAAGGCCGCTACGCCGACGGCAACGCCGGAGCACACATGTACGACCAGAGCGAAGCAATAGGATTGGAGCAGTATACTGAAACACTGAGACAGCGAGGAGAAACAGTCAGAGAGGTCATTGAGGACAAACGTCTTGCGCATATTGATGGAGCACCGCAGGGACGCTACTACGACCGGCTCATTCAACGAGAGGACGGCACCTGGGTCGGCCTGGAGGTCAAGAGCGGCCAGTCCCCGTATCACGGCACCCAACGAGCCGCTGATAACATGGTGTCACCAAACAACCCCGCCCGAGTGAGACTGGACGACGGACACACCATAGAAATCACCAGAGTTGTAACATGGAGGGTGTTCAAGCAATGAGATGTTTCGCTCAAGAAACTAACGGAAAAAATGGCCATATAGAAATGTTTGAGATGCCGCAGACTCCGCAGGAGTTTGCTGACGACATTGCCCGCAGCATTACCTCATCCCATTACTTCAACGGAAAGAATGTATTTTCTATTGTGGTGTGGGGTCTTCCGGAGGGGGTGCGGCATATTGATGATGTTCCTCGTTCGTCTCCGGCGCGGGCGACGTATATCCAGTGCGGCGGATCAACCGGGGCGATGACCATTGAGATCCGCATTACTCACGAGGACGACTCCTACGAGCAGTACGCGGTGGCACGCGAACCCGTGACCGACCCCGAGGCGTGGGTCACGGTGTCCTGGGACAACGGAGGACCCGAGCCCTTCACCATCCAGGTCCACCCCGAAGAGGTCTTCACCGGCGAGCAGGCCGTCCCCGTCTTCCGGGCCTACATCGAGCACGACGCCCTGCCCCCGGCCGAGCTGCTGCGCCGAATCGACGTCTGACAAGCAGAAAGTCCACCAACGGCGCAGCCCCCACTACCCTGCACAGGACTACAGCACCTTGAAGTACGTGGCGCAGATCGGCCAGACCCCGAGCTCCTCCTCCTGACTTGATGCAGCGTTCGTGTCCGGTTGTGGGCTGTTGATCAGACCGCATCTACAGGGTCTTCGTGGCACCTGAGGAGGGTGTGCGATGAGTGAGAGTGATACTGGTACGACGAAGGGGTGCTGGGCATTCCGGGGGCTCGGGGAGGCTCAGCGCTGGCGCAGGAGGTGCTGCTCGGCGCTGTCCAGGATCGGCTTGGCGACCTCGGGGGCGTAGACGCTCAGGCCGCCGTCGGACACGGGCAGCTCGACGTCGCCGTCGTCACCGATGGTGACCGGCTCGTGCCCGCCCAGGACGCAGATCCACTGCTCGCCGGCGTGCCCGGCCCCGACGTGGACTCGTTTGGTACCGGCGCGACGGTCGGACAGGACGACGGCGAGCCCGGAGCCGGGGTGGGCGTCGTCACCCTCGCGCGCGAAGCCGACGACGTCGGGCTCGTCGAGGGCGTCGTGCTGGGGGCCGTGGGCCAGGGCGCGACGCATGGTCATCAGCAGCAGCAGCTCGGTGACGGCCGGTAGGTCACCGGTCTCGGGCGTGCCGAACAGGTCACCCCAGAAGACGCAGGGGGTCCCGGCCTCGCGCAGGAGGATGAGGGCGTAGGCCGAGGGCTTGAACCACGACTCGATGGTGGAGGCCAGCGACTGGCCCGGCTGGGTGTCGTGGTTCTCCACGAAGGTCACGGCGCGGGCGGGATCGGATGCCACGAGAGTGCCCTCGAAGAGGCGGGACAGGTCGACGTCGCCGTTGGAGGTGGAGGCGGCGT
>ERZ773099.1805-NODE-1805-length-15440-cov-11.378551_pt1 | contig 15440 bp, 17 predicted proteins | sample MGYA00511120_ERZ773099 | MGnify/ENA primary metagenome ERZ773099 (study PRJEB29015, sample SAMEA2738012) | human oral metagenome | biome: human oral; feature: human-associated habitat; material: dental | place: China | collected 2104 ... | reverse complement strand
TGGGCGCCGTCGACGTCGGCGTCGGTCATGAGGATGACCTTGCCGTAGCGGGCCGCCTTGATGTCGAAGGTGCGCCCGGAACCCGCGCCCACCACCTGGATGATGGCGGAGCACTCGGCGTTGCGCAGCATGTCGGCCTGGGAGGCCTTCTGGACGTTGAGGATCTTGCCGCGGATGGGCAGCAGGGCCTGGAACTCGGAGTTGCGCGCGTTCTTGGCCGTGCCCAGGGCGGAGTCGCCCTCCACGATGAACAGCTCGCAGGAGCCCACGTCGTCGCTGCGGCAGTCCGCGAGCTTGGCCGGCAGGGTGGAGGTCTCCAGGGCGTTCTTGCGCCGGGATATCTCCTTGTGGACCCGGGCGCTGACCCGGGCGCGCATCTCGCCGACGACCTTCTCCTGCAGGGCCCGGGACTGGGCCTTGAGGTCCCGCTTGGGGCTGGTCAGCAGGGCGGTGAGCTCGGAGTCGACCACCCTCGACACGATGGCGCGCACCGGGGCGGTGCCCAGGACCTCCTTGGTCTGCCCCTCGAACTGCGGCTCGGGCACGCGCACCGTGACCACGGCGGTCAGGCCCGCCAGGATGTCGTCCTTCTCGATGCGGGGGTCCTTGGTGGTGACCTTCAGGGCCCGGGCGTTGGACTCGATCTGCCTGCGCAGCACCCGTACCAGGGCCTGCTCGAAGCCGGCCAGGTGGGTGCCGCCCATGGGGGTGGCGATAATGTTGACGAAGGACCGCTCGGTGGTGTCGTAGCCGATGCCCCAGCGCAGGGCCACGTCCACGGCGCAGGTGCGCTCCACCTCCACCGGGCGCAGGTGCCCGCTGTCCTGGTCCAGCTGCTGGACGGTCTCGGTGTAGGTGCCCGACCCGGTCAGGTGGAGGGTGTCGGTCACCGAGGCGTCGGTGGCCAGGAAGTCCACGAAGTCGGCGGTGCCGCCCCTGGCCAGGAAGGTCCGCGCCTGGCCGGGGACGTGCTCCGGGTCCCCCGGGCGCTCGTCCACCAGGCGCAGGGTCAGGCCCGGCACCAGAAAGCTGGTCTGGCGCAGGCGGGCGGCCAGGGCCGCGGCGTCGTAGTCGGTGGGGGCGGGGAAGATCTGGGGGTCGGCCCAGTAGCGCACGCGGGTGCCGGTGACCCCGCGCCCGACCCTGCCCACCACCCGCAGCTCGGTGGCCCGCGTGTACTCCGTGAAGGGCGACCCCGGGCCGGGCAGCGGGGTGCCGTCGGGGCCGACGGGGTCGGCGAAGACCCCGGGCACGCCGCGGTGGAAGCTCATGGCGTAGGTCCTCCCGCCCCGGTCCACCTCCACGTCCATGCGCGCGGCCAGGGCGTTGACCACCGAGGCGCCCACCCCGTGCAGGCCGCCGGCCGCCCCGTAGGAGCCCCCGCCGAACTTCCCGCCGGCGTGGAGCTTGGTGTAGACCAGCTCCACGCCGGTCAGGCCGGAGGAGGGCTCGACGTCCACGGGCACGCCCCGGCCGTTGTCGCGCACCTCGAGGGAGCCGTCGGCGTGGACGGTGACGCCAATGGTGTCCCCGTGCCCCTCCAGGGCCTCGTCGACGGCGTTGTCCACGATCTCCCACACGCAGTGCATGAGGCCGCGCTGGTCGGTGGAGCCGATGTACATGCCGGGGCGTTTCCTCACCGCCTCCAGTCCCTCCAGGACGGACAGGTGCCGGGCGGAGTACGAGTTGTCTTGGGCCACGGCGCGAATCTAGCCCACATCCGTCGAACACGTGTTCTGCCGCGCCGCCCGACCCTGACCCGCCCCCGGCGCCTGCGCCGTCGGCGTAAGCCGTGCGCCGGAGGCGGACAGAAGCGCAGAACCGGGCACGACGGCCTCCTGGCGTGCTGCAATGCAGCCATGAACGCGATGAGTGCCCCTGTCACCGCACCGGCCGTGCCCGCACGGGTCCAGGACGTCCCCGCCGCGACGACCCGGCCGACCTCCCGCCCCCTGACCAGCGCGGACCGCTGTGACGTCTGCAACGCCCAGGCCTACGTCCGGGTGGTCCTGGGCCGGGGCGAGCTCTACTTCTGCGGCCACCACGCCCGGGCGGCAGGGGCGCGCCTGCGCGAGGCCGCCCTGCTCTACCAGGACGAGACCAGCCGTCTGGCCGCAGGCTAAGGTAACCCCTATGGCCCCCTTCCCCTTCCTCGGCCGCGCTCCGAAGCCGGACGAGCCGGACCCGCTCGTGCCCACCCCCATCAGCCAGCAGCGGCTCATCGACCTGTTCAGGAGACAGGACTGGCACTACTTCATTGACTCCGACGGCGACCTGGGCGGGCAGTGGGACGACGTCACCTTCTACTTCTTCATCACCGGCTCCGACGACGAGCTCCTGGTGATCCGCTCCCAGTACCCCGGGACGATCGACCCCGCCCGGGTGGGGACCGTCCGCGACGTCCTGGAGGACTCCCACCGGCGGCGCCCCTTCCCCAAGAGCTGGTACCGGATGGACGACGAGGGCCAGATCCGGGTCATGGCCTCCAACGCCTTCGACTGCGAGATGGGGGCCACCGACGACCAGCTGCTCCAGCACGTACGGTGCTCGATCGGGACCTCCCTGACCCTGTACGAGTCCATGAACGAGGCCCTGGGCCGCTAGGGGCCCGGCCCCGCCCCCACCCACCCCACGGAGAAACGGAGAACCCTCATGCCCTGGTTGTCCCGGGCCAGCAGCCCGACGCCGGAGCCCGCCCAGCGGGTCAGCCCCCTGACCAAGGAGCGGGTGGCGGCGATCTTCGACGAGCGGGGGTGGCGCTACAGCGAGGACGACGACGGTGACCTGACCGCCGTCTGGGACGGCGACTTCTTCTCCTACCTGCTGCGCGGCGACAACAACGAGATCCTCAACGTCCTGGGGTACATCAAGGAGGACATCCCCATGACCAGGCTCGACGAGGCGCGCTTCGCCCTGGACGAGTGGCACCGGGACCACCTGTGGCCCACCGCCTTCTGGCGGGAGAACGACGACGCGGGCCTGACCTTCTCCATCGGCGCCGCCGTGGCCATCGACTGGGAGCACGGGGTGACCGACAAGCAGATCTACCTCCAGCTGGACTGCGCCATGTCCACGATCCTCAAGTGCTTCGACGACGTCCGCTCCCGCCTGGGCATGGAGCAGCCCAGCTAGCCCCTCCCCTTCAGCGACGTGCCTTAGTCATGGGCGACGTGCCTTAGTCACCGGGAACGTACTCTAAGGGTACGTTCCCGGTGACTAAAGCACGTCCCCGGTGGACGGGCGGGTCCGGGCGGGGCGAGGGCGCCCGTGGCGGCCGCTAGCCGCGCACCACGCGCCAGCCGCACCCCTCCAGGGCCCGCTCCAGGCCGGCGGCGGCCCCGGGCACCACGGACAGCAGGGCCAGGCCCGCGCTCTGCCCGGCGGAGTGCTCCAGGGAGAAGTCCTCGATATTGACCCCCGCCGCACCGACGTCGGAGAACAGGCGCCCCAGCTCGCCGGCGGAGTCGGGGACCAGGACCTGCACCCGGGCGTAGCGGCGCGGCGCCCCACCGTGCTTGCCGGGGATGCGCGCCTGACCGGTGTTGCCCCGCCTCATGACGTCGGTGACCGCCCCCACGGCACCGGGAGCCGCGACGGCCCCCTCCCCGCCGACCTCGCCGGCGGCCGGGGCCACCCCCTCAATGAGCCGCTCCAGGTCCGCGGCGACCTCCCGCAGCAGCCCGACCACCGGCCCCGCGTTGGCCACCACGATGGCCGACCACAGGCGGGGGTCGGAGGCGGCGACGCGGGTGACGTCCCGCAGCCCCTGGCCCGCCAGGGCCAGGCAGGACTCGGGCAGCCCCTCCAGGCGGGCCGCCACCAGGGAGGATACGAGCTGGGGGACGTGGCTGACGGCCGCCACCGCGGCGTCGTGCTCGGCGGCGCCCATGCGCACCGGGGTCGCCCCCACGTCCACGGCGAGGTCGCGGACGACCAGCTCGGCCCGGGCCGACGAGCCGTCGGCGACCACCACCCACGGGCGGCCCGCGAAGAGGTCGGAGTCCGCCGCCGCGGCCCCCGAGCGCTCGCGGCCGGCCATGGGGTGGCTGCCCACGTAGCGTCCGGACGCCGCCCCCCCGTGCCGGCGGACCCGGGCCACCACCTGGTCCTTGACGCTGGCGACGTCGGTGACCACGGCGTGGGGGTGGGCGGCGAGGGCGTGCAGGACGACGTCGGCGGCCACGTCCGGGGGTGTGGCCACGACCACGAGCCGCGGCTCGGCGTCGCCCGGGCGGCGGGGGCGCCCGGCGCCCATGTCGCGGGCCAGGGCCAGGGAGGTCGGGGAGGTGTCGGAGAGCTGGACCTCCACGCCGGCGGCGCTCAGCGCCAGGGCCAGGGAGGTACCCAGCAGGCCGGTGCCCACCACCAGGACGGGGCCCTGCGTGGCCGTGCGCCGGGCCGGGGGCGCACCGTCCTCAGGGCCCGGGGGGCGCTCCCCCGGCTCCGTCCTCGGGTCCGGGTCCGTCCCCCCGCCCGCCTGGTCCGTCCTCCCGCCCGCCGGGTCCGGGACGTCGGGGATCCCCGAGGTGCTCACAGCCCGACCTCCCTCTGGAGGGAGACGACCTCCTGGGAGGTCAGCGCACGCACCTGCCCCGAGCGCAGGCCCGCCAGGGTCAGCGGCCCCAGGCGGGTGCGGGACAGGCGCACCACCGGGTGGCCCACGGCGGCCAGCATGCGGCGCACGACCCGGTTCCTGCCCGAGTGCAGGGTGATCTCCACGATCGAGCGGCGCGGGCCAGCTTCCTTGACCACCACGCGGTCGGCCCGGGCCGGGCCGTCCTCCAGCTCGATGCCGCGCCTGAGCTTGCGGGGCACCCACGGCGCCACCCTGCCCTCCACGATCGCCACGTAGGTCTTGGCGATCTCGTAGGAGGGGTGGGTCAGGCGGTGGGAGAGCTCACCGTCGTTGGACAGCAGCAGCAGCCCCTCGGTCTGGGTGTCGAGGCGGCCGACGTGGACCAGGCGGGGCCGCTCCCGCACGCCCAGCTCCTGGGCGTGCTCGTCCAGGTAGCGCTCGGCCAGGCCGGCCACGGTGGGACGCCCCTGGGGGTCCTCCATGGTGGTGACCACGCCCGCGGGCTTGTGCAGCATGACCGTCAGGACGTCGGGGTCGGCCAGGAGGCGGGAGCCGTCCACCCGGATCTCCTGGGAGGCGGGGTCCACCCGCATGCCGGGCTCACGCACGGTCACCCCGTCCACGCTCACCCGCCCGGCGGTGATCATGGCCTCGCTGGCGCGCCTGGAGGCCACGCCCACGTGGGCCATGACCTTGGCCAGACGCTCCCCGCCGACCACGTAGGGGTCGTCCTGCCCGCCCCGGGACGCGCGCTGGCGCCGGGTGAGCTCCCGGGCCTCCTCGTCCTCCCCGATGGCGTCCTGGTCGAAGGAGGCCAGGGCACCGGCGCTGGCGGAGCCGTCAAGCTCCTCCAGGTCGTCCTCGTCGTAGAACTCCTCGCTACCCAGCTCCCCTACCGGTGCGACCTGGTCAAAGGTACGTCGCGTACTCATGGGCCTCCCCTGCTCGTGTCTACCCGCCCGTGGCCTGGGGCGCCGGGCTGCGGTCCAGGCCCCATCATGCCCGAGACCGCCGGCGTCCGCCCCGCCCACCGGCACGTCCTCCGACCGGGCGCCCTGGTGCGCCGCCCCCGGCCCGCACCCGCCGTGGTGTGTACGGGCGCGGCCTGCCCGAGGCCCTTACAGGCCGAGGTGGTGCAGGGCGGTGGCACGGGAGCGGTCCGGGCTGGTGGTGTCGGGATCCTGCGGCCCGTCCCCGGTACGGGGGGCCAGACTGCCAGCCCCAGGCATGCCCGGCGTCACAGGCGATCCGTCCCCGGTACGGGGGGCCAGGGCCTGGGCGGCATCCCCGGCCGCCTGCGCCTCCGGCCGCAGGATCCTACGGAGGCTGGAGTGGTCCAGGTGGCACAGCAGGCACAGCGCCCTGGCGTGGTGCGCCCCGGAGTCCAGCCAGGGCACCAGCAGGGGCGCCAGCTGACGGATCTCGGGGCCGTCGAGGAACTGCGCCGCGTCCAGGGCGTCGTCCACCGGGTCCCGTCCCGGGACCACCGGGCCCTGCCCGGGTACCAGCCAGCCGCGGAGAACCTGGACCACCTCCTCCACGGGCCCGTGGTAGTAGGCCAGCCTCGCGCCCTCGAAACCCTCCTGCGCCGCCCTGAGGACCAGGTCCTCGGCCTGCTCGTCCGCCCCGCCCACCGGCACGTCCTCCAACCGGGCGCCCCGGTGCGCCGCCCCGCCCACCGGCGCCTCGGGGCAGCCCCGGGGCGGCCTCTGCCCGTCGTCCAGGTCCAGGAGGCGCTCGACCTCGTCCTGGCCGACCTCACGCACCTCGGGGTCCTCACTGGCCAGGGCCCGCTCCGCGACCCAGGCAACCTCGTCGTACAGGCCGAAGTGGTAGAGGATGCCGGCGTGGCAGCGGTAGTCCCACCAGTCGAGCCCCACCGGGGTGGACAGCTCCCTCCTGACGCAGGGGACCACCACCTGGCAGATCCCCCGGCGGCCCAGCCGCCCCAGCAGGCGCAGCACCCTCTCGCGGTACCTGAGCACGGTCGACCAGTACACCAGCGCGGGCGCCAGGACCCTCACCCCGGCGGTATCCAGGAACCCCGCCGCGGACAGGGCCTGCTCCACCGAGACGCCCCCACCGCCCCGCGTCCTGGTGGTCAGGCACCGGCCCAGGACCCCCACCACCCGCCCCGACACGTCCCGGGGAGCCAGCAAGGAGCACCCCGCACGCCACCTGTCCGCAACCCCCACCACCCGCCCGACCGGGCCACCGACCTCACACCCGTCACTTGATCTTGACATCCTTCTGCCATCCCATCGACTTGACCCTCGCGCTGAAGCCGTCAAACGTCATCCACCCTCCCCGGCCAGGAACAGCACCGCCTCCGACCCCACCACCACGAAAACACGCGGCGAGCCCCAGCTCATCCCACGAGGACCTCCTCCCCGCGACCAGGCCCTGTTCTGTTCACACTATGTGACGCCTTCCCGGGACGACAGTAAGAACTGGTAGTGTTTTCGGCCGTTGACCACCGGCAGCATGAGGATACTCAAGTCGCCGATCATGGGATCTTCCTGCCCCGTAAAGAAACATCCGATTACGCGTTACCACCCGTCGGTGGTGCAGATCGGCAACAATATCGATCTCCATGTGCTCGAGATAAGCGATGATCCAGTGCAGAGGCGGTGTCCCGTTGCGCGGCCAGCGGCCCCAGGAGCCGCCCGTCAACCGCGTGCATTCATTTCGCAGAAGAGCGAACCTGATCATGGTGGGAATGAAGGCGTCAGCGTCCTCCTGGGTCCAGCCCTCGGGCAGGAGGATGTTCTGGCACTCCCAGTCGGTCCACACCAGGTACTCCTCCGGGATCGTCTCATCCGGGCGATCGAGGTAGCGGAAGAAGCTATCAACGTCAACGTCCAGTCGACTCCCCAGGTCGCGCAACGCCTCCAGCTCTTCCTGCGAGGGAATGCTGTCATGCTTGTCGATCGCCTCGCACATCCACTTCAGAGGAATTAGGTATTCTCCCTCCGAGATGTCGTAGAGCAAGCTGCCCACGTCTGACGGGCTCAATGCCCGGGCGTTGTCAACTCGGTCAATAAGACAATATATAAGTTCGACTTCTTCGTCTCTCATGGATTTCATCGGTAACCGCGATTGTCGACTGCTCTAAAGTACTGAGGAAATCTGCTCCCTGCGAGTGGGCTGCGTCTCGTCCCCCTCTACAGATAGAACCAGGAGTCCCGGGTGGGGTAGCTGGCGTCCCTGGTCATGTGGAGCAGGCTCTGCCATGCCGTCGCCGCGTCCATAGCAAAGCATGAGTCGTATTCGGCGCACTCCTCCATGAATGGGACGCAGACGACCTCGGCGCTCTCGGTGACCGCCGGACCGCCTGGTGGGACAAAGATCGCGCTGCGACCGTCTTCGTCGATCATCTGGAGTACCGCGATTCTTCCGGTGCTTCCGGCGGACAGCAGCCTCCCTCCTTCCCTCCTGGCGTAGACTTCGACATACGTCCTCCCTCCCAGGAAACGCTCCTCGTATTCCGCAATAAACTCAGGCAGCTGAAGCTCCTGCTCTACGCCGTTTCGCGCTTCACCGTGTTCGGCGACCCCGGATGCATACACGATCCCCTGCCTCTCCTTTATGGTCTTGGCCACGGTCTTGGCTGCGCCCACGCCGAAGGTCTTAAGGTGGACGCATCGTCTACACACTTTAGTCAAAATGGTTGGTGAGCGCGTCCTCGTAAGTCCTGTACAGCTCGCACCGCGCGATCATCACGACTTTCTTGCCTTCCACATCGAAACTGTGGCGCGACCTGTTTCCACGCAACAGAAATACTCCGACGCTGACGAAGCAGGGAAACTCGTTCACCGGCGAGACACGGTACCCAGTTAGTGACGGCCAGATAAGTAGCGAAGAGATCTCCTGATACAGTCCGAATGTTGGGCCGTCTACCTCTGGGTCAGGTGTCACCTCGACCCCGAGGATGGTCGGAGTGATACGTACGTCGCGTACGTACGAGCACCGACGAGGCGTCGAGAAGTAACGACTGTCCAAAGATCCTAGAAACAAGTCTGTATTCCACATGATGTTAAAACTCCGGATTGACGCCTTGAACATTCGTGAGCAACACAGCGCCGCTATCTAACCAGCCGGGAATAACGCGCCCTGCAGCACCTCCCGCATTGCCGTCTAGCGGGCATGCGCGTCTAACTATAATAACAGCTTTCGGGTCACTTAAGGTTCCTGTCATAAGAAAGCGTCTACTACTTGTTGGACCAGACTCTCCGCCGGAAGGAAGCCCGGCGGCGTCGCGATAACTGGAGAACGTCCCAAGGTGATCGGGAGTCCATGAAGCTCCTCCCGGATAACTGTCTTGACCGTAGACGCGATATAGAGTCTGCCCTTCTTATGGTGCCGGCAATCGGTTGCTCATGTCTTGGTGGCGGATGGTGCTGGTGGTTGTGGTCCTAGCTTACCCAGGACGAGGTTCTTGACAGCACCTAGGCCGTAGCTTGCGGCGCCGCCGATGCCGCCGGGTCGGCTCTGGTGGCCGGTGGGGCGCGTAGGGTGCGTGGGGGCCTGGAGTCCGACCCCTGGGGGCTGCCTGCCCTGCTGGCCGGTGACGGGGTGGTGGGCGTGGACGTCTGCGGCGGGCTGCGCGTGGGCGGGCTGGAGCTGCTGGGGGCGCGGGCCTACGACCCCGCGACCATGGCATTCCTGTCCACTGATCCGCTCACCCACGCGGACACGGCGCCGTGGGCGGCCAACCCCTACTCCTACGCGGGCAACAACCCCGTGGCCCTGTCCGACCCCACGGGCCTGAAGCCCCTGACCGACGCCGAGCTCAACGCCTACACCGACGCCCACACCGGCTGGCACGCGGGGTGGAACTGGCTGAGGAAGAACAAGGACTACATCTTCGGCGGCGCCATGGTGATCGCCGGGGGCATCATGGCGGCCACCCCCGGCTGGCAGGTCGCCGGGGGCATGCTCATAGGGGCCGGGTTCGACACCCTGGCCCAGCGGGCCACCACCGGATCCGTCAACTACGGCAAGGTCGTGGTCTCCGGGCTGCTGGGTGCGGTCGGTGGTGGGGCCGGGTCCGCCCTGGCCAAGCACCTGGGTATCGAGGGGCTGGGGGCCGCGGTCATCTCGGGGGCGGGCGCGGGAGCCCTGCCCGGCGGGGTAATGGGAGGCTACAATTATATGAGCGGCCCGGGCCCCCACACCCCAGCCGGCTTCCTCCAGGCCACAGCCACCGGAACCCTTAAGGGAGGGATCACCGGAGGCATCAGCGGTGCCGCAGGCCACGGATTGTCACACGTTTTCGGCAATGCCATTGGGCGCAGCATGATGGCAGATCCCAGAATACTTTCCGGCCATGGAGAGATTTCCGCCAGCAATTCTTCGGCATTTATTGTTCGAAAGGAGTCAGAGTTCGATTCTACTCACCCCACGGTACGATCATCGATGACGATCTTGGAAATGCGATAAAAACCTGAGCTCGACGTTGGCCCTTCTCTATCACCCAGCCTGCTCCGTATGAAGTAGCGGGCCCGGGCGCGATAGTGCCAGATTAGCGACTGTTCCCACCGACAATGCCGCCCGTTTTGGACGTTAAGGGAACTCCTATTACCGTCACCGACACGAGCGGAGTCAGATTATCTGATCTGATCGAGAAAGGCGGCGTCGGGGTGTACGATTGGGCCGCATGTAGAGAAGTGGTCGGTGGCTAAGGAGGAAAAAATATGCCTTACATTCCTGACGGGACCGTCGCGGAACTACCGGAACGCGAGTGGCCCAGGCCCCGTCGTCGTCTTTTCAAGTGAAGGCGCCGCAAGGAGCAGCCCCCGTTCGACGTCCCCAGCGTCCACCTCTTTGGCTGGCTCAGCCACCAGGTTTCGTACTTCTCTGGCCCTATGAGTCCAAGGGACCTTGAGGTGCTGGAAAGAGCGGCGCTAGTTCGGATGTGGGTTACGCGCGGATTTCATCACTGCAGGATGTGCCCACCGCCCGACCACTACGGGGCCACTCCTTACGAAACGCCCACCAAGACATACTACCTCGGCTCCGCCTCCCTCATCGTCGCAGACGTGAACGGCAACCCGTGGGTAGCCCCGAACTTCGTGCTCCACTACGTCACCGCCCACGGGTATGTGCCACCTACACGAGTCTACGACGCACCTCCGGACCTCGTTGCCTCAGTCCTACACAAAGGCTACCCTGACACAGCGAAGTGATGCAGAACCTCGCATAACGCCAATTATGTTTTAGTATTTTGTATTCGGGAATGCATGGCGCAAACAGAACAAGAAGGCTTATTTGTGGGGTGCTGGTAGATATGATTCCGAAGGTTGCTGTCGGGGTGTCTTTGAGGATGTGGGTGGGGTGGTAGTCGGTGTAGAAAACCCGCCAGGTCTTGAGATTGGTGATAGTGCGCTCGATTCTGTAGCGGATCTTACCGATGATTCTGTTCCATTTGTTGTCAGTCCTGTTCGGGTGCCTGCCTGGTGGCTTACGCCCGGAGGTATTCATTCCGGTGCCGGCGCAGCCTCTGTCGCCTGTGCCGGGGCGCCCCGGCACGGGCGACAGCTCAGCCTCGGGTGCGTCCAGCAGGCCGGAGGCCTTGATGGGCGCCCTCGACTAAACTCTTCGAAGCGTTCCCACCTGGTCCATCGAGGAATAACTGAGGAAGTGTAAGGTGATACGGATGCTTACCGAACTGGACCGACTAGTCTCCGACCCACCGGAGGGATATCACGGCCTTGGCACGCTTGTTTCTATTCGCATTGAGGCAGACGACGTCGGCACTGTGGTCTGTCGCATAAAATCCGTCCTACGAGTTGTGCTTGAGGAGCAGTCCGGCGATAAATCATTCACGCATAAGCTATCGTTCCCTCGATGGTTCGTCGATGCCTGCCTGGAAAATGAGCACGAATCTATTCCGAGTGAGGGAGGGGGGCGGTCAATGGAGAACTGGCTGTTCTGGATGGAGCCCTCGGAGAAAATCTGGGAGTGGTGGGACGTGAGCATACAGGATTCGAACCACGCCCGCATCAGGATAGTAGTTCACGACTGGCCGACACCATTAGCGGCACTCGAGTGGTTGATCAAGACATCAGGAGCAAAACAAATCGAACGATCATAGGCGCTCTCTCGTCAGCACCAGCTTTGCGGAGGCAATCGGGCAACGGGAATTGAAATGGGCACGGATCTTCACGGGATTGTCGCAGATCTGATAAGGCTTCCATTGCGCTAGAATGGGTATGGCAGGCATGAAACAAAATCGCATTTTGGGATGGCGCTAGTGAGTTATCCGGCATAGAATTGTCTCACGCAGGTCAACATGACGGACGCGGAACAAGACATCCTCATCAGGTGGAAGAAGCGTTCGGACACCCTGCAAGCTGGTGCCGATGAAAGCGGAGACGATTCTACACGCTTCTCGCGGCGTCGGGCTGGATATTATCGCGGAGGTGGTCGAGCGGGCCGGGGGACGGTGCGCAGGCGGTTATCGCGCTGGCGGGGGTACAGGCTGGTCTCGGTGGTAACCGGTCATGTCGGAAACGGGAACGCGGTAGGACCCGGGAGGGCTTAACTCCAGCCATAGGTGCAGCCCTATCTGTCGCCCTGGTGAGAGTCGGGTCCCTGACGCCCGATCCGGGTCAGGCGCTTGCACAAGGTGGGCCAGTCCCTGGCGTGCTGCTCCTCGATCTTGTACGCCAGGAACCTGGCCGCCTCCCACAGATCCAGTGGGTAGATCATCAGACGGTGGCACCCGATTACCGGGCCGACACTCTCTACCTCGTCCTCCAACCACCCCGGTGTGCACAGCAGCACGTCAAACGACTCGCATCCCGTACCCTCAGAGGGCTCGACTACGAAACGGATCCAACCGCCCCCGCGCTCAGAGTCAACCAATCTTTCCAGGTTGTCGTCAACTATCTCCCAGGACTTAATCCTTGCCCGCATCTTCTCGATCGGCCTCCCGCACTTACAGCAAAGACCACGACAACTGAAATACGTATCGGCAACCTCCGTTCTCAATAATTCTCGAACTCCCACGACCCTAGCTGAGACAGGCGTTCACCCAGGCTGGCCCAGTCGTCGGCGAGCTCTTCTTCGAACCTGCGAGTCAAGAAGGCCACAGCCTCTCGCAGCTCGAGCGGACAGGTCACCAGAATGTGACGTCCAAGAACTGGACCGTCCTGGCTTATCCGCTCCTTCAGCCACCTCGGAGTGCATACTAAAACGTCAAAAGACTCATCGCCGGGCCCTTCGTCAATGCCGACCATGAAGCGGACCCAACCGCCCCCGCGCTCAGGGTCAGCCAGCGATTCTTCTTCGCCGTCAATAATTTCCCATCCTTTAACCTTTGCCCGCACTGCCGCCATCCTTCCAGGTCTTCGACGTAACTGTTCACAGGACAGGCCCGCCATGTGCAGCAGGAACTCCGACCTCGCACCCACAGAGAACACACGGCGCGCTCCGCTTGTCCCCCGCGAGGGCCTCTCTACTCATCATCAGTGAGAGCCACCCTGCTGACAGTCCCTGACCCCCACACGCCAGACAATAGCATACTACCCCCGACCACGCCAGCACCACCAAGAGAGACACCCTACCCCTACAATTCGATCCTGTTCTGTCCACATTATAAGTGTGATAAGATCTGCCGGGGAGGAGGTGATCGGCTGTGGACAGGCCTGAGGACATAGGTTGGGGTCTGGTGGACTGGGGGACGGTGGTGGCGCACTGGCCGTACGGGCTGGACGTGTTCCTGGACTCCTCGGGGGAGGTGGGCACGGTAGACAGGCTGCAGGTCTGTGACGGTGCTATACGGAGTAATGAGGAGTACTGGCCGGACGTGGGGGACCGTATCCGGGTGCGTCGTATGGAGGTGCGCTCAGACGGGGAGCTGCGCCTGACGGCCAGGCAGTCGGATGTCGAGTGGTCCGAGCCCGGGGAGCTGGTCCGCATGCGCATGACGGGGTGGCCCTCAGGCCTGAGGCTGGCCGAGTGGGGCGTGATCACAGCCTTACGCGAGCGGGGCTTTGACGTGCTCCTCCTGGCCTCGGGTGAGACCGGCACGGTCATGTGGTCCCTGGTGGAGGCCGACCGGAAGGTGTTCGAGACCGACTTCCGCCCCGTTGTGGGGCGGCCCCTCCGGGTCTGCCGCCTGGGGGTGTGGCCCGACGGAACCCTACGGCTCAGCCACCGCGCCTGCTTCCTGAGCGGGGGCGAGCCGCCCAACCGTATCGACTACGACCCACCACCAGGACCAGTACCACCACCCCCACCACCAGGCATGGCCATCGGGACGGACATACCACTAGACGACCCCATACTCCTCCCCCACTGGGCAAGAAAGAGACAACAAGAAGAACAACAGGACCAGACCTGAACTCACCACCTCCTGCCCCCAGGGACAGGGCTGACGCCACGTCGAAATGCCATAAGAATCGGCCTCACTCCCCCTGCTCCCAGGGGCAGGACCGTGGAAGTGTGAGGGTGTTTTTGACCGTGGCGCTCACTCCCCCTGCTCCCAGGGGCAGGACACTCGCGATAGTAGCCAGGCGAGTACGCAGGCAGGAGCACGAGTCCTTTAAGGAGAAGCACAATGAGCAGATCCTCTGATGTGAACGTCCCGACTGGCTGGTGGGCCGCGGAACTGCACTGGAACCGGGGTCTGTTCGAGGTGTTCAACCGTCGCCCGGCCTCCCTGGAGGGGGCGGTGTGCCTGCGCACCAGCTTCTCCCAGCTCCCCGACAATATCCACCTGACCATAGAGGGCGTTCCCTGCCGGTAACGCGGCGTTCCTGCGGTCGGTGTGTGGCGTCCTGTAGGGTCTGTCGGGGAAGGGGTGCGTGGTTGTGGGTAGGGTTGAGGAGATGGGTCTGGGTCCGGTGGAGTGGGGGGGTGGTGGTGGCGCACCGTCCGTACGGGCTGGAGGTGCGTCTGGAGGTCTCTGGTGACGTGGGCGTGGTCGACCGAATCCTGGTCGGTGACAACAGTTTCCACGCCAACGAGGAGTACTGGCCGGACGTGGGGGACCGTGTCCGGGTGCGTCGCATGGACGTGCGCCCCAGCGGGGAGCTGCGCCTGACGGCCCAGCAGGGTGTGGTCAACGGGTGGACCGAGCCCAGGGAGGTGGTCCGCGGGCGCGTGTACGAGTGGCCTGCCGGCCTGGGAGAAACGGAGCACGGCGTGGTCACCGCCGTGCACGAGCGGGGCTTCGACGTCCGCCTGGACGCCTCGGGGGATGTCGGCACGGTCATGTGGTCCCTGGTCGAGGCCGACCGCGCGTTCTTCTCCACCGACTTCCACCCCCGCATGGGGCAGCCCATCCGGGTCCGCCGCCTGGGGGTCTGGCCAGACGGCACCCTACGACTCAGCCACCGCAAGGCCTTCCTGGACATACCCCTGGACCTCGTCAGAAGACGTTGGGACGAGGAGCGGCGTCACGGCTACCGGCCCAGGAAGGGCGTCCCGGGCAGGACCATCACCCTCAGACCACCCCCCAACCAGACAGACACACGAAACAAAACACACCCACCCACAAGCACACAAAACCCCTAGACCAGACGGCCCACGGATAGTAATCTGATCCGAGTCTGACGAAACGTTCTCAGGGTTCGCTTCCCCGAGAACGTCAAGTTTGAGAAGGGATCCTGGCGTGAGTGGTGACTACGGGGTTGAGTGGGGTTCTCTGCGTACCAGTCACGGCGTGGGTGTGGATCCTGGGCTGATCAGGGCCCTGCTGTACGCGCCGGACGCGGGGTCGGGTGGTAAGGCCTCTGACCAGCTTGAGGGTCTAGCCTTCTATGGCTGGAATTAAACAAGATCGGTGTGTGGTGGTGTGGTTGGGAGGTGCTCGAGGTCGTAGTCGAAGGTGCGGTTGGTGATGTAGGTGGTGAAG
>ERZ773099.1803-NODE-1803-length-15452-cov-2.727349_pt1 | contig 15452 bp, 17 predicted proteins | sample MGYA00511120_ERZ773099 | MGnify/ENA primary metagenome ERZ773099 (study PRJEB29015, sample SAMEA2738012) | human oral metagenome | biome: human oral; feature: human-associated habitat; material: dental | place: China | collected 2104 ... | reverse complement strand
CAATCCCAAAACGCATGGAATGGGGTGGTCGAACCTATCAATTTATTGATCGCGGTATCCGAGTCGTCGCACGACGTGGCGAGCGAGTGAGTAGCACTGTCACGATGAGTGACGGCGAACAAAGCTTTTGTTTGCGTCATCACAGTGGCGTCTGGACGCTCCTAAGCGTCTGCTAATAGGAGCCAAACAGGACGAAAAGCCCCCTAGACAAAACTAGAGGGCGTTTTTCGTAGCTCTATCAAAAACACCGCAGAGGTTGCGGTGTTTTTATTACTAGTAGATAAACTTACCAAATGTACCGGGGCTAACAGTTCGCTTGTTGTAGCTTCCTTGTTTATAGTTCCAGCCCATTTCAGAAACGACGTAAGTTCCATCCGGATTGACTGATTCAACATAAGCAACGTGACCATTCGTTACAGCTACTGCTCCCGCCTGGGGCGCTGAACCAGTTGCTTTACCAGCCGCCTGCGCCGAGCCTATCCAGTTATAACCAGCATTACCATAGACTGCAACATCTGGACGGCGTGAGTGGACATAGTCTGTACACCACATACCGTTACCGACATATCGGCTACTTGAACTGGTTGGCGCTGATGAATAACTACGCGTCGTGTATGTCGTTGCTGTTTGCGCGACAACTTTTGCAGCTGGTTGTGACGCAGGTGCAGGAGGTGTCATAAACGCACTAGCCGCGGCCTGAAGCTTGTCGTACTTGTCAATGAGCTGTTCTTTGCCAGGCGTGACTTTGATCACTTGACCTGGTTCGACAAGGTTTGCGTTAGTGATGCTGTTTTCAGCCATCACTGCTTCAACCGTCGTGTGATGCGCCTTGGCAATAGCAGTTAGCGTGTCGCCGGCGTTTACCGTCACATCAACTTTCGTGTTAGCGTTAGTATTTGTGTGAGCTTGGCTATCTTTTCCAGGCTCCAGGGTTTGTTTGGTGTCTGTGGCGTAAGCATTGTGTCCGCCAAATACGGTGAGGGCAAGCGCAAAGGCGACCACCGTCACTGTCTTGTTGAAACGCATGTTTTCTCCCGAGTCTATCAGCTCTTAGCCGACGTACGACTCTTACATTTACCAACCCCCACGGCTAGGTTTAATTTCGATTACACGTGGATTTTGTGCCTGAAAATCCTCCCGAGATTGTCTACGGTTTTCAAGAGACACAAAGTCGATGATATCGCAGGATAGCGTTTCGGTCAATAATTAACACGCTAGTGCTAGCGCCACCAGATGAAAATACGTAGTAAAAATATCAACGAATTTAGCTTTTTAAAATCATTCTGTGCACCAGAAAATCTTGCATAAACCGCCAAAATCTGGTAATATGCCATAGATATTTACATCAAGGTTGGGAGGTCTAACGACCGTTTGTACCACAGAAAGGATTCTACTATGGCAAAAAAAGCCGAGCTGCTTGAAAAAGCAGCTGAACTGAAGCTAGAAGTTTCAGAAAAAAATACTATCGCTGAGATCGAAGAGGCTATCGCTCAGGCCGAAAAACACGAAGTCCGTGAGGCAGTCGTCGCAAAAGCCGGTAAGCGTTCTCAAAAATCTCTTGACGAAGCCGAGGAGAAGGCCAAAAAAGAAGCTCGCAAAGAGGCTGGTGATACCACCCCGCAAGGTGACGCAGTTGCGCATGAGAAAAAAGGTCCTGCACCAAAAGTTCGTCCACTGATTGAACGCCGCGGCAAGAACTACCGCAAAGTTGCCGAGAAAATTGACAGCACAAAGGTATATAACCTTGCTGACGCATTGGCACTTGCTATTGAAACAAATCCAGCAAAATTTGATGCTAGCGTTGAGGTGCACGTTCGCCTCGGTGTCGATCCCCGTCAGGCCGACCAAAATATCCGCGCGACCGTAGCACTGCCAAACGGCACGGGTAAGGATATCCGGGTTGCAGTGTTTGCCCCAGAAGCTGAGACCGCAAAAGCCGTAAAAGCTGGCGCAGATATCGCAGGAGATGAAGAAATCCTAAGACTCCTCGATAAAGGTGAGTTAAACTTTGATATCCTAATTGCAACTCCAGCTTATATGCCAAAACTCGGCAAATACGCGCGTCTGCTCGGGCCAAAGGGCCTCATGCCAAACCCAAAGAGTGGTACAGTTGCCGCTGATGTTGTAAAGGCTGTTTCTGAGGCAAAAGCCGGTAGGGTTGAATACCGAGTTGACAAACAGGCAACAATCCATCTTTCAATCGGCAAGGTAAGCTTTGGCGTGGACAAGCTAAAGGAAAACGCATCGGCCTTCTTTGCCAGCCTTCAAAGCCAAAAACCGTCAAGCCTAAAGGGTAGCTATATCAAGTCGACTGCAATCGCAACCACGATGGGTCCTGGAATCAAGGTAGAAAACCAAGTCGGCTAACGACTACTTTTACTATCACAAAAAACAACCACCTAGGTGGTTGTTTTTAATTTCTTCGTTAGCACTAGAATTATAGTCTCGTCTCTGTTATTATTTATATAGTGAAACGACCCCTTTTTAGTTTTGGCCCAATAAATCGAACACGCAAAGCGGAACGTGATTACATAAACTACCGTCGAAACAAAAACATAGACTGTGATTTCTGCAATTTCAATGACTCATCAGACGTGCTCATCAAAGAGTATTCGTTGTTTTGGCATGTAATCAATAAATTCGGCTATGCGACCTGGGACGGCTACTGCGTCCGCGAACATTCAATGATCGTACCAAAACGGCATGTAGTGTCGATCAGCGAGTTCACGCCCGAAGAATCCCAAGAGTATATCGCGCTGATTTCAAAATTTGAAAAAGAGGGCAACAGCATATACTCGCGTTCAGACAAACAAGTAACAAAATCTATTCCGCACCAGCACACACACCTTATTCAACTAGAAGACAAACAGGTGCGATCCCTCATCTACAATCATTCACCACACATTCTCACATTTCGCTAGTATTCATCGTTTGAGTAGACACACACGTCCTCGCGAAACGGAATCCCGATCGAAATCATCTCAAAAATTGATGGCGTAATAGCAAAAAGACGATCTTTTCGTAGAAGTTTTTCAAGAGACATCCACTCACTATAACCTCCGGACCACTCACAGGGCGCAACTGGTCGATCTAGTTCAGCTATCATGAGGGCAAATATCTTGTCTTCAAGAACAGTATTTCGATGATTAACGTCAATCACGCGGTATGAGCCAGCAACGCGAAACTTTGCGTCAATTCCAGTCTGCTTTTTGAGTTCTCGGGCAGCCGACTCAGCTAGCGGTACGCCTCGAAGTACTGGAGCGCTCGCAATACCCCAGTAACCGTTAAACGGCTCTCGATCGCGTCGGTGAGCAAGAACATATTTTCCGCATCGCACCACCATAAGCATCGATGATTTGGGCTGCTCAATTTCACGCCCAGTGCCCTTATCCAGACGACTTGCAAAAGCCTTACCTTCGGTAGTCAATTCATATAGCCCGTCATCAGCTTTCAGGATATAGCCTAGCCTCACCAGCTTATGGATATGAAACTTGAAGGTATCGCTCTCCATCTTTGCGGAACGCATCAACTCTGAATACCGCGCCCGTGTCGCATATTGAAGTGTATAAAGCACCGCTGTTTGCGCTTTGTGAAGCTTTTCTGTTGATTTCATATAATAATTTTAGCACAGAGTCTAGGGTATAAAATCGCCCTATTATAAGCAAATTATGCTATATATAATCAATATATCGTCAACAATGAATAGGGGGATAAAATAATGAAAGAAACATTACGACCGAGCCATGAGGATCAGTATCTCGATCTAGCCGAAAGCATATTGCTCGACGGAGAAACGAGGGACGATCGCACCGGTGTTGGAACTCGAGAGTTATTTGGTGTACAGATGAAATACGACCTGCGCCAGGGATTTCCGGCGCTTACGACCAGAAAAGTGCCGTTTGGCACTGTCGCCTCTGAACTAGCCTGGATGCTTCATGGCGACACAAACCTCCGCTACCTAGCTGAGCACAAAAACCACATCTGGGACGAATGGCCATTTGTATCATATTTACGCCGAACAAACCAAACCGTCCCGAAGCAAGGTTCAGAAGAGTGGAGTACCAAAAAGTCTGCTTATCTAGAAAAAATTCTCAACGATGATCAATTTGCATCAGAATACGGTGACCTAGGACCAATTTATGGCCATCAATGGCGCGCCTGGGAAGGCTATGACGGTCAGCCAATCGATCAGCTGAGAAATGTCCAGGAAGCAATCCGAAACGAAGACCGCAGTATGGGGCGTCGTCTAATCGTCAGTGCCTGGAATGCAGCACAAATCGAAGAAATGAGTAAAAGCGGTCTGCCGCCATGCCACACGTTATTTCAATTCAATGCATCAGATCAACGCGACCCAGAGACAGGCAAAAAATATCTCGACATGCAACTCTACCAGCGTAGCGCCGACTGGTTCTTGGGCGTACCATTCAATATGGCGCAATATGCGATGATGCTGAGTGCCATGGCGCAGACCACTGATCGCACACCGCGCTATTTCACACATACATTTGGCAGTGCACATATATACAATAATCACATCGATCAGATAAAGGAGCAGTTGTCGCGCCGTAACAAAACCTACCCAGCGCCACGACTAGAGCTTAATCCTGAAATTACCGATATCGGCGATTTTGATGCCAAAGATTTCAAGGTTGTCGATTATCAATCGCACCCATCAATTCGTGCACAAATTGCTATTTAGCAATACGAACGTAGGTAACGAAGTCATAAGGATATTTGTTACGGTCATCAGCCTCAAATGATTCGCGAGAACGCACCTGCCAGTCCTCCCCAAGCGGAGGGAAAAACACCTCCGCCTCGGGAAATACCTGGTCGACTTCCGTCGCATAAACTACGTCAACATCAGATAGCGCCTGCTCGTAGATACTCGCACCGCCAATAATAAACTGATTGCCATGTGCTAACCGATATGCCGAAGCGAGACTATCGACCGCGATTACATCAACCGCATCAAGCGGACGATGCGTCACAACGATATTTTCGCGGCCAGGTAAAGCGCGTCCAATCGATTCAAACGTCTTGCGCCCCATGATTAACGACCCGCCAGCAGTTAGATCCTTGAAATGCCGAAGGTCTGCTGGTAAATCTCGACCCCACAATAGGTCATTATTTGCACCGATACCTCGGGCACGATCATAGGCGACAACGATGCTTTTCATACACTTTATTGTATCAAATAGCGTGATATACTAATGGTAATAACAGGGGGATTTACAATAAAAATGACTTACAGTTCTTTGGGTAGTGCCGTATGAGCGTTTATAGCAATACCGAAATCAAAACAGCAGTTCGTGAAGGTACGATTGTAAGCGTTCCGTTTGAGCCGGGCCATGTCAGTGAAGCTAGTCTGGACTTTACGTTAGGCTATTATTTTTATAAACAAGAAGTCCGCGAGGATAATCGCATCTATAATCCGTTCGACGAAGAGGACGTTGCCCAGTACTTCAAAGGACCACTAAAAGCCATACCTCATCACGAATGGTGTGAGCAATTCGGCTATCGTCCATTCAAAAATATTCCACGTGACCATCCGATAATCGTCCTGCGTCCCGGCGAACGCATTCTGGCACACACTCATGAATTTATCGGCATCCGTGCCCACGGCGGAGCCGCCGAAGTGCGTGCTCGATCAAGCTGGGGTCGCAATGGCGTGGCAGTTTGTTTCGACGCTGGTTGGGTAGACCCAGGTTACATCAACCGAATTACCCTCGAGATATACAACTTAAACAAGCACGAGAGTGTCGTATTGCCAGTCGGGGAACGAATGGGGCAGCTGGTTTTTCACAAAACCGGCAAAGTTGACGGTGATTACAGCCAGGGTCGTGGAGGTATGAGCGGCAAATATCAATCAACCGACAACCTAGACGAGCTAATTGCTAATTGGCGACCTGAAGCGATGCTACCTCGTAATCATAAGGATTTGCGCAGAAAACCGAAGAAGATCAACGGATTAAGCAGGGGGATACTTTGATGTCGCGACAACACAAAGGAGTTTATATCGCCATCGAAGGTGGCGACGGCTCAGGTAAGGGTACCCAGGCCAAGGTGTTAGTAGATAAACTTAAAAAACTTGGATTTAACGTCTTGGCGATGCGCTACCCTCAATACGGCAAACCATCAGCTCGGTATGTTGAGCGCTACTTGCGTGGCGAATACGGCCAGGCGAATGACGTTCCCGCCGACCTAGCGTCACTGGCATACGCCCTCGATCGGGCCGACGCCGACACCCTGTCAACACTTCGTAACCATCTAGCGAAACCAAACGGCATAGTCGTCAGCGATCGCAGCCCAGCTTCAAACATGGCTCATCAGGGGACAAAAATTTCATCTCCCAAAAAACGCCAACAGTTCTACCGCGAGATGGTAGAGCTGGAGTATGAAGTCCTTCGAGAGCCACGACCAGACTTAAACATCGTCTTGCGCGCAGACGCCACTACTGCTCAAGCAAATGTCGACCGCAAGGACGCAGACACTCATAGCTATACGACGGCAAAACGCGATATTCACGAGGCAGATACCAACCACTTGACGCTAGCGCTCCGAAACTACGACGAACTATGCGAGATCCTGCCTGAAGAGTTTATTCCAATCAATGCACTTGATGATGCGGGCAAGATGCGACCAATCGAGGAAGTTCACCGACAAATCATGACACTGATTCAAGGGCACAGACTACTCCCAGGGCTACAAGACAACAATACAAACACTCAAAAATTTTAGCAAGAAGCGTCATTATAAGCCATCAGCAACATCCCCATCAATATACTCGACACCTCGCTCCATAAATTGACATTTTGGCTATTTTATGCTAAAATCAAAGAATGGACACAAGTCGTATTCAGAAGGCTAGAAAACGAGTAGCCTATCCTGACCATGCGTTCCCGCTTGCTTCGGATGCTGTTCGAAGTGCCTATCACGATTATTGGAGTACAACCCGAGAAGACCCAGCTACTATCCGTCAGCAACAGGTTTCAATGGCCCAAACCAACACTCTAATTTCAGATTTTTGTGACAAATTTCTGACCCCCCAAACTTATCACGCCGCCACACTAGGTGGTATTGTTGACGCCCTCGACATCCCAAGCCACACGAACGAAGCAACTCACGCCCTGCGCGTATATCGCCAGGAGTCAAAAGAAACCCCAGAAGAGCAGTTAAATGTGCTCGGGCTTTTACAAGATAGGCAAGTTATCAATAACTTTTGGGAGCGCCGCGTTCTCGAGCAATACGGCCAGGAGGAGCGTCGACTTGACCTCCTAACCGACATCAACAACCGACTGGAGGTTCGGCCCGAGGAGTGGCGAGCGCGCGCTCTTGGTACTAGAGCAACAGACATTTTAAGAGTCCGCTCTCAGGAGGGCGTCAATATTGAGTCTTTGCTAATTGGCTCTGCCGAAACCCTCCAGTGGCTACACTCTGATAAGGCCGAAGCTACAACAGATACTTATAGACACATCCACCAAGCCCAGCAGTTTTATGCACCACTTTCGGAGTTTATCGGATTTGATGGCCTGGCTATGGGCCTCCAGAGCCAATCAGAGATTCTAAAAGCCAAACACTCAGGGCAAGAACACCTTGTACAGCGCGCGCAGACTATAATTGAAGAGCTCGGCAGTCCCGAAGTCGTCGAACAGCGAGTCGAAACAATGCTTCGGGCTGTCCTCGGCGAAACCAATCAAAGGCAAGTCTTGACCCACACTAATAAACATGGTGTTATTATCGGAGAAGGCAAGTGTCTTGACCGCGATCTACGAGTTGTCTGGCGCCGAAAAACCCTAGGCGGAATTCTGCGTAAACTAAGCTGCCTGGAAAAAGATAAGATACCGATGGATATCATCGGCGCTACAGTTATAGTCCAGGATCCTGAGCAGATTGGACGCGAACTTCGTGCCATCATGACAAAGGCCGAACTCGATCCACGGATAGTCCTCACACCATCGCCGAGCCGAACAAAGCCCTTTCATGTCAAAGGCTCAAGCGAGTACCGTGCAGCCGTCGCTCGTGGCATGGGCTATACAGATGTCGACGAGATGGCTCGCGATGTTGACGTCAAAGACGGAGATTATCAGGTAGGCAAAGTAACATTCCGCTTCCAGCGCTGGGGTGAACCGCTACCACTTCATACGGAAATTCAGTTTTGCACTGTGACAGACCGTATCGATGCACGCATCGGCAGTGCCGCTCACGCCGCATATAGACTAGCCGAGGGTCAGCCATATGCACTAACCCAAGAGGATACAGCCGCTCTTGCAGACTTTCGTGCCCAAAAAAAGCACCTCGGACAAGACGATCTAACTCCACTCAGCCGTCCACGTGCTCACGAATTACTACGCCGCATCTCTTGACGTTTTACCCATAATTTGCTATCATAAAGCTTAGACATTCACCAGAGACAGTGGCTGTGAAATATCACTTAATTAGCCACCGAGGGAATTATACTTTTCCGAGAGGTCTTTGGTCGTGTAGCCAAAGATTTTTGTTTTTGGCGACACTTCCACCAAGAGATGTCGAACATTGACAACGCGGTCATACATTTAAAAATATCAAAGCAGGAAAGTTTTTCTAGCTCTTAGTTCAAAGAGGCTAGAAGCTTTCACCCCGAAAGGATTATTATCTATGGCTATCACCAAAGATAAGAAACAAGCTTTGGTCAGTGAACTTACCGAACTCTTTGCTAACGCAAAGGGGACAGCAGTCGCAACATACCAGGGAATCAGCGTTGCTGAACTCCAGGAACTCCGCAAAAGCGCACGCGCCGAAGGTGTCGTCATCAAGGTCGTCAAGAACCGCCTCGTACGGATCTCGATGAGCAGTAGCGACACCTACAAAGAGACAGACACGTCGGCACTCGTCGGCCAGCTTCTCTACGCGTTTAGTGCTGATGACGAGGTTGCACCAGCAAAGGTGCTAAATGAGTTTGGAAAAACCCACCCAGCACTTGAGCTTGTTGCTGGATTTAGCGGAGATGGTCTTGCCCTCGCGCAAGCTGATGTCAAGGCGCTTGCTGGACTTCCAAGCAAACAGCAACTCATCGCCGAGGTGGTTGCTCAACTGCTTTCACCAGTTCACGATGTTACCAACGGCCTATCTGGCAATCTCCATGCATTGCTTGATGGCGTCGCTGACAAAGCTACTGCGTAGTTTACTACGCTCAGATTACATTAGAATATCAAGCCAACCCCAGAAAATATATCTGGGTTTATAGATAAGTACTATAAGGAGAATATCCCATGGCAGACGTAAAGAAACTTGCTGAAGAGCTAACCAAGCTCACAGTACTCGAAGTAAACGAACTCAAAAATGTCCTCAAGGACGAATACGGCATCGAGCCAGCGGCTGCAGCTGTCGCTGTTGCTGGTCCTGCTGCTGGCGCTGAAGCCGGTGCAGCAGTCGACGAAAAGACTGAGTTTACCGTAACCCTCAAAGACGCTGGTGCGCAGAAAGTTGCTGTAATCAAGGCTGTCAAAGAGCTTACTGGTCTCGGCCTAGGCGAAGCAAAAGCCCTCGTCGACAACGCACCATCTCCAATCAAGGAGAAGGTCAGCAAAGACGACGCAGACGCAGCCAAGAAAGCCCTCGAAGAGGCTGGTGCTACTGTCGAAGTCGCGTAAGTTACCTCGAAAAAAAAGACCGCTTTTGTCATTTTGCAAAAAATACCCCAGATTTTGGGGTATTTTTTATTAGGGTATTGCTTTTTTGTATATTTTATGCTACAATATAAATATCGGTCGTTAAAAGGAGGAAAAAATGACCGCAGGTTCTCATCGACCTCAGAAGTCGAAACGAGAGCATGTTGAAGAATTCTCAGGTAACGCCAAGAAGCGCTACCTGAAGGAACTCCGCCTTCGATCGAAGGGCGGAAATACGCACTCGCACGCCGGGTGTCCCGGTTGCGAGTACTGCACCTCCCTCAAGCGCAATTTCATTTTGCGCAGAGGTTTCAAGGACGACTGGCAGCCCGAGTACTGCTAATCGTCCCCAGCCCAGATCCACGCACCGACCGTACGTGAGATCTGGGCATTTTTCTTTGGTTTTATCGCTATATTGTATTTTCTTACATTTTATGCTAAAATAATATAGCTGTCCAGGAATAGGAGAAAGAGATGGCTAAAAAATCTCGTCGGCCTCAACGGTCGAAACGAGAACGAAAAAACGTAACGTTTTCGGGTAACACCCTAAAACGTTACATGAAAAAGAAACGCCTGGATACAAAAGGCACAAACTTCCCATACTGCAGGGGATGTTATATCTGCTGCAGATGGGTGTTGGGACAGTCCAAGCCGTCAAAACGATGGCGCCTAGACTTGGACGGCTGGGTAGACGGCTGGATCCGTCACCAGTAGCCCCATAGGCCCAGATCTCACGTACAGTCGGTGCGTGGATCTGGGCATTTTTCTATGGTTTGATCGATAATTTTTACAACGCTTTTGTTTTCACCTCATAAAACCTTGTGGAAAATTTCTGTTCTTGACTTTTTACCCATAGAGATGTATATAATGGGTTGATATAACAAAACACAGACAAAAGATTGCGAGATTTACCAGATGTCTGAATTACCAGAAAAACAAGTTAAGCGACTTAAATCGCTAATTCAAGAGGCGGAAACCAACTTAGCCGCCGCCAAGGAGCTCTTGATAAGTATCATCGGAGACGATGGGCATGTCGTCACGCCCACCAACTCTCGCGAAGATGTATCGGGCAAAGTTATTGAGGGTGTATTTGACGGTCAGGTGATGATTGGTCCAGATGGCAAGAGCTATCCAGTACCAGCCAACTATGCAAGCAAGTCAAAGCTTGTCGAGGGTGATATCCTGAAGCTCACTATCGCCAATGACGGTGGATTTATCTACAAACAAATCGGTCCAATTCCACGCAAGCAAATTATCGGCACGCTTGTACAGCACGATGGCGCATACTATGTCGAGGCGCAAGGTCGAGAATATCGAATCCTGCTTGCCAGCGTTACGTATTTCCGAATCAATATCGGCGACCAAGTCACGATTATCGTACCCGAGGACAACCCAGACGCTACCTGGGCGGCCGTTGAAGCGGCACTTTAGGCTAAATAGCCATATTGTAAAAACTACCCACGACAAGCCTATCTTCGCCAAGCTATACTAGAGGCAGTAGATGATAAAAATCAACAGGTGGGCAGGGGGATTTAATATGGCTAAATTGCATTTTCTCTATGGAGCAATGAACTGCGGTAAAAGCGATACGATGATCAGTACCGCTTTTAACTATGCAGAAAATGGACTAAAAGTTGTGACCATGATGCCAGAAATGAGCATGCGTAAACCCGGGTTTACAACATCACGTGCTGGCAAAGAATGGCCGATCGACATAGCTACACACAAAGCCGGCGACAAGTTACCTGACGAGACAAAATTTGAGGATTCAACCCCAGTATACGAGACACTGCACAAGCTAATTGGCGATAGAGCCGTCCAGTGTGTCCTAGTGGACGAGGTTAATTTCATGTCTCCCGAGCAAGTAGATGACCTAGAGAAAATTGCAAAGATCGACGATACATCGGTGATTGCGTTTGGTATTCGCACTGATATTCAGCGACATTTATTTGAAGGCACACGTCGCATGTTTGAGCTGGCTGATACGGTCAAAAAGATGCCGACGATGTGTCCCTGTGGTCAGCAAGCGGAGTTTAACGGTCGATTTGTGGACGGAAACTTTCATGTCGGTGAACCGATAGTCTGGATTGACAACGACCCAACTAGAGTGCGTTATCAGTCGCTTTGTGGACAGTGCTATCTCGACAACGCCTCGTCACCAGGCGCAATCACGAAATAATACAACAGTGTAAACACCTCTCTCGAGGTATAATAAATTCATATGGGGCAGGCGTTATATCGAAAATACCGTTCGAAAAGTCTTGATGAGATTGTTGGTCAATCTCATATTACTGATATGCTAAAACGCGCAATTGCGAGCGACAATATCGCTCATGCCTACTTACTGACTGGACCGAGAGGAGTAGGCAAGACTTCGATTGCTCGCATATTAGCTCACGAAATTAACCAGCTACCGTATGCTGACGAAACCAATCACCTAGATATTATCGAAATAGATGCGGCAAGCAACAACTCAGTCGATGACGTCCGTGACCTACGCGAAAAGGTCATGGTTGCACCTAGTAGCGCCAGAAAAAAGGTGTATATCATTGACGAGGTCCACATGTTGTCAAAACAGGCCTTTAATGCTCTCCTCAAAACACTAGAAGAACCGCCTGAGCACATCGTCTTTATTCTTGCCACAACTGACGCGAACAAGTTACCGGCGACTATCATTAGCCGAGTGCAGAGATTTAATTTTCGGGCTATCCAACCAGATACGGCCGCAAAACATCTGCGCAAAATTGCTGACGCTGAAAATATTATGATTAGCGACGAGGCGCTAGAACTGATCGCACATCAAGGCAAGGGAAGTTTTCGCGACAGCATCAGCCTACTAGATCAGCTACGTAATATTTCAGATGAGGAGATTACTGTTTCGCTAATCGAGAAAGTTCTTGGCCTAGCAGAAACTGACATAATTGAGCGTCTGATTGAAGCTTACAAATTACAGGATATTCATACAATCGTTCAGCTACTCGATACCGCAGAATCACAAGGAGCGCCAGCTCTCACGCTAGTTGAACAGTTAATTTACGTAATTCGTAATCGCGTCACGGCAGAGCCAGAGCTCATCTCACTACTCGATAATCTGCTCGATGTTGCGCGCAGCGCCTGGCCACACGTTAAACTACTCACCGCGTTGACCAATTACCCTAAATCTAGATCAGTAGCTCAGTCGGCAAAGCCTAGCGTCAACACTGACCTGGCAGCCAACAGGCAATCAGACAAAGTTGCCGAACAAAAACCAGTTTCCAACAAAGATCAAACAGGTACACAAAAAGAAACACTTGACACTTCGGATAGTACAGCGTCAGCTCAATCTGACGAATCCAAGGCACCAGAGACGGGTCAGCCGTTTTCGTGGGAGGACTTTGTTTCAGCGCTTTCATCACACGCTGGAGCGCATAGCATCATCAAAAACTGTAAATATAATTTTGACGACAACAAACTAACAATCTACGCTGGCAAGAAATTCTATAAAAATAAGCTTGATGCAGCCCTGCCCGCACTCGCTGAGGCTCTACAGTCGATTGGTGTCATAAATGCTGATATATCGATCCTCGAATCGTCTGCACCACCAAAAGATAGCCAGGTAGCAGCCGTCTTTGATATCATGGGCGGAGGAGAAGAAGTAGAGTTGTAATGGCTGATAAAAAAGAAATTGTTGCTGGAAAAGTTCCGCCCCAAAATCTCGATGCAGAGATGAGTTTGATTGGCGCAATCCTGATAGACGATGAAATTGTTGCTGATGCGTCTGAGATCGTCACGCCAAAAGACTTCTACGACAAACGCCACCAGGCAATTTTTGGGGCAATCATGCGTCTATACGAAAAACATAAGCCGGTTGATCTACTGACTCTTACCGAAGAGCTCAAAAAGAAAGATGAGCTAGAAGCAATCGGCGGATCAGCCTATCTCACCGAACTGACCAATTACGTGCCAACCGCGGCGCACGCTGATAGCTATGCCGAAATTATTGCTCAAAAAGCCGTACGCCGACGCCTAATTAAAGCCAGTGCTGAGATTAGCGAAATGGGGTTTGACGAAGAGACCTCTACCCAAGAGCTTCTCGAAAAAGCCGAAGCGGAACTATTTAGCGTTTCGGATCAGTCGCTCAAACAAGACCTTGTCAGTATCGAAAGTATTCTGACAGAGAGCTTTGACCGTATCGAGGAGCTACATCGCAACAAAGGTCAACTGCGCGGTATTCGTACCGGCTATCGCGATCTAGATAACATGACGGCAGGCCTACAACGTAGCGATCTAATTATCCTCGCGGCGCGCCCAGCGATGGGTAAGACAACGCTCGTCACCAACCTCGCTTATAACGTTGCCTCGCTTGCTAAACTACCAGTGTTATTCTTTAGTCTAGAGATGAGCAAAGAACAGCTAATCGACCGTATGCTAGCGGACGCGTCGGGAGTTGATAGCTGGAATATACGTACCGGCAACCTGAGTGATGAAGACTTTTCGAAACTTTCAGAAGCAATGGGCGAGATGGCAGAGGCACCGATATTTATCGACGACACACCAGGCTTGAGCGTGCTTGAGATGCGTACCAAAGCACGCCGTGCGGCGCACGACCAGCCGCTCGGGCTGATCGTCGTTGACTACCTCCAACTCATGCAAGCTAGCGGTAATCACAACGGCAACCGTGTCCAGGAGGTTTCAGAGATTTCACGTGGCTTAAAATTGATTGCTCGCGAGCTAAATGTGCCGCTCATCGCCCTTTCACAGCTATCGCGTTCAGTCGAGAGTCGCACACCACCAATCCCACAGCTAGCTGACCTACGCGAATCGGGATCCATTGAACAAGATGCCGATATAGTTTCGTTTATCTATCGACCAGGCTACTACGAGCCAGACAATCCTGAAGTTCAAAATATCACCGATCTAATCATCGCCAAGCACCGTAACGGCCCAGTCGGCAAAGTTCAACTGTATTTCCACCCAGAGCGTCTTCGCTTTATGTCGCTCGACAAACGGCACGAGTAGCGTGATATAATCATAGGCAGTATGAAATCACACGTCACTGACTACGCTCTCTATCGATGGCGATACAAGATAGGCTACAGCCTAATCTTTTTGATTGTCGTCGTCATCCTAGGCCTTACTTCGATATACATTCCTGGATCACTTCGCGAGGCGGAATTGTCAAGTGCACTCGAAAGTGGCGCGCTGTCAGCCCAGTCGCTCGACCCTGCAACCGTTGTCAATTTGCCATATCATATACTTCAACGCCTAGGTTTTATGGTGTTTGGCGTCTCAACGCTCACGATCAAGCTTCCATCAATTATCCTTGGTACGCTAACTAGCGTTGGCGTTTGTCTATTAACGCGCGCCTGGTTTCGAAGAAATGTCGCCGTACTCGCGACAGTCCTCGCGGTAACGACTACACAATTCCTATTCTTGATTCAGGATGGCACACCAGCTATTTTATTTACGTTTGTCACTATATGGCTTCTAACAGCTGGAACTTACGTAACACGAAGCGCTATATTTAATACTTTTTGGAAGGTGATAGGGTGTGTACTCATGGCAACTGCCCTCTATGTACCACTCGGTGTTTACGTCGTAATAGCACTACTGATTACAGCATCGTTTCATCCCCACATTCGCTATATAATCCGCAAGATATCACGACCGCGCCTGATCCTAGCTCTGATACTGGGACTAGCCTCAATAGCGCCACTCGTATACGCATCAATCGTCAATCCTTCCGTCGCACTGACGCTTCTTGGCGTACCAACCGCATCGTTTGATATCGTCGCAAATCTAAAAACCGTTGCCCTAGACCTATTT
>ERZ773099.1794-NODE-1794-length-15472-cov-11.331712_pt1 | contig 15472 bp, 17 predicted proteins | sample MGYA00511120_ERZ773099 | MGnify/ENA primary metagenome ERZ773099 (study PRJEB29015, sample SAMEA2738012) | human oral metagenome | biome: human oral; feature: human-associated habitat; material: dental | place: China | collected 2104 ... | reverse complement strand
TGGTTATCATGAGGTTTCATTGAGCATAGCAAGAGAACATAAGACAACAGAAAATATGTTATTAAAGAAAGCCTTTACAATAAGTTTAGCAACTAAATCTACAAAAGATATTGCTGATTATTTTGGAATAGAATCAGGAAATAAAGTGGATAAAATAGAAAAATCAGGAGTACATATAGTAAAGAGTGAAAATATAGATGCACCAATTATAGAGGAATTTCCATTGACTCTTGAATGTAGAGTTATAGAAATTCAAGAAGAATTAGGAGACTATAGAGTGGTTGCTGAAATTATTAATACATTAGCAGATGAATCTGTCTTAAATGAAAAAGGTGAAATAGATGTAGATAAATTAGAACTTATAACTTTTGATTCAATAACAAATTCATATCGTGTACTTGGTGAAAAAGTTGGACAAGCTTTTAAAGATGGAGCTAAAATAAAATAATAGAAAAAATCCCACAGATATACTCTGTGGGATAAATATTTGTATATACTTTTGGTAATTAACGTTTTGAGAATTGTGGGCTTCTTCTTGCTTTTTTCTTTCCATATTTCTTTCTTTCAACCATTCTTGAGTCTCTAGTTAAGAATCCAGCTTCTCTTAAAGTAGCCTTTAAACTATCATCAGCAAGTACTAAAGCTCTTGCAACACCGTGTCTGATAGCTCCAGCTTGTCCAGAGTTACCTCCACCAACTACATTTACTTTAACTGCATATTTGTCTAAAGTTTCTGTTAAAGCTAAAGGTTGTTCAACAATTCTAGAAAGGATTGCTCTTCCACCGAAATATTCGTCCATACCTTTACCGTTTATTTCTACTCCTTGTCCACCAGGAATTAATCTTACTCTTGCTACTGAAGTTTTTCTTCTTCCAGTTCCTAAAAATTGAGTTATTTTTTCTGCCACTGTTCTACCCCCTTATTATAATTCTACCTTATTTGGTTTTTGTGCAGTATGAGAATGTTCTGTTCCTACAAATACTCTAAGTCTTGTTAGTTGTTGTCTTCCTAATTTGTTTTTTGGAAGCATTCTCTTAACAGCTAGCATTAAAAGTTCTTCAGGTTTTTTAGCTAAGATTTCTCCTAGTTTTCTTGCTCTTATTCCTCCAGGGAATCCAGAGTGATTGTAGTAAACTTTGTCATTTAATTTTTTACCAGTTACAACTAGTTTTTCAACATTAGTAACTACAACATAGTCTCCACCATCAACATGTGGTGTAAATGTTACTTTTTCTTTACCCATTAATTTTTTAGCAATTTCCACTGCTAATCTTCCTAAAATTTGTCCTTCTGCATCATAATGGTGCCACTCTCTGACAACATCTTCTTTTCTTTGCATAAAAGTATATTTTTTCACTTTTAAATCCTCCTAATATGGTTATATTTTTTAATATAACGCAACGGTCCTTTGTGGGAAAGGCTTACATCTAATTATTATATTCTTTTTTTTAGATTATGTCAATATATTTGTTTAATTTCATGGTCTTTATTAAAAATATTTTCAGCTATAAGGTTTCCAGCCTTGTCGTAAACTTTTACAGATCTTCCCTTTCTATTTCTATCTTCCACTTGCATAATTTGTCCATTTTCATAATATATCTTGCTATTTACAGAGCCATCTATGCTAGGTGAAAGTTCCAACAAAATTTTTCCACTTGGGTAATACATAACAGCAGTTGTACCTTTTAATTGTATAGAAGGATTACCATTTTTGTATTCGGCTTCGATAATATCAGAAGTTAAAAGATAAAGAGCAGTTTTTATTAAATTTTCTTTTGAGAAAAAATCTAAAATAGATTTTTTAGCAGGCTCTCCATTTATTTTGATTCCTTCATCTGAATTAGAGAAAACTTCTTTTCCATTTTCATGATATACTGCTATATCTGATTTTTCCATAGAAAATAGCTTTTTACCACTTGAATAGAAAATAGTTATCTTTTTACCTTCAACTTTAGATAATAAATCTCCATTTTCATAATATATTTTTCCCGAAATTAATTTTCCCTGAGTGTAATTTAATTCAGAAATAGTTCTACCATTTTCATAATAAGTAGTTTCAGTACCTTCAACTTTATTATTTATTATATTAATTTTTCCATATAGTTTACCACTTGGGTAATATCTTTTTTGAAGTCCATCAGCTAAACCATCTCTATAGTTTCCTGTTATAATTACACCATTTTTTTCTTTATATCCTTGTTTACCATTAGCAGGGACATCATCTATATATAGGATACCGTTTTTTCTTTCATAATTTTTACTTGTGCTTATATTTGTGTTTGTATTTTTTATCTCTCTAATTTCACCTCCTGAGTTATCACCAATATTATCTAAGTTTATACAGGCAGTAAAAATTAATGCTAGTAGTATTATTCCTTTTTTCATAAAACCTCCTATAATCCCCCCTTATTTAATTTCTTAATCTAATTTCTTTATGTCTGTAACTAATTCAAAGCCACCAACTATTTGTTCTCCTTCTTCATTATAGATATTTTCTGAATCTTCATTTAGCTCATACAATGGTTTACCATCTCTATAATTTAGAATACTTTCTCCTTCTTTTTGTTTCATAAATGTGTTTCCATTTTTAAAGAAAAATTCAGTTTCTCCTGTATTATGATTTACTGTTAGTAAAGGTTCACCTGTTGAATATACATAGTTTATAACATCACCATTAGCATCTACTTTAGCAAGAACTTTATCTCCTTTTACAAGCTCAAATGAACCATCCTCTAATTTGTTAAGACTTGCACCAATATCTGTTAGATCTTCATTATTTAATTTAGATATCATTTCATTATTTTCATCATATAGAACTGTTTCATCATAACCATGAATCATTAAAGGATTTCCATTTTCATGATAATAAATAGATTCATTTTTTTCAGCATCATAACTTAGGATTAGACTTCCATCATCATAATAAAGTTTTAAATCGCCATTTTCATCAAAATTTCCTAATAATTTACCATTCTTATAATATAATTCTTTAGATGTCATCTCACCATTTACAAAATTTTCTTTTGCCATAAGACTACCATCTGAATAGTATTCTTCAAATAATCCATCAGGTAAACCATTTACAAAATTTCCTTTTACTTTATACTTACCTGACTTAAATTCAAAATTTCCTGTAGCTTCTTTTTCATCAGCATACATAACTCCATCTTTGAATTCGTATTTTGTTCCTCCACAAGCAGTTAAAAGCATTGCAAAAACTAATAATAGTGCTGATAATATTTTCTTCATAACAACCTCCAATTTATTTTTAACTTTAATTATATCATATATTTGGAATTTTAAGTTAATCTATTTTTTTAATATCTGTAATATTATCAAAGTTACTCATAATTTCTTTTCCATCTCTATCAAAGAACTTCCATTCTCCATTGTTTGATTCATATAATAATTTTCCATCTTTGTAGTAAAATCTACTGTTTACTCCATTTACTTTAAAGAAAGTTTGTCCATTTTTAAAGAAGATTTCAGTGTCTCCAGATACAGAACTAGATGTCATTAACTTTTCTCCAGTTGAGTATAAATAAGTAATAGTTTCTCCTTTAGCCTCCACTTTAGCTATGATTTTATTATCTTTTAGAATTTCAAATGTTCCATCTTCTAATTCTTTTAAAGTTGTTCCAATATTTATTGATTCTCCATTTTTTACTTCAAATAATGCTTCATTATTTTCATTATATAGAGTTGATTTAGTTCTAGTAATAACAAATAAAGGATTTCCATTTTCATGGTAGCTTGAACTTTCTCCTGTTTGAAAATTAAAAGTCATAACTAATTGTCCATCATCATAGAAAATACTTGAGACTTTGTCACTTGAAAAACTAAACATCAATTTTCCATTTCTATAGTATACTTCATCTTTTAAATACTCACCATTTGAAAAAATATTCTTTGCCATAAGACTTCCATCAGGATAATATATTTCAAGTAGTCCATCAGCTAAACCATTTATAAATTTTTCTTTAGATTTAAAACCATTAATTGTTAGTTCAAAAGTTCCAGTGGCTTCTTTTCCGTCCTCATACATAACTCCATCTTTGAATTCATATTTTGCTCTTCCACAAGCAGATAAAGGGATTAAAAATATTAATATTAATAAAAATTTTTTCATAAAAACTCCTAAGTATAAAAAAGAGATTAAAAGCTAAGAAACTTTTAATCCCCCCTTATTTAATTTTTTAATCTACTTTTTTAATATCTGTTATTACTTCAAAATTACTTATAATTTCTTCACCATCAGTACTAAAGAATTTCCATGTATTTCCTTTAGCTTCATATAATGGTTTTCCATTTTTATAGTTTAAAGTAAAGTTATTCCCATCTGATTCAAATAAAATAGTTCCATCTTTAAAGAAAATTTCTGATAATCCAGTAGAACTATCAAATCTCATTAATGGTTCACCTGTTGAATATAAATATGTTCCTATTTGTCCATTAGCATCTATTTTAGCTATAACTTTGTCACCTTTTACAAGTTCATATGAACCATCTTCTAATTGATTTAGAGTAGCACCCAAATCAACAGCTTGTTCATTATCAATTCTAAATAACATTTCATTATTTTCATTAAATATAACAGCTGAACCACCAAGAATAGCCATTAAAGGAACTCCATTTTCATGATAAACCACAGTTTCTCCTGTTTGAGGACTAACACTCATAACTATATTTCCATTTTCATAGAAAAGTCTTAAAGCTTCAGTTTCTGAGAAAGCACCCATTAATTGCCCACCTTTATAGTATAATTCTTCAGCCACATTTACTCCACCTACATAGGCATCTTTTAACATAATACTTCCATCAGAATAATATTTTTCAAGGATTCCATCAGGTAAACCATTTACAAAGTTTCCTTTTACCTTATTTTTTCCTGATTTGAATTCAAAAGTTCCAGTTACTTCTTTTCCATCTCCATACATAACTCCATCTTTGAACTCATACTTTACCCCACCACATGCAGATAGTACCATTGCAAAAACTAGCAATAGTGCTGATAATATTTTTTTCATAAAAACCCTCCATTTTTTTAAATTAAATCATATATCTAAAATTTTTTAAATAATCTATTCTTTTAAAAATCTCCCTAATAAAAAATCCATATAATTATATCACATTATTAAAAAATATTAATAAAAATATTAATATTTTTTTTTCATAAAACTTCTCCTTTAAACTAATCTATTTTTTTTATATCTTCAACTTTGTAAGAATTCATAATAATTTCGTCCCCATCTTCATTATAGAAAATAAGTACCCCTTCCCTTAATTCATGTATTGGTTTTCCATCTTTATTATAGATAGTAAAATCACTTCCCTTATCTTTATAAAGAATCTTTCGATTTTTATAGAAAATTAGAGTTTCAGAATTTGTAGCATTACCTATATACACAGGCTCTCCAGTTGAATAGAAAGAAATAAAAAAACCTATTTTATCATCAAACCTGACCATAACTTTATCATCCACTATTACTTCAGAGAGACCATTCCCTAAATTTTTTGTTATTACATTTGAATCTACTTCTTTTCCATTTTCAACTTTAGGCAAAATTGCATTGTTTTCATTATATGTAGTAGGGTCTGCATCTGTAAATATGAATGGATTTTCATTGAGATGAATAACACCAACATTGAAAATGTTGCTCTAAAATTTGTAATTTTACTAATTTTAGAGTATAATACATTTAAGAACTTTGGAAACTGAATATATAAGGTTGAGGTTAGAAAATGCAGTAACCTCGTAAAATATTCACTGCCAAAATTAAATGGTTTTGAACCGAGCCAACAGGACGTAAATGTTCTCAACGGAGAGCTTGTCCATTAAAGTCTTAAGGAAATTAGCTAGTATTTGAATACTAGATATTCAAAAGAAACTAAATTGTACTTAAGAACCTTGCGACTCTAGCACTCGTAGGGTGTCAGTCGTGAGAGGTTCAGTCTTGCATAGATAGTGCCTCTCTTAGAAAGGGTAAGAGAGAACGAGTTATTATTATTTTTCTGCTTGAGATCGTAAAATACATTATTTTTCCTTCGTCTAAAGCATCATACCACATAGTTTTGCTCACCTTAAAAAGTTCTACTAGGTCTTTTATACAAGTAAACTGTCCTAACTCATCTAAAAGTAATCTTTCCAAATATTTCTCAATATCATTTTTAGCCTCCCAATTATGAAAGTTATTAGCATCGAATTCCTCCTTTGTTAAAGGAGTTTCTACAATGTTATTATTATATGAAAGCTCTAAACTTCTTATAAAATCTTCCATATTGTATTCAGTTCTTCCATTTTTTATACGACTTCTCACCTTGTTATTTTTTACTAAAGTATAAGTATAGCTCAGACTTATATTTAAGATATCATGTATTCTATTGGCGCTTGCATATTCTCCACTTAATTTTAAGATATATTCAGCTAAAAAGTTTGTATGTATATTTTTCATTTTAAGCCTCCTTTATTTTTAAAATACAAATTTTTATTTTTACAGTTTGTATTATACAAACATATTAATATTATTTTTTTCTTTTGTCAAATTATTTTTTAGAAAATACAAATTTTTTTAAATAATATTTGTAAAATACAAATTTATATGTTATTATTAACTTAAATGGAGGTATAAAATGAAATTGGTGAGTAATTTTGCAGAGAGACTAAAACTTGCTTTAGAACTTAGAAATATGAAAGCAACTAAATTATCAGAATTGACTAATGTAAATAAATCTACTATTTCTCAATATTTAAGTGGAGAGTATGAAGCTAAAAAAGATAGAATAGAATTATTTGCAGAGGTTTTAAATGTGAATGAACTTTGGTTAAGAGGCTATGATCTTCCTATGGAAAATGAAGATGATAAAGAAAAAGATATTTTAATTAAAGAGTATCAGTTGAGTCCAGATGAAATAAGAGAATACGAAAATATAGCAATGACTACTTCGACACTTATGTTTAATGGTAAACCTGTGTCAGAAGAAGATAAAAATGAACTGGAAAAAGTTTTGAAAGAATTTTTCATTCGTGCATTGCTTAAAAAGAGAGCTGATGAAAATAATGACGGAAAGAAGAAAAAAAGAAATTCTAAAATTGATTGATAATTTATATTTTGAGTTTGGGACAAAAAATCCTATGAGTATTTGTAAGGGTTTAGGTATTGAAATTGTTTCAGCTAATATAGAAATGAAAGGTTTATACACTGTTGTTTTGAATTCAAAATTAATAGTTGTTCAGTCTTTGCTTGAGGGCTTTGCAAAACTTTTTGTTATAGGACATGAGCTTTTTCATGCTCTCGAACATGATTGTGATGAGATAAGATTTTTTAGGGAACACACTGGTTTTAAAACTTCTATCTATGAAGAAGAGGCTAATTTCTTTTCAGTCCAACTTTTAAAAGATTATATTGAATATCATCAAGATGAAGTTGCTGACCTAGAAATTGCTGAAGAAATTGAAAAATTTATATAAATAAAAAAAGCTGTTGCATATAATAATCTTAATTCAAAAGTAAAAAATAAGTGAGTTACGAATGAAAATTTACTCAGTAACGAACTATTTTTTACTTTTTATTATTTTGCAACAGCCCCTTTATTTTTTATTCTCCCACATAATTTTCAGGGAACATTATTCTTTCAACACCTTCAATTATTATATGAAGTATCATCATATGGATTTCTTGTACTCTATCTGATGTCTTTCCAGGAACAATAAATTCATAATCACATTGTCCCTTAAGCTTTCCTCCATCTTTTCCAAGTAAGGCAACAGTTACAAGCCCTTGTGCTTTAGCTTGTTCAACTGCCTTTATAACATTGGTAGAATTTCCACTAGTTGAAATTCCTATGAACATATCTCCTTCTTTTCCATAGGCTTCAATACCTTTTGAAAAGATATAATCAAAACCATAATCATTTGCAACACAAGTTATATGAGATGGATCTGATATAGAAATTGCTGGTAAGGCTCTTCTTTCTTTTCTAAATCTTCCTGTAAATTCTTCTATGAAATGCATGGCATCACAGTTACTACCACCATTACCACAGATTAAAACTTTGTTTCCTTTAGTAAATATATCTGCTAATTTCTTAGCCACTTTTTCAGTTTCTTTTCTTTCTTCTTCTTCTTCAATGAATTTTTTTAATAATTCTAATTCTGTTTTATATGAAGTTATTAAATTCATATTTACACCTCTTCTAATTTCTAGAACCTTCCATAACTATCTTATGACTTTTAACTAAATCAATAAATTTTGTTATTTGAGATAGATCTTTTTTATCTTTAGTGATAATAAGTTCATATCCATCTTTAATTTCATCAATTTTAGCTATAACTTTGAAAGTTCCTTTTCTTATATCCTTATATACAGAATAATACGGAAGTATTACATTCCCTATTCCTTCTCTAACTAGACCTTTTATTACTTCCAAGTTTCCAAGAACATTGATTTTTTTGGTAAAGTTAATACCGTATTTATCTTCAATATATTCAATAGCCTTATTATTATTTTGTATTACATCTCTTGTGATAATAGCATCCTTTTCTATATCTTTTATATTATCATAATGCTTTGAGCTAATTAAAACATAAGGACCTTTTTCTATAGGAATTATTTCTAAATTAGGATCAGTTATATGCTGACTATCTATTATTATTACATCTAACTCTCCTTCTTTAAGAAGTTTTAAAAGATGCTCCTTATTTGACATAGTTATATTATATTCAATTTCCTCATGTACAGAAGAAAATTCTTTCATAAGACTAGGAAGTAAGGGCTCTGCAATGATAGCTGAAGCTCCAATAGCTATTCTTGCCCTATCAAATTCTATAACTCTTGAAATTTCTTTTTCAGCCCTTTTAACTTTTTCAAAAATATCTTCAGCCATTTTATACAAAGTTTCCCCTGTATAAGTAAGTTTAATTTTTTTTGAACTTCTATCAAATAATTTTACTTTTAATATATCTTCAAATTTTTTTACTTGAATAGAAACTGCTGACTGATTAATGAAAAGTTTTTCAGCAGCCTTCGTGAAACTCTTAGCTTTAGCAACTTCATAAAAAATTTCTAAATAGTGCAAATCCACTGTAATCACTCCTGACTTTATATTTAAGGATTTTTAAATATTTTATCATAATTCTTCTATAATTACTATAAATTTTTATTATTTATGAAATATATATTTATTTTTTCCCTCTCATATATATTCTTAGGCATATTGGAAGAATCACATATCCTATAAGCATTGACACTACAGCTTTTATATTAAGAGTAGTTGTTCCATCATCTAATTTAGTCGAGAATTGTTGAGCCCAATTAAATTTTACTAATAGTAAAACAGTTAGTAATAGAGCTATTATTGGAACTATTACATCCATCATAAAACTTTTATTAGCTTGCAAAACTTCTTCTTTATTTTTATCATAAAAAAATGAAATTACAGCTAAAGGAACTATTATAAATTGTATAAATCTTGATATTGAACTGATAATAATTATTCCACTCATATTATAGTTGAATGCTAGAGGAATAACCACAGCTATTATAGCTGTCAATAAGAAAGATGTTAAAGGTAGTCCTCCCTTTGTTCTTCTTGCAAAAAATTCAGGTATTTGTTTTTCATTTGCCATAGCTTCAAATACTCTTGGAGTATGGAATGAAGCTGCTACATTTATACCAAACATAGACATAAGTGCACCAATAATTATTATTTTTTGTAATAATTGATTTTTAAAAATTGAAGCTAAAACCACTGGTTCTTTTGATGTTACCATAGCTACTGGATCAATATACATAGATACAAATACTATTCCAAAATATATGCAAGCTATTATTATTATAGCTAAAGGTATAGCTCTTGGTAAATTCTTTTCAGGTTCTTCCATATCAGCTGAACCACTTGCAACACTTTCAAATCCTGTGAATGCATAGAAAGCTCCTATAAGTGCAGTAACAAATACTGAAGTTGTAAATGTTGGAATAAGATTATTCCCTTCTGCATCTTTTAATAAATTCATTTCTTCAATGTGACTTCCTCCTGAAAAAATTAATATAAATATACCTGCTATTATTGTTATTGTTAAGGCTCCTACCTTACCTATAGTAGAAATATTACTAATTAGAGTAAGTAATTTTGTCCCTATAAGATTTATAATAAGTAAAATTAACATTAAAGTTATAAAACCTATTGTTACAGTTTTTATATCAGATGAGTCTTTACCAAAGATAGATAAAGTTGTTTTTACAACTCCAGTTGCCATAACTCCCCAAGCTATACTTGCTGATACAACTCTTGTAATCCCAACATAAGAACTAACTTCATCTCCAAATGCAGCCTTTGAATAAGCATAAGCTGCTCCTGATTTTACAACATACTTTGATGCTGCTGCGAAAGTTACTGCCAAGACTGTTGCAAAAGCTGCTGCTGCTAGATAAATCATAGCTGCCTTGCTACCAACTAATTTTGCCACAGCTCCAGGTGATAAAAATATTCCAGTTCCAATAATAGAATTTATAGTCAATAATACTATAGACCAAAAATTCATTTTTTGATTATTTTGATTATTTTGATTATTTTTCATATTCTCTCCAATTTATTTTGATTTCTATTTTTTAGCTTCTTCTACCAATCTACTAAAAAGCTTTCTAGCTTCATCACATTCCACTGCCAACATTTCTGGGTGCCATTGAACAGCAACTAAAAACTTATATGTTTTATGTTCAATAGCTTCAACTACTCCATCACTAGCCCTTGCAACAACTTTAAGATCATCTCCAACTTTATCTATTGCTTGATGATGGAATGAATTTACCATTGTTTCTTTTCCAAAAATACTTGAAATAACAGAATTTTCTTCTATTTTTATCATATGAGTTTTTAATGTTGGTTTAGAAACTTGATTATGTTTTAAAACATTCCCAGGTATTAAAGATAAGTCTTGATATAAAGTTCCTCCAGCTGCTACATTTATTATTTGAGAACCCCTACAAATTCCTAAAATAGGAATGTTTCTTTTTTTACTTTCTTCTAATAAAAGCATATCATAAGTATCTCTTTCAGGGAAAGTTTCTCCTAATTTTGGATTAGGTTCTTGTCCATAATTATATGGGCTTACATCATGTCCACCTGATAGTATCAAAGCATCTATTACTTGAACTTGACTAATAATAACTTCTTTATTTGTAGTAAATGGTATTATAAGAGGAACTCCTCCTGCTCTTACAACAGCATCTACATAATCTTTATTTACATAGGCTCTTTTATATCCTGCAAAACTACCTGCTTCATCAACAATTACACTTGATGATATTCCAATTATTGGTTTCTTTGACATAATGTTCTCCTTTATATTACATTTTATTAAGTACTGGTATTCCAAGTAGAGATAATCCTTCTTTTAGAACTTCTCCTGTTTTCTTTATTAAGAAAGCTCTTGATTTTAAAGTATCTATATCTTGATTTAATATAGGGCAATTATTGTAGAAACTATTTAATTTCTTTGATAAGTCATATAAATAATCTGCAATTAGATTAGGTTTGAATGTTTCAGCAGCTTTTAATACTGATATTGGGAAAGTCAATAGATGAGTTGCTAAAGATCTTTCAATTTTATTTTCTATTTTAATTTCCACACTGTCATTCAATTCTATATTTTGTTCAGCTACTTTTCTAAGAATAGATTGTATTCTAGCATAAGTATATAGTAAATATGGTGCTGTATTTCCTTCAAAACTCAACATTTTATCCCATTCAAATAGTATATCACTTTGCTTATTTTGAGATAAATCTGCATACTTTACTGAACTTACTCCTACAACTTCTGCAATATTTTGTTTTTCTTCTTCTGAAAGATTAGGATTCTTTTCATTTACAACATCATAAGCACGACTATGTGCTTCATCTAATAACTCTTCAAGTTTAATAACATTTCCTTTACGAGTTGATAAAATACCATCAGCAAATCTTATGATACCAAACCAAATATGATATTTTTCTATATCCCAACCAAGCATATCAGTTATCTTAAAGAATTGTTTAAAATGGTCTTGTTGTCTAGCATCTGTAAGATATATCATCTTATTTACATCATAGTTATCTTTTCTAAATTTAACAGTTGCTATATCAGAAGTAGAGTATAGATATGCTCCATCTTTCTTTTGAACTATACAAGGGAATAAGTTATCTTTTTCATCAAAAAATACAACCTTAGCTCCTTCATCATCAACTGCAATTTTTTTATCTACTAATTCTTCTACTACATCTGCCATCATATCATTGTAGAAAGATTCTCCATAGTAGGTATCAAAATGTACATCTAATCTTTTATATAGTTTGTTGTATTCTTTTAATGACTCTGTTATAAATTCCTTCCAAAGTTTTGTATTTTCTTCTTCACCATCTTGCACTTTTTTAAGCTCAGCTCTTGCTAAATCTTCAAGTGATGGATCTTTTTCTGCTTCTTCAGAGAATTTAACATAAACTCTTTCTAATTCTTCTATAGCATTTTTTTCATAAGCTTCTCTATTTAGCCACTTTCTATATCCCACTATCAATTTCCCAAACTGTGTTCCCCAGTCTCCTATATGATTATCTGCAACAACATCATATCCTAAAAATCTCATTATTCTAGCTACTGATTCTCCAATAATAGTAGATCTTAAGTGTCCTATGTGCATTCTTTTGGCAATGTTTGGTGATGAGAAATCGATGATAACTTTCCCTTTTCTATTTAAAAATGAAAAGTCATAAGCTTCTCCAATTTTCTTTATAGAATCAGAAAGATATTTACTTGTTAAAAATATATTTATGAAACCTGGTCCTGCAACTTCTAATTTTTCTACAATTTCTCCATAAGGAAACTTAGCCTTTATTTCTTCAGCTATCTTCCTTGGATTATCTCCTATTATCTTTGAGTTTATCATTGCAAAGTTACATTGATAGTCTCCAAAATTTTCATTTGTAGCTACTGTAATCTCTACAGGTTTTAATTCTTTATCTGGAAATAAATTGTCAACAAGATTTTGAAAAATATCTGTTAATTCTTTACTAATTATTTTCATAAATATATCTCCTTTTTATCTTTATTTTTTGGAATTAAAAAAACCGACCTATCGCCTCATTATGGTTTTAGTCGTCAAATTTAACAAGTGGTAGTCAGTTATCAAAAATATACAGTATCCGTAATACCTTAAGTGATATTCGTGATGCCTCTGAGCTATTAAAGACAGCGCCAACCCCATGACGACATTAGACCCAAAACCTCCTGGAAATAGCGGTAAGGTCAGAAATTTTTCTAAAAATATTATAACATATTTTCAATAAAATTCAAGTTTTTAATTTACTTTTTTTAAATCAGACCAAAACATACTTTATTCGTTCAAATATTTTAATATATTCTCCAACTCTTTTAATCCTGTATTTAAACCAGTATCATATACTTTTTGAATTTTATTTCTATCCTTTTCAAGTCTACCTATTTTTAAGACTTCAGGAGGTCTTACAACAAAGATTTTTCTTCTATTTTCTAAATCTTTTATTTTTGCAAGAACTTTCTCATAATCTGTAGCCATATTAAGAAGAGAATTTACTAAATTAGGATATTTTCTATAGACCAATTTATACAAAAAACCTAATTTATCCTCCTTATATGTTCCTTCAGGTCTTGTTAAGACTGCAATTATTTTGTCATAACCTAAGCTCTCACAAAAATCTATAGGAATACTATCAGATATTCCCCCATCTAAATATTTTTTACCATTTATCTCTATTATCTTTGAGGCAAAAGGCAAGGCTGATGTAGCTCTTAAATATTCCATTTGTGCAAAGGCATCTTTTATTAAAACATATTCAGCCTTCCCACTTTCAACATTGGTCATAACAACATAGAAATCTGTTTCTGCCTCTTTAAATTTTTCATTGTCAAAAACATCTAACTTAAAAGGTAGTTCATAGTAAGCAAAATCTTTATTTACAGCATTACCTGTTGTTATCCAACTATATAGTCCCATATATCTTTTATCATCTGCATATTTCTTATTGTACCTAACTGCCCTTTCTTTTTGCCCTGAAACATAATTCACTCCAAATAAAGCTCCAGAAGATACACCAACAATTCCATTAACAGTTAATTCTTTTAACTCAAGTAGAGCATCTAAAACTCCTGCAGAGAAAAGACCTCTCATTCCTCCACCTTCTAATACTAATCCTATTTTCATTTTCACACCTCTTATGCTATTATAACTAATTTTTTTCAACTTGACTATAATTTTATTTAAAATTATGGTAAAATTAAATTATTATAAACTAGGTAAACAATTTATTTTAGGAGGAAAAATATGGAAAAAACTAAAATTATATTTTTTGACATAAAAGATTACGACAAAGAATTTTTTAAGAAATATGCTGATAACTTTAACTTTGATATGACATTTTTAAAAGTTAAATTGACTGAAGAAACAGTTCACTTAACTAAAGGTTATGATGTTGTCTGTGCTTTCACAAATGACATTATAAATAAGGCAAATATTGATGTTATGGCTAACAATGGAATAAAGCTTTTAGCTATGAGATGTGCTGGTTTTAATAATGTTTCTTTAAAGGATATAAATGAAAGATTTAAAGTAGTAAGAGTTCCTGCTTATTCTCCTCATGCTATAGCTGAGTATACAGTTGCTCTTATTCTAGCAGTTAATAGAAAAATTCATAAAGCCTATGTTCGTACAAGAGAAGGAAATTTCTCTATCAATGGTTTAATGGGATTTGACTTAAATGGTAAAACAGCTGGTATTATAGGAACAGGTAAAATAGGACAAATTTTAATAAAAATATTAAAAGGATTTAATATGAAAGTTATTGCCTATGACCTATATCCTAATCAAAAAGTAGCTGAAGAACTTGGTTTTGAATATGTAAGTTTAGATGAGCTTTATGCTCAATCTGATATTATTTCTTTAAATTGTCCACTTACAAAAGAAACTCAATATATGATTAATAGAAAGTCTATGTTAAAAATGAAAGATGGAGTTATACTTGTAAATACAGGTAGAGGAATGTTAATAGATTCTGCAGATTTAGTTGAAGCTTTAAAAGATAAGAAAATTGGAGCAGTGGCTCTTGATGTATACGAAGAAGAAGAAGATTATTTCTTTGAAGATAAATCTACTCAAGTTATTGAAGATGATATTTTAGGAAGACTTTTATCTTTCTACAATGTACTTCTTACTTCTCACCAAGCATATTTTACACAAGAAGCTGTTGATGCTATAACTTTAACAACTTTAAATAATATTAAAGACTTTGTTGAGGGTAAAGAATTAGTAAATGAAGTTCCACAAAGTTAATAAAATTCTTTAAAACAAAAAAGAGCTGTTGTAAAATTAAAATTTCAATTCTAAAGTAAAAAATAAGCGAGTTACGAATGGAAATTTTAGATAAAAAATCAAATAGAATGAGCCGAGCAAATTCAGGAGTGTTTGA
>ERZ773099.1793-NODE-1793-length-15473-cov-2.815735_pt1 | contig 15473 bp, 19 predicted proteins | sample MGYA00511120_ERZ773099 | MGnify/ENA primary metagenome ERZ773099 (study PRJEB29015, sample SAMEA2738012) | human oral metagenome | biome: human oral; feature: human-associated habitat; material: dental | place: China | collected 2104 ... | reverse complement strand
TTGAGACTTCTTCTAATTGATCTACAAGTTTTATAAGTTTTTGTATATCTTTACCTGTATATTCAAAATCACCTTGTTTAACAACATCTTTTAAAGTCTTATTTTGTTTTATTATTGCATCTTTAAGTTCATCTTCATTTGCTAAATCTCTTACATCAATATCTATAGCATTTTCTGTAAGCATTCTTTGCATAGCTTCTTTTAATGTATTTCCTATACCAACTTTCCCCTTATTTGCTACAATTACTTTTTTAAGGACCGGTACAGAATCTTCATTTAAAAATACTTGATATATTGTTTTAATATATAGTGTTGTATTTTCATATGGAAGTAATATTCTAACTGTCTTTAATTCTGTTCCTAAAGTTGTAAGTTCTCTTAATTCTTTTTGAACCTTTTCATCTTTTTCTATTTGAGTATCTATAAAACTTAGGCTTAATTCTGATTTTTCATTATATCTATACATTGTAAGCTTATTTACACCATTTTCTGCTTGTCCTACTAAATATGAAACAATATTTTTTTTCTTTTCTGGTGTATATGTTGTTATAATTGCTGGTTTTAAGTCAGTACCTTCTTTTAATATAGTATACATTGATGTAGAACTCTTTTGTCCTGAACCTGAAACTTCTGTAACTTCCCATCTATCATCTGCCCTATATATGTTATCCACATCTGTATTGTGATATGTTGATAACACTTTTGCTTGTATGTCAAATAAGTATTGTGGGTATCTCATTTGTTTCTTTATATTTTCTGGTAATTCATTATAATTTTTTAATAATGTTGGATATGTTTTCATTATTGTTGATATAAAAGGATCTGTTGTATCTGTTACATAAAAATCAATATTTCCATTATATGCATCTACTATAACTTTTACTGAATTTCTAATAAAGTTAATTCTTTCTTTTCCACCTTGTTCTGCTTCAATAGGAACTTTTTGTGAATATGGATATCTTCCTGTTATTGTATATCCATCTATAACCCAAGCAAGTCCTCCATCTTCTTTAACTATTAAATATGGATCTTTATCATATCTAATATTTGGTAAAATCTTCTTCAGTTATTTGTCTATTTAATAAGATTCTTGTATCATCTGTAATCTTATTATTAAACACTAAATCTGTTGTACCTTTAGTTAATGTTATTATAAGTCTTTCTAAAAAGTTTAATTTTATTCCACCATTTCCTGAATATATATTTTCCTTATTTGTAAGGGTTGATGTTGGATAATCATATTCTTTCATATCTTTACCACCAACTACTCCATATGTATTTGTATTATTTCCATAATATAATCTAGGCTCTTTAATTTTAATACCATTTAATTCTTGGCCTTCAAATTTTTCTGAAGTATTTAAAAGATATCCATTTTCATTTACCTTACTTGATGATGTAAGTATACCAAAATTACCATGTGTATATTTATATATCTTATTTGTAAGAGTTTTATCTTTATCATCCATTTCTCTTGTAGTTAGATATTCATATTCATTACCATTTTTAACTAAATTAGGTGTACCATATTTATATAATGTTTTCTTTTCCTTATTATCTGTATTATTTTCAAGTGTTTCTGTAACAACATCTGGTGTAATTATTGGTAATTTTTCAATAGACTCTGAATCTTTTTTTACCTTTTCAGATGTTATTTCTGTACCTTTTGTTATTTCTTTATTCTCAATATTAACATTATATGCTTCTTCTGTTGCTCTTATATTTTGTAATATATATTCTTTTTCTCTATCAATATCATTTCCTCTTAAGAAAATAAAGTCTATAACAAAGTTTGCTAAAAATATTACTATTAATGTTGCAGGTACAAATAATATAGAAAATAATATCTTTTTAGATTCTTCTTTTCTTATACCTTTTATAAAATAATATACTGCAATTATTATTGCAACACTTATTATTCTATATATCCATAATTTTATATTCACATCTAAAAATCCTGCTCCTGTTAAATATGATCCTTTAATAGATTCTTTTTGAAGCATATCTCCTATTAATATATCTTGATGTGATAAAAAATTATACATAATTACAACAACTGTTCCTACTATTATTACATTTATAAGTTGTTTAACCATTTTAAGGCTTTTAAAACCTTTAAATTCTATTCCTTCTAAATTTGTATTAATAACTAATATATAATATCCGAACTATATATAATGCAAGTATTGCTAAAAATATTAATATCATTTTTAATATAGTTTGTATAACTGGTATTGCCATTATAAAATAGCTATAATCCATATGAAATATTGGATCTTTTTTTCCAAAAAATCCCATATTAATAACTCCTAATACTTTTCCTGCTAAAAAGTATTGTACAACAAGTGCTGATATTATTGCTATAATTATTGCCAAACTATTGTTATGTAGTCTAGGAAGTTCTTTTCCTTCTGCTATAAAATGTTCTTTAAGCCCTCTTCTTATCCCTATATTTGTAATTATTATAGCTACATATACAAATATTGCTGATACACAAAATATTCCTACCCTTTCAAAGAAATTAGTATGAAAAACTTTCAAATATTCTTCTCCCATTTCTTTAAATTGTATCGTTTCAGATATGTAATATACACTTGTAACAACTAAAAGTATTGCTATTATAAATATTGTTAAAAGTGTAGATAATATTTTCTTTTTGTTCATATGTCCTCCACATAATCTATTCAAAGATAGCATCTACAAATTCTTTTGCATTAAACTTTTGAAGATCTGTTATCTTTTCCCCTGTTCCTATATACATTATAGGAAGTTTTGTTCTATTTACTATTCCTATTATTACTCCACCTTTTGATGTTCCATCAAGTTTTGTAAGCACATAACCATCTATATCTGTGACTTCTGCAAATGCTTTTGCTTGTTCTATAGCATTTTGTCCTGTTGTTCCATCTAGTACAAGTAATGTTTCTTTTGTATAATTATCTTTTAACAGTTTATCTACCGACTTGTTTATTTTTTTTAATTCTTCCATCAAGTTTTTCTTGTTATGAAGTCTACCAGCCGTATCTATTATTATTATATCATAATTTCTTTCATTTGCATATTCTAAACTTGAATATACAACTGATGATGGATCTTCATTTTCTCTTATTTCTGTTATATCAACACCTGCTCTTTCTGCCCACATTTTAATCTGTTCTCCTGCTGCTGCTCTAAATGTATCTGCTGGTACTAATAAGACTTTTTTTCCTTCATCCATATAGCCTTTTGCCATTTTTCCAATTGTTGTTGTTTTACCTGCTCCATTTACTCCAATTATCAATATGCATTTTTTAACATTTTCTTCTTTCTTTTCAATATCAATCATTTTTACAATTATTTCTTTAAGTTCTTCTTTTACTTTTTCAGGATCTTCTATACCTTTTTTCTTAATATTTTCTCTTAAAGTTGATATTATAATACTTACTGTATCCATACCAAGATCTGCCATTATTAATACTTCTTCTAAATTTTCTAAAAGTTCTTCATCTACTTTCTTAAATCCAGAAAAAACTTCATTTATCTTATTTCCTATATTATCTCTTGTTTTTATTAATTTTTCTTTTATCTTATCAAAAAATCCCATTTATTCTCCATTTCTATTAAATAAATTTATTAAAATTTATATATATTTTAACATATTTTAACCTAAAAATCTCTATATAATAACAAAATATATTTGCATAAGAAAAAGACTATATAACTTCATTATATAATTATATAGTCTTAAATATGTACTTTATAAAAGCAAATTATTATTTAAATTCTTAATTTTTAAAGTTTAAATTCACTACTCATATATTCTGAATATAGATAAGCTATATTATATACAAAATTTTCATAATCATAGCTTACAACCGGCAAGAATATACTTGTTTCCATTCTTGATTGAATATGCAAGTATAAGCTGTCATCTTCTTTCATATATACTCCTAGTCTCTTAGGCTCAATGAATATAATTTCATTGGCATTTATTTTTTTTATTATAATTGCCTTAATATTTATTTTTCTATTGTATACTCTTTCCAAAAACAAATATCCTTCTATTTGAGGCATCATTTCTGAGGTTCTTGCTAGTATCCTATTATTTATAATTACAGCTTCTATCCTGTAATCTGCTTTCCCCATTCTTAACACATCTTGTCGTTCATTATATTTTGCAATTCTCAATTTAATAGATTCCTTACTAAATTCAAAGATTTTACTTAACTCTTTTATAGTTTGTCCATCAAAGTAATGTATCTGATTATTACAATCAGTAATTACTGCAATATTATTTTGCACAAACAGATTTTTGATATATACTTTCTTTTCATTTTCTGTAAGGATACATGGTTTATATACCCCTCTTAACATTTCTTTTACTAGATACAAAAATTTTTCTTTATTCATCTTTTTGTATATCTTTATCGTATTTCCTCTATTACTTAGAATTATGTGGTCACCAGCAAAATCATTTTTTTTAAGTCTTTTTAATGAATTTTTGCTTTTATTCATATTCATATTCTTATTCTTGTTCATGTTTATCATCTCCTAATCTTTAATTTTAAATATTAGTTAATTTTATACTATAATCACTACTTTAATTATACACTTTTCATCTATTATTCTATAAGTGTACTGGAATATTAAAAGGAGCTACATGCTCCTTTCAACTAATTTCTTATTTCTTCAGACATATACATTTTATAGATATTTGATAAATAATAACCAATATTATCGAAATTTTCTATTTCGTCTAGGTACTTCCCAGATATCATTATTGGGAAAAGTAAATAACTTTTTCCATAAAATAACTGATTATATTCTATCCCCTCTGAATCTATCACAACATTGTATCCTTTGATTTCTTCAAAGGTAATCTTATTTTTTGTTACATTTTCTAAAATTATTCCTTGTAACTCTATGTCAATTTTATTATACTTCCAATGACAAAGTTTCAAGTCTATAGTATACAATGATATGTCATTTCTCATAATAACTTCACCATTTAATACTAAACCATTGATCCGATAAGAATCTTTCCCAATAAGATATTTATCCTCACCATCCTCTGATTTTATTTTTTTAGGAATCAACTTATTGTCTATAAATTCAAATGCTACTAGCATTTGTCTTAATAGTTTTGTTTGCTCATTTCTCAAGTATAATATGAAATTTTCATTTTTTGATTTAAAAAGCAAATAATCATCTTGGTCTTCGATTGGTTTGAGATGTAATATGTCATCTACTTCTACAGCAACACCATTTCTTAAAATAATTTTCTTAACCTTAAAAATTCTACCTGTTATTTCTTTTAATATTTTTATCAATTTTCCCGAGTAGAACTCTCCAATTTTTATCTTTAGCTTTTTGCTTTCATCCTTTTGTTGTACAAAGATGATTTCTTTTATTTCATTTTTATTCTTCATAACAACCTCCTCCATACTACTAAAATCTTAACAGTATTTAATTTTTTTATTGTTTGTTTATATATAAATATTAACACCTTTTCTTGTTTTTTACAAATATTTCTACTATTTTTTTATTTATTATTTCTTATTTCTTAATAACCTCTGTCATATTATTTACTAATATAATTGCTTCATCTTCTTTTATACTTAATTTTCCATATATACCAACAACATTATTTTCTTTTATAATATCCTTATATCTATCATATACACTTTCGAATATCATAAGATTCATTGTTCCATATATATCTTCAAGTTCAACAAAACAGATCATATTCCCTTTTCTACTTATCTTTTTGTTTACACTGTTTATAATCCCTACTGTTTTTATAATATCTTCATCTTTAAATTTTGTTGTCTTTTCTTCTTCATCACTATATTCTATTTCATCTTCCATATTTTCATCTATTATATTTTCTGCATTTCCTGTAAGGTTTGCAAAATCTATTGAATTAAATGTAACAACATTTTTAAGCTTATCATATATCTTAGTGATTGGATGTCCTGATATATATATTCCTATCATTTCTTTTTCATCAAGTAATTTTTCTTTTTCTGACATATCTTTAACATCTATATATAGGTGGTCTACTTCATCTTTTTTATCATCATCTTCTTCAAACATTTCAAACATACTTGTTTGATCTTTCATAACACTTGTATTTGATTTTGTAAAATATTCTATAATATCTTCATATGATTCTAATAATTTTTTTCTATTCTTTTCAAGTTCATCAAATGCTCCTGCTCTTATCAAAGATTCTATTGATTTCTTATTCACTCCAAGTTTTGATATACGTTTTATAAAATCGGTAAAGTTAATATATTCACCATTTTGTATTCTTTCATTTACAACTATCTTTGCTGAAGCTCCAACATTTTTTACACTTCCGAAGTCCAAAACGAATAATGTTTTTTCCTTTTTCTACAGAGAATTTTATAAAACTCTTATTAACGCTTGGTTTTAATACTTCAACACCTTGCTTTTTAGCATCTTCTATATATATAGGAACTTTATCTAAATTTCCTAAATAACTATTCATTGTTGCAGCCAAAAACTCTTCTAAATAATATGTTTTTAGGTACGCTGTTTTGTATGATAGAACTGCATATGCTGCTGCATGTGACTTGTTAAATGCATATTTGGCAAATTCTGCCATTTCATCAAATATTGTATTTGCAGATTTTGCATCTATACCATTTCTAACACAGCCTGGCACTTTAACTTCTCCATCTTCTACAAGACCATTTATAAATATTTCTCTTTCTTTTTCCATTATATCAAGCTTTTTCTTACCCATCGCTCTTCTAACTAAGTCTGCTCTTCCGAAGAGAATATCCTGCAAGTTTTCTAACAATTTCCATAACCTGTTCTTGATATACCATACACCCATATGTAACACTTAAAATACTTTCTAATGCTTTATGTGTATATACATTATGTCCCGGATTTCTTTTTCCTTTAATATATCTAGGTATTTGGTCCATTGGTCCTGGACGATATAATGAAACACCTGCTATTATATCTTCTAAATTATCAGGTCTTAGTTCTTTCATAAACTTAATCATACCTGCAGACTCAAACTGAAATATTCCCATTGTATTTCCACTTTGCCAGAGTTCATAAACCTTTTTATCGTTAAAGTCTTTATCATATGTTATATCAATACCTCTTGTTTTTTTAACAATATCTTCACACTCCCTTATAACAGTAAGGGTTCTAAGTCCTAAGAAATCCATCTTAAGAAGTCCTAATTCTTCTAATGTTGTCATTGTATATTGTGTTACAACATTATTATCATTTAAATATAGTGGTACATATGTATTTACCGGGTCTTTTGTTATAACTACACCGGCATGCATGTGTTGATGCATTTCTTGGCATTCCTTCTAACTTTTTAGCATTATCGATTAGATTTTTAACTTCTTCATCATTATCATATTCTTCTTTTAGTTCTTTACTTTCTTCCAATGCAGTTTCTATTGTTATCTTATTCTTCATTGGTATCATCTTAGCTATCTTATCTACCTTTGCATATGGCATATTAAGAACTCTTCCTACATCTCTTATAACCATTCTTGCAGACATTGTACCAAATGTTATAATCTGTGCTACATGATCTTTTCCATATTTTCTTTCAACATATCTTATAACCTCTTCCCTTCTTTCATTGCAAAAATCGATATCAAAGTCTGGCATGCTTATTCTATCTGGATTTAAGAATCTTTCGAAAAGTAGTCCATATTTTATAGGGTCAATATCTGTTATATCTAGTGCATATGCAACAATTGAGCCTGCTCCAGAACCTCTTCCGTGGTCCTACTGGTATTTTTTGTGATTTTGCATATGTTATAAAATCCCAAACTATAAGGAAATAATCTGTATATCCCATCTTAATAATTACATCTAACTCATATTTTATCCTATCAACTATTTCCTTATTTTCTACATAGTTTTCACCATATTTTTTAATAATACCTTCATATGTTTTTTGTTTTAAATACTCTTCATGTTTTTCACCATTTGGTGTATCAAAATTTGGAAGTTTTGTATTTCCAAACTCAAATTCAAAATTACATTTTTCTGCTATTTTAACTGTATTTTCTAATGCTTCTGGGAAATTTGCAAATTCTTTTTTTATTTCTTCTGGTGATTTAATATATAATGTATCAACATCTATTTTCATTCTGTCTTCATCATCTATCTTTTTACCAGTTTGTATGCAAATTAATATATCTTGCGCTTCTACATCCTCTCTACATGTGTAGTGAACATCATTTGTTACAACAAGTGGTATATTAAGTTCTTTTGAAAGTTTAACAATTTTTTGATTTACTATTTTTTGTTCTTCAATACCATTTGCCTGTATTTCTAAATAATAATCATCTCCAAAAACATCTCTATACCATTTAGCAACTTCTTTTCCTTTTTCATAATCTTCAATTATATTTCTTGCGAGTTCACCAGCTAAACATCCAGACAAACATATTAATCCTTCTGAATGTTCTTTTAATATTTCTCTATCTATTCTCGGCTTATAATACATACCTTCTGTATTTGCTATAGACACCAATTTTATAAGATTCTTGTATCCAATTTCATTTTTAGCTAATAGTCCTAAATGATATCTTGTATCATCAATCCCTGGTTCCTTATCTTGCATTCTTCTTTTAGCCATATATATTTCTACACCTATTATAGGTTTTACGCCTTCTTTTTTACACGCCTTGTAAAAATCTACAGCCCCAAACATATTACCATGGTCTGTTAATGCAACTGCATCCATTCCTAAACTTTTAACTATTTTTGGTATTTCTTTAATCCTGTTTACACCATCTAATAAACTATATTCACTATGTAAGTGTAAATGTACAAATTCCCCCATATCATCCTCTAATATTCCACATTGTATAACATAAGTCCATTTCCGTGGAACAGTCTTTCCGCGCTTTTGTTCTATCTTTTGCTTCTAACACTTTTTTCATTTCTTCTGGTTCTCTTTTTCCGAAGTCCTATTTCCAAAAGTGTCCCAACTATTATTCTTACCATATTATACAAAAATCCATTTCCTGTAATTTGTATAATAATCCTATTTTCCTTTTTTTCTTCTGTATTATTACCATATATATCAATATTTTTTCTTTCTATTGATATATCATATATTATTCTTACAGTTGTTTTCTTGTTCTCTCCTGATGATTTAAATGACTTAAAATCATGTTTCCCTATAATATATTTTATAGCTTCTTTCATTTTTTCAACATCAAGCTCTTTTCCAACAAAATATTCCCTATTCTTCGTAAGTGCTGAAACATATTCATTATCATTTAATGTATATACATATGTTTTTTTCTTTGCATTAAACCTACTGTTAAAATCAATATCTACTTCTTCAATCCCTTTTATACAAACATTTTTAGCTCTTGAATTAAACCCAAGCATTATACTTCTTAATGGTATTTTATCATTTTCTGTTTTAAAATTTGCAACTTGGTTTAATGCACTTACATTTGCATCTGTTCTTCCGAGACCCGAACAACCTCTATCTCTTCTGAAAGTATTGATGAAAGTACTTTTTCTACTTCCCCTTGAACAGTTTTAACTGTTTTACCAGTTTGCTTTTGCCATCCTTTAAATAATAGTCCATCATATTCTAATATTATTTTAATATTTCTCATATATTAAACCTTTAATCTTTCTTCTCCCATATATACCTTGTCAATTATTGCACCACCGCAGACAAACTTCTCCATCATAGAATACTACAGATTGTCCTGGAGTTACTGCTCTTACTTTTTCATCATATATAACCTCAACTGTATTATTTTCTCCAACAATTACTTTAACTTTTGTATCTGGTTGCCTATATCTAAATTTTGCAGTACATTCAAATTCTTTTCCTAAATCATGTTTTGTAGTGTATGAAAAATCTGTTGCTGTTAATCTGTCTGAATATAGTTTTTCATTATGGTATCCTTGGCACACATATAGTATATTTTTTTCTAAATCTTTACCACATACAAACCATGCATCAAATTCTGCATCTTTACTTCCACCAATTCCGAAGGCCATGTCTTTGTCCTATTGTATAATACATAAGTCCATCATGCATCCCTCTTATATTTCCATCTAAGTCAATCATTTTTCCTTTTTTAGCTGGTAAATATCTTGTTAAAAATTCTTTAAAATTCTTTTCACCTATAAAGCAGATACCTGTTGAATCTTTTTTCCTTGCTGTTGAAAGCCCTGCTTCTTCAGCTATTTTTCTAACTTCTGGTTTTTCCATTTCTCCTACTGGAAATAATATGTTTTCTATCTGTTCTTGTTTTAATTGACTCAAAAAATATGTTTGGTCCTTATTTTTATCAAGTCCTCTTAAAAGAAATGTTTCTCCATTTTCCTTTTTTATTCTTGCATAATGTCCTGTTGCTACAAAATCTGCTCCAAGTTCTTTTGCATAATCTAAAAATACCTTAAATTTTATTTCCTTATTACACATTACATCTGGATTTGGTGTTCTTCCTTTTCTGTATTCTGATAAGAAATATTCAAAAACTTTATCCCAATATTCTTTTTCAAAATTAACTGAATAATATGGTATTTCTAATTTTTCACATACTTCTACAACATCTTTGTAGTCTTTCTCTGCTTCACATACACCGTTTTCATCTTTTTCTTCCCAGTTTTTCATAAAAACACCAATTACATTGTATCCTTGTTTTTTAAGCAAGTATGCTGATACTGATGAATCAACACCTCCACTCATTCCTACTACTACTGTCTTTTTTTCCATATTCTTCTCCATATATGATTATTATTAATCTTTCCCTTTTATTTATTATCAGTTCTTTTTTCCTCTATTTTTTCTAAACTTTCTACAATTCTGTCTATATCTTTAAATGTATTATATCCACCTATTCCAATCCTAATACTATGTTTTGCTCTTTCTTCATCATATATTTTTTCTATTACCTTACTATGTAATATATTTCCAGATGAACAAGCACTTCCTCCTGATATATATATACCATTTGCATCTAATATAGTTATTGCACTTTGTATATCAATATTTTTTAAATATATGCTTGTAATTTCATCTAAATATTCATCTTCTTTTAGACCATCATTACAATTAATTTCATATTCTATTTTTGATTCCTTCAATTTAGTCTCTAAATATTTTCTTAACTTTCTAACTTTTAAATGTATATCATTTTCTACAATATTTTCTAATATTCTTCCTGCCACTATTATTGCTAAAGAATCTACCGTACCAGATTTCATACCACTTTCTTGATTCCCACCTAAAAGTATTGGAATCATCTTCTTATCTCTTGCATATATTATTCCAGAACTATTAAGTCCACCTATCTTATGAAATGATACTGTTATATAGTCTAGTTTCATTTCTTCCACATCTATTTTCTTCTTACCAAATACTTGAACACAGTCACTATGGAATAATATCTTATCCTCTGAATCCTTTAATTCTAAATTATTATATTGTGATATTATCTTTCCTATTTTTCTAATATCATTCATAACTCCTGTTTCATTATTTGCTGCCATTATGCTTACAAGTACTGTTTTTGAAGATAGTTTTTTCTTTAAATCTTCTATATCTACTCTTCCATATTTATCAGTCTCAACATATATAATATTAAATCCAGATTTTTTTAATCTTTCTAAGCTTGAAAGTACTGATTCATGTTCCATATTACTTGTTAATATATCAAAACTTTCTCCATTTGCTATTCTAGAAGAATACTTATTAAATATATAGTTAAATACCATATTATTTCCTTCTGTTCCACCAGATACAAAAAATATATCTTCATAATTACAATTAATATATTGGGCTATCTGTTTTCTTACCTTTTCTATTTTTCCCTTAATAGTTTTCCCCATTGTATGGTTACTATGTGGATTAGCATCTATTTCTTCTAATTCTCCTATAACCTCTTTTATTATTTTCCAATTCTTTAAATATGTTGATGCACTATCTAAATATACTTTCCTCAAAACATTTCCTTCCTTATCTCTTAGCATAATTTTCCTTATATATTTTATCATATCTAAAGTTATAAAAAAAGAGACACTATTTTCAAGTATCTCTTATATAGGTTAGGTGGGACAGCCCTCCCCACATCTCTTGTAACCTTCCCTTCTCAGGGCTTGGCGTATTGCGACAGCGTAACTTAATACTTCTCAACTTCTAACCTATACTGATATAGTATCATTTACTTTCATCTTATTCAATATTTCTAACATATTTTATTAATCCCTTAAAGAATTGTGCAAAAATAAGAGAAAAATATACAGCTAATTTGTTGATATTCAACACTTTCAACAGGTTTTTACCTTTCCAACTATCAAACTCTGGAGCATTTCAATAATGCTTATTTTTAATACTACTCGTAGTATAATATAAGTGTAGTGAGGAAGTGTTTACAGAAATGAGCTAACTATGAGAGGCAAACTAGTAACTGAATTATCATTTAAGATTCTAGATTTAGAAAAAAAAGAAATTCTATAAATAAAAAAATTAGAGCATATAAAAATACTCTAAAAGAAATAAAGACGAAAGGAGAAAATAACTAAAAAATAACTTTCTCCCTCACTACAATTTTATTATAAAAAAGGAGAATTGTAAAGATGAAGGTTAATTAGTGAATAGCAAAATAAAGTGCAACAAAAAAGGTATACAAAAAGATACAGATTCATAGTAAAATATCAATAGAAAAATGAAAGGATATTTTAATTATGAAATCTGTATCTAATAAGAATTATAATATAGAACATAAACAAAAACAATACAAACACTTAGATATTAAAGAAAGAGTAAAAATTGAAACTATGATGAATGACCAACTTGAAGTGTATGGCAAGGTTAATATAACTAAGATAGCACAAAAGTTAAATAGGAGTAAATCAACAATATCTAGAGAAATAAGAAGAAATAGAATAATAGTAGTATCAGATGTATATAAGAATGATAGTATATTTAAGAAGAAAAAGGCGATAACATTTAAATATGAAAGTATAGAAGCTAATGAAAAAGCAACTAGAAAACAAAGAGAAAAAGGAACAAGCAGAATAAAGCTTATGTATAATAAACAGCTAATAAGAGAAGTTAATAGGCTTTTAAAAGAAGAATGAAAATCGCCAGATATAGTAGCATATAGGATAAGGCAGGATAATAGCTTTAAAGTTAAAGTATCAACAAATACAATATATGATGGAATACGTAAAGGTTATCTTGAAATTAGTACAAAAGATAGAAAAAGGATGAAAGATAAATCAAGAAGATGTAGGGTAGAAAGAAATCCAATACCAGAAAGTAAGAAAGAACGTTCTATAGAATTAAGACCAGATTATATAAACAATAGGAAAGAATTCGGACATTTTGAAATGGACTTAGTATTAGGTAAGCAAGGAAAAGATAAAGAATGTTTGTTAACATTAACAGAAAGAAAGACAAGATTTGAAATAGTGATAAAATTAAATAATAAGTCTTCAAGTGAAGTAATAAGAGCAATAAAGAGCATGAAGGAAAATTTAAAAGGTTATTCATCTGAGATATTTAAATCAATAACAACAGATAATGGAAGTGAATTTTCACGTTATGAGGAGATAGAAGAAATATTAGGAACAACCATATATTTTTGCCATCCTGGAGCATCATATGAAAAAGGTACAAATGAAAGGCATAATGGAATGTTAAGAGAATATATACCTAAAGGTTCAGACATTTCAAAATATAGTGCTGAAGATTTAGATAGAATAGTATCAAAATTAAATGATTTAGAGAGAAAAAAGCTAAATTATTACACACCATATATGAAAATATTAGAAGAGTATGATAGTATAGAAGGAACAGAGTTATTATTTAACTTGCAAACTGCAGTAAATAGCTAAAAAAAATAAAAGTAATGGCTTTGATATTTTATTATTTTATCCCCCCACTAAAAGTATAGAGCCAAAATATTTAATAGATAATATATACACTAGATAAAAAACAATAACACTAGATAACAAATAAAATGATATTTTTCAACTTTTTAAAACTCTCTAATCCCTTGATATATAAAGAAAAGCTAGTAATATAATCACATTTTACATTACTAACTTTTTACTTATTATAATTGGAGCGGGTAGAGGGAATCGAACCCTCAACGTTGGGTCGGAAGCTCAAAATTTTACCATTAAACTATACCCGCAAATATTTAGGATAAGTTCTACTTATCCTGTTATTATTACATACCATATTTTTCTTTAAATTTATCTGCTCTACCACCTCTAGTAGTTGATTTAGCATTTCCTGACCAATATGGGTGGCAATTTGAACATATATCCACTTTCATATCTCCTTTTGCAGAGTGAGTTGTATATACTGTACCACATGCGCATGTAACTGTTACTTCTTTAAATTCTGGTTGTATTTCTTTGTTCATTTTATCTTCCTCTCTCTATTTTTTTATTCGAATAATTAATACCAATATATAATAACATAATACCCGACTTTTATCAAGTGATTAATTTAAGATCACTTTTCTTGTATTTCTACATATTTTCCTTCCATATTAAGCTCTACTGTTTTTGATTTTTCATTTAAGTCTAATATCTTATTTTTTACCTGTTCTTCTTTTATCTTATTTATCTCTTCTTCTGTAAATACTTCTCTTGTTACTACTGAACTTAACTGTTTTATAAACGGCATAGCTGTTGTTAGTTTTACAAACACATTCATTAAACATGCTACTACTGCTATTAGTATAAATATCTTTTTCCAATTTCTTGCTAGCATAATTTCTTTCCTTTTTATTTAACTATATACATATATGTTACCACAATACTATATATTTTACAATTTTAACCAAAATTCTAACTATATAATCCAACTTTATCACCTATATTTTACAAATAACTAAAAACATTGTATAATTAAATTATGAGAAGTAATTTTTCAAAAGAATTTTTGAAAAAGGAGGAAGAACAATGAATTTAATTAATTTCAGTCACATCTATATTCCCAGAAATAGCTTTAAGTGGCTAATAATTTTTATTGTTGTTATAACAATAGTTAATTTGATTATTATAACAATAAAAAAGTATAAAAAAAATAAGAAAAAATAAGAAAATGTACCAAGACTAGACAAAGACATTTGAACAGTATTGGTACATTTTTGTTTCTTTAAACTCTTTACAAATTTTTAATATGATATACAATATAATCAAATATTATGAAAAGAGAACTTATTTGTTTTCTTTAAAAAGGAGGAAGAATAATGGACATTATCGATTATATTTTTGATTTAATTCAAAGTATAGATCAATTCTGGTTCCTAAAGCTATTTACTTGGGCCAGAATAGGTAACCTATATTTTGGAGGTTTTTTAACGCTATTATTTTGGTTATCAATATTCATAGCTATTGTAAGTGTTGGCACTACAGATATCCTTAAAAATATCTTAGAGCCAATATATAATGTATTGGTTTATTTTAAAATTAATCCATATAAT
>ERZ773099.1791-NODE-1791-length-15476-cov-5.851955_pt1 | contig 15476 bp, 12 predicted proteins | sample MGYA00511120_ERZ773099 | MGnify/ENA primary metagenome ERZ773099 (study PRJEB29015, sample SAMEA2738012) | human oral metagenome | biome: human oral; feature: human-associated habitat; material: dental | place: China | collected 2104 ... | reverse complement strand
GGTAGCAAGGTGCCAAATTATACGGAATAACCACCCCAACGGGTGGTTTTCTGTTTTCTGAATTTATATATAAACTAGGGGGTATCTAAATAGTTGATGTATAATACAGATATATAAAAAAGAGGATATTTAGGTTATGCACAAAAGGCATGTCTTGCAGGCACTAAAACGTGAGATTATTCCATTTTGTATTATGTCTTCACTTTCTTTAATAATGTTATTTTCTTCAATAGAATTTCGCCAAGTTAAGGGGACGTTTCTTACTGGAGTGATTATTGCAATCATAGCCGCTTCCTCAACTATTTATGAAATTGAAGCATGGTCTATTTTTAAACAGTCTTTAGTGTATTTTTTAGTAATGTTATCAACAGTCTTCCCATGTCTCCTAATTAGTGATTGGTATGAATTGAATACGCTATTTGATTATCTAAAAGTTTTTTGTATTTTTCTTCTCTTTGGTGTAATTTTTTGGACAATTGGTTATATTATTTTTGGAAAGATATTAAAAAAGTAAGATTTAGTGAAAATATTATTTATAAAATCAGAACTTTATAAATAATACTAATTCTGTAATAGTTTTGCTAATTTTGCCCTTAATCCAGTTGGCTCATCTGTTCCCGCTAAAGTGTCGATAGCGACTCTAAGCAAACCAAAAGCCGTAATAAATGAAAAGTCAAGGTTTTCTTCTGTGGAATTCTCTATCCCTGGAATATCAACGTCATCAAGTAGATGCACAAGTGGCCGCCTTGAAAAAGGTAAATCAGTATACCAATCACTCGTCGCAAGTTCTTCCTGTAGAGCCGCTAATCCAGCACCACCACCACAGAGCAGAATTTTAGTCGGCAAAGCTTCAACCAAAGGAAAATCCTCTAAGGCTACCACTACGCCGCCTAGCCACACTTCCACATTATCAGAAATGGCTTTATTGATTTTTTTCGCTCGTTCTGGAGTTGCTAGAATTGTCTGTATCTCATTTTTATACTCCGCTTCAGCTACAGTTTCTTCACGGTGTCTCAAGGTTAATTGATCTAATGAAACTCCCCCAATCTGTAGTTTTATCGCCTCTGCAGTATCATAATCAAGGCCAGTCTTTGTGGCAATTTGATGGGTAAAGCTGCGGCCACCAATTCCAAACATTTTTGTTCCTTCAACGCCGCCATCATCGACTACTGCAATATCAGTGGTTCCACCACCAATGTCCATCACAATTGCCGAAAAATTTGAGTCTAGTTCATTTCCGAGACAGGCACGACATACAGCAAAAGGCTCTACAGCGACAGCTAAGAGATCCAAATTAAGCTCCGCACAGACCTTTTCAATTGCCGAAATATGTACGAGCGGTGCAAATGCTGTATAAAACTGAATCATTAAATCAGACCCCTTAAAACCAATTGGATTTGAAACCTTATATCCGTCAATTGACAGGGAAACAATCGCAGAATTGATTAGTCGAACCTCAACTTCAGGATTATCGGTTTCAAGTGCAATCTCTTGTCTTGCTTGCTCGCCAGCCTTATCCTGAACCTTTTGAATGATCTGTTGCATTTCATTATCAGAAATTGGCTTATTACTATCTTTGCGCTTATATCTCACGGTTCTGGTATTGCCCTTAATAAGCTCACCGGCAATCCCCACTACGCAAGTCCTTGAAACTACGCCGGCCATTTCCTCGGCACGAGACAAGGCTTTTTCGCAAGTTGAAACAACCGCTTGGATATCGGCAATTGCCCCTGCATACATATTTCCCATACTCTGGTGCTCTTTAGCTACGCCTATAATATTTAGATTATCGTCGCTAGTTTTTTCGGCAATCACAGCCTTCACAAATTCTGTACCAATATCAAGGGCCAACAAAATATTCTCGGGATTAATTTTATGCGCTGTTGTTGTCTCTTGTTTAGTACCTTGCATAACTCTCTTTATTTAGTTAATCTTATTATACCACAAGCAGGATATTTTCTGTTTGCTATTCTGAGTGAAGTTTGCTATAATAAAAACATACTTGAATATTCTATCCGGCCGAAAGGTCGGATATTTTAGACTCAAGCCCGATAGATAAATAATTTATATGAAAATAGAAAGGATTAAATGGAGGGATTAGATCTTAAACAAATGTCCTCAATGGTCAAAGTCATCTCAGAGGAAAAAGGCTTGCCAGAGGAGGTAGTCTTAAATATTATTGAAACCGCTATTGCTGCCGCTTGGCGCAAAGAAGAAGGTGATAAGGATATGAACGTTCGTGCCGTCCTTAACCTTGATAATGGTGAAGCTGAAGTATATGTTGCTAAGGAAGTTATTGAAGACGGCCTAGCATATAATCCAGCCACCGAAATCCCAGCCGACCTTGCTGGTGGTAAGGAAATTGGCGAAATTGTTGAAGAATCACACAAGGTTACCACATTTGGTCGTGTTGCTTCTATGACCGCCAAGCAGGTCATCGTTCAGCGTCTTCGCGAAGCGGAGCATGACGCTATTCTTACCGCTTATGAAGATAAAGTTAATACTCTCATTAACGGTACAATTTCCCGCGTCGAGCCACGCCTTGTTCGTGTGGATCTTGGTAAGGCTACTGGTTTAATGTTAAAACAGGATCAGATCGAGGGTGAATATTATAAAGTAGGCTCACGTATAAAAGTCCTCATCAAGGCTATTGAGCGTAATGAACGTGGCGCTGACCTACTGGTTTCTCGTGGTTCATCTGAATTCATTAAGCAGCTTTTCGTACAAGAAGTTCCTGAAATTGAAAATGGTACTGTTGAAATTCATGCCATTGCGCGTGAGCCAGGTCGTCGTACCAAGATTGCAGTTTCTTCATCCGTCCCTGGCGTAGACCCTGTCGGCACCTTCGTTGGTGGTCGTGGTGTCCGTGTTCAGGCCGTGATGAATGAAATTGGTGATCGTGAAAAAATTGATATTGTCAACTGGAGTGATAATATGTCTGAATACATTCGTGAAGCACTCAGTCCAGCTGAAATTATTAAAGTCGAGCTTGAAGATAAGCGTGCCAAGGTTTATGTCTCAGAAGATCAGCAGTCAGTAGCCATTGGTCGTCAGGGGCAAAACGTACGCCTTGCTTCTAAGCTAACTGGCATTGAGCTTGATATCGAACTTGCAGAGACTCCAAAGAAGAAAAAGCGCGGCAACGCTGAGGACTCTCTCCTCTCTGCTCTCGAAGACAGTTCTGAAGAGTAATCAAATAGACCCCTAAACGGGGTCTATTTTTTATCATTATTTTTTGACTTCTATATACTTGCCAGGCTTCAAATCGCCAAGTTGATATTTACCAAATTCAATACGGTGAAGTGTTATCACTTCATAACCAAGTGCCGCAAAGGTGCGACGAATTTGACGATTTCTGCCTTCACTCATCTCAACCTGAAGATTTTTCCCAGTTATCTGGCCACTCTCATCTGGAAGTTTGGTTAAAAATAACTTACTTACTCCGTCTGGCAGTGTTATACCAATGTCAGAAATCATTTGCTGATGTAACGGGGCTATTGCGTGATCAAGCTCCACGATATAGGTCTTAATTTTGAAGAATTTTGGATGTGTCATCTCAAACGCGAAGTTACCGTCATCGGTCAAAAGTATTAATCCAGAACTGTCCTTATCAAGTCGTCCGACGGTCTTTAAAGCCTGCCACTTCTCGTGTAATAATTCGTAAAGAGTAGGTGTATTACCTTGTTGTCTTCTTGAAGAGACATAACCACGTGGCTTATTTAGCATCAAATAAGTATATTGGTGGGGAAAATCCACCTTTTTATTGTCCACTAAGATATTCTGCGCTTCGAGAACTTGCATTCCAAGTTTAGCGACAGTTCCATCAACCTTAACTCGTCCAGAATCAATGAGATTATCAGCATCTCTTCGTGAAATCCCCAGTCGTTCTGCTAAAAATTTATTTAAACGCATATCTTAAATATATCATATATGTGATATTTAGATAGACCCCATTCCACCCAAAATTTGATCCATCTGATCTTTAATGTTCATTCCACTTTCATCTGTGACTGAATTAATTGAGTACGCGTCATTTTGTGGACTAGGGGTTTGTGCGTTCTGAGGTACTGGAGTTTGAACTTGATTAAAAGATGAACCTTGAGAAGCAGATTGTTGTGTAAAAGTTGTATTGGGCTGTTCGTAAACTGGTTGATTAGAAAAATCAGGTGTAGTCTGTTGTGTAGCGGTCTGTTGTGTCGCCGTTTGCTGCATCATCTGTGGCTGATTTTGTGAAGCAGTATATTGTTCTGCCTGTGGCTGATTCTGCGGAATCGTATATTGTTCTACCTGTTGTTGAACCTGGAATACACCACTATCTTCTACAGGTTGGTTAAAACCCGACTCAGTATTCATTGTGCTAGATGACTCTACTCCAGTATTTTGATCCAGGACCTCATGTACTGCATTTACTACATCCTCGATACCAACCTGAGATTTAACCAAAAAGCGGTCAGCTCCTAAGCTCTCGCCACGTTCCCTCTGGTCATCTGAAGAAAGTGCAGTCATCATAATCACCTTAATATCCTTTGTTTCAGGAGTCGAACGCAGAATGTCTAGCATATCAAATCCTGAAATCTTTGGCATCATAACGTCCGAAATGATTAAATCTGGTCTTTCGCGTACCGCAACGGCTAATGCCTCCTCGCCATCTCCAGCTGGCACAATCTCATAGCCTTCCGCCGTTAAGCGAATTCCATAGATTTCTCTTAAACTTTGATCATCTTCGACAAGTAATATTTTTGCCATATTCATCCTTTAATTATTATTTGGTAATTGTTGATTATTGCTTGTAGGTTGCGGGCTATTTAATGGCTGCGTTGCTGCCGGTTGTAAAGGCTGATGTGGAGGCTGTAAAGACTGATATGGAGATTGTAAAGGCTGCATGCTTGACTGTGGTGGCTGTACTGGTCGTGACAAAGCCGGTTGCTGTATGGCGGGCGACTGCTGTGTAACTGGTTGTGATAACTGCGTCATCGCAGGCTGCTGCATAGTCGGCTGCGCAACTGATTGCGTTGCCTGGGGTGCTACTGGCTGTGATGACTGTACTGGAGTGGACTCCTGTATTGAAGTTTGTGAGATTTGTTGTGTAGGTGACTGTACGGTCGTAGATTGTGAAGTCTGTTGTGTAGGTGATTGTATAGCCGTAGACTGCATTATTGGTTGAGAAATAGCCGGCTGTGGAGTCTGCATTGTTGGTTCAGCAGGAAGCGTCTGTGTATTCTGACTCATTACCTCGATATTAGAGGCAATCTGTTTTCGACGTTGATATTCTTCAGCTGTAATGCGGGGGAATGAAAGGTAAAAGGTGGAGCCTTCACCGAACGAACTCTCCGCCCAAACCTTGCCCCCCATTGCCTCAACTCTCTGCTTAACCAGATACAGCCCAAGACCATTTCCGCCCACTGTTCGAGTTTGCGAATTATCTGCACGATAAAATTTCTGAAAAACATGCTTAAGGTCATCTGGGGAAATCCCAATTCCAGTATCGGTCACATTAATTAAAACACGGTCATCATCCCCGCGTACATTCACCCAAATGCCTCCACCAGAGGCCGTATATTTAATCGCATTTTCCACCAAATTATTTACAATTTCACGTAGAAAATCAATATCAACACTTGCGTAAACTTCCTGATTTACTACTCTAGCTGTATTATCTGATCTTGTCGCATTGGCGCCAAAGGTATAATGAATACCTTTTTCGCTCATCATTGGCACTTGACCATTTGCAATCGATCGCACTGTTGAGACCATCTCAACAGGGGTGAGCTGTACTCGGATTTTCTTATCATCCAATTTTGTAACATCGAGTAAGTCCTTAAATAATCGACCTAAGTGTTTTGACGACGCGTGGGCTTCCTCAAGATATTTTCTAGCACGCTCATCGATTGTTGCAGTTTTCGGATTTAAAGCTAACCCCAAATACCCCTCAATCGAAGCAACTGGCGTACGCATTTCATGCGACGCTGTCGAGATAAAATCTGCCTGCTCGCCTTCCTCCTCGAGTTCTCGCGCAATGTCACGCAGCGTAATAATTCGCTCATTTTGGCTAGTGGTGGTACAAACTACAGAAATTGCTACTGGCCTTCTCTGTTCCTGAACACTCACTAATATCAGATCGCGAGTCTCAAAATTTTCACCGTTCATCACAGCTCTAAGCACGGGATTAACATCATCTTCAATTTTCGTACCTTCAGAGTTTTCAAGATTAAGAATTGAAGCAAGTTGTAGGTTTTCGACCATATTTGGGTCACTCATCCCAAGCAGTCTCATCGCAGCTGGATTTACTAATACCACAATTCCAGAAGAGTGAACAATCATTACGCCTTCGTCGATCGAATTTAATACTAAATTAGCAAGATTAGCCGACTGCGCTGTGTTTGTAGTCGGATTCTGTGACGCCTGTCCGTTATTAACTGGCTCCTTTTTCTTAATCAAGTTAAAAATACTCATTGCCTAAATTTTAACATAAAAACTATGTAATGTGATAAAATCGGAGCATGAATAAGGACATCTACTATATAGAGCCAGAGGATGATATTACTGATATTATCAATCATCTTAAGTCGTCAAAACAAAAAGTGGTCGCTCTCGTTCCGCCTAAAAAGCTCAGCGTTCTGCGTAGTGCTATTAATCTAAAATTAATCGCAAAAACAGCAAAAAATCTCGATAAAGCTGTCGTCATCGTTACGCTTGATCCAGTATTAATGAAATTAGCAGCCGTATCTGGCCTGCCTTTTTCCAAAAACCTTCAATCTAGACCAGTTCTGCCAAGCGAATATAAAGATACTCCAGTTTATAATAAATCTGGCTTAAGGAATCAGGACATCAGCGAACTCGATGACGTAGAAGAGTCTGAACAGGGTAACTCCCAGGCTTCAAAAACTACTGAGTCTCAATCAGTTAAAAAATCTGAACCAAAAAACATCACAAAAGATAATTTGACCCGAGCGGGCAAATCGAAGTCAAACCTAGTAGAGAATCTAGATTCTAATGAACTTGAGCAATCCACAGAAGAAGGTGATGAAAAATCCGTCAAGAAAATTCCAACTTTTGAGTCTCTTAGGAAATGGATCATATTAGGTGTCGCCCTGTTCATTGTCCTAATTATTGGTAGCGTCTGGGCCTTCGTCCTTGCACCAGCCGCTAAAATTATGGTGAAGATTAAAACCACACCAGATAATTTCTCCGAGAATATTACACTGGTTGCTGTAGCCGACCAAGCTGTTAATAAAGAAGGTAAGATTCTACTTGAATCGGAAGCCCTTGAAAAAGAAAGCTCCATTGAATTTGAAGCCACCGGTGAACGCAATGATGGCGAGAAAGCAAGTGGTAAGTTGACCCTCACTGCTAACTTCAGTTTTTCCACCTCAACTGCTTCTCCAAGTAATCCTGACCGTATTTCGGTACCAATCGGCAGCGCCTTTGCGAAGGGAAACCTTAATTACCTTACCATTGTTAGTACTGATTTTAGTTGGGATGGTTCCACTACTAGCTGTACCGTGCGTACTACTAATACCTGTCAGATTCGTAAGACCGTTGATGTAGTTGCCTTTGAAGGGGGTACTAGATTCAATATTGATCCGGTTGCTTCTGGTTGGCAGTCTTCAGTTGAAAAAGTTGACGCCTTTAATTCCAGTGCCTTTACTGGTGGTACCGATAAAATTGTTAAAATCGTTACCGCAAGTGACGTTGAAAAAGCTAAGAATCAGGCCAATCAAATTGACGATGGTAAAGAAGAATTATTTGCCAAGGTAAAGGAAACCGAATTGAAAATAGATGCAAGTTATAAAAAGACTCTTGGTGATGCTGTTCCTAGCCCTGCCATCGGGGAGGTCGCTGCGGAAGGAAAAGCTAAGTTGCTTGCAAAAGTTACTTATAAGGTAAATGTCCTTGATAAGTCAGCAATTGAAGAATATATCCGCACTCTTGTCAGTAGTCGCCTTGGGGAAGACCAGAAAATTTATGAAATCGGTTCATTATTCATTGAACGCTTCCAAGAAAATAATGCGACCTCCGCTAAGCTTAAAGCCATCGTCAAAACTGGTCCAGAAGTAACAGAGAAAACTGTTCTTGATAAATCCCTTGGCAAGAAAATTGGCGAAGTTACTACCTTAATTAAGTCCATCAATGGTGTTAGTGAAGTTAAGGTTGACACTTCCTTTCCATGGGTGCGCAGCATCCCGGAAGATATTAATAAAGTTAGTGTAAATATTACAATTGAAGAAAACTAAGGTGGTGAGATGATAATAATTGGACTGGATGTTGGTACAGTACGTATTGGCGTTGCCCGTGTTGATACAACGACAAAAATTGCTATTCCTGATGGCTACATTAATGTAAGCGGTCAAGAAATTTCGGAAATTCAGCGCAAGCTAAGTTTTCATAACTCAAATGTTCTCGTTGTTGGCATGCCACGCAGTAATAACGGTAATCAAACGGCGCAGTCGGACTTTGTGAAGTCTTTTACGGAACGTATTGCAGCCACAATTCCTGGCCTAAAGATTTATTTTCAGGATGAGTCTCTCACCTCTGTTGAGGCTGAAAACCGCCTAAAAAGTCGAAAAAATAATTATCAGAAAGGTGAAATTGATGCCGAGTCTGCTGCCATTATTTTGCAGGACTTTGTAGAGCGCCTACAATCTGCTCTTAATAATCAGCAAACGCTCACACCAGTTGATTTTACTCCTACTGGAGTCATTGAAGGTGAGCAGACAAACCTAAAATCTCAAGAACAAGATGAAAAGATGCCCAAAAAAAAGAATTCCTTATTTAAAAAAGCAGTGATTAGTTTATTTATTCTTCTCCTACTAGGGGGAATAGGTGTAGGCGGGGCGTACCACTGGTACCAGCAACAATTGTTGCCCGTAAAAAATCTCAACTGTCTCTATCATTCTCCAGCTGAAGCGGCCGTTGGAACTGAAGAAGAGAAGGATAAAGATTGCCGTTATCAAACTTTTGAAATCAAGACCAATGAAACGATTAACGAAATTTCTGCACGCTTAAAAGCACAGAATTTGATCCGTTCAAGCGAAATCTTCAAGTTTTATTTAAAACTGAATCAAAAGTCTTCAAAGATTAAATCCGGCGTCTATCACCTACGTACTAGTATGTCCACGTCGCAAATTGCAGATCTACTTGAGCAGGGTGCAGTTTCTAATAACGTTTTTAACCTCACTATCCTACCTGGCGAGATAATCAATGATATTCGTCAGAAATTAATCAAACTCGGCTATCAAGACGCTCAAATTGATGCTGCCTTGGCAAAACAATATGACAGTCCAGTCCTAAAAGGCCTATATAGTTCTGAAGGACGTTTAGAAAACCAATTACAGCCGCAGAGCGTCGCACTCGAAGGCTATTTATATGGAGAAACTTATCAATTTTATCAAGGTGAAACGGTAGAGCATATTTTCAAAACCATGATTGATCAGCTAAATAATATTGCCAATCTAAATAAACTAGAAGAGAAGTTTGAGAAGCGTGGGCTTACCTTAAGGGAGGGGATTATCCTTGCTTCAATTATTCAAAAAGAAGCACATACGGAGGATATGCCGGGGGTTTCAATGGTCTTCCAGAATCGCTTGCGCCGTGGCTGGAGTTTGGGTTCAGATGTGACTGCTACTTATGCGGCCGACCTAGTTAACCCGAATCGCAATAAAAACGATCCTAATAATAATCTTGTCGTCCTTGAAACCGATAGTCTATACAATACCAGAAAACATACAGGTCTGCCTCCAGGTCCTATCTGTAGCCCATCTATTTCAGCACTTTTAGCTGTTGCTGAGCCAGATGAAAATATGAAATCTATGTATTATTTCTTGACAGGAGACGATGGAAAGATGTATTATAGTGTAACCGATACTGAGCACGAGCAGAAAAAACGTGACTTTTGTCAAAAACTCTGTAACGTAGGACTCTAGGTGGAAATATCGGCAAGTTATGACATCGAAAAAACAGAATAAACGCAATAAATTAAAAAGTAAATTGAAGATTATTCCATATCTCTTTGTTTTTCTTGCAACCATGGGACTTATTAACTATGGTTCAAAGAATAAACATGTAGACGAATCGATAAATAATCTAAATCTTCAATCGATTTCAAAAAAAGATTATGCTGTCTCCACTGATCAGCTTTCCGAATTTTATGTCGTCTCCGAACTTGCCAGTAATCTTAGTTTAGCTTCATCAGAAGTTGTTAATGTTAACTATAACTCTCTCACTACTCTTCGTGATTCCGGGCAGGTCTCTACTGAGAAAATGGAGAAGCCAATTGCGCCGCTGGCTACTAGTTGTCTCAAAGTTGGTGCAATTGCTTACACCGTTGCTGAGGGTGACACAATTGCCTCTATTACCGGAAAATACGCTGCTTGCGGTGTTACTGAAACTATGGTCCGCTGGTCCAATAATTTCAAGAATACATATGAACCAAAAGTGGGTGAGGTAATTTATCTCCCATCTCGTGCAGGTTTCGTCTATAAGATTAAAAGTGGCGATACCGTTGAATCAATTGCTGGTAAATATGGAGCAAAAAGTGATGAGATTGTCGCCGCAAATAACCTTGAGTTGAATCAAAGCCTTGCAGCTGGTACTTCAATTCTTCTTCCGGACGGAAATCTTCCAGAAGCGGAGCGCCCAGATTATGTCGCTCCTCGCATAACCAACTCTCATTCTCAAAGTTATACACAGTCTGTCTATTATCGTACCTATTGGACTTCTGCCAACCAGATGCCATGGGGTTGGTGTACTTGGTATGCCTGGCAACGTCGTTATGAGCTGGGCGGTGGTTATGTTCTTCCAGGTGGCCTTGGTAATGCTAATACTTGGGACAACGCTCTAATTTCCAGTTTCCCGTCTAGTCGTGGTACTAATCCGCAAGCAGGTGACGTTTATCAAACTGACTCTGGTTATTATGGTCACGTCGGTATTGTGGACTCCGTAAATGATGATGGAACTATTACTATTTCTGACATGAATGGTATCGCTGGCTGGGGTCATGTTGGCCGTAAAACCGTCCCTCAAAGTGTCTGGTCTGGCTACCTCTTTATTCATAGTCGCTAAAATGGTAAAATAAGAGTAATATGTTTTGTGATACTGCAAAAGTTAGTCTAAAAGCCGGCAAAGGTGGTGATGGTGCCGTATCTTTTCGCCACGAAATTTATATTAATAAGGGCGGTCCTGACGGTGGTAATGGTGGTAAAGGTGGCTCCATTATCTTTGTAGCCGATAAAGATACTAATACTCTAATTGATTTTCGTTTTAACCCAATTTTAACTGCTGAAAATGGTGGTAATGGCTCAGGTACGCGTAGCGCAGGCCGTTCCGGAAAGGATCTTTTAGTTGAAGTACCTATTGGGACTGTTGTTAAGCGTGATGGGCAGATTATTGCTGATCTTACTCATGACGGTGAAAAGGCCGTAATTGCTAAAGGTGGTGACGGTGGTTTTGGTAATGCTCACTTTAAGTCAAGTGTACGGCAAACTCCAGTCATTGCCGAGGTTGGTGAGCTTGGCGATGAATTTGAGGCTGAACTCGAATTGCATCTGCTTGCAGATGTTGGTTTAGTTGGTCTTCCAAATGCCGGTAAATCAACCTTTTTGTCAGTCGTCAGTAATGCTAAGCCAGAAATTGCAGATTATCCATTCACTACTCTAACTCCAAATCTTGGTGTTGCTACGATAGACCGTCACGATATCCTTATTGCAGATATTCCAGGCCTCATAGAAGGTGCTGCAGAAGGCAAGGGTCTAGGTCACGATTTTTTGCGTCACGTAGATCGTACAGCAGTTCTTCTTCATCTTATAGATATTTATAACAACGACGCCGGTGAAGCCTATCACATTATTCGCCGTGAGCTTGATAAATATTCAGACTTAAAAGATCGTCCTGAAATTGTTGCTCTTACAAAATGTGAGGGTGTGGATCAGGATATCATTGAAATGCAGGTCCAGTCTATTAGACAGTATAATTCTAGCGCAAACATCCTCTCTATCTCTGCCGCCTCTCATCAAGGCGTTGATGATTTACTTCGCCTCTTGTGGCAGGAAATTAAAAAATCTAAAGAGCAGACAAAAGGTCGAGAGGCTCAAACATTATCTCAAACTACTGAAATTAATTTAGGAGAAAATCGTTCTGAAGTACAAAATGGCCAAGCAAGCCTACCAGTTATTTCTTTAAGCACCCAGGAACTCCGTAATGCTTGGTCTGTTACTATGGATGATAATGGTATCTATCATGTGACCGGGGAAAAAATTGAAAAGTTTGCACGACGTACCGACCTCTCCAATTATGCCTCCGTTAATCGCTTACGTGACATAATGAAAAAACTTGGCATTCGCGCCGAACTGACCAATCAGGGCGCGGGCCCAGATTCTTTAATTGAAATCTCTGGCAAAATATTTACTTTGGTTGAACAGTATTAATTGAAAAATATTAAAAATCTAAAACGTAGACAAACTACAAACACGGGCTAGATGGTCCGTGTTCTTTTGTATCTTATTTACAATCGGCGCCAGAAGTTTTCTTGTGCCAAGACTTAAATTGTTTAATATATTCCTCGCTACCGAGTTTGGTGAATAATTTATTTTGTTCGTCAATATTAAGTTCCATGCCATTGGACTTATAATCGGTAATTTTACTGTGATTATAGTAAATTGTAATGTCGCCCTTGTCAGAACTACAGATCAGACTGAATTGCTTAAAAAAGACTAACCAGATAAAAACTGAGACAAGTGCAATTGTGAGCACAGAAATCACGGCCACTATTACAAGGATTTTCTTTTTCTTTGGCTCTTTTGAGGTAGCAGTCTGCGCCTCTTGTGTAACCTGATTTTTTACATCTTGTATAAAAGCACTCTCGTAATCATTCATAAAGTAAGCATAACATATTTCCATTAAAAAGTTTATGCTATACTTTAAGTATGAAAAATCGTTTTACAACTGCATTCTTTGCAAGTTTTATTGCGCTTTTCTTATCCATCCTCACACTCTCTTTGGTTTCGCCAATAGCTGAAGCTAAAGGAAGAGACGTTGGTGCTGAGTACTCAGGCAACAAGGGGCAGTCTGGCTGGGTTCAAGAGGGGCGCTCTTGGTTTTATTATGTTAAAGGTCAGCCTGTAAGTGAAGGATGTCGCACCATTAAAGGCACCATCTATTGTTTTGAGGTGGGCGGTGAATTAAAGACCGGTGAAGTTAAGCGCGGGAATAAAACATATTATTATACGGAAGATGGTACTGGGCAACTTCTTAAAAATGGCATCACACCCAATGGACAAAAAACTGACGCAACGGGCATGATCTATGAGGAGGCAGACGGTAGTTCGAATGCGTCTCCTTCCACCAGCCATACTTACACAAAAGCCTCTTCTTCTAGTTCTAGCTCTTCGGGTAGTTCTTCTTCAGGCTCCACTTCTTCAGGAGGCTCCTCTGGTGGCTCCTCTTCCGGTTCTTCAAGCGGCGCCTCTGGCTCCTCCAGTTCTTCGGGTGAAAAATGCGTCAAGCTGGCCATCATTAAAATCAAGGGTAAGGACTGTATTGAAAGTACCGGAGAGGCTATCTTTGAGATTCTTGGCATGATCCTTAATATCTTTACCTTTGGGGTTGGGATTGCCGCCACAGGTGGCTTTATCTTCTGTGGTTATCAGTATATTACCTCCAAAAACGAGCCTGCAGTTATCGCTAAGGTTAAGACTCGTATGTTTAATATTGTCATTGGTCTAATAATCTATTTTATGTTCTGGGGACTTATTGGATTATTGCTTCCAGGCGGACTATGGTAGGAGGATTAGATATGAAAAATATCATAAGTAAGCAAAGTTTAAGAATTGTTTTAGCCTTATTGTTAATTCAAGTACTTATTATATCTCATGATGTTTTTGCAGCTTCTCGTGTACATTTTATTTCCGTCGGCATGAGCGATGCGATTCTTATTGAAAGTAATGGTCACTACGGTTTAGTAGACGCTTCTAACCCCGATCCGGGTCATATTCTAGATGTTAATGGACACGTATGGGATCCTGCTGGCAATATACCCACAGAATGTGGTAGTGATTGTTCTAATTCAAAAACTAATGTCACCGCCGTAGTGAATTATTTGCACGGACTCGGAGTAAAACAACTTGATTTTGTCTTAGGTACACATAATCATTCTGATCACATTGGTGGTATTCCTACAATTGCTAAGTCTGGATTGGTTAATAATAATACTACCTACTACTATAAAGATTGTCGTAAGAGTGATGAGGATACTAGTAATGAAGTTCTCGGTAGTAGCGCATATAGTGGTTGGCAGAATTACCAGTACTGTAAAAACGCCGAAGATAGTATGCGAAATAATGGTGCAAAGATGTACAATTTTGATTTCAATAGTCGCCTCGATCATTTTAATTTCTATGGTAGTAAAATTGATCTTTATAACATCTACCAGGGGCCAACGAATCATATTAAGCACGAAAAAAAGAATGAGAACAGTAACTCGATCGTTGTAAAGGTCACTGACGAGGGTGGTAAGTCAACTCTTCTCACCTCAGATATTTTAGAATTCGAGGAACGTAAATTATTGAAGATTGGTCCAGTTGACGTTTTGAAACTATCTCATCATGGTATTAAGGATTCTAATGCAATATGGTTTTTGAATGCAATGAACCCTAAAGAGGCAGTTATGACAAATCTTACCGACTGTGGCGGTCGCAAAGATTGTAATCATACTGCTATAGATTATCTAAAGAAAAAGGGAGTTAAAGTTAGTGCTACTTCTGATAATGGCAGTGTGGTTGTTGACTCTTCTTCGGGGACCTTAATGGTTGAAAATCTCTCATCAGTAAATAATGTCCCAAAGGACACTACATTATCTGGTTGGGTGGAGAAAGGTGGTAACTGGTACTATTATCAAAACGGTCAGCCACTTAAGGGGTGGCAGGAATTACAGTGGTCTGGTGGTAAAGACTGGTTTTACTTTAATCATGATGGTGTTATGCTAAAAGACACCGTTACACCGGACGGCTATCGGGTGAATGAAAACGGGGTTTGGGATAAGAATAAACAGAATAAACAGAATAAACATAGTGAAGAAAGTGAAAATCAGGTTGGTGCCACCTATAGTAATTGGACGAAAATTGGCGACTCTTGGTATTATTTTGATAATGAAGGAAAAAAGACCGTCGGATGGCAAGAAATAAATAATGTTTACTATTATTTTGAGGATGACGGAAAACTCAAAACCGGTTGGATCAAACGCGATGATAAATATTATTACTATGATAGTAATGGTAACCTCTTAAGAGACACAACAACGCCAGATGGGTATAAGGTGGATAAAGATGGGGTTTGGTCGCAAGAAGAACCTGATTCAACGCCATCTGCAGCCTATACAGGCAAGGATTCTTCAGGTTCTTCCAGCACTTCTTCAGGTTCTTCCAGCACTTCTTCCGGTTCTTCAAGCGGCGCCTCTGGCTCCTCCAGTTCTTCGGGTGAAAAAT
>ERZ773099.1790-NODE-1790-length-15476-cov-28.119837_pt1 | contig 15476 bp, 13 predicted proteins | sample MGYA00511120_ERZ773099 | MGnify/ENA primary metagenome ERZ773099 (study PRJEB29015, sample SAMEA2738012) | human oral metagenome | biome: human oral; feature: human-associated habitat; material: dental | place: China | collected 2104 ... | reverse complement strand
TGGTGTTGGCCGAGGCGTTGGAGCATTTGGTGCGTGGGATTGTGGATCGTCCGGACGATGTCTCGGTGGTCTCGCGGTCGTTGCGTCGTGGTCAGGTGTTGGAGGTGCGAGTCAATCCCTCTGATCTGGGGCGGGTGATCGGTCGTTCGGGGCGCACGGCCCGGGCTCTGCGCACGGTGATCGGGTCCGTGGCCCAAGCCCCGGTCCGCGTCGACGTCATCGACACCGACCGCCACTAAACCAACCCCCAAACACCAACCAACCCGGCCCACACCAACCCCAAACCCACCGGCACTTTCAGGCGCATTGAGACGGTTGCATGGCTGCCATTGGCAGGCGCTTCGGCGTAGGCCGCCGCTGGCGCGATATGGCTCTGCTCGGTGGGGCTCGAGTAGATGCGCCCGTGATTCTCGGGCCGGTGGCGGGGCCGATGGCCCCGTCGCCGGTGGGGCGAGACGCCCAGCCATGTGACCGCGGTGCGCGATAGGTTGGCCCAGTGCTGCTCACCGTCGCCGTCATCGGTCCCGCCCATGCCCTCAAGGGGGAGGTGCGTCTCGAGATCCGCACCGACGATCCTCGGGGCAGGCTCGCTCCCGGCGCCCGGCTGCCGGTTCAGGCTCCCGACACGCATGAAGGCCGAGGCCACGGAGACTCGGATATCGACCACCTGACCGTCGCCCGTGTGCGCTTCGACGGCTCCCGCTGGTTCGCCCTCTTCGAGGAGGTTCGCGACCGCACCGCGGCCGAGGCTCTGCGCGGCGCGCGTCTGCTGGTCGAGACCGACACCGCCGATAGAGGCGCTACCGGCACCGCCGGTCCTGACGGTGCAGACGGTGCAGACGATGAGGATGATGAAGCCTGGTACGCCCATGAGCTCATCGGTCTGCGGGTCGTCCGCGCTCCGGCCTCGGCCGATGGAGAGTCTCAGCAGCTCGAGCAGCCCCAGCAGCTCGGTGAGGTCGTCGACCTCGAGCCCGGTGTCGCCCAGGATCGTCTCATCGTGCGCACTCCGGAGGGGGAGCGCGTTGCCGTGCCCTTCGTCGAGGCACTTGTTCCCGAGATCGACCCCGATGCGGGCACCATCACCGTAGACCCTCCCGGCGGGCTCTTCCCGGGCGTCGGCAGGGCCGAGGAGGATCGCCGATGAGTCAGGCCCCAGCCGCGCCGCCCTCCGGCCCTCTGCGCCTCGACGTCGTCACGATCTTCCCCGACTATCTGAGGGCACTGAACCTTTCGCTCGTCGGCAAGGCCGCTGACACCGGACTCATCGACCTGCACGTTCACGATCTTCGCGAGTGGACCCACGACCGCCACCGCACCGTTGACGACACCCCGCTGGGCGGTGGCGCCGGAATGGTGATGAAGCCCGACGTGTGGGGCGAGGCCCTCGACGCCGTCCTGGCCCCGCCTGCGGGCGCTCCGGCGCAAAGCCGTCGGGTCCTCGTCATCCCCGCCCCCTCCGGAGACACCTTCACCCAACGGACCGCCGAGGACCTCGCCCGGGCCGACCAGGTCGTCTTCGCATGCGGCCGTTACGAGGGCATAGACGCCCGTGTCGCCGAGCACTACCGGTCCGCCGGTGTCGAGGTGCGCGAACTGTCGATCGGCGACTACGTGCTCAGCGGCGGCGAAGCGGCGACCCTGGTCATGATCGAGGCCGTCGCCCGCCTGCGCCCGGGAGTGCTGGGCAATCCCGCCTCCGTCGTCGAGGAGTCGCACTCCGAAGCGGGTCTGCTGGAGTACCCGGTCCATACTCGCCCCGTCACCTGGCGCGGCCTCGACCTGGCCGTCTCCGCCCCGCATCTGCTGTCGGGCGACCACGCCCGCATCGCCCGTGCGCGCCGCGACCAGTCCATCGCCCGCACGGTGGCCCGCCGCCCCGACATGATCGAGCGCCTGCACCCTGAGACGCTCGACACCGCCGACCGCACTGCACTGGCGCACCACGGCTGGGTGGTTCCCACGGGCGCTCAGGGCCCGGTCCAGCTGGTGATACGGCCCGCTCTGGCGGAGGACGCCGAGAACCTGGCCGCCCTGGCGGCGCGCACCTTCCCGGATGCCTGCCCGCCCTTCGTCCCGCGGGAGCAGATCGCCGTCCATATCGCGTCCACCTTCACCCCGGAGCGCTTCGCCGACTGGCAGGCCGACCCGCGCGTCGTTCTGACGGTCGCCGAGCTGCCCGACGGGCTCACACCGAGCAGGCTCACGGAGAGCACCGATCCCGCCGATGCCGTCGCCCCGGGCGAGCTCATCGGCTACAGCGCCGTGATCATCGAGCGGCCGGACTCCGGGGGCGAGTTCGTCGACGGGCTGGACCCGCGGCCCGACACCGTTGAGATCCCCGCACGTGCCGACGGCAGCGCCGGAATCGTGGCCGAGCTGTCCAAGGCCTACGTCGATGCCCGTCTGCGCTCCTCCGGCGTCGCCGCGGTGCTTCTGGACGAGGCCATCCGCGATGCCGCCGCCATGGGCGCCACCGCCCTGTGGCTCGGCACCCACGAGCGCAATCGCCGTGCGCAGAAGGCATACAAGCGGCGCGGCTTCCGCACCGTCGGATCGAGAATCTACGACGTCGGCGGGCAGGCCTGCCGTGACGTGGTCATGAGCCTGAACCCGCAGGAGGTCGATGATGAGTACTGAAGAACGTGAAAACTCTAAAAACACTGAGGCTGCCGGTCCAGCCAGCCCAGTGAGCAGGGGGCGCGCGGCGGACGCGCCCGGTCGTGTCGCGCTCACTCGTTCAGAACGGCTGCGCAGCCAGGGCAGCAGAGGGGAGGCCGGCCGCCCTTTTCTGCGCGGACTGCTGACTCTCATCGTCGTACTGGCGATCATCGCGATTGTGCGCACTCTGTTCGTGCAGAGCTACACCATTCCCTCGGGATCCATGGAGGACACCCTCCACGCGGGCGACCGCATCCTGGTCACTCTGTACGACACCGATTCCGTCCAGCACGGTGACGTCGTGGTGTTCACCGACCCGGATCACTGGCTCACCGATCCCGAGCCGACCGGAGCCGCTCGTTTCGCCCAGGATGTGCTGGTCTTCCTGCGCATCCTGCCGCAGGACGCGGGGCACCATCTCGTCAAGCGGGTCGTCGGGCTCCCGGGCGATCACATCGTGGCCGATGGCTCCGGTCCTGTGAGCGTCAACGGAGTCGTTCTCGATGAGCCCTATCTCAAGCCCGGCCGCACCAGCTCGGACATCGCCTTCGACGTCACCGTCCCTGACGGTTACGTGTGGGTCATGGGGGACAATCGGTCGAACTCGGCGGATTCCCGACTGCATCAGGGCGATGCGCACGGCGGGTTCGTTCCAGCCGAGGATATCGTCGGCATTGCGAGGTTCGTCTACTGGCCCATCGGGCGCTGGTCAGGTCTCGTGGGCGGTCGGGACGTGTTCTCGCAGGTGCCGCAGGCTGCTTCCGTGCCGACTGTCGTGCCCGCTCCGACCGCCGGTGAGGGGTGAGGGAGCGAGCGACGAGCGAGGAGGTTTGAGGAAGGCTGACAGCCCGGGGCACGTGAAGTCGGGCACTCGCGCCTGAACGCCCTCGCAGCCCCGCGCCGCGCTGTGGCAAACTAAGCCCGCCTCCGGGCCTCGAGTATCCTCTGCCACTGGGGAGGTGCTCATGCGCAGGACCCGCGGGCGATCGAGAACGGCGCAGTCGCTCCATCGGGACCGGCCCGAGGCGAGTCGCGGCGTCGCCTACCAAGCGCCCATGACCAGTGGCACGAGCGTGGAGAGAATAATGACCAACCTGATCGACCAGATCGATGCCGCTTCGCTGCGCGACGATGTGCCCGCCTTCCGCCCCGGTGACACCCTCAAGGTGCACGTCAAGGTCGTCGAGGGCAGCCGCACCCGTACCCAGGTCTTCCAGGGCGTTGTGATCGCCCGTCAGGGCGGCGGCGTTTCGGAGACCTTCACCATCCGCAAGATCTCCTTCGGCGTCGGTGTTGAGCGCACCTTCCCGGTCCACACGCCCACCGTTGAGAAGATCGAGGTCGTCGCCCGCGGTGACGTGCGCCGCGCCAAGCTGTACTACCTGCGCAACCTGCGCGGCAAGGCCGCCAAGATCAAGGAGCGCCGCGAGAGCTGAGGGGCGCCCTCTATGCTCTTCGGTGATGTCCGGGGCCTCCGGGCCCCGGCATCCTTCCTCTCCCTTTACTGACGCCACTACTGAACTAGTGAGGCGTCACAGCCTCCCCACGTATACGCAAACCTCGGAACAGGAGCACGGTGACCTCACCGAAGGACGACCTCGAGGAGCTCAAGCCCGACGTCGGCGACGGCGGCGCATTGACCTCTCCCGATGAGGAGCGGGCTGAAGACGTATCCGTGGTCGCCCTCGTTGATGAGAGTGCGATGCAGGCTCGGTGGACGCAGGAGGGCGCTGGGGCTGCGGCAGTCGATGTCGTGCGGGATCGGGCCGTCCGGCCTGGGACGGTTGCCGTAGTCGATGAGCCTGGCGAGTCTGACGAGCTGGGCGAGGCCGAAGGGCCTGACCAAGCTGCAGAACCGGTGGAGGGCGCGGTGGCGGCCGAGTCGGCCGAGCTCGAGCCTGAGTCCGAGGCGGAGCGCACGGGGGACGAACCGTCTGCCACGCCCGACGAGCCCGGGGGTGAGCGGGCCCAGGCCGGTGAGCCCGATCCGGACGCGGAGGGGCCGACCGAGTCGGCCGCCGTGGTCGGTGAGGGCGAGTCTGGTGAGCTCGGCGAGCCGGACGAGGCCGAAGGGCCTGACCCGGCTGAACAACCCGTGGAGGGCGCGGTGGCCGCCGAGTCGGCCTCCTCGACTGAGTCGGACTCTGCTGAGCCCGAGGCGCGTGAGGCGGGCGCGGCTGATGTCGCTGAAGATGCTGACAGTGCCTACAGAGCCGGCAGCGAGGCGCCTGACGAGTCCGGGGCTCCTGGGAGTGAGTTGCCTGAGTCGGGGGAGCCCACGGCTGTTGAGGCTGAGCCGGACGAGCTGGACGAGCCCGCTGCGGAAGCGGATGACGGCGTTGGCAGCGTTGGCAGCGCTGGCAGCGACGACAGGGCTGGCAGCGTTGGCAGTGATACCGGCGACGACGGCGATGACTCTGAGACCGGCGATATGGCGGGGAAGTCCGTGCGTGCCGGGGCGCCCGAATCGGAGTCTGATGATCAGGCCGACGCTCATGCTCACGAGGCGGCGGCCGGCGGCGTCGAGGATGCAGACGAATCAGAGGGCACTGCGGATGCTGACGACACTGCGGACGCTGAATACATTGAAAACGCTGAAGGCACTGAAGGCACTGAAGGCGCTGAGGACACTGAGCCGACCGCTGCGGAGCCGTATGCCGAGCGGGCATCGGCTGCTGACGGAGCCGACGATGCCGACGAAGCTGCTGAGGCGGTCCCCGAAGCTGTTGAGGCTGCGGCTGACACCGCTGATGTCGAGCCGTCAGGGGCTGAACCCGCTGAGTTAGCTGCTTTAGCTGAGCCCGCCGGGCCTGCCGAGGCTGCGCCTCGTACGGAGGAGCCCGCCCGGGTCCCGGAGGTCGAGGACCTCGGCGCCGGAACCGTCGCCGTCGAGCCCGGAGTGCGCCTGGAGGCGGATGACGAGGGCTCCCAGGGCGACGCCGAGGCTGGAGTCGATTCCGCTGAGGCTGGCGCAGCCGGCGAGTTGGACGAGGCGGTTGAGTCGGAGGCGGCAGAGAAGCCGGGAACCTCGAAAAGCTCAGAAAGCTCAGAGAAGGCTACAGACCTGCCGCCCTCCTATCCGCCCGCCCGGCGCCCTCGCCCCCTGCCGGTTCCGGGCGAGGAGGAGGATGATTCTGAGGAGGACCGACCGCGTCGCGGCTGGCTGTCCACCCTCGCCGTCGTCGTGGTCGTCTTGGCCCTGTCCGCCTTCATCAAGACCCACATCGTCCAGACCTTCGCGATCCCCTCCGGTTCAATGGAGAACACCCTGCAGACCGAGGATCATGTCTCGGTGCGGATGTACCACCCGCATGATGTGCATCGCGGGGATGTCGTCGTCTTCACGGACCCGGGCGGTTGGCTCGACACCGAGGAGCCTTCCGGGATCAACGGAATCGTGCGCGACGGGCTCATCCTCACCGGCCTGCTGCCCGAGAACTCCGGACATCACCTCATCAAGCGCGTGATCGGCGTCTCCGGTGACCGCATCACCTCCGACGGCGCAGGCGCCCTGACCGTCAACGGCGTACCCCTGCAGGAGACCTACATCAAGGACGGGGCTGCGCCGTCCCTGGTGCCCTTCGACATCATCGTCCCCGAGGGATGCATCTGGGTGATGGGGGACAACCGCTCCAATTCCTCGGACTCCCGCTTCCACCAGGACGATCCGCATGGTGGCGCCGTGCCGTTGGATGATGTCGTCGGCGTGGCCACCAATGTTGTGTGGCCGGTGAGCCGCTGGGATTCGCTCGACGAGGGCGAGGCGGTCTTCCGCGACGTGCCCGATCCCAATCGGTGACATCGGCGCTCCCGATGATCCCCCGATGACGACAGTACGACGACTCCGCCCGGATCGCGGTGTCGAGGACGAGCTCCTGCGGCATCATGAGCTGGTCGGCGGCATGGACGAGGTCGGCCGAGGCTCGCTGGCGGGTCCCGTCACCGTGGGCCTGGCTGTCGTCGATCGTGGAACCTCCGATGCCTTTCCTCAGGGACTCGCCGATTCCAAGCAGCTCACGCCTCGTCGCCGTGAGGCTCTGGTGGAGCCGTGCCGCGCCTGGGTCCTCGACTGGGCTGTGGCTCACGCCGCACCCGCGGAGATCGACGCTCTCGGCATCGTGGGCGCCCTGCGTCTCGCGGGACGGCGAGCCCTCGCCCGGATGGCCGCCCGCGATCACCTCCCCGGAGCGATCATCCTCGACGGCAGGGCGGACTGGCTGACCGAGCCCGAGCCCGACCTGCTCGATGCCCTGGGCGCCCAGATCTCTGCTGGGCCGGTTGAGCCTGTTGCTGTGCCTGTTGAGCCGGTTGAGTCTGTTGAGTCGATCGGAGAGGCCCGCCATTCGATCGGCGATGAATCCGTCCTGCCCGCCCGCCTCACTCCGGCCGTGCGCATGGAGGTCAAGGGAGACGCCCGCTGCGCCGTCGTCGCCGCGGCCTCCATCTTGGCCAAGGTCGAGCGGGACGCCCTCATGTCGGCCCTGCCGGACCCCGGCTACGACTGGGCGTCCAATAAGGGATACGCCTCCGCTTCCCACGTCGAGGCACTGGCGCGACTCGGTGCGAGCGACCAGCATCGCCGCTCATGGAACTTGCCCGGAGTCGGCTCTTTCGTGGACGCTGAGCGCTGAATCTGTTGCCCGGCCGTGATCGGCACGGCGCGACGCGCCATCGGCGCCTGCTCGGGCCGCACGCTCAGGACGTGCATGATGGAGTCGTGAGCGCTGAAGACCTCGAGTCCTATGAGAACGATCTGGAGCTGGACCTGTACCGCGAGTACAGGGATGTCGTCTCGTTGTTCTCCTACGTGGTGGAGACCGAGCGCCGCTTCTACCTGGCCAACGCCGTTGATGTGCAGGTGCGTACCAACGGCGGCGAGGTCTTCTTCGAGCTCAGTCTTGAGGACGCCTGGGTGTGGGACATCTACCGCTCCAGCCGCTTCGTGAAGTCGGTCCATGTGGTCACCTTCAAAGACGTCAACGTCGAGGAGCTCACCAAGCCGGAGATGGATATCCCCTCATGACCCACGACGCAGGTGCGGCGCGCGTGTGACGCGAAACGCATCACAGGGCTCCACCGCTTAGTTCGCACGGCGCTTTCCCACCGGGCTCGACGACGCCGTTGTCGTCAGCCGCCCTCCGCCGCGCATGCTGGTGGCGGAGGTGATCATCGTGATCATGACAACTGCAGGGCTCGAGCGGGCAGCCGTGGGCCGACGCGGCGAGGATCTCGCCGCCCGGTACCTCAGCGATCACGGCTGGCAAATCGTGGATCGCAACTGGCGCCCCGGAACCGGATTGCGCGGTGAGCTCGACCTGGTCGCCCTGGAACCCGCGGGAACCGCCGGCGAGGGTCCGCCCGCTCTCGTGGTCATCGAGGTCAAGACCCGTACGAGTCTGAGGGCCGGGCCTCCGGCCGCATCCGTCGATGCGGACAAACTCATGCGCCTGCGCGTTCTCGCTGCGGCCTGGGCCGCCCAGAATCCCGTGTCTCACGGGCGTTTCCGCCTCGATGTGATCTCCGTGCTTCTGCGCTCGGGCCTGCCCGCCGAACTGCGCCATCACCGTGGAGTGGGCGCATCATGAGCCTGGCGCGCACCCTTGCCGTGACCCTGACCGGCCTGGAGGGGCATCTTGTCGATGTTGAGGCCCACTCGAGTTCGGGACTGCCCGGCTTCACCCTCGTGGGCCTTCCCGACGCCGCCGTGCGCGAGTCGCGCGAACGCGTACGAGCCGCGTTGACGGTCTGCGGCGTCACCTGGGGAGAGCAGCGCCTGACGGTCAACCTCTCTCCGGCGGACCTGCGCAAGACCGGCACCGGATTCGACGTGGCGCTGGCGCTGGCGGTGCTCGGAGCACGTGATCTGCTGCCCCCGCGCGCTCTGGCGGTGCTGGCCCGCACCGTCTACATCGGCGAGCTCGGCCTGGACGGCTCCATCCATGCGGTGCGCGGCATCCTGCCGGCTGTGCGCACGGCCGTGGAGGCCGGTGTTCCCGATGTCATCGTGGCCGCCCCCGCCGCCCGCGAAGCCGCCCTCGTTCCGGGCGCTCGCGTGCGCGCGGTCGACCATATCGGTGAGCTCGTGGAGGACTACGGCGGCAGGCTGCCCCCGCGCGCCCGGGCGGTCGTCGAGCGCGCCCGCCGCCGTGGCGAGCAGTCCCGCGAGCCGCGGAGCCATCCGGAGGCTCGCATCCCCGACCTCGCCGATGTCGTCGGACAGGCCGAGGCCCGCCATGCCCTGGAGGTCGCGGCCGCAGGCGGGCACCACCTGCTCCTCGTGGGGCCTCCCGGCGCGGGCAAGACCATGCTGGCCGAGCGCCTGCCCTCGATCCTGCCCGCACTGGATGCCGAGGACGCCGTGACCGTCACCTCCTTGCACTCCCTGGCGGGCACCTTCGATCCCGACTCCGGCCTGCTGACCGCTCCGCCTCTACGGGCCCCGCACCACACCGCCACCAGGGCGGCGGTCGTCGGCGGCGGCAGCGGTACGCCTCGGCCGGGCGACGTGTCACTCGCTCACCGCGGAGTCCTCTTCCTCGACGAGGCGCCGGAGTTCCCCAGCGGCGTCCTGGACTGCCTGCGCCAGCCCCTGGAGACCGGTTCGGTCACCATCGATCGGGTCGGCGGGCGGGCGGCCTTCCCCGCCGCCTTCCAGCTCGTTCTGGCGGCCAACCCCTGTCCCTGCGGCAAGGGCGGCGGGCGCGGGTTGGAGTGCACCTGCACATCCCTGCGGCGCAGGCGCTACTTCTCCCGGCTGTCGGGGCCGCTCCTGGATCGCATCGACATCCAGGTCGATGTTGCGGCCGTCACCGCCCGGGACCTGGCAGCCGGTGCTGCGGGCGAGTCGAGTCGGGATGTCGCCGCACGTGTGCTGCAGGCCCGCGCTCGAGCAGCCCATCGGCTCGCGGAGACCCCCTGGCGGCTTACGGGGCAGGTGCCGGGGTCCTGGTTGCGCTCGGCCTCCTCCGGTATGGAGCCGGCCCTGCTGACCCCGCTCATGGCGGCGCTGGATCGTGGCGATCTCACGCTGCGCGGCGTGGACCGAGTTCTCCGTCTGGCCTGGACCCTGGCCGATCTGGCCGCCAGACCGGCTCCCACTGCCGCCGACCTCGGCGGCGCGCTGGCCCTGCGCACGAGAGGAGCGCGCCTGTGACCCCCACCGACCTGACCAATGCGCCCACACGCTTGCCTGACGGCCCTGGGGATGCCGGCTGCCCTGATGGTGCTGCCTGCCCTGACGGCCCCGATGTCCTCGGCGGCCCGGCAGACAGCCCGGCAGAAAACTCGGCTGATACAGCCTGTGCAGTGGTTGCGCCGCCGGAGAGAGCCGGCGCTGCTGCACCGCAGAACGTCCGGGAGGATGCCCGGGCCGCGGCCGGATCCGCTTCCGGTCGGGCCCCGACGGCGGGCGGGCGGCTCTCCGGGGCGGGTCCGCAGCGCCGACTGCAGGCCCGTGCCATCCAGGATGAGGCTCTGGCGCGGGCCACCTGGTCACGGCTAGCCGAGCCCGCCGACCATGCCGCTTGCGCACTCGTCGGCAACCTGGGAGCGGGCCCGGCGCTCGCCTGGCTCCTCGACGAGGCCCTGGACTGCGAGGGGCTGCCGCTGCCGGCGCCACGACCGCCGATCGCGCCCCGCGGCGATGCGGCCGGGGCCGGCGCCGCCTGGAGGAGAGCGGCCGCCCGCTGGGCGCCCAGACTCGCCGGTCTGGATATCCGCCGCGAGCTCGAGGCCTTGGAGAGGCTCGGCGGCAGCCTCATCCTGCCCACCGACCCGTGGTGGCCCACCGGATTGGACGATCTCGAACATCCGCCCCACTGCCTATGGGTCCGCGGGGACCCGGCGCTGCTGCCATCGCAGTGTCGTGAGGGCCCTGAGGGCCCTGAGAGCCGCGAGGATCATGAGGGCGAGCCGCCGAGGCGGTCATCCGTCGGCGCCCGGCGCACTCGGGCAGACCTCGTTGCCGCCGGTCCCGGCACCGGACGGGCCCTGGCCCTGGTGGGTGCGCGGGCCTCCACCGATTACGGGGAGCGCGTGGCCGCCCGGATCGCCTCAGACCTGACGACGTGGGGCGTCGTGGTCGTCTCCGGCGGCGCCTTCGGCATTGATGCAGCTGCCCACCGCGGTGCCCTACGCTCCGGTCCGACGCTGTCCGTGAGCGCCGGGGGAGTGGATCGCCTCTACCCGACGGGGAATGCCGATCTGCTGCACGCCATCATCGACACCGGTGCTCTCGTGGCCGAGGTGCCACCGGGCTGTCGGCCCGGCCGTCACCGCTTCCTGACGCGCAATCGTCTGATCGCGGCCCTGAGCGAGGCCACCGTCGTCGTCGAGGCCGCTTGGCGCTCCGGGGCACTGTCCACCGCCCGGCACGCTCGTGACCTCGGCCGCGGCCTCGGGGCCGTGCCCGGCCCGGTGACCTCCATGGGGTCGGTCGGCTGCCACCGCTTGCTGCGAGACGGGGCGGTGTGCATCACCGATGCCGAGGACGCCCTGGAGCTCGTCGCCCCTCTGGGCAGCGTGGACCCCGAGGCCACCCGCGCCGCAGTCCCCGGCAACGCCGGCTCGGGACTGCTCGATGGACTGACGGGGGAGGCCTCCATGGTCGTCGATGCTCTTCCCGCACGGGGTGCGGCCACCGTCGGGGCGCTTGCCCGCGTGGCGGGCCTGTCGGAGCAGGATGTCGTCTCGACTCTCGGGCTGCTCGAGCTCTCCGGACGCGTCGAGCGCGACGGCTCGCGCTGGCGCCGACGCGCCGCCCGGTGAGGGTAGTGAAGACGCGCATGAAGACGTGTGGAGACACGTGAAGACGCAGGGGTCGCTAGCCTGCCTCCATGAGCGATTCTGCTGGGCCGCGCACCCGCGGCGAGCTGAGTGAGGCGTGGCTGCGCCATCTCGGGCTCCAGCGGGGCCTGTCCGAGCACACCGTGCGCGCCTATGTCGCCGACGTCGGCGACCTGCTGACCTTCCTCGGCGTGGGCGGCGACCCCGATGAGCCGATCGGCCCCGCGCTGCTCAGCCTCGACTTGGCCGATCTGCGCGCCTGGCTGGCCGAGATGTCGGCCGCCGGCAGCGCGCGGGCCACCATTGCGCGCCGTTCCGCGGCGGTGCGGGCCTTCTCCACCTGGGCGCACCGCAATTGCCTGATCAGCACCGATGTTGCCGCCCGTTTGCGCTCGCCCCGAGCCGAAGGCCGGCTGCCGGCCGTCCTGACCGAGGAGCAGGCCACGACGCTTCTGGCAGCGGCGGCACGCCGCGCCGAGGAGGCGGGAGCGGCAGTCGTTCCCGTTGAGGCGGAAGGAGGGCTGGAGCGGGCATCGGGACGGACGGCGAAGACGGCGAGCTCAGCGGAGACGGCGAGGTCGGCTAAGTCAGCGAAGGCGAGCCCCGAGGACGGCCTCGCGCAGCAGGCGATCGCGCTGCGCGATGCGGCGCTTCTGGAGGTTCTCTACGCCACGGGCGTGCGCGTCTCAGAACTGTGCGGTCTGGATATCGCCGACCTGGATCGATCCCGGCGCACTCTGCGCGTGCTGGGCAAGGGGGACAAGGAGCGCACTGTGCCCTACGGGTCGCCGGCCTCTCAGGCGCTCGAGAACTGGCTGGCGGTACGCGACCGGATCGCCCTTGCGGCCGCCGGCGGTGCGCTGTTCGTCGGGGTGCGCGGACGGCGCCTCGACCCGCGGGCGGTGCGCGATGTCGTTCACCGCGCCGCCGCGCTCGCGGGCGTGCCCGACCTCGGGCCGCACGGGTTGCGTCACTCGGCGGCCACTCATGTTCTCAATGGGGGAGCGGACCTGCGCAGCGTTCAGGAGCTGCTCGGCCATTCCTCCTTGGCCACCACTCAGCGTTACACCCACGTATCGGCCGAGCGCCTGCGGGCCGTTTACGCTCAGGCCTTCCCGCGGGCATGAGCCGGTCGGTGCGCAACATATCCGCGCTTCGGCCCGCCCCCTCGCCGGTGGCGCGCGACACGCAGCGGCGCTCGGCAGCTTTCAGAGCTGCACAAGGCGCTGCGCAATGGGCTGCGTATACACGTCGCTGCATATGCGCATATACGGCATACGCGGCGTACACGGCATGTACGGCATATGCGCTGGATAAGCCGGACAAGCTGCGGATGGTCAGCCCGGTTGGTTCTGCTCAGATCGCTCCGATCACTCCGATCTCAGTGGCTTGAGCCGGATGACGGCGGGATGCAGAAGACGCAACGGGTTGATGTAGCTCTTCGGCCCGGTGCGCGCGCCCCAGTGCAGAGCGTCCACCCCGTCGGAGCGATGTCCCGCCAGAAGCGTGCCGATGGTCTGCCCTCGAGTGACGACGTCCCCAGCGGCGACCGAGGCCTCGACCGGCTCGTAGGTGGTGCGGATGCCATCGGCGTGATCGATGGAGACGACCGGCCGCCCCGCGACCGCCCCGGCGAAGACCACGGTCCCGTCTCCCGCCGCGAGGACCGGAGAGCCCGCCTGAAGGGACAGGTCCACACCCCGATGACCCGAGCCCCAGGTCACCGTGGGCGGATCGAATCCCCGGACCACGCTCGCGGGACTGCCGGTCGGCCACCCGTAGGAGGCGCGGGGCGCATGGGTGCGCGGCGCTGTCGATTCCGCCGACTCTCGTGGCGCTCTCACTGTCTCTGAGTTCTCGAACGCCCCTGAGTCCCCTGACTTCCCTGTCTTCTCAGCGCCCGGCCCCGCCGGGAGGGCTGAAGGGGAGTCGGAAGGGGAATCGGGGGAGCTCGCGTACTCCATCGGCGCCATGACCGCGGCCGCGGGCCCGGGCGGAGGCCCGGTGGCGGACAGCGGCAGCAGGCTGAGGCTCATGCCCAGTGCCAGGGAGCGGAAGCGTCGCCGCCCCGGCTGTTCCAGTCTCCCCGGCCCCGGCAGCGGCAGGAGTGGCCTCGGGGAATGGCCGGGCAGCTCGGGCAGCCGAGGTTGCGTGTGCGCAGTGTGCGCAGCGGGCACAGTGGGCGCGGTAAGCAAAGCGGACGGAGCGGAGGCAGTGGACGGAGCTGACGCAGGCGAGTATGTGGGACTCATGCGCATCAGATTGCGTCGGGAACGCAGGACGGCGCACTCGAGGGCATCGAGCACTGTGGGCAGCGGCGTATCTCAGCGACCGGTGGAGCCCGTGGAGGTGATAGGAATGACATGCCCTTACCCTGAGATTCTCGCGGATCGGCGCGGAATTGTGACGAATGCTGTGGTAGCCTCACGCTCGCAGTCGCCTGCGATCTGCTCGCTCCAGTTCGCCGGTCCGGTTGGCAAGCGCATGCGAAGACATGCAAAGGCCTGATGAAAAGCTCAAGGGCTCAGCCATCGACGTCGGATCGGCTCAGGACTGGGGATGCGCCGGCCAAGGGCGGTTGACTTCGCGCGCTCGCGCTCGCGCCCATCGGTTCGTCCGATTCGGGTGCGGGAATCCTTTCGGGCGTCGCGGCCGAGGTCCTGAACCGTCCGGGCAACCGTCCGGGTGGAGAGGGTGGTCGCGCGTCGCGAGCGCCAGGCCCCATCCTCCCGGCTCCCGTCGGGACGGAGCCGCGGCCCGCCGCGCGGGCCCACCGGTCAACGGGGAGAAACCATCAATACCGGGGCGCGCCGCCGAGCAGGACGGATGCAGGACGGATGACCGCCCCACGACTCACAGCGCACCCGGCGACCTCCGGATTGCGCGCGAAAGGACCGACATGGCGATCGTCACCATGCGTCAGCTCCTCGAGAGCGGTGTCCACTTCGGACACCAGACTCGTCGCTGGAACCCCAAGATGAAGCGCTTCATCCTCACTGAGCGCAACGGCATCTACGTCATCGACCTCCAGCAGACCGTCGAGGGCATCAACACCGCCTACGACTTCGTCAAGGAGACCGTCGCCCGCGGCGGCACCATTCTGTTCGTCGGTACCAAGAAGCAGGCCCAGGCAGCCGTGGCCGAGCAGGCCCAGCGCGTCGGCATGCCCTACGTGAGCCAGCGCTGGCTCGGCGGCATGCTCACCAACTTCTCCACTGTGCGCGCCCGCCTGGACCGTATGAAGGAGCTCGAGCAGATCGACTTCGACGATGTGGCCGGATCCGGCCGCACGAAGAAGGAGCTGCTCATGATGCGCCGCGAGAAGGACAAGCTCGTCAAGACTCTCGGCGGTATTCGCGACATGTCCAAGCTGCCCGCCGCGGTGTGGGTCGTCGACACCAAGAAGGAGCACCTGGCGATCTCCGAGGCCCAGAAGCTGGGCATCCCCGTTGTCGCCATCCTCGACACCAACTGCGACCCCGATGAGGTCACCTACGGCGTTCCCGGCAACGACGACGCCATCCGTGCAGTCAGCCTGCTGACCCGCGTCGTCGCCGATGCCGCTGCCGAGGGCCTCGTGGCCCGTTCCGCCGGACGCGCCCGCACGGGCGCGGAGGCCGAGGTCGCCGCTCCCGACGCCGAGCCCCTGCCCGAGTGGGAGGCCCAGCTCCTGGCCGGGGCCGAGTCCGCCGAGGCTCCCGCCGCCCCCGAGGCTCCTGCCGCCGAGCAGGCCGAGCCCGCTGAGGCTGCCGCCGAGGCCGCTCCGTCCGCTCCGGCCGCCGAGCAGGCCTGAGCCCGCGCACCGCGCTCTTGCGCCCGTGGCGCGGTCGCGGCCGTGCCCGGCGCCACTCCAGGCGCCCTCCGCCCCGGCCACTGCGGGTCCCGCCCATCAATGCGGGGCCCGCAGGACCGGGCGGCCGGGCGCAGACAACAGCTGAAAGACATTCAGGAGACATCCATGGCGAACTACACCACTGCCGACATCAAGGCGCTGCGCGAGAAGACCGGCGCCGGCATGCTCGACGTCAAGA
>ERZ773099.1788-NODE-1788-length-15484-cov-7.205781_pt1 | contig 15484 bp, 12 predicted proteins | sample MGYA00511120_ERZ773099 | MGnify/ENA primary metagenome ERZ773099 (study PRJEB29015, sample SAMEA2738012) | human oral metagenome | biome: human oral; feature: human-associated habitat; material: dental | place: China | collected 2104 ... | reverse complement strand
GAGTTTCCTCTAACTTGTTTTGCATTGTGTAGTTTTCAGGGTACATCCTGCGCCGTTTCTAGCTTTGTGGAGGTTTTCGTCTCCGTGCTGTCCTCATCGGCGCGACTGTCATAATATAACACAGAGGGCGACTCCTCGTCAACCCCCTTTTTCATTTTTCCGCATCTTTTTGATAAAATTCCATCCCCCTCATGCGTCGTACGTAAAGTTGAGCTCCGTCCGCGCAGCGAGCAGCGGCGCTGCGGCATCCTTCTCCGAGAGAACGACGGGAGCAAGCGGCCATTCCACGCCGATCTCGGGGTCGTCCCAGCGGATATTTCCGTCGCACGTCGGCGCATAGAAGTTGTCCGCCTTATACTGCACCTCCACATCATCGGTCAGTGTGATGAATCCGTGGGCAAAGCCGCGCGGGATGAAGAGCTGTCGATAATTCTCCGCCGTGAGCTCAACACCGACCCATTTTGCATACGTCGGCGAGCCGCGGCGAATGTCGACGGCAACATCGAAGATTGCACCGCGCGAGACACGCAGCAGCTTTGCCTGTGCCATCGGGTTGAGCTGATAATGCAGTCCGCGCAGTGTCCCCTTCTGCGCCGAGAAGGAATGATTGTCCTGCACAAAGTCAACGGTGATGCCCGCATCCTCCATCTTCTTTTTCGACCAGCTCTCCATAAACCAGCCGCGCGCATCGCCGAATACCTGCGGCTCAAGGATGCGAACGCCCGCAAGTGCTGTTTCAATTACATTCATACAATACTCCTATATATCCTTGATAAGTCGCTTCAAATAAACACCATATTCATTCTTGGCGAGAGGCTCGGCAAGACGCAGCACCTGCTCCGCGTCGATGTAGCCCATGCGGTAGGCGATTTCCTCGATGCAGGAGATCTTGAGCCCCTGCCGCGCCTGTATGGTCTGAACAAATGCAGCCGCCGAGAGCAGTGACTCGTGGGTTCCCGTATCGAGCCACGCATAGCCGCGCCGCAGTCGTTCCACGTGGAGCTTCCCCGCCGCAAGATACGCCTTGTTGACATCCGTAATCTCGAGCTCTCCACGTGCCGACGGACGGATGCCGCGCGCGATCTCAACGATGTCGCTGTCATAAAAGTAAAGCCCCGTGACAGCATAGTTTGACTGCGGCTCTTTGGGCTTTTCCTCAAGTGTGAGCGCATTTCCTGCATCATCGAAGGAGACAACGCCGTAACGCTCGGGATCGGAGACGTAGTAGGCAAAGACGGTCGCCCCGTCATCCCGCCGCACAGCACGCTGCAGAACCTGCGCGAAATCCGAGCCGTAGAAAATGTTATCACCGAGCACAAGCGCACAGCCCTGGCCCGCAATAAAGTCTGCACCGATGATGAACGCCTGTGCGAGTCCGTCCGGACTCGGCTGCACAGCGTAGGAAATAGATATCCCAAGCTGGCTGCCGTCGCCGAGCAGCTCGCGATAGAGTGTGCTGTCGTTCGGCGTGGTGATGATGAGGATGTCCTTGATTCCCGCAAGCATCAGTGCGCTCAGCGGATAGTAGATCATCGGCTTGTCGTAGACCGGCATGAGCTGCTTGGATACAACCTTCGTGAGCGGATAGAGGCGTGTTCCCGAGCCGCCCGCAAGAATAATTCCCTTCTTTATCATCCCGTCACCTCTCTGCATTTATTTGTATTTCATTTTATGACGTTTTGCGAGATAAGGCAAGAAAAACCTGCCGCATTTTCACGCGACAGGTTTTTGAACGAATCCTTTTCGTATCTACTTGAACATTTCCATTGTATGTGCGACGAGAATGCCAAACGGGGTACCGATGACGTAACCCATCAGTGCCATCAGAATGCCGACAGGGACAAGCGAGCCGGAGTACGTGCCCGCAAGTACAGGTGCGGATGCCGTGCCGCCGATGTTTGCAAGTGAGGCAACGCACGCAGTGAACATATCGAGTTTGAAGAGACGTGCAAGGAGGAACATGAGTATGAAGTGAACGCCGAGGATGATGAAGCCCGTCAGGATCCAGTACGGTGCATCGCCCAGCTCAAGCAGGGATGCACGCGAGGCGAGCAGAGCGATGACGGAGTAAAGCAGGACGTTCGACATCTCCGCCGATCCTGCGACACGTCCGAGCGGCGAGACCGCACCGATGAGTCCAAGTGCTGTGATAAAGAGGATTGTCCACGTTGCCTTGTCAAAGAACGGTACTGCGGCATTGAGCATCTTGCCGACGTTCGCGCCGACTGCAGAAACAACAAGTGCTGTACCAAGCAGGAGGATGAGGCTCTGGAATGTGATCGCCCCCGTATTCAGCTTTGCATCCTCCTCAAGGCTGCGTGACACGGCATCAAGCTGAGTCGTATCTGCCTTATTCCACTTGTTGAAACGCGGTGCAAGCGTGATGAGCCAGAGCAGGAACATGACCCAGATGGAGTAGTCAATCGAGTCGACCACGAGCGCATAGCCCATATCCGCCTCCGACACACCAAGTGCCGCCTGCACGGCAACCATGTTGCCCGAGCCGCCGAGCCACGAACCGCAGAGTGCACCGAGTGCCATCCACGAATCCCCACCGATAAAGTTCTTCATAACGAGAAACGCGACGATAAAGCCGATCATGATGGTCACGGACGCAGAGAAAAAACCGAGCAGCATCCGTGGACCGAGCTTGAGCACCTTGCGAATGTCGCAGCGCAGCAGCATGGTAAAGACCATCGCATACGTCAGCGAATTTTTCAGCCCCGCATACGCCGGCTTTGTCGCCGCCATATCCCATGTGCCGACCGTGCACAGCAGCATGGAGATGAGATAGACGAGCACGACGGCAGGCAGGTAGCGGAACAGCGTCCACCCCGTTCCCTTCTCAAGCGTCACCAGTGCACCTGCAAGCAGGATGAGCACGGCGACATAGGTAAATCCGTCCGTAATCATGATATACACTCCTTCGTTAATATAATATAATTCCTTGAAGAATCACGATAATGATTATATAATAAAGCAATAAATGAACACAATGGACTTCTTTCCCAAATTACTCTCATATATGAAAGAATTCTGTATACAAAAGGAGGATTCCCATGAAAATCACAAAGGTCGAGCTTGGAATGCTCTCCGTCCCCCTGCGTGTCCCGTTCAAAACAGCGCGGCGGCGCGTGGACAGCGTAGAGGACGTCATCGTACTCATCCGCACAGATACGGGTGCAACGGGCTATGGCGAAGCACCACCAACGGGCGTTGTCACGGGCGATACGACGGGCGGCATCATTGACGCGATCCGTACGCATCTTGCTCCCCTGCTCATTGGCCGCGATGTAAACGAGTTCGAGGATCTGATCCAGTCCGTACAAACCGCGCTCATCCACAACTCCTCGGCAAAGGCAGCCGTCGACATGGCACTCTACGATCTCTACGGACAGCTGTGGAACATCCCCGTGCACAAGCTCCTCGGCGGCGCAAAGGACGGCATCGTCACGGATATCACAATCAGCGTAAATGCCCCCGACGAGATGGCACGCGATGCACGCGATGCGATTGCACGCGGCTACGATACCCTCAAGATCAAAGTCGGTGTCGATCCCTCGCTCGATGTGGCGCGCCTGTCTGCCGTGCGTGAGGCAGTCGGCAAAGATGTACGCATCCGCATCGACGCAAATCAGGCGTGGAAGCCGCGCGAGGCCGTACGGATTCTCGCACAGATGGCAGAAAAGGGACTTGACATCGAGCTCGTCGAGCAGCCTGTCGCCGCAGCGGACATTGACGGCCTTGCCTACGTCACGCGTGAGAGCGATATCCCCGTGCTTGCGGACGAGGCTGTATTTTCCCCTGCCGATGCCCTGCGCATCATGCAGCTGCACGCCGCCGACATGGTGAACATCAAACTCATGAAATGCGGCGGGCTCTACCCCGCACAGAAAATCATCGCGGCGGCGGAAATCTACGGCATGGAGTGTATGCTCGGCTGTATGCTCGAGGCAAAGATCTCCGTCAACGCCGCTGTGGCACTTGCCTGCGCAAAGAAGATTGTGACACGCATCGATCTCGACGGTCCCGTCCTTTGCAGCGAGGATCCGATTGAGGGCGGTGCCGTATTTGACGAGAAAAACATTACTGCATCCACTGCACCGGGACTTGGTATTCGCGGTGTACAGGGACTCAGGATGCTGTGAGGAGGCGTGCATGAGCACATCAGTTAATTTTGCCGTCGGTGAGCCATTCCCCTTGCCGATCCTCGCACAGACGGACGGCGGTATGTTTCAGGTCGACAAAAACGGCATGATGTTCCTGCTCCAGCTCTCGCGCACGGATGCCATCGCTGTCGAGGCGTTCCGCACGGGTGAGATCGAGCTTGCCGTAACGGAAGTGGACGGCGTTCTCTTCCTCCTCTATCGCATCGACGGCATCTTCAAGGACGGCTGGGGCGACGCGCCGCTCTCCCTATCGCTCGTAAAGGAAGAGCTGCTGCCAGATGAAAAAAGTCTTGCCGATCCCACGATCCACCTCTATCTCGTCGACACGAGACTGAAAATACTCCTCGCACAGAGAACGGCAAGCGTCCCCGAGGAGTTCACGGAAATCATTCGTGCGAATGTGCGGACACAGAAAAAAGCACCGCTCTCGGTGCTTGCATTCCAAAAGAAGGTTGCAGCAATCTGGGCGGAGAAATCCGCAGCCGACCTGCGCAGCACAGCATCTGCAGCACACATTCTGCCGATGACGCTAGGAAGCATCGTACACTAAGACAGCCGACGTTGACCGTAACAGAGTCAACGTCGGCTGTTTTTATATTGTTCCTCTGAGCCCCTTTACAATGCGCGCGACGAGTGCCGTGCGCGCAAACGGCGTGATGATGTAGTATCCGTCGATGTACGGCTCGATGTCCTTTGCAATCTCGAGCGAGAGTTTGACAGCAAGTTCCTCAGCTGCCTCCCGATCGAGACCATGATAGGCGTTGATGATGCGCTCCTCGACATGGATGCCGGAAATCTCGCTCTCCATGAAGCGCGCGTTGCGCTCGCTGACGACGGGCATGATGCCGCCGAGAATGAGCGCCCCGGGCAGGCTGTCGCGCGCCGTGCGAAGGTTTTCCTTTGCCCGTGTGCTGAGGACGGGCTGGGTAAAGAAGCCCGTCATGCCCGCCTCCATCTTCTTTTTCGCAAGCCCGAGCTGCGATGGGAAGTGTAGGGAGTTCACATTGAGCGCGCCAAATACGTGAAACGGCACCACGTCGCCGCGCTCGCCGAGGCTCGTGATGAACGCGGAGAGTTTGCGTGAGTTGAACTGATAGACACTCTTCACCTCGTCGCGCTCCGCCGTCGGGATGGGGTCGCCCGTAATCGCGATGATGTTGTGCACACCCTCGGCGCTGAGTCCGAGGAGGATGGACTTGATTGCGTTGAGGTTGCGGTCACGGCAGGTCATATGCGGGATCGGCTCGAGTCCGAGGCTGCGCTGCACACGCCCCGCGAGCATCGCCGCATCCATGCGCGCGCGCGCAATGGGGTTGTCCGCAATCGTGATGACGGTAACGCCCGCCTCCTGCAGTTCCCGTGCGCCCGCCATAAACTTATCTGCATTCCCCGTCTCGGGTGGGTCGAGTTCAACGGCGATGGGGATCTCCCCCGATTGCAGCGCCTCGAAAAATGGCGAGCGGGACGGTGCAAGTGTGCTGCGCTCCGCCTGTGCCCCCGCCTCCTCCGACACAGATCCACTGTCCGCAAGTGCCGTGCACAGCGCACGGATATGCGCCGGCGTTGTGCCGCAGCAGCCTCCGACGATGGATACGCCGTCGCGCACGATGGCAGCAAGCCCGTCGCCGAAGTAGTCCGGCGCACTCTCGTAGAAGGTGCGTCCGTCGATGACAATCGGATGTCCCGCGTTCGGCATGAGGGACAGCGGCAGGGGGCATTTCCCGAGAAGTTGAACCAGTTCCTTCATCGACTGGACGCCGCTCACACAGTTAAAGCCGACCGCGTCGATGTAGCCGCTCTCCGCAACCGTGCGGATCAGCTCCTCGACGAAGAAACCGTCGCGCGTATAGCCACCGGGAAATGCCGAAAACGAGGTCAGGATGAATGCCTCGGGGCATACCTGCTTGATATGCGCCGCCGTCTCGACCAAACCCTCAGCCGAGGAGTTCGTCTCAAAGAGGAAGTGACGCGCCCCCGCTGCAAGGAATGTATTGGCAAGAAAGCGGTATTCCTCGAGGATGTCGGCGGGCGGCAGCCCCGTGATGGGACCGATGTCGGCGAATACATATGCCCCGAAAGGTTCTGCCGCACGCGCGGCAAGTTTCCGTCCCGTACGGATGATGCGCTCGACAAGCTCCTCCTCACCCCGATAGACAATGCGGTTCGCCGCAAATGTATTTGTCTTGATTGCCTGCGCCCCTGCGCGCAGATACTCTGCGTGAATCTCCTCGATGACAAGGGGTGTCTCGATGTTTGCAAGCTCCACGCCCTTGCCGCGCGTATGCGTCTTCTGGGTGTAGTATGTACCCATGCCGCCGTCAAAGACGAGCGGCTCTTTTCGTATGTGTTCCCGTATATCGATGCGCTCCTGCGTCATATGTATGAGCCTCCTTGCTATCTTTCGTTATCCCAGAACGCGGCGTGCGATCTCGACAATGCTGCGTGCATCACCCGCATAATAATCTGCGCCGATCTCCTTCGCGTAGTCTTCCGTAAGTACGGCGCCGCCGACCACGGTCTCGCAGGGATGCCCCGCCTCGTGGAGGGCGTCAATCGTGCGCTTCATCGCCGTGACCGTCGTCGTCATCAGCGCCGACAGCCCGATCAGCCCGACCTTCTTTTCAATCGCAACCTCCACCACGCGTGTGACAGGCACGTCACGCCCGAGGTCGATGATCTGATATCCGTAGTTCTCAAGGACGACCTTGACGATGTTCTTGCCGATGTCATGGATGTCGCCCTCGACCGTCGCGAGGATGATCTTCCCCTTGGAGACCCCCTGCCCCTCCTCGGCGAGCCGCACCTTGATGAGTTCGAGGCCTGCCGTCGCCGCGTTTGCCGCATTGATGAGCTGCGGGAGGAAAATGATCTCCTTCTCGTAGCGATCACCCACGATGTCGAGCGCGGGGATGACCTTCTCCTGAATGATCTCCATCGGCGCCATCTCCGTGAGGAGCTTGCGCGTAATGCGCTCGGCATCGTCGCTCAGCCCTCGGATAATGGCGTCCATCAGCGGATCAACCGCGTCTGCACTCTCTGCCGCCACCGTCTGCACAGCGCCCGCCGACTCATCGCCCGTGATGCCGAGCTCCTTGCGGCGGCGCATCTCCGCCTGCTCTGGCGCAAAGCGCTCGATGTACGCAGCGCAGTCCACGTCCTCGCCCGAAACGGCACGGAAGGAGACAACGGCATCCATCACGCCCTTCGTATTCGGATTGATGATCGGGAAATCCAGTCCGACGTGCATCGCCTGGATGAGGAAGTTCTCCGTCATGTGTCCGCGTGCGGGCAGTCCGAACGAGATATTGCTGACACCGAGCGCACAGTGGAGTCCGAGACGCTCATGCACCTCGCGCACGGCACGCAGTGTCTCCATCGCCTGCTCCTGCTGCGCCGAGACCGTGAGTGTCAGGCAGTCGATGATGATATCCTCGCGATCAAGTCCGTATTTCTCCGCCTCGGCAACGATGCGCTCGGCGATAGCGACACGCTCCGCTGCCGTTTCGGGTAGCCCCTTCTCGTCCATCGCAAGACCGAGCACCGCCGCGCCGTAGTGCTTTGCGAGCGGGAAAATGGCATCCATGCGCTCGCGCTCACCGCTCACCGAGTTGATGATGACGCGCCCGTTCGTCACGCGCAGCGCCGCCTCGATCACCCGTGGATTTGCCGAGTCGATCTGCAGCGGCAGGTCAACGACGCTCTGCACCGCCTTGACAACGTACGGAATGATCTTTTCTTCGTCCACACCCTGCGCACCGACGTTGATGTCGAGCACTTGCGCTCCCGCCTCCTGCTGGGAGATCGCGAGCTTCTTAATGTAGCCGTAGTCCTCCTCGAGAAGCGCCTGTTGGAGGCGCTTCTTCCCCGTCGGGTTGATGCGCTCGCCGATGACGTTGAGCTTGCCGTATTCGGCAACGCGTGCGGGCGACGCGATCCCCTTGCGCTTTTTCCGCACGGGACGCTCTGCCGCGCCGGCTGCCACGGATGCCGAAAGCGCGCGGATAAAGTCGGGCGTCGTGCCGCAGCAGCCGCCCATGATGACGGCACCGCGCCGCGCGAACTCTGCCATCTCACGCCCGAAATCCTCCGCCGTCATCTCATAAGCTCCCGTGCGCGGATCGGGGAGCCCTGCGTTCGGCTTGACGATGATCGGCAGATCCGTCCACTCCATCAACTCGTCGACAATCGGCAGGAGCTCCACGGGTCCGAGCGAGCAGTTGACACCGAGCGCCGCGACGCCGAGCGCATCGAGCGTAACCGCGACGGACGGAACGGCTGCGCCAAGAAAGGTGCGCCCGTTCTGCTCGAAGGTCATCGTCACCCAGATCGGCAGCTGCGTATGCTCCTTCGCCGCGAGCACCGCTGCCTTGACCTCATAGAGATCGGTCAGCGTCTCGAAGATCACGAGATCGGCACCCGCCTCCGCGCCCGCGACCACCATCTCACGGAAGAGCTCATAGGCGTCCTCGAATGAGAGCGTGCCGAGCGGCTCAACGAGCTCGCCAATCGGACCGATGTCGAGCGCAACGCGCACGCCCGAAACGCCGGAGTTCTCCGCTGCACGGCGTGCCGTGCGCACATTCTCTCCGATGACCTCGGCGACGGACTTGCCCGTCCCCTCGAGCTTGTGTCCGTTCGCGCCGAAGGTATTGCTGTAGATGACACGGCTGCCCGCCGCAATATAGTTCCGATGGATCTCCTCGATCACCTCGGGATGATCCAAGCCGAAGAGTTCGGGGCGCTCGCCCGGCGCGAGTCCGCGCGCCTGCAGCTGTGTGCCCATGCCTCCGTCTAATATAATAATATCGCTCATTTCATATCTCCTATTTAAGGAAGCACTGATAAATTCAGCCACACCATCTTTGGGCATCTTTTTCGCCCGAACTTCGTCGACAAATCCTCCACATAGCCTCTGCTATGCGTCCGGTTTGTCTTCTTGTTCGGACAAAAAATCTGCACAAATCTGGCGGACTTCATTTTATCAGCGATTCCTCAATGTCTTTAGGTTCTTGCCCCTTCCCGGCATCTGCGCCCCGCCTTGCGGAACGGACAGGTGCGGAACATCAGACAGTGCTCGCAGTCCGGCGGTCGGTGCGGCTGCGGCGTACGTGCGATGCCCATGATCGCCGTCACGGATTTACGCGGAACCATGATCGTCGTCGGTGTCAGCGACACGCCGATGCGGCGCGTCATATCGAGCAGCGCAAAGAACTTCGGCTGCTCCGAGATCGGCAGATCGCCGTAGCCGGGGCTGAAGCGATCCGTCAGATAGCGCCCCTCCGCCTCGACAGTGCGGCGCATGTCGCTCTCGAAATTGTTGCAGATATTCTCGATCGCCGTGCTCGCGCAGGCGTCCATGATGACGGAGTCCGCCGCATTCACGACCTCATAACGCATCATCAAGCGTTCGACACCGGGGCCGAGCGTCGCACCGAAGAGCACGACCTCCTCGCACGGCTCGAGCATCCGAGGAATGTCATTCCCTGCAAATGTGACGCCGAGCACGGCGCCATCCTCAAGCGGAGCATGACGATACGTCAGGCGCGGCGTCGCTGCCGCGAGCACCTCATCCGTGCAGCGCCGAATCTGCGCCGCGATCTCCTCCGTCAGCTCCTGCCCGCGAAACCCGAGATACTTTAGGATTTCGTTCATATTCAGCGTTGTAAAACGCGGTTCAAACATAGCCTCTCCTATTTCCGTAATGACGTTACAATATAGTACACAAGATAAGAGATTATATCACATTCGGACACTCCTCACAAATATACTTTTGTCATGTCATGATATGTGTGCTATAATACTGCACTGTCTTTTATATTGCAAAATTTTTTCAAGGGGGAATCGGAATGATCAAAGAGGCGATCAAAAAAGTCGTAGGCAAGGAGGATCTTACCTACGACGAAGCATATGCCGTTATGAACGAGATCATGTCGGGCGAGACCTCGGCGGTCGAGAACGCGGCCTACCTTGCCGCACTCTCCACAAAGAGCAGCGGTATGGAGACGATCGACGAGATCTCGGGATCTGCGGCAGCGATGCGCGAACACGCGGAGCGCGTTGAGCACGATATGGATGTCATTGATATCGTCGGCACGGGCGGCGACCACTCGGGCAGCATCAACATTTCGACGACTGCCTCGTTCCTTGCGGCGGCGGCGGGACTCAAGGTCTGCAAGCACGGCAACCGCGCGGCATCCTCGTGGAGCGGCACGGCGGACTGCCTTGAGGCGCTCGGTGTCAACATCGACCAGCCGCCTGCAAAGGTACGGGAGGAACTCGATGCCATCGGCATGGCATTCCTCTTCGCCCAGCGCTATCATCAGTCGATGAAGCATGTCGGCGCGATCCGCCGCGAACTCGGCATCCGCACGGTGTTCAACATCCTCGGTCCCTTAACGAATCCCTCCCGTCCCTCCTGCATGCTGCTCGGCGTCTACGGCGAGCATCTCATGCGCCCGCTCGCAAAAGTACTGCCGGGGCTCGGCGTGAAACGTGCGCTCATCGTCCACGGAACAGACGGCATGGACGAGATCTCCATTGGCGCACCGACCCTCATTCGCGAGATTACAGACGGCACGGAAAGTGCATATGAAATCCGTCCCGAAGACTTCGGCATCACGCCCGCATCGAAGGAATCCATTCGCGGCGGCAAGCCGGATGAGAACGCTGCCGTCACGCGCGGCATTCTCAGCGGCGAGATCACAGATGCGCGCGCGGATGTCTGCCTCCTGAATGCGGGCGCTGCCATCTACATCGGCGGTGCTGCGTCCTCCATTGCCGACGGCATTGCAAAGGCACGTCAGACCATCGCGGACGGCTCGGCGCTCAAGAAACTCGAGGACTTCATCAAGATCTCCCAGTAAACGAAAGGAGTTTGCATATATGCAGGCACTCGAACAACTCAGTAACTTCGTCTCACGTTATATGGCATTATTCGTCATTCTGATCGCGGGCGTCTCCCTCTTTCAGCCTTGGACTTTTATTTGGACCGTTCCATGGATTACGATTCTGCTCGGCATCGTCATGTTCGGCATGGGGATGACACTGCGCTTTGAGGACTTCAAGCTCGTCCTGCAACGCCCGCGCGATGTCTTCATCGGTACGGTCGCGCAGTTCGGCATCATGCCGCTGCTCGCATGGGGACTTGCCCATCTTTTCTCCCTCCCGCCCGAGCTTGCGGCGGGCGTCATCCTCGTCGGCACCTGCCCCGGCGGCACCTCGTCGAACGTCATGACCTACCTCGCGCGCGGCGATGTGGCGCTCTCCGTCTCCATGACGATGGCATCCACCATCCTTGCGCCGATCATGACACCGCTCCTCACGCTCTGGCTGGCGGACCAGTGGATTGACATCCCGGCAGAGAAAATGATGATCTCGATCGCGCAGGTCGTGATTGCACCGATCCTCCTCGGCATCCTCATCAATCACTTCTTTGAACGTCCCGTACAAAAAGTCGTCAAAGTGCTCCCTCTGATCTCCGTTGTCGCCATCGTCCTCATCGTCGGCGGCGTCGTTTCGGCGAATGCAGGTCGCATCATCGAGACGGGCGCACTCATCATGGTCGTCGTCATGTGTCACAACCTCCTCGGCTATGCGCTCGGTTTTCTCGTCGCCAAGGTGCTCGGCATGAACATGGCAAAGGTCAAAGCTGTCTCCATCGAGGTCGGCATGCAGAACTCGGGACTTGCGACCTCCCTCGCCCTCCTGCACTTCGGTGCAGCGGCAGCGATCCCCGGTGCGCTCTTCAGCGTTTGGCACAACATCTCGGGCTCGCTTGCGGCAAACTATCTATCTAGTCGGATGAAAAAGATTTCATAACAAAACATCTCATAATATAAACCCCTTCAAAATTTCTCTAGAATTTTTGAAGGGGTTTATTTTTTTCTTCATTATCTTCATTAAAGGGAAATATATTTCCATATAGAATATACAATTGTAAGATTACTTTAGGAGATGTTGATAAAAAGGAGTTGATGATGCTATGAAATTGCAGTCAAGGATGCTTCTGTGGATCGGAGGTCCGTTCATCGCCATATTCATTGTGATGGCGGCATTCTCCTACCGGGAAGCAAGCACGATGATCGAGTCGGCGACGCAACGCGAGATGCGTGCGCTTGCTGAGTACCACGCAGAGCAGATCAACGCTGTCGTGGAAAGGCAGCGTGGGATATTGGAGGGGCTGGGGCAGGTGTGGTCAACGGAGCTGCCATCCACAGCATCTTTCATCTCTGCGGCAGCCGACTTTAGCGCGCGCAGCGATATCGATGGCATCTACCTCGGTATCCCAGGTCGTGATTTTCTCTACGGTCACGAGCGCATTGTGCCAAAGGAGGAGTTCGACCCGACCACACGTCCGTGGTACAAGATCGCAACCCAGCATGATGGCGTGCAGATCTCAAAGGTTTTCGTCAACGCATTCCACAACAAAAAGGTCGTTGCACTGAGTCGTGCACTCAAGCCCAGAGATGGAACGGAAGCCGTTCTCGGAATGGATGTCCCCTTCTCCATCATTGAGGAGAAGATTTCCGCCTTTAAGATTCGGGAAAACGGCGCCGCCTTCTTGCTCGATTCCGAGGGACGGTTCATCTACCACTCCGCGCTGACAATGGACAATAATGTGCACGAACAGGGCGAGGAGGCTGCAAAGCGCTTCCTCTCGAAGGAACCGCTCTTCTTTGAATCCAGTTATCAGGGCGTCGACTACTACTATGCCGTCCATCCGGTCGGCAATACGGGCTGGTCCCTCGTCCTCTTCGTGCCGAAGGAAGAAGTGCTTTCCGACGTGGCAACGCTGAAATGGGCGATGATCGCGGGACTCCTCCTCTCACTTTCCCTGCTCTCCCTGCTGCTCTATCGCATTGCGCGCTCCATTGCAGGACCGCTTGAGGACATGGCGGCAGCAGCAAGCGAGGTTGCAAAGGGAAATCTCGGCATTGTCCCGCCTGATCTCGATCGTACAGACGAAATCGGACAGCTGCACAATGCCTTCCTCGCCATGGTCAAGGGACTGCGCGACCTCATTCAGAGCGCTGCACAGACGGCAGAGCAGCTTGCCGCCGCCTCCGAGCAGCTGACCGCCTCGGCGGATCAGTCGGCACAGGGCGCACAGCACGCAGCTGAGGCAATCGTCAAGATCACGGACAGCACAATGGAGCAGCGCGATACCGTTGACGAATCTTTCAAGACCGTCGACCGTATCACCCATGCCATCAACGACATTACGAACGGCATCACCGCTGTTTCTGCTGCAACACATCGCGCCGAGAAAGCAACAGTGGAGGGGCAGCAGGGGCTCAGTGTTGCCGTCAAGGGCATGGATGTCCTCAATCAGAGCGCACAGAATGTCGCCGAGGCGGTTACGGCACTCTACGAGAGTTCCAAGCGCATCTCCGAGATCGTCGAGATGATTACCGAGATTGCGGGGCAGACCAACCTCCTCGCGCTCAATGCAGCCATTGAGGCGGCACGCGCGGGCGAACAGGGACGCGGCTTCGCCGTCGTCGCCGAAGAAGTTCGAAAGCTCGCTGAGCAGTCCGAGAACGCCGCACAGGAGATTACGGGGCTCATCACCGAGAACGCAAACCGCATCGAGGACACGTTCAAGGTCATGCAGAAACAGAAGGAACACGTCGGCGAGGGCGTCAACCAGGTCAATCAGGCAGGCGAACAGTTCGATCGCATCGCCGGAGTCGTCAGCGAACTCACCGAAAAGGTCGATGTCATCCTGAAGAGCGCCGAGGGCATAAAGGAAGGCAGCGCGCGCATGTTCACCTCCGTCGAGGCGGTGCAGAAGGTCTCGAACGCCGTGAGTTCCGAGGCGGAGAACGTTTCCGCTGTATCCGAGGAGCAGGCAGCATCCATGCAGGAGATCGCAGCTGCGAGCCAGACACTCGCGCAGCTCGCTCAGGATCTGCAGAGGCTTGTCGGGCGCTTCTGCTTGTAATACCGACACTGGAAACACACAAAAGGGCTGTTGTACGAAGCGAGAAAACTTCGTACAACAGCCTTTGTCATTATGTCATATATATCGCGACAAGCGCCACTTCCACCGTGCCGCATGGAGGAGGCTTGGGTGGGTACGGTATCTTAGCTTCCCCCGTTGCTGACCTGTCCAAGAAGCAAGTCCGTAGGACGCAGCTGATTGGGAAACAGGTCGTATGCGAAAACGTCCCAAGAGCACGAACACAAGTGAAGTATGATTGGTTGACGTTGACCGCCACGGGGGAAGTGCCGAGCAACGCGAGGCGAAAGGGGCGCCTGTTCCTTATACGTATCTCCTGCTCAGAACTGATACGTCACTTGCAGACGCGCATAATCACCGAGGCGGAAATGCTCCGGTCCATAGAGCGTATCACGCGTATTGATACCCTTCGCACCAAACGTGTAGAACGCCTCGACCATGAGGTTCTGCACGGGGACATAGCCCGCACCGATGGTAAAGCTCTTGATGCCGTCGAGGTAGCGGTCGGGCAGAGACTCCGTCCCGTTGCCGCCGAAGAACGAACCGTGCTCGAAACGCTTGTAGTCGATGAAGGCGTTCCAGCTGCCCGCGACATCCATATCCGCCTGACCGACATCGAGACGCACAACGGCGAACCGCGGCGTACCGCCGCGCTCACGCCCCTTGATGGCAAAGTCCGACGTGCCCGCCTTATGCTCATAGCGCGTGTGCCCGTTCATATAGCGTCCGAAGTCGGTGAAGTTCGCGCCGTAGTCAAAGGAGAGCGCGGCGTTCTTCGTGAGCCGATAGCGCGCACCGACACCGACCACATGCGCGAGCGTATCAAATGTCGTGACATCGTTCTTCGTGCCGTTCGCCGCGCGGAAGGTATGCGTGTCACCGCCGAGCGAGCGCAGGTAGAACGCCGCAATGCCAAGGTTCGGCGTGACCTCGTGGCGCACCTGCATATAGGCCGCCTGCTTGATGGCGGGGATGCGGTCGCGCTCGATAACGGTGCCGACTTGCAGGACAAAATAGCCCGTGCGTTTCAGCAGATTGAGCGGCAGAGCACTCTTGTCCTCCGGTCCCCACTGATCATCTTCAATCAGATAGTTGATGATTCTTTGACCGAGATGCGAGATCCCCCTCTTATTGCCTGCCGGAATCATCCCCCTTAGTGTAAATGCGGTATCGGGATCATCCGGATCGCGTTTCAGCGACTGCACCCCGTGGTAAGCGCTTTTATCCCAAGAGGATCGGATCGTACGGTCTTTCGCCTCCGCCTTTGTCATTGGTCGGAAATCTCCGGGCTGCAAATCACTCATCTTCAGATTGTAGCCAAGAATCGGCTTCTTTCCGTGATATGTTCCATAGC